>Ga0213821_1000653_pt1 | contig 19626 bp, 11 predicted proteins | sample MC6MC0909MG_FD_179894 | JGI IMG/M metagenome (GOLD analysis project Ga0213821, IMG submission 179894) | Enriched soil aggregate microbial communities from Iowa State University, Ames, United States - MC6-MC0909-MG | ecosystem: Environmental > Terrestrial > Soil > Unclassified | place: USA: Iowa...
ATTTGACCTTAAAAGATTACGGCGCCTTGAGCGGTGCCAGTCTTTTCAATCTGGGTGGTTTCGCAGCGTTTTCATTTGGGGTGCTTGAGGGTTCGATTGCCGTTGTAACGGTTATTAGTACGCTTTCCGGCGGGGTGGCGGCCATGCTCGGCTATGTGTTCTATAAAGAGCGTTTAACGGCAGGGCAGTTGTTGGGCGTGAGTTTCGTTCTGCTAGGCGCGGTAGTGCTGCATCTGCTCTAGATTCGACGCGGGTGTCTATGGAACCTTTCAGATCAACAAGTCATGTGCATGAACTATAAACGCCAGCCGCTATAGCGTGGCTCCGAGGGTTCCGTGCGGAGTCTCGCCCCGGATTGAACAGGAGATAATCCCAAGGGGGCTGTCAACAAGCCCCCTATTTGAGGCCTTATCAGCAATTCAAACCGTGTTTCAGCCGTGCACACTACCGTGGGAAACGCTGGCAATCAGGCTAGCCCCGCAACCCGTTTTCATGCCGTCCAGTGCCACAGGCGCACCGTTGACGCTGTAGGTGCTGCTGCCTTCGATAATGGGGAACATGCCTTTGCATAGTGGGCAGGAAACCAGGTTGCCTTTGCCGGCCATGGGCTTGCCGTTGAGGTTGGTGTGGGGGATAGATTCGACTACCAGGCCGCCATGGGTGGTCGAGTCTCCGAGGCGTACGATGTTTTTCATGGGAAGTCCTCATACAATTTTGGTGTTTGGTGTTTGGTTTAGAGCGGTGAACATTGCTGTCGCAGCAAATCGTGATGACTGTTTCATCCGCCTGCGCCACCGGCACATAGGTCCCGGGTTCGAACCCATAATGCGCGCCGCGCTCATGGCTCTCGCGGTCCCGGCATTCAAACTCCAGCGTGTCGCCTTCCCACGTACCAGGTAAAGCTGTACCCCAGCTGTTCATCCAGCTCTCTCCGCTGGTTCTCGTTCCACAACGGGCCGGCTTGCCGCCGTTCGCGCTGCGCCCATGGCGCTCGCGGTCACGGCATTCGAACGCCAGCGTGTCGCCTTCCCACACATACCAGGTAAAGCCACACCCCAACTGTTCATCCAGTTCGCGCCGCTGGTTCTCGTTCCATACCGGGCCGGCTTGCCGCCGGTCGCGGTATTTGGCGCAGGATTTCTTGTACAGGCGACGACCCAGCGCGTCGTAGGCAAAGCTGACGGTGAGGCGGTCATCTTCGTAACGGCGAGGCAGAGCTCTTCAAAGTCGTCAATGGTGTTGAGGTTTCTCGCGTACTTGCTCACGTGTTCAGTTATGACAATTCTTAAAATGTTACCCGTCACCGTGTTCTTGGCTGAGAGTATTAGGTTTCCGTCCATGAATGGGGTTCCATCAGCATAGTGAGCGCTGTAATGAGGGGTTGTGAATTCTGCACGGAATTTTTGATGGAATTTCTCTAGCCTGTTTGGGTCTGCTGCTGAAGGCTGTTGCTTGTTGAATGCCTGATGTAACTATTCAATGGCTGCCAATGCATTATGTTTCATATGCATCTGCCGGATGCCGAAAGTGTTTTGCGTAGTCGGCCAAATTTGGGGGTTCTCCGCAAGATCCTAACTCAAGCGTGTCAAACCACCGAGTTGGGCTCAAGCCCATGCCAATCGATTTAATCACCCTGCAAGCCCAATCGGGTCTTTGTTGGTTATTTGTTGGGGGTTCGACCATTTCTCTCTTCAGGAAGATTGCCCCTTCTGCCGATCTGAGCCTGTGCCTTAGTTGCCTTGTAATAAAAAACCTCCTACTGGTTATTTTGTGTCTTTTTTACTTTAGGTCTGAAATTAAGATCCAAAGGCTGTTTGGTGTTTCGCTGTGACACGCTAGGCCGAGGTCTGTAATAGATACAGAAAATTTGACTAACACTATGATGCCGAGGTCATGCTTGGAGAGTGCAGCCAGACTCTCGTCCACGATTATCGTACCGGTTTGTCCAATGAGTTTCCAATAGTTTTCTGACGGGCGCACGACTCTCTCTGGTTTGGGTTTTCCGAGAAAAGTTTTTAGAGTGACCTCTTGGCTGATTAGTGGGTTTATTTCTCTTGGCTTTCATAAGTCGCCACCTTTGTCTCTATATGCTTTGCAGTTACATTGAGATCAGTATTTATAATGACCCTTGCGGGGGGTCGAATGAATCTTTCGCCGGAATTTTCCAGCGTTGGGCGATCTAGCGCAGAAGGTGATACGTGAGTTTCATGATCTATGTTCAATGTTTAGAGGTTTTTAAGTCCTAGCCCAATCCTTTACGGTGGCTATGAGTTCTGAAAGGTTAGATAGGCCGCCAAATACTACGGTTTCTTCTCCATGCTCAATCTTTTTGTAAGCTGTAGATACTTTTGTCTCATCTTCCTCAATGATGACTCGGATTACTTTTTTTCGTTCTATATCTCTAGCTGAAAATATAGGATTTGCATCGCCGAAAGATTGTCCGTTTTCGTATGTGGTCCTGTAGAAAGGTGCTATGAAGTTTGCATGGTTCTCATATTTACTGGCGATCTGTGTGAAAGCGTCAAGGAATAACTGCTCCAGCGCCCTGTAGGTTGTGCTATTTGTCAAGTAGTCTTCATGCATCGGTGGTTACTCCTTGAATGCGCTTCCAGATATGATTTCAATGTCAACGCGCTCTCCTTTTGTGTCTTTAACCTTAAATGATTTACTTATCTGTGCGCTGAGTCCGCCACAGTTGCACGCATCATCAATATATCGTTCGGCTCTTGCAAACACTTTTTCTCGCATTTTTAAGTCTCTAGGATTTAATTTTTCTTTTAGTTCGGATAGCATTTTCTTTCCGTCTGCGGCAGTCACTGCTGCATCTTGGTTCCAAGAGACTGACTCTTCTAACCTTGCACCCTGTGCTTGGATGCGGCCCCTGTTTTTAGCTAGCCCGAGTGGATCCATCCACTGTACGGGATTGAAAGCATAGGTATACAGATTCAAGCCGCCTGCATACCCAATTGGGTCCTTTCCTATAAAGCGCCCCAAGTTCGGGTCATAGTAACGATACCGGTTGTAATGCAACCCCGTCTCAACATCCCAATACTGCCCCTGAAAGCGTAGCGGATTTCGGATATCCGCCCACTTCGCCTTGTCACTCCGTGTCTCCTCCGCCAACCCCCAGGCCTTGTACGTCCCACGCCAGGCAATCTCGCCATCCTCGCCGGTCAAGTCCATGGGCGTGCCCAGGTGGTCACACTGGTACCACGCCAACGCATCAAACGGCTTGGGTGTCGGCTTGTGTTGCCACACCGGATCCTTGTCGATGTCATACGGGAAGACATACACCGGCTGCGGTATCAACTCGACCACATGGTTGGACACCGCCTGCGCCACCGGCACAAAGGTGCCGGGTTCGAACACATAGTGCGTGCTGCGCCCATGGCGCTCGCGGTCCCGGCATTCGAACGCCAGCGTGTCGCCTTCCCACACATACCAGGTAAAGCCACACCCCAACTGTTCATCCAGTTCGCGCCGCTGGTTCTCGTTCCATACCGGGCCGGCTTGCCGCCGGTCGCGGTATTTGGCGTGGGATTTCTTGTACAGGCGACGACCCAGCGCGTCGTAGGCAAAGCTGACGGTCAGGCGGTCATCTTCGTAACGGCGCAAGCGGTTGTGGAGGTCCCAGGTGAAATGGCCTTGCTTGCCGTCCGTGGTGCGCTCCAGCAGGTTGCCGCGCTCGTCATAGCGGTACTGCGTGCCGCAATAGCTGCGCAGTACGTTGTCGCTCAGCCGTTGCGGTGAGTGCCGGTTGGGGCCCGGTGGTGCCTGTGGATCCAGCAGGTTGCTGGCCGGGTCGAAGGCAAACAGCTCTTTCTTGTAGTAGTCGCCCGCTTCGAGCAGGCGGCCGACCGGGTCGTAGCGGTAGAAGGTATCGCCACGCAGCAGGTCCTTGATGTGGGTGAGCTGGCCGCTGGTGTCGTAGGCGTAGTCGCGCAGCGCAATCCGTTTGGTGGCGCCGCGCCGGGCCAGGGTCTGTTGTTGTAGCTGGCCATTCGGCGTCCAGGACTGGCGCTGGATCAACCCGTTGCCTTGCTCCCGGGCGATTTCACGGTGCAGGTCGTCGCGCTGGTAGCTGAGCAGTTCGCGGTCGTCGAGCTTGAGGCTGAGCAGGTGACCGCTGCCATACGTCAGCCAGCTGATTCGATGGCCGTCCGGCCGGGTGGTCGCCACGCGCAGGTTGAGGGCGTCGTATTCATGCTGGAACACCGCGACCTTCGGTTGCTTCATGTACTTGAAGTGCTGATGCTCCCGGGTGTTGTTGCCCGCCAGGTCGTAGAACCATTGCAGCTTGCAGTCTTGGTTCTCGGCGATCAGCAGGTTGCCATTGCCGTCGTAGGCGAAGGTTTCGGTTTCCTACTCTTTGCCGCCGCGCTCGCCCGCCCGGCTTTCCACCAGGCGGCCCATGGCGTCGTATACGAAGTGGGTGATGCGGTCGCCATCGAGGCGGCGGGTGGGCTGGTTACTGCTGTGATCGTAGAGGTAGTCGGTGGCCTGCTTGTCGAAGCCGGTCTCCTTGATCAGCCGGCCCGCCGGGTCGTACTTGAAGCTGGCTTCGCTGTTGTTCTCGTTGCGCAGGCTCACCAGCTGGCCGAGCTTGTCCCAGCGATAGGTGAGGGTGCTGTTGTCCGGGTTGTGGCGCCGGTGAATCAGGCCGGCTTCGTTGTAGGCCCAGGCGGTACGCCGGTGCAGTGCGTCGGTGTAGCTGAGCAGGCGGCCTTCGGCGTCGTGCTCGAAACGGTCTTCAGTTTTGTCGGGATACACCAGGCGGGTCAGTTGGCCGGCCTGGTAGTGATACTCGGTGGTTTCGCCCGCTGCGTTGATGGCTTTGCTCAGCTGGCCGAGTGCGTTGTACTTCCACAGCGTGGTCTTGCCCGAGCAGTCGGTGTAGCTGGCCAGCTGGCCGTCGCGGGCGTAGCCGAGCTTTTTCTCACCGCCGTTGGCGTCGATGATGGCGGTGGGGAGGTTGTCGCTGTTGTAGGTGTACTGGGTCTTGTTCTCCAGCGGGTCGAGGGTTTCGATGATGTTGCCGCGCAGGTCATGGTCGTACTTCCACAACCCGCCCTCGGCATCGCGCGTCTTGAAGCGCTGGTCGAGGTCGTCATAGGCATGCTGCACCAAGGAACCGTCGGGGCGGGTGTGCTGCAGCAGGTTGCCGCGCTCGTCGTAGATGTAGCGGTCGACACTGCCGTCGGTGTGCACATGCTGGATGACGTTCTTGCCATCATCGCGGAACAGCCACTCTTCGTTGCCGTCGGGGTAGATGATGCGGTAGGTGTAGCCGAGGTAATCGTAGTAGTGGCGGGTTTCCTGGCCAAGCGCATCGGTGACGGTGGTGAGGCGAATATGCCTGTTCCACTTCAGGCGGGTGTCGAAGCTGCCGTCGTCTGCCCATTCACGCACGGCTTTGGCATCCGGGCCTTCGCCCAGCCATTCAAGGTTGATGGCCCGTTGTGTGCGGTCGGTGTAGCGGGTGACCAGGTGGTGCTGATACTGATAGGTCCACTGTGCCCCGTGTTCATCGCGTGCCGCGCGCAGGTCGCCGTGCTCGTCGTGGTCGTAACCGGCCAGCTGCCGTTGCTGCCGGCCATCCTGCATCAGCCAGAGTGCCCGGATGCGGCCGTGCTCATCGAGTTGGGTCTGCACATGGCGGTGCTGGTTTTCATCCTGATAGGTGATCAGGTCGGAGAGCACGGCCTTGCCGGCGTGTTGATGCTCGTAATGCAGCGCAATACGCGCACCGCCACGTTCGATGATACCGACCAGGCGGTAGCGATCCCCCACGCGAAGGTAGTGTTCATGGCGCTGATGACCGCGGGCCAGGGCCAGGCGGTTTTCATCGACCCGGATAAGCAGGGTTTTTTCCACCGGGTCGTACAGCGGCTTGCCCTGCTTGGGCAGGGGGTAGCTGTGCGTGCGGCCATCGTCGGCGTGGTACAGCACGCCCTCGTCGACGACATCGAAACGCATCGAGTACGGTGTGGTCCAGCGCGCCCCGCATTCACTGTCATCGTAGGCATCCAGGCTGGAGCGGTAAGTGCGGTGCCAGGCGATGGGAAATACGCCGGGCAGGTTGAAGTCGACATGCACCAGGGTTTCGGTGCCCCGCGCAAAGCTGATGCTCTTGCTGGTGCCGGGGCAGGTGCCGTTGAGGTTACAGCGTGGGTCATTCTTGGGCCGGGCTTCGTTGTGGGTGGCCTCCACGGTGCTTCCGGTGCCTTTTTGCCTGGCCACGCCCGAGCCGTGCGCCGGGGTGTTGACCGAGAGCCGGCGCGCGGGTTTGCGCTTGCGCAGGCCGGCGTTGAGCTGGGCGAGCAGCCAGGCAATGCTGTTTTGCGTGGCCGGGTTGGCCAGGGCGGTGAGCATTTGCCGGATCAACCGGGCCAGCCCCTTGAGCACATTGATGTGGGGCTGAACGAGCTTTACAACCAGGCCCGTGTTGCTCGCTGCCGCTTTGTAGCCCTCGGTCGCGCCGTACTGAAGCGCCCCGGCTGCGGTGCTGATGACCGCGCCGGCCCTGTCCAGCAGGCCCCAAAGGGAGGGTTCTTCGATGGGGGCATAGATCGCCTGGGCGCTGTTGACGATCGCCTTGCGCTGCTGGGTGGTGTCGATCTCGCCCCTGGCGATGCGCTCGATGGCATCCGCCAGGCTGTTGAGGGCCTGGAAGCCGGTGTTGGCGGCGTTGTTGAGGATGCCGGGCAGTTCGGTTTCGGCCTGCTCGACAAAGGTTTCGATTTCGCCCATCAACGTGGCGCCGAGGTGGCCGACCATGAGGCTGATCACGGCTTGGGCAAAGTCGCCTTTGTTTTTCTTCAGTTGCTGCCGTGCCAGGAACAGCACCGGCCGCAGGGTCATCCGCGCGGCGGCCATGGTGGGCGGGACGGGGACCACACCGATCAGGTTGATGCCCAGGCTGACCCAGTCCAGCGGGTCACTGGAGCCGGTCTTGGCCAGGTGAATGATGTCGCCCAGGGCATCGAACAAGGCGACGATGTTGCCGACCACCGGCACCGCGCCGGCCCAGGCCTTGACGGTGGCGAGGTCGATCTGATTGCCGCTGAGGTCCAGCAGCCACTCGTTGACGATTTTTTCGCCTTGGCCCAGGTCTTCCGCGACCAGATTGTTCAACGGGACGAGGGCGACTTCGCGCTCTTCGATTTCTTGCTTTGCTTGTGCATTCATTGCTTCAGCCCCCCTCTTGGGTGAGTGCGCTGGCCAGGCGCGCAGCAGTGCTGGTCTGGTTGGTAGGGGTTAAGGAAGGGGCAATGGCGTCCAGGGTGGCTGTGAGCATTTGTGCGCCATGCTTGGCGAGCCCTTCGCTGTTCTGGAGTGAGATAGGGGGGGGCAGCGCTGTACCTGGGCCTGAGAAGTTTTTTGTCAGGTTGTCGAAGTAGCTGCCGGCGTCCCACGGGGCGGCAGGGTCTTTCTCGAAATCAACTGCAGTGGGCCCAGGGCTGACCGCTGCGACCGCCGCAGACCCTGTTTCGCCCAGCTTGCCCGTGAGCACCTGGCCCAGTGCGTCCTCCACTTGATAGGCGGCGCCTTTCAATGGGTGGTTGTTGGCGTAGTCGCGGAACAGGTCCAGATTGCCTTTGGCCGCTTTTGGGGCTTCTGAAAAGGTGGCGGTCTGGCTTTGCGCACTCTTGTAGATGAAGTCGGTTGCATGCCCGGTGTACGTACCTGCCGTCGCATGCAGAATCCCGCCTGCGTTGTAGGTAGTACTGCTTCCGCCGCCCTGGATGACCAGCTCCTCTTTGGCCGTAAGGGTGATGCGTTCGGCCGTGGCGGTGATCTTCAGCTTGGCCAGCAGGTTGATGTTGTCCTTGAGCGCTTTCAGGTCGATGTCGCCGGAGGCAGCGACCAGTCGCCAGCCCATGCTCTGCACGAACTGCCGTACCCCTCGGCTGGCACTGATCAGCAGCCGTTTGCCGATGGCCATGCTGGTGTGGCCGCCAGTGCTCAGGCCCAGGTGCTCGCCGCTGGCGATGTGGGTCGATTCCGGGGTTGTGGTCGCGATACCGGTTGGGCTGGCAAGTACCAATTGCGGGTCGACCAGTTCCGGAAAGCGGTTGGCCTGCGGGTTGCCGCCATAGCCGCAGATGGCGTCATGCTGTGCCTTCAGGGCTTCGCCCACTTCATCCTGATCGCCGCTGTCCTGGGCCTGGTGATCGCGGGCTACTCTGGCGAAGGTGGTGTGGTACTGCTGGGCGGTCTGCAAGCGCTCGGCGGTTTCGGCCAGGTCGGTGTGATGCTGGACGCCGCGGGCGCGCAGTTCGGTGGTCAGCAGCAAGCCACCGCCAGCGCGAATCACGCCGTGGGTGTCGGTGCGCAATTCGAAGCCCTGCCCGCGGGGCTGCCCGCCGAAATGACGCGGATGCGTGAGGTAACCGAGATACAGCGCTGTGTGATCGTGGTCACTCATCAGCGCTGCGCTGATCTGCCCGGTGGTGTCGTCCAGGCGCAGTTCGTTATGCCGCTGGCCGTGATGCTCCTTGCTGCGGATCGGGCTGAGTGCCTTGAACTCGGGCAGGCGATACGGTGCGCGGTTGACGATGTGGTAGCTGCGCCCGGTGATCATCGGCTGGTCGGGGTCGCCGTTGAGAAAGCTGACCACCACTTCCTGGCCGACACGGGGTATCGCCATGTGGCCCCAGGTGGCCCCCGCCCACGCCTGGGTCACCCGCACCCAGCACGAGCTCTTCTCATCGTCCTGCCCCAGGCGGTCCCATGGAAACTGCACGCGTACGCGACCGTGCTCATCGCAGTAGATTTCCTCGCCGGGTGGGCCGACCACCTTGGCCATCTGCGGGCCTTCGATCACGGGTTTGGGGCGGGCAGGCCCGTGCCACTGGACGGTGGCCGGAATGAGGCTGGCGGTAAGCGTGTACGAAGCCCCGACTTCTGCCTCGGCGGCATCTTCTTCCAGCGCCGTGAACTGGTGGCCCTTGTGCGTGATGTGCATGGGCCGCCAGAGGATGTTCATGTCTTCGCGGGCATGCCCCTCCAGCTGAAAGGCAATACCCGGTTGCAGGCGCGCATCGTCACCTACGACCTCGGCCACGCGGGCGTCACCAAACAGCGCGTCAGCCCGGGTTTGGGTGAACGGCTTGCCGGCGTTGTCGTGCTTATAGCGGCCGGGGTAGTTATAACGCTCGTAGTCGTTGCCCTGGTTGCCCATGTCCTTGGGGTACAGGGTGTGTTCCAGGTTGTAGCGCGGGTGGGTGAAGGTGTAGTCGCGCTGTACCTGCACACTGGTGCTTACCTGCTCGCGGTAGGTGAACTGGTGCAGGCAGGGCTGCGGGTCCGTGCCACCGCGGTTGGCGACGTACAGCACCGGTTCGCCCTCGAGCATGCCCAACTGGCTGATCTGGTCCACCTGGATAAGGCCATGGCTGCCTTCGCTATGTTCGAATATCGAGATCAGGCCTTCTTCGGCGCAAAGGCGCCAGAAGAAATCCAGGTCCGTTTCACCGGCCTGCACGCAGAACTCGCGGTTTTGGTGCGAATCGTCCAGATGCTGGGTCAGCGTGCCCCACCGACGCGCGCGGAACTGCTCTTCCAGCAGCTTCGGCACCGTGCGGTGCTGAAAGATGCGCCAGTCCGATTGCAGGCCGGCGCGTGCCAGCTGTGGTTCGATCACGGCGCGGTAGCGGGTACGGCGGTGGCCGGTCTTGCCCTGTTCGAAGCGGCTGATCAGACCGTGCACATGGCGCACCGGCTGTTGTTGCTGCCAGAGGGTCAGCACGGCGGGCTGGTCGAGCAGGTTGGCGAAGTCGGCGTTGTCGGCGAAGCTGACCAGTTGGACTTCCAGTCGATACAGCTGGCTGACCCCTTCGGTCAGTTCGAATGACACCACGTCAAACGCAATCGCCTCATCGGCGGGGGTGCTGAAGGTAAAGCGCACATCGTTCAAGTTGCTCATGCGAACTCCTGCGGGTCATCCCATCGGGCAGGTTCATGAAACCGGGCGCGTTATAACGCGTGTGGTACAAGTGCACTCGGGACCATAGCGAGGAATCCATTCCGGGTCGTCATAAGTGCTTCCTAAAAATTTGTAGGAAGTTTCTGAAAGTGCGGCTTTTGGATTTCACCTGGCAAAGCCGTACTTACTGCGCTCATAAGCGCAGTGACTGTTGAGTCAAATCAAATCGGAAGTGCCGAGTTCATTGCTGCAGCATTGACTGCAGTGAAATCAGTACTTGCTGAGTAATGCTGTCCAGTTTGCTGGCGAAGTACAGATACACGCCTGTGCAGAACACCACCATGACAACCCATGGCGTCCACCAGGGCAGTTGCCGTTGCATGCGGTAATGCCGGGGCGCGACGTTTTTCAGCGGCTCGGTGAGCGGTTCGGCGCTGGCCTTTGCGCCACGCAGTTCATTGACCCGGTTTCGGATGCGGGTGAGCCAAACCTCTAGCTCCGCGTCGCCATTGGTCTGGTTGGCGTACTTGCCGCGATAGCCCAGAGCCAGGCACCAATACAGAAACACGAACAGGTCATAGCGGCCTTCGGGGGCCGCCAACAGGCGCTCCAGCACGCTGAAGAACTTCTCGCCGCCCCAGGTTTCCTCGTGGATGGCACTGAGCAGGGACTCCGCCTTCCACGGTGAGTCGCGGCCCCAGGGCGTGGCCATTACAGCTTCGTCCACCACGCAGCACAGGCAGTACGAGAACACCACGCGGTCACCTTCATCGCAGTGCTCCAGCTGGCGCACCTCCTCGACCATGCCGTAGATCATGGTCTTGACGTGCGCGTGCAGCTGCTCGACATGTCCATAGCGTTCGGTGCCCTCCAGGCGAATGACCAGACCCAGCAAGGGCGAAGCGATATCAAGAATAGGGTTAAGGGTGTTTGATCGGGTGTCGAAGCCCAGTGCGTCGATATGCGGAAACAGTTCGCTGGGTGGCGGCGAATCGTGGCTATCTGCCAGGATTTTTTGGTAATCACGTTCAGGTGCGCTTTGCATGCGTGGACCTCCTGGTCACATCACCGGCTGCCGCCCGGTACGGGCGGGCCAAAGCTGGTGGGTTGCGTTGGCGGTGTTGATGATCTGCAGTTGATGAAAGGCGTTGCTGCTGGCGTACAACGCCATGAAATGTGAAAGCACGTTGCCAAACAGCTGCAACTCGCCCTCGCACTCGAAGCCTGCAGGGTCGATGTGCAGGGTGGTACGCAAGCCGCGTACGGGGCGGCCTTTGATCAGCCAGTCATAGGGTTCGCTGTCCACCTGCCTGATGGCGTCGAGGCGCTGGGTAGTCCTGCGCTTCTGCTGCAGGTCATGAGCCCCGACAAAGTCGTACACCCGCAGCACCGACGCCAGGGCGGCAGGCGAGGAGAGCGACAGGCGGTTCAGGGCCAGATTGGAGATCAGCGCCCAGTGGCATTCACCTTGGCCACCGCTTTGCAGCATGGGCGGATAGCTTGGGGTGGGGCGGGTCAGGTTGCGATAGTTGACGAACGACGGCGTGTCCTGTGTCGTCGCATCGATTTCGCCAACCTTCAGCTGGTGTGCACGGCTACCGCTGCTGCAGGTCAGGTCAATGTTCAGTTCCTCATGCACGCCCAGGTAGGGCGCAAGGTCGTGTTGCACCAGTCGTATGCGGTGTCGAACCTTGTCGTTGATCGGCTCATGCTCGATGTCCAGCTTGTAGTAGCGGGTGGGGGTGGGTTCGTCCAGTGGGTAGCCACGGTTCAGCGAATCGAAGGCTTGGAAGTCCTGGACGTGATGCCTGGATTTCTGGCGCTGGCTGCAGACACGGTCAATGCTGAAAATCTCATCCCCTTCGCGGCCCTTTCGCCCCATTTGCACGGTTTCATGGGTGGGTTGTCCATTCAGGGGGATGGGCTCGGCCCGGCGGCTGAACAGGTTGATGGCGGGGGTGCAGTTGAGCAGCACAGTCGCCCTGTCGATCTGTACATCTGGCGGAAACGGCGTATTGAAGTGGAATTCCAGCTGGATGGGTGTGGCCGCCTCATCGGGCCAGTAGCTCCCCAGCCCGGCAATGCGAAAACCATGAAAGCGCTCGGGGAAGCAGAAGAACTCCTGCAGGATGCGGTAGCCATCCAGCTGCTCGCCGGGGCTGGGCAGCAGGGCTTCATCCGCCTCGAAGCCGACGAAGGTCACTGAAGCGGGTAGGGCAAAGCACTGCTGGCCGATGTTGATGTAGAGCTTGTCCAGGTGTTGCGCCAGCCACTGATAGAGGGTCAGGGCATTGCGGCTGCCGCCAGCCAGGTGAAAGCGCAGGTGGTCGCACTTCATGCGCTGCAACGGTTGCTCAGACAAGGCGCCCAGCTCGATCAACATGACCGCCGATTCGGCGCCGGGCTGCAGCCTGACAGTGCGGATGTCCAGTGGCGCGATGGCCAGCTCCGCGCAGGTGCGGAACTCGCAGCTCACGCCCGCAACGGGGCGGGAAAACACCTGTGTGCCCTTGGGCAGCACCTCTGTTTCGCTCAGCGCGTTATCGACGGGCTGGAACTGCATCAGCGTCATGCTTGGCAACGGGCGCAGGTAGTTGGGATAGAGCAGTTGCAGCAGCGGGTGAGTCAATTCGGGCAGGTGGTCGTTGATCTTCATGGCCACGCGTGCGGTCAGAAAGGCGAAGTGCTCCAGCACGTGCGCGGCATGCGGTGCCGAGGCTGTGCTGCCGAGAAAAGGCGCCAGCCGCGGCTCGTCCTCGACAAAGTCGTCGCCCAGCTGCTGAAGATACTGTTTTTCCTGCATGAACCAATCTTTAAACTTCATGTGTGTTCTGCCGGTGCTCTATCTTGCGTCTTTCGTAAAAGTTGAGTGGTGTCGACTTTTGTTATTTGTAGGAACGGTCCTACAAGTTGCCGGGCAAGATGTTTTAGATTTGCCAGCGCCCTATTTTGATAGTGCAAAGCACCAGCGGTTGTCTGCCTTGAAAGTGTTAGATCTTATTTCTTGGTTGATAGCATTGGATGTTGTTTTGCGGTGCTGCTACTGTCTCTGGCTGTGAGCAAGTTTGATGCTCGATCAATATGCAGTCGGTAGGGTTTGCCGCCATGAAAGTGAAAAGGGAATATCTGCTGCAGGGTTTGGCGTTGGTTCAACGCCAGGCGATGCCGGTAATTGTTTGCGCGGTGCTGCTTGGTCTTGCCGTTGCGCTGGTCTGGTTATGGTGGTCGGGCCCCGACTGGCGTTGGCGCGAGTGGCAACCGCTGGCCGACCTGCCTGTGCGGGTTGCAGCTACTGTGCTGCTGGTGGTCATGCCGTTGCTGGCATGGAGCGCACAGGTGTACCGACGCAACCGGGCAATCGTGCGTGAGCAGCACCGGCAGCAGCGCCAGGCGGATGACCCGTGCCTGGTGTACCTCCAGGCCCAACAGCGTTCGCTCGACGCCAGCCTGGCCCGATTGCGCAACAGCCAGGGCGGGCGAGGGCATCGCTATGATGTGCCGTGGTACCTCATCCTCGGTGAGGAAAATGCGGGCAAATCGAGCTTCGTCAGCCGTTCTGATCAACGTTTTGCACTCACACGCACCGAGCGCAGCGCAGCCCAGCGAGTGACTACCGACCCTGCATTGGTTTTTGCCATTGACTGGTGGATCGGTGACGACGCGGTGCTGATAGATCCGCCGGGTGAACTCATCAGCCAGCCCGAGCGGCCGGCGCCGGAAAGTGTCCAGCTACCGGCAGGCCACGATGACGAGGACGATGGCAAGGCACTGCCAGCAACGCAGGAGGTGTCAGCGAGCTCAGCCAACCCGGCCGAGCCTGCCGGGCTGCCAGCCGGCATCGAGCGTCGCTTGTGGCAGCACATGATCGGCTGGCTCGCCCATAACCGTAGCCGGCGCCCCCTCAATGGCGTGATCCTGCTGGTCGACATGGCCAACCTGTTTAGCAGCACCGAGCAGCAGCGACGTGACCTGGCGGTTGTATTGCGTGCGCGCCTGACGGAGCTGGGTGGCGAGTTGGGGACGCGCTTGCCGCTCTATGTGGTGATGAGCAAATTCGATTTGCTGGATGGCTTCGAAGCGCTGTTCGCCAGGCTAGCGGCCCGTGAGCGGGAAGAAGTGCAGGGCTTCACCTTTACACTGGGTTCGGTTACGGCTTTTGATGCCTGGCAGGAAGAGCTTGGCAAGGCCTACCAGGCCTTCGTCGAGCGCCTCGGTATCCACTTGATGAAGGCTACTGACGTAGCACCTCGCTCGGCGCGCAAGCGCGCCTACTCGCTACTGCGAGAACTGAGCGGCGCGAACGAGATGTTGCAGGGCTTTCTGGGGGATTTGCTGGGCAGCGACCGGTACTCTACGCCGGCGCTGGTACGTGGCTTGTACTTTTCGTCGGTTTACCAGCGAGGTGAGGTCCGTAACCTGCTCGCGGATGCCAGCGCGCGTGCTTTTGCCTTCGATCCCCCTGCGTTATCGATCAAACCCCAGGGCACATCGGTGGTGTACTTCGCGCAGCAACTGCTGCAACGGGTGGTGTACCCCGAGGCCGGATTGGCGGGCGATAACCACAAGGTCACCCAGCACAAGGCTCGGCTGCTGAAAAGCAGCGCCGTAGCTGCTGGCGTATGCGGGCTGGCCATTGCCGGCGGTTGGTTGTACTTCTACAGCGCCAACCGTGAGAAGGCTGAGCACGTACTGGAAAAGAGCCAGGCATTTGCCAGCACTCGTACGGATGCCAGAAGTGACCTGACCGGGCGCAGCCTGTTGACGTCGCTGGATGAAATCCGTGATGCCGTGAGCCTGTATGGCGACTATCGCTCAGGCTGGACCGGCGTCACCGACATGGGCTTATACCAAGGCAAGGCCATCGGCCCGCAGGTGGACCGAGCGTACCTGAATGCGCTGGCCAAACACTTTTTACCGGCGCTGGCGGGCGGTGTGGCGGCGACCATCAAGCAATCCGCCCCCGGTAGCGACGCGCAATTGGCGGCACTGCGTGTATTGCGCATGATCGAGGAGCGCGCCAATCGCCGGCCGGAGCTGGTTGAGCAGTGGATGGCCCGGGAATGGCAAAAGGCCTATCCCGGTCAAGGCCAACTGCAAGCCGCATTGATGCGCCATCTGCAGTACGCCTTGGCTTATGCCGATGTCGAGTTGCCGGAGTACCAGAAAGTCGTGGCTGAAGCCCAGCAACAGTTGCGCAGCTTGCCACTGGCCCAACGTGTCTATATCAGCCTGCGACAGCAGGCCCGGGAACAATTGCATGGCGAGCTGGACCTGCGCAACGAGATCGGCCCCGCGTTCGATATCGTCTATGTGCCGCTGAATACGCGCGGTCACCAGTCGGGGGTCGATGCCAACCTGGCGCTGGCGCCATTGCTGACGGCAAACGGCTTCCGGGACTACTTCGAGCATCACAGCCAGAACGTGGCAGACCATGCCTTGGTCGACCAGTGGGTTTTGGGCGAGCGACGTAACCTGGACTACTCCGAGGTAGACCGCCAAGCCTTGACGGAGCGTCTGCGAGCCCTGTACAGCGCCGACTACATCGACAGTTGGCGGCGCGTGCTGAACCAGTTCTCGGTTACCGAATTCACCGATCTGGCCCACGCCTTGAGTGTGCTGGAACAGGTAACCGGGCCCGCCGCGCCGATTCGCCGCCTGCTGGAAACCGTACGCAGTAATACGCTCATCTATCCGCAAGCCTTCCAGGAGGGCGAGCAAGCTTCGGCAGAGCAACGCGGCCGCACACAGGCCATGGGCATCTACCGCTCATTTGCCGGCTTGTCCGGCATGCTCGATGGGCAGGGTGACAAACCGTCCTACTATGACGAAACGCTACAGGCGATCAGCGCCGTTCATGACTATGCCAAGGCAGTCCAGGACAACCCTAATCGCGGCAAGGCTGCGCTTGCAGTGGCCCTGAATCGCTTTTCGGAAAAAGATCCTGACCCCATTCGCAACCTGCAGCGCATTGCCACTGGTTTGCCGGAACCCTTGAACCGGCATGTTCGCCAGCTCGCAGAGCAAACCTCTCAGGTGCTGATGGTCATGGCGTTGCGAGAGCTGGAGCAGCGTTGGGATGTAGAGGTATACAGCGTCTATCAGCAGCGACTGGCTACACGCTACCCCATCAACCCGGGCGGGGAGGATGTTTCGCTCAAGGACTTCGAGGCGTTCTTCGGCCCGCAAGGACAGCTCAGGCGTTTTCAGGACCAATACCTTACGCTGTTCCTCAAGGACAACCTCAATGCGCTGTATTCCAGTGCCGCTGAAAGCTACCTGGTCCGCCCCGAGGTCATGGCTCAACTCAAGCAGGCGGATGTCATCCGCAACGCGTTCTTCGACAACCGGGGCGAACTGAAGGTGAGCTTTGGCCTTGAGCCGGTGGCCCTCAGCAAGGGATTGCGTGGCAGTGTGTTCGGGCTTGATGGGCAACTGCATGCGTTTGCCGACAGGGGGAAGGAGCCGCTGGGCATGACGTGGCCAGGCCCTGCCGGGGAGAGCGGGTACAGTCGGGTCTCCCTGGTGCAGGCGGCAGGGACTACCGTGAGCCTGGGGTATCACGGCCCCTGGTCGTTCTACAGGCTGCTCAGTCGCGGCGGGCTGAATGCCCGCACTGGAACCAGCGTCGATCTGAGCTTCAACATTGCCGGCGATACAGCGCGCTACAAGTTTCATGCGGCGGATGCCAACAACCCCTTTACCCATCAGCTCTTCGCAGGGTTCGCCTTGCCACAGCGGCTATTGCGAGATGTAAGTGACAACGCGGTGGCCGAAAGATAGGGGGCCACAGGCGCCATGAAAATCCCGATACCAGAAATCTGGATCGGGATTTTTTGTAAGTGCAAAGTCACTTGTCACGGCGGTATTCACTGTCGTGCCTGAGCTCCACGGCGTTATTCTCGAAGTGCACGTTTACAGTGTGGTTGTAACCGCGCGTCTGGATGCGCACTGCATCTTTCCAACTGCCCTGCGGGTTGTCACCAAGGCGAGCCACGACGGCGATGTAGCGTGTACGTTCGTTGATCTCTTCATGCTCGATGAACTTGAACTGGCCTGGGACCAGGCGATAGTCATCGACACGGATCAGCGTGGTGCCCAGTGCCTTGTCCAAATCCTCTTCGATTTGCTCATAGGTGGCATCGAGCAACAGCGAGTTGTCCCTCAGTTGAAGGACCTTGAAGGCAATGGAAGACGGAGGCTGCGGCTGCGGTAGCGGGGTGGCGTCAGTGGGCACGTTGGTTTGCATCGTTGCATAACTGGCCAGTGCAGCAGGTGCTGTTGCACCGTTGATAGCTTGTTGATGTTCGGCTGTCGCGGAGTCGTTCCGATGTAACTGTTCGGCCAGCGCACTCAGCTTGTCATGCAGTTCTTCTGCATTCTTGGCGCCCAGGTTGGCCGCCAGCCTCTTCGTGTGCTCAGGTAGCGGCGAGCGACCCTGCGCATCAACTTGCGCCGAGCTGATGATCGCCGGTGGGGCGACTGAGTAAAGGCTCAGGGCCACGTGGCTGATGTCGTTGTTGGGGCCACCGATTGGCAGGGATGGGTCCATTGTTACCTGGTACATCCTGCTGATCGAGCTGCAGCCACCGAACGCCAGGCACGCAAACAACAACCCAATGCGCTTGTTCATCTCGCCTCCTCACCGAAGATTTCAGCAATGGCGGGGTCAACCTGGGCAGCTGCGGCCTTTTCCAGATAGGCCAGAGGATCTCGTTCATCCGCCGGTGCAGCTTGTGGTGCCCCAAGGAAACTTAACAGGGCGGTCGCGGGCGAACCCAGTGCCTGCAACGGGCACATCTGCTGCTTGAGCCGTAGCTGCGAAAGCGGGTCATTGGCTGCATGCTGTTGCGGGTGGTCTTCGCTTGCGTGACACAGGCGAATCACAACCTGGTATTCACCGATCTGCAGCCTGTCGTTATGCCTGAGGCGGATGTGAGTGCCTGACAACAGTGGGGCGTCACTGCCATTCATGAAGCTCTCGCCGCTGTGGTCGATGACGCAGAAATGGCCCTCATGCCAGCTGACTTCGCAATGCACCGGCAGGATGCGCGCCTTGCAATCATGCAATCGCCAGGTGCCTTGGCTGCCAACGGTGCCGCCAGCCTTGTCGAAGCGATGGTGGGGCTCGCTGCCGTGCAACAGTTTTTCCGGATTGAGAACGGCCAGTGTGATGCCGGGTTGAAGAATATTTTTACTCATGTGCGTACCGTGATGCGAACAGGGGGTGGGGTAGGGTCATTGCGATCAGCGATGAAGCTGGTCCAGCCGAGGTGGGTGCCGTGCTCTGGTCGCAGGCTGAAGGGCGGAGCTTCTTTGGGGTTCAGGCGCAACTCCAGGTCATACGCCCCAACGTCACGGAGCAGGAAGTCGAGCAGTCGGCTCAATTTTTGAAAGTTGCCACCGCTGGGCAGGAATTCGCGGAACTGGTGCTGGCTCAGGCCTGCGAGCACGATGGTGAACTTGCTGCTGCGTGACTCGGTGCGGCCGCCGAGCAGAAAGTTGCAGCCCACCTGGCTGTTGCAGCCGCCCAGGCGATTGCGCTGGGGTGGCGGGATTTGCACGCTACGCTTTTCGAACTCGCGAATGGCAACCTGTTCGAGGTCGAAACAGTGCGCGATCATGCCCGCCACCATGCCGGGCGAGCGGCTGCGGCTGGCAATCATGCCCACGAAGCTGAGCAGCCGGCTCCAGGGGAGCGGGGTGGCCCCGCGCAACTGCGCATCATCGAGGCCGATCAAGGCAAAGATGTAGCGGGAGAAGCCGTCTGTCGCGCCTGGCTGAAAGCGCCGGTAATAGCGGTACTTGCGCCAGCCCTGGTGCAGCAGGGTATGCAGGCGATGGTTGAAGAAGTTGAAGTACGCCGGGCGCAAGCCGATGCCATGGGCATTTTCGTAGGCGATTTCGTCGAGGTAGTAGGTGGGCAGCGGCGAGTCGGTGCCATGCAGGCCGAGGAAGCTGGCCTCGATACGGTAACGATCACTTCCCAGGCTATCGGCACGCAGCACGTCGGCAGCAGGGAAAGACAGCCGGGGGGATACTTCCAGGCGCAATCGGCGACGCGTCTCGCGAGAAGGCGGCCGCTGCTCCAGATCATCACCATGCAGTTGGTAAAGTAATTCAAGCAGTTGAAAATAGTTGTACTGGTGGGCGCCCTTCAAAACACTATCGACCTTGCCCGTCGTGTGCGGCTTGTCTGGGTCTTCCATGGCTGAGCCTCTTGCCGGAACAACGAAGTAAAGGCTGATCGTAGACCAATGTTTTTGTTTCAGGTCATTGATTTCATGTCAAAAAGTTAGTGTTTATAAATCAATGAATCTTCTGTAGGAAGTTTCCTTTTTTGTTTATTGGCGATTAAAGATTTTGTTTGTTGCCGGCTTCGATGAGTTTGGTGTTGGTAGCGTTTTGTTGGAGCTTTTGATTCGAGCGCCACCTGTCAAGGCTGCGGGTTGTATGTCGTGAAAACCGGACGAGTTTTCGGGTGTATTTCCCCGAACCTGCTATTCCTGAAAGGACACCCAACCCATAAAGGCCCGTCGATGCTCGCCATCGAACAGCTCCACAAATCATTCCTCACCCCCCAAGGCCCGCTCCCTGTCCTGCAGGGCGTGGACCTGCGTCTGGCACGCGGTAGCAGCCTGGCGCTGATGGGGGAGTCGGGCAGCGGCAAGAGCACGTTGCTGCACCTGATTGCCGGCCTG
>Ga0213821_1000654_pt1 | contig 19621 bp, 12 predicted proteins | sample MC6MC0909MG_FD_179894 | JGI IMG/M metagenome (GOLD analysis project Ga0213821, IMG submission 179894) | Enriched soil aggregate microbial communities from Iowa State University, Ames, United States - MC6-MC0909-MG | ecosystem: Environmental > Terrestrial > Soil > Unclassified | place: USA: Iowa...
AGTTATTTGCTGAAACGGGTACTGCTGTTTGCCATTGTCCGATCTCAAATGCTTATTTTGCCAATAGCGTCATTCCCATCGCTCATTTGCATGCAAAAGGCGTTGAGATTGGTTTAGGGTCCGACATTTCTGGCGGTTTTTCACCCAGCCTTTTCGATAATGTCAAGCAGGCTGTGATGTCATCGAGAATGTTAGAGGATGGTGTGAATAAAGACCTTCCTGCAGAAGAGCGCGGTGTGCCGAATTCCCGCATTACCATTAATGAAGCGTTCTATTTTGCAACTGCCGGTGGTGGTAAAAGTGTAAGCTTACCAATCGGCCGCATAGCTGAAAACTATGCTTGGGATGTACAAATCATCGATACGACATTAAACTCAGCAAAACTGCCTCTATATATTCAAAACGAAGATTTACAGGATGTCTTCCAAAAGATCATGTATCTGGTTCGACCAGAAAACATACGTGAAGTCTGGGTACAAGGCGAAAAAGTTCATTCTCGGATGTAATTTCACTAAATCAAAACAAGACCTTTCTCAAAGAGGTCTTGTTTTCATTTTTCATCCCCTGCATGTTATTAAACTTTTTTTCGCTGGCTGAAAAGATCGTTTTCTTTTATGACTAAATAACCTAACAAAAGATAAACAATTCCAATAGCTAAAATGACATATTCAAACGCGCTGCCCAATGCTCCTATCGAAATAAAAAAGACAACGAGAGCAATGAATCCGAGGATAAAACAGTATCCAACAAAGATAACTTTCCCAGCCGTTTTTTTTAGAGTAAAAGGGGCGATTGCGGTAATGAATCCAGAAATAATAAGCATGACAAGAATAATAAGGTTAAGTAAAATAGTTTGACCGTTTGAAGCATGACCAATTTCTGTAGACAAAGTTTGCTGTAATCCCATTCCAATGAGAAACAGAAGACCAAAGCCTAACGCTGCAATGATTGTTAAAGTGCCTAAGAACGCTCCTAGTATTTTTGAGTATCTAGGTTTGATCATGGTCATTTTCCTCCCTTTCATCAACTGCATACTCATTTTGAATGTGGATGCAACCTATATTTATTGAGCAAGCCATCGTATTTAATCATTGGCCAGTTAGATTAGTTTAAACGCGTTCAAGTTTTTTAAAGGGCATAGGCGGTAATTGGATCCGAATGGAATCACCAGGCCTTACCTCCCCACTTTCTAATACAATTCCCATGATTCCTGCTTTTCGGATTAGGTCCCCTTCCTCATCTCTATCTAGAACAGCTTTCATAAGACCAGGCTTAAAATTATCTATTTGGGCGCAGGGATTCCGTAATCCCGTTACTTTTATCCTTGCTTTTTCACCAATATACAAAATGGTGTCAGTAGGCAGTTCCAAAAGATTAACTCCGAAAGTTGTTATATTTTCACCCATTTGTCCAGGTTTAAGGTCATATCGGTCTCTTAACTCATCGAATAATTCAGAATGAATGAGATGGACTTGTCGTAAATTAGGTTGATTAGGGTTCTGTGCCACTCTTGAGCGATGCTTAACAGTCGCACCGAAATGGGCATCACCTTCAACCCCAAATCCTTCCACCAGCTTTATACAATTGAAATTTTCTTTACTAAATGTATGCTGATCACTTAAACTTACTGCTATTACTTTTCCACAAACCACATCATCCTTACATTTATCCATCCTATTTCACCTCAATGCTTGATTAGGTAATTCTTTTATTCTAGAAAAATATGATACTCTCCTGCCCTTGGTTCCATATTTCTACATAAAGACCTGTTTTTGAAAAATTGTCGAGCTAAACTTGTGCAGCTCTTTTTTAAAGACCATCTCTGTATCTACTTTTCAAAAATCTAGCTAAGCGGGGAATTACTCTCTAATCTTTCCGCGATACACCTTTCTTTTTCCCTATGACATTCATCCTATTTAATTCTGAAAATTCTTTACATAAAATCAATGAAAGATTAATATTCTTTCAATAATATGAAGTTGACGTCGTTAATTGGAATATTGGCTCACAATTTGTCGATGCTACTAAAATTTTGGGAGGTACATATGAGGAGAAATTGGAAAAAAAGGATCTTACCGATCACCCTGTCATTTGCTTTAGCAAGCAGTATTATATCTCCAATTCTTACATCAGCTTTGGGCAGTTTCGATTTAAACTCACCATTAATTCAAACACCCATCAATGAATATCGAGCTAGTCTTGCTCCGGGTGTAGTGGAAAAGCACTTCAGCTTTGAAGGAAAAGACGGAAAAAAGATTGAGAGTTTCGTAGTGGATGTTGATGTACATAATCCTAGTGTATCTATTGAAGCAGGTACACCGAATGACAGTACAGCATTTGGCCTGCAGCCCGTTAGACAGCAAGCCAATGCAGCAAATGGCGGCAATCATCATGTAGTGGCGGCAGTGAATGCTGATTTTTACAATATGGCCACAGGTGAACCGCTCGGCGTTGTTTACAAAGATGGACAAGCAGTGAAAGCTCAGTATTCAGCATCACAAAAATTCTTCGGAATCAAAAAATCCGGCGAAGCCATCATTGGTGACGCAACTGTATATGAGGGAATGAAAGATCAATTGCAAGAAGCGCTGGGGGGGAATGCCATCCTCGTAAAAAATGGCCAAATCTATCAAACTCCACAAACAGGAGCAGATAAAGAGCCCCGAACAGCAGTTGGGATTAAAGCAGACGGAGATGTATTTTTTGTCGTAGTGGACGGAAGACAAGAGCCTTATTCAAGCGGGATCTCCATGCCAGATTTAGCTCAATTAATGATAGATTTAGGGGCAGTCGATGCACTTAACCTTGATGGCGGCGGGTCATCTACCTTCACAACCCGCGAACTAGGCGGCGATAACCTTGAGGTAGACAATCAACCTTCTGACCGTTCAGAAAGAAGTGTAGCCAACTCTTGGCTGATTGTCTCAAAAGAGCCATCTGATCATCAATTTGATTCGGCTCATATCGAACCATATGACCAATCCTTTACCCCAGGTTCAACGATTGTCTTCACTGCCAAGGGAAGAGACAAATCTATGGCTTCAGCTGCATTGCCAGCTTCCGGTCTAACTTGGGCATTATCAGATTCATCCTTCGGCACCATAGATGGAAATGGAAAGTTTTTATCAAATGGGAAAACAGGTCAGTTGGAAATCATCTTGAACTATCAGGGAAATGAGGTCGGAAAAAGTATCATCGAAATTGCTCAGCCTGATGAGATGTTTTTTACTGGATCGGAGTTAACCGCAGCGAAAAACAGTGAAATCAATTTAAACTTAATAACAAAATTTCAAAAGAGAAATGTTCACTGGAGCGCTCAAGATATCGAGTTTGACATCCCTGAAGGAATGGGAACCATTGATGAATCTGGTATGCTCCACACAGGTGACAAAACTGTATCTGGAACCATCACGGCTCGCTTGAAAGGCACAAGTCTTACAGCACAAACCAAAGTTTCGGTTGGAAGGCTGCCTGAAGTACTAATTGATTTTGAAGCAGGGCTTGAAGGATGGAAACCATCCGTTGTCGGCCGCGGTGAAAAAGCAACACTAAGTTTGGCCGAATATCCGGCGCCAGTAAGATTTGACAATCAATCCTTAAAACTGGATTTTGATTTTACTAGTGCCCAAACCGGAACCACTCTAGGAGCCTATGCAGGGCCTGGATCGAACATCGCCATTCCGGATAATCCCTCAAGCATTGGAATGTGGATTTACGCAACTCCGGAAGCACAAGGTTATTGGCTGAGAATGAATATTGTCGACGGTAACGGCAAAACTCAAACGATTAATCTTAATCAGGAAAAACCAGGGATTGATTGGACAGGCTGGAAATACATCGAGGCAGAAATACCAGCTTCCTTTACAGGTCCGTTCAAAATTTCGGGAACACAAGCAATAAGATTAATGTCCACGAAATCAGGCATCACCGGACCCATGACAAAAGGTACCATCTATATTGATAATATTAGAGCCGTTTATGGCGAAAAAGTAGATGACTTATATCCACCGGTGATTCAATCGATTAACGTGGAAGGGAAAGATTTCAAGACAAATGCAGTCAATTTGAAAGCGAACGTAAGTGAATATGAAGACGATCCTTTTAAAACGGGAATTGATTGGGAAAAAATTAGAATTTTAGTAGATGGCAAAGACTACTCCAAATCCGAAGGTCATTTTTCATTTGATATGGATGGGTCTGTCTCATTAAGTGGATTTAAATGGGCGGATGGAACACATCAGGTAACCCTTATGGTCCCTGATAAATTCGGAAACCAAGCTATTAAATCGGTCTTTTTTACAGTGAACACTGGTTCAGCAAAGATTGAAATAGTCAAAAAACAAGAGCAAGCCTTACTGGGAGATGTAGTTGACCTAGTAGTGAAGGCTGCTAATCCATCTGAGATCTTAGGCTCTTCTATTAAACTGCAAATGGATAAAAACTTCCCAGTGGAAAATGTTATTTTTTCTAATGGGTTTAACACAAGTACCTCAAGCTATGATGCAACTACTGGAGTTCTAACATTGAATCTAGTGAATAGCGGCGAAACAGGGGCCGCCGCTGATGCTGCAACAATTCAAGTTCGAATCCCTGCATCAACAAAAGAAGGCAGCAAGGTGACTTATGAAATGGCTGAAGCTAGTTTAAAGTACACGACGCCAAAAGAAGAAAACTTCGTTTCAACGTATTCAATAAAGCCGGCCAGCTTCGATGTAAAGGGTGCTTTTGAGCTAACGGCAGAGCCTATCTTAATTGGAAAGCCTGCTGTTATGACAGTAAAAAATACCAATAATGAATTAATGGGTGACGTGGAAATTTTCGCCGTCATAGATGATAGTAAAGGACCCGTTCTCCTAGGAAAAACAGATGAAAAAGGTACTCTTCGTGTGGATACCATCACAAATGAAGTGAAGAAAATCAATTTATATGCTGTCAAGGATGGGAAGTACTCATTTAAAGTGAACACGCAGACATATCCGCCTTTTGCAGCTGTTACAGAAATAAAAAACATTATTTCTACTCCAACAGGTGACCCTTATAAAGAAAAAGGTTTCACATGGATGTCGAGCCCTTTATCTAAAGAAAAAACCGTGATTCAATTTGCACGAAAAAAGGATTTTGACAAAAAAGGTGAGCAGTCACTTGAAACCATCACCGGATCATCCAGTAACCAGGTATTCTCCGGTGAGCAAGATCCTATGAAAAATGGAATAGTCCGCGTAAATGAAGTAACATTAAAGAAATTACAACAGGGAACAACCTATGTTTACCGTGTTGGAGATGGAGAAAACTGGTCAGATCTGCAAGAGTTTACCACATTAAGCAGAAAGCAAAGCTTTGAATTTGCCGTTTTGGGTGATACGCAATCGCCATCTGATTTAAGTGACTTTACGAAAATACTAGGGGATCTCGATAAAAAAGACTTATCGTTTATGATCCATGTAGGCGATCTTATCGATGAATCGTCAAAATTTAAACAATGGGATGACGTATTAAAAGTCATGAGCCAATACAGCAACATTCGTTCAACCGATCTTATTTCGACGCTGGGGAATCATGAATACATGGGAGATCCAAATGGGCAACTGGCAAAAGCCATCTTTAACTCCCCTGAAAATGGACCTGAGTCAGACATAGGCGGGACATATTCGGTTGATTACAATAACATGCACATTAGCGTATTAGGCTACACAGATAATAACGAGATACTGAACGAGCAGTTGGAGTGGCTGAAACAGGATGTTAAAAATTCCGACAAACCTTGGAAAATCCTTGTGACACACAAACCTCCTTATTACACAAATCCGTTTGGCGGGAATGAAATCATGAAACAAAAACTGCCGCCGGTCGTCGATGAATTAGGGATAGATATCGTGTTCTCCGGCCATGATCATTCATACGGCAGAACGAAAAAGCTAAAAGATGGGAAAGAAGATCCGAACGGAACGGTATATGTGGTTACCGGTACAACCGGTAAAAAACACTATGACGCTGTGGCAGATGAAAAATTTGATTTCGTCAACATGGAAAACATCGCCGTTTCCTTACAGGCCAAAGTGGACAAAGATCAAATTACCATCACCACGATTACATCTGATGGTAAAACCATAGATCAATTTACTGTTAAAAATGAAGATTATTATGAAATGGAAATGTAGGAAATAAAAAGGTGCCAGGTCCATCCAATGGGTGGGAACTGGCATTTTTTTAATGAATAGCCATGTTAAATAAGTTTAATTGGGAAGTAAAACATACCGAAGTTTTATTCGACAACTTCGGTGTGTGTCACGCACGGAAATCTAATGGTAAAAGTGGTTCCCTTCCCCATATGGCTTTCTACCGAAATCGACCCTTTCATTGCTTGAAGTAGTTGAAACGAGATCGTAAGGCCAACACCTGTTCCTTTTTCTTTTGTCGTATAAAATGGCGTCCCTAATTTGTCAAGCTGGCTCTTAGTCATTCCTTTACCGTTGTCAGTGATTTTGATAATGATTTCCCCATCCTTCTCAAATGTATCAACAAGTAGATCACCACCTGTACCCATCGCCTCAATGCCATTTTTAATAATATTGACTAAAACCTGTTTAATTTCACTTTTATTTCCTTTTATATAAAGGGAATCTTGAATATTCATTTGGATGGAAATGTTTTGGATATTAGAATAAGAGGTCATGAGTGCCACTGTCTTCCTAACCTCGTCCGATATATTGACGGTTGTCAAACCTTCCGTATTCGGTTTAGCTAAGGATAAGTAATCATTAATAATCGATTGGGCATGATCTAGCTCCGCTAAAGCAATATCAATATAATGCTTCTGTTCACTTTTTAAATTTTCGTCATCATGAATTAACTGTAAAAAACCGCGGACAGATGTTAAGGGATTTCTCACTTCATGAGCAACAGAAGCGGCAAGCTGACTAATAACATTTAATCGTTCATCTTTTTGTAATTTCTCACGCATTTCTATTTGCTGATTAACATTTTCCATTATAAATACAACCATCATTAAGCAAATCCAGGTGATGAAATAAAAAGCAAACATGAAGGGAATTTGCTCAATTTGATTTTTTGTAAATAGAGTAAGGATCACGATAATCGTGTTAACCCAAAACACCAAACTAACAAACATCAGCTTATTTTTCTTTTTAAATAATTCATATTGTTTGCCCATTAAAATGAAAACCGCACAAGTGAGGGAATAATTAACTAAAACGACATAAAAGCCATCCCCGCCAATGAGATACCGGTACCCTAACAAAACCACTGCTGCTAGTAACCCTGGCACGGTCCCCCCATACACGAAAGCAATGATAAAGGGAACAATTCTAAAATCATACACATATCCCTCGGAAAATTTCACTGGTAATGACATAGTAAGAACTAGGATGAAAATCAAAATGATGGAAAGTTTAGAATGAGGCTTTCTACGCTGGCTGTCTTTTTCATAAAAAAATAAATGGTAGACGGAGATAGGCAAGAGAACAGCGACTACCTGATATAAAACGACTTCAACATCTATACTCATAGAAGAACTCCTTGACTTTATTAATCAAGATACAAACTAAACTGCAATATCTTCCTCCATATAGCCTATTAACATAGCAAGCGCGGCCTTAAGAGCATGAAAAATCACAGGTAATATATACTAGTATCTTTCTATTATATTAATTTATATGAATTGTGTAAATTTTTACAAAAGACAAAATTAGCTACTGAGTTAATGTTCTGTTATTCAAGATACAGAAACAACATTATTCGGGGGCGTCATTGACATAGAACGTCAAGAGGTCAAATATGAACAAAAAAAAGAAGTAACTACCCTTATGCTATAGAGGCTGTTACTTCTTTCAAACTTATATATCTTGTTTTCCTTTAGTACCATTTATGGAGTAACTTACGGTTATTTCTGAATTTAAGGAATGGGCGACTGAACAATATTTATCTTTGGACAACTGTATTGCTCTTATGACCTTGTCTTCTGGCAATTCACCTTCAAAAGCATAATGAATGGAAATAGTGGTGAATCTCTTGGGATGGTCTTCGGCACGTTCGCCTTTTATATCCATTTGGAAGGCAGAAGGCTCTAGACGCATTTTATGCAATATCGAGATAATATCCATTCCTGTACAACCTGCAACAGCCTGAAGAAGCAGTTCAGTAGGCCTGGCGCCTGAATTCTCTCCCCCGACTTCTTGAGCTGCGTCCATTATAATTTCATGCCCTGAGGGAGTAACTCCTGAAAATGCCATTTTCTCTTTCCAGTTAATTGTAAACTCCATATTCATACCCCTTTCACTTTTTATTCTAACCAATCAAGTCCTTCAATATTTGTTCATATTACCATACTCAGTATATATTTCCATTAAATTATCTGCTAAAAAAATCTTACATGTCCCGTAATAAAATTTATTGGATGTCCATTTAGCTCTCTTTACCTTATTACAGTCACCAATAGCTGCAGAGTTAAGTCTGCCCTCATTAAAAACACTTGAAATAGTAAACTATTTATACTATGATTGATTTTAGTTTCTTAATCTACATATTGGTTTATTTTTCAAAATCACAACTATATATTGTATTTACCTTAGGTGAAGATGCCGTGATCGGCTTAATAGGGAATCTGGTGTGAATCCAGAACTGCCCCCGCAACTGTAAATGCTGACGAAATGAGCAAACCACTGTATGAGAACGTTTATGAAAATAGGCGCTTATACGGGAAGGGCTCAAAGTAGAATGACGCATAAGTCAGGAGACCTGTCTTTCTTAAGTAGTTTCACTTCTTCGGGGATTGAGGAGATGAACGGTGGCAGCAAAGGGCATGAAGTCTTATTTTTCCTTTTGCTTAGTGATCCGTTTCATCCGCTCGGTTATCCCGAGCGGATTTTTTGTTGTTTTTGGGGTTCATAGTGACACTAATCCAGAAGAAACCGAGTCTCCGGGCACAATAAGGGCTTGATTGTGACCGTCTATTTCAAAAAAGCGAGTTCTCGGGCGCAAAAAAAGATTGATTGTGACCGTCTACCTTAAAAGACCGAGTTCTCTGGCACAAAAAAGAGGTAATTGTGACCGTCTACCTGAAAAAAGCGAGTTCTCGGGCACAAAAAAGAGGTAATTGTGACCGTTTACCCCAAAAAACCGAGCCCACGGTCACAAAAAAATCTCCAGAGTAACATTAATCAAGGATAGAAAACAATATTGTTTTTGTAGGAGGAATGCAAACATGACCACAAAAGTAAAAGATGAATTTCATTTAGTAGTAGATTCTATCAGACAAGCTTCGGCGAAATATCAGTTGGATACTACGGTGCTTGAAAAACAAATAAGAGAGTTGGATGAGGCTGAGGCCAACCAACAAGCGCTATTTTATGCCGTCAATCAGATTGCGATGGACCAGCCCGATTGGACCTTTGTCGCTGCCAGCTTATATTTGAATGAATTATATCGAAAGGCGTCCAAAAACCGAGGATATAACCATTCGTTAAAGTACGGAGATTTTTTCCACCTAATCAAACAATTAACCGAAATCGGCATTTATTCTAGCAATCTAGTAAACACTTATACGAAAGACGAAATCGATGAATTAGCAAAAGAGATCGACCCAGAGCGAGATTCCATATTTACTTACATCGGTTTATTTTTACTAGCGGATCGCTATCTTGCCCAAGATCATGAGCGAAATGTGTATGAACTGCCGCAGGAGCGCTTTATGATCATTGCGATGACAATCATGCAAAATGAGCGTCCCTCAAAACGGTTACACCTTGTGAAAGAAGCTTATTGGGCATTAAGTCATCTCTACATGACGGTTGCCACTCCGACATTAGCGAATGCTGGTAAAAGCTTTGGCCAGCTTTCTTCGTGTTTTATTGATACCGTTGACGATTCTCTTGACGGTATTTATTTAAATAATTGGGATATCGCAAGGTTAAGTAAAGATGGCGGCGGAATTGGCATCTATTTTGGAAAAGTCCGCGCCCTGGGCTCCGATATAAAAAAATTTAAAGGGAACTCTTCGGGAGTTGTACCGTGGATTAAACTGGTCAATGATACAGCCGTTAGTGTCGATCAATTAGGGCAGCGACAAGGCGCCATCGCTGTGTACTTAGATGTGTTCCATAAAGATATCATGAACGGCTTTCTTGATTTGAAAACTAATAATGGGGATGAGCGCCGCAAAGCACATGATATTTTTACAGGTGTGACCATACCCGATCTTTTTATGAAAAAACTGCAAGAAACAGATGAGAATGGGAGAAGTATCGGCGAGTGGCATACCTTTTGCCCCCATCAAGTGAAGCACTATATGGGCTGGAAGGATGAAAACGGGAACCCGCTGGGACTCGAGGATTTTTATGATGAAACTGATCATCATTACTTTTCAAAAAAATACGAAGAAGCCGTAAACCATCCGTTTCTTCCAAGGAAAACGTACCGTGCAATGGATATAATGGCGCGTATCATGGTGTCCCAGTTAGAAACAGGTACACCTTATATGTTTTACCGTGACGAAGTGAACAGGCAAAATCCCAATAAGCATCTAGCAGGAGCGGGCCGCACCTCGATTTATTGCAGCAACTTATGCACGGAAATCGCGCAAAATATGTCGGCGACAACGATTGTAAACGAATATCAGGATGAAGATGGGAACATCGTCATCGTTCGTAAACCCGGTGATTTCGTTGTTTGTAACTTGTCTTCTATTAATCTGGCAAATGCGGTCCCTGCCAAAGTTCTTGAGCGATTGATTCGCATTCAAGTAAGGATGTTGGATAACGTGATCGATTTAAATACCATCTCGGTAGGTCAAGCCCAGGTTACCAATCAAAAGTTCAGAGCCATCGGTCTGGGAACGTTCGGATGGCACCATCTTCTCGCCCTTAACGGCATTCACTGGGAGTCAGATGCAGCTGTGGAATTGGCCGACCACCTGTATGAGGACATTGCTTACTATACCATCCTTTCCTCCAAGGAGCTGGCCATCGAAAAAGGAGAGTACCGGCAATTTCAAGGCTCCGAGTGGCAAACTGGCGTGTATTTTGACCGGAAAAATTATCAATCTGATCGGTGGAAAAAATTAAAAACGGAGATTGCGGCACATGGAATCCGAAACGGCTGGTTAATGGCCGTTGCTCCCAACTCATCAACGGCAAAAATCGGCGGCTCCACAGATGGGATTGACCCGATCTATTCTGTTGAATATGCCGAAGAGAAGAAAAATTTTAAATTCAAAGTAACCGCACCAGACTTAAATCATCGAACCTATAACTATTATCGCCGGGCAAGACATGAATTAGATCAAGTTTGGAGCATTAAACAAAATGCAGCCCGACAGCGCCATATTGACCAGGGGATTAGCTTTAACCTTTATGTTCGCCATGATATCAAAGCAAAAGATTTATTGAACCTGCATATGGAAGCCTGGAGGCATGGACTAAAAACGACGTACTACGTAAGAAGCACATCTCAGGCAGAAATAGCAGAATGTGAAGCATGCCAAAGCTAAGGAGGGAATAAGATGGATATTCATGCACCATTATCAAAAATAAAATTGCTAAACCCGGAGTTTCCTAATAAATCAACAGGGATCATCAACGGTGAGTCTTCTGGCCTGCTGAATTGGAATGATATCGCCTACCCGCAAATGTACGATTTGTATCAAACATTATTATCAAATTTTTGGAAGGCCCAAGAAATTAATATGCAGGATGATATTAAACAATGGGACCTGCTCAGTGCGGATGAGAAGGATGTATTTTTACGAATTAATACCCAGTTGGCCTCTCTCGATAGCCTGCAAACACCAACGATGACGCAAGTAATGGATTACGTGACTGATTCCAGCTTTAAGGCGATTTTTGCCGTCATTGCCCAGCAGGAAGCGGTTCATAATGAATCTTATTCTTATATCCTAAGCTCGCTTGTCCCTTTAAGCGAACAGAACGTCCGGTTCAATCAAGCGAAAAGTGATCCCATCGTTCAAAAACGAAACCATTTGATCTTGCAGGCTTATGAAAGCTTTCGCGAAAATCCCACACCGCAGCATTTATTTCAATTAGCGGTGAACTCTATTAATCTCGAGGGTATTTATTTTTATGCGGGATTTGCCTTTTTCTATCATCTTGCCCGTCAACAAAAAATGCTAAAAACGAGCACGATGATCAGCTATATCCAACGGGATGAAATGCAGCACGCATACTTCGTCGCCCAGTTTATTCGGATTTTGTTAACAGAAAATCCCGAATTGAATCATCAGGAAAATATCGAGTATGTCTATAAAACAATCGAACAAGCAGTCGAGCTGGAAAAAGAATGGGCCGCTTTCATACTCAGAAATATAACAGGTATTGATTTGGACGAGTACGATGGATATACGGAGTATCTGGCAAATAAACGATTGCGCCAGCTTGGTTTAGAAAATCTATATGAAGACCGAACCAATCCGATGCCATGGATTCATGTTTTTAGCGATGAAATGATGAATGGAACCAAATCGGATTTCTTTGAACAAAAGTCGCGGGCCTATGCGAAGGTAAACCAATCGAACGGTTTCGATGAACTATGAATCTCGCAATCGTGTATACCTCAAAAACGGGGAATACAGAAGAACTAGTCCATTTCATAAGGGATTTATTTTTTGAGAAAAAAATTGAGGTACGTCTGTTTCGGATGGATCATTTCCCTATACAGGAGATCACCACATTTGATGCCATCATTATTGGAACCTATACATGGGGAGATGGAGAAATTCCGGAAGAAATGCTCGCACTGTATCGCGCTTTTGAAGGCCAGGATATCAAGCACGTTGTGACCGGAGTAGTCGGCACAGGCGATAGTTTTTATCCCAAGTTTTGCGGAGCAGTTGATGCGTTTCGGGATATGCTCTATGTTCACAGCTATTTAGCAGTCACGCTTAAGATTGAAATCACCCTACAAACGCAAGACCTCGAAAGATGCCAGAGATTTGTGGATATTTTTATAAAAAATTTAAAAATGGCAATATAGGAAATTGGTCCAATTCCAAATGTAAACAAAACTAGGAAAAAATACGTTTTTTTCTTTAGATTATTATAACTCTAGCTAAACAAGAACCATAAACTAGCTTAATAATTCTTTTATAAACTAACCTTGTTCGAAACTATTTGACAAGGGAGATGGAGAAATGAAGAAAACATTACTTGGAGCCGGCTTCGCACTAACACTATTGCTTAGTCCTTTCCAGCAGGCTTTTGCGGCAGAAACGACCGGGGAATTAAGGAAATTTGATAATGTCGCCCATCGAGGAGCATCAGGATATGCTCCAGAAAACACCATTGCTGCCTTTGACAAAGCACTCGATATGAAGGCTGACTACATCGAGATTGACGTTCAGCGGAGTAAAGACGGGAAATTAGTGATTATTCACGATACGACAGTGGACAGAACGACAGACGGGACTGGGCGTGTAAAGGATCTAACCTTTGAACAGTTGCGAAGCCTTGATGCCGGAAGTTTTAAAGGGGAACAATTTGCAGGTGAAAAAATCCCTTCATTCGAGGAAGTGCTAGACAGATATCGCGGAAAAATTGGTATCTTAATAGAGATGAAAGCACCGGAGCTTTATCCAGGGATAGAAGAAGAGGTTGCCCAACAGTTGCGGGAACGGAATCTTGATAAACCGCAAAATAATAAAATCATCATCCAATCGTTCAACTTTGACACCGTAAAAAAAATGAATGACCTTCTTCCAAAGGTTCCAATGGGTGTCCTTACTTCCTCCACTACCCATACAACAGATCAAGCATTGAAGGAATTTGCCACATACGCAGATTACTTTAACCCAAGTTATGGGATTGTTACAAAAGAATTGGTCGATAAAGTTCACGCACACGGAATGAAGATATCCTCCTGGACAGTAAGAAGCCGTGAAGCTGCACAGTTTTTAATTGATATGAAAGTAGATGCCATAATCACTGACTATCCGGATTATGTAGATCCGCGGATAGGCGTAAAGTAAATAATTATTATCGAGTACCTAGGCGCTGAAGCTGGACATTATTTACTATTCAAGGCACGGAAATAAAAGAAAGGCTGAGTTTCAAAGTGTTAGCATTAACACCTTAGAAATTCAGCCTTTTGTGTTTGTTAGGTATCAAATTACCTTTTGTTATTAAATAGTTCTGTCCTTTTGTCTTATTGGTTGTACAAGGAACATGGTCGACCCTTGATTGGAAAAACCCCTTTTTATGCAAACGGCCTCATAGAGGTGCTTTTACATTTTTCGGCGGTGTCAGGCACCAACCGCATTTTTTCCTTTTGATTTAACATGATACATTGCTGTATCCGCACTTTTTAATAATGATGACGGGGTATCACCGTGTTTAGATAAGGCGGCGATGCCAATGCTAGCTGAAATCCTCAAATCATGTACTTTCAGTTGTAACTTCTTTAATATCTCCTGCGCTATTTCGATTGATTTTCTTGGTCTGCCCCTTTTAACATGACAATAAACTCATCGCCCCCAAGGCGGCTTAAAAACATAGAGTCATCACTTAACATGTTTAATTGATTCGCTACTTCTATTAATATGTGATCTCCCTCTTCATGGCCATAGGTATCATTCACTTTTTTAAATCAATCTAAATCTATAAACAGCAGGGAAACGGATTGTTTACCCTGTAAGGATTCTGATAATCTTTCCATGAAATAGTGGCGGTTTGGGAGACTTGTTAGAGGATCATACAAAGCTAAATACTTTAATTTTTGATTCAAACTTTGTAATTGCATTTGTTTTTCGGTTAGTTTTTCCGACAATAATCCAACACCCATCGCGCAAAAAAAAGTGAAGATGGCCACACCAACATGAAGTGATAATTCTTGGTTGACTAGTTCCGCCATCCGCACGTATTTTTCATAAATAAACCAAAACAGATGATAAATATTTACCGTCAATGCCGCAAAGAACCCGCCGGCAAATCCTAAATAATAGGAAAAAATAAAGGATGGGATCATTTTGGTTGCATTACGATTGAATATAAATTACAATCATTGAATAAATATTCATAATTATTTTATTCGGAGGGCAATCATGTTACAGACAAAATTGATAGATTCAGAGCTAATTGCGTGGACCATTCAGCAGCGCCGGCATTTTCATATGAACCCTGAGTTATCAGGACAAGAATATAAAACAGCTGCCTATGTAAAGGAGAAATTAACTGAATTTGGTATTCCGATAGATTCAAGGTTTTCAGCACCAAATGTGGTAGCTTTTTTTAAAGGAACAGAAGGAAAAAAGACCATTGCACTTAGAGCCGATATGGACGCCCTTCCGCTTCAAGAAGAAGGGGACAACAAGCCGTATATTTCAACCGTTCCCGGCGTAATGCACGGCTGTGGCCATGATGGCCATACAGCAACCTTGCTTGGAGCTGCCAAATGGATGAGCGAAAACCCGCAGCTCGTAAAAAATAATATTGTCTTAATTTTTCAAAGCTCAGAGGAAGCCTCTCCCAGCGGTGCACAACAGCTTGTAAAAGAGGGGGTATTGGACGGAGTCGATGTCATTTATGGCATTCATTATATCTCGGGTATGCCTCTTGGAAAAATTGGCTTTGCCACCGGCTATGCCATGGCCTCGAGCGACGACTTTGACATCACGATTGAAGGAACAGGCGGACATGGCGGCTATCCACACGAAACGGTGGACCCGATCTATATCGCGACCCACCTTATTCAAGCGTTTCAATCAATTGTCAGCAGAAATTTGAACCCGCTGCATGCAGGTGTAATTTCCTTTGGCGGGATGCAAGCGGGCAATTCCTATAATGTCATTCCTGAAAAGGTTACACTGCTAGGGACAATTCGGGCATTGACGTTTGAAGGAGCCGAACTGATGCACAAAAAAACAGCTCAATTAACGGAATCCATTTGCGCAAGCTTTGGTGCTAAAGGGCACTACAGCTTCATAGAGGGAACGCCGCCGTTGTACAATCACCCAGAGGCATGCGAAGCAGCCAAAAATATCATCAAAAAATCCTTTGGTGAAGATGTCTTTGTGGAAAAAGAACCCGTTATGGGTGCTGAAGATTACTCCTATTATTTAAAGGAAAAGACGGGAGCCTTCATCAACGTCGGAATGAAAAGTGAAATAAGTCAATATCCTCACCACCATCCCAAATTTGACATTGATGAAGCAGCCATCCCCTCCGGAATAGAGTTAATGATCCAATTGGCTCTGAACGCCTAATTTTGAAAATTTATATCAAAAAAACCAAACGAGTACCTCATAAAATGGGGAATCGTTTGGTTTTTTTTATTAATTGGCAATCTAATCAAATGGATAACAGGCTTTATTAGGGATTATCAAAATGGTTATTGATAGCGGCAGTTAGACATTTACTAAAGATAAATGTCAGATTTCATTATGTGTAAGCCGTATGCCTTATTAAGGCCTTCGAAAGAGGTTACCCTACTCTATTAATATTACAAGTAAATCGTATTATGGCCTTTAATTTTTGTGATAACTTTTAGCTTACAAAAGCACTGGGTATACGTACGTGTTGAATAGTAAGGTGGTTTAAGCTAGTAGGGAGGATTTGTATAACTCTTTAGTTAATCCAATAAATCTGTAATTTATCCAATATAGCGATGGTTAAATAACTGATATCATAAATGTAAGGGTTTTCACCAGTAAAATTGGTTATGTTGATTGATATTCATATTGTTCCATTCACTAAGTGAAATGCCTCTTTGACAAGTGGAATTATGTGATGTCAATAGATAAATTGTTTTCACTTCAAAAAGACTTATTTAAATGACTTATCCTGAAGTGGAAATATATTTTCCGAAAGGCTTATGAAGAAAAAGGTGGTGGGGATTATATTTTCTGAAGATTAAGAAAAAGAAAGTGCTTATCTAATATCCAATACCAATAACAAAATGAGGAAAAAGTCCAAAAACATCTAAAAAAAGAAAGTGAGGTAAGAGTATAGTGAACAAACAATGTAAAAAAAGAAAAGTGAAAAAGACAATGGTATTATTTGTAATAGTCCTAATGTTTGTTCAAGTTTTAGGTAATACGGGATTTATTGGTACAGGAACTGTATTAGCTGATACTTGGCCATATACAGGTGATGCTACACCAGGAGACAATCAGCCTCGTATGGCAGGGCATCGTGTTTACGATTTGGAGAATTGGTCTCCTGAAACAGATCCATATGCGGACCTAATGCGTGCAAATATTCCACTGCAGGAGCGAAATGAACCATTAACAGCAACACAGGCAAAACCAAATCTAAAATCAGAGGCAGAAATTTTAGTTATGGGTGGTGACTACGGGAACTCTTTCTTTGAGGGATTACCATATAACAATGATTTCAGCCAATATCAATTTAACTTTTGGCAATACACAGACTACTATGCTTCATGGCATGGAGTAGTGACTAAAGGTGTACCCACAAGTCTCTATAATCCCGATGGTCCTTGGCAAACGCGATTCTTTGAATTTGGTATTATTAATGTACCTAACCCTGCATATACCAATGCAGCACATAAAAACGGTGTTAAATCTCTTGGTTGTATATTCCTGCCTCGTGCCGGCCAAGCTCCTAAACAGATGATTGTTCAGGATGAGAATGGAGACTTTCCAATAGGAAAGAAACTGATTGAATTTGCTCATTACTACGGCTTTGATGGTTTCTTCATTAATTTAGAAGAGACTGTTCCTGCTGCTGATGTCCCTATCTATAAGCAATTCACAAAATATCTAATTGAGAACGGCCTTTATATTCAATGGTATGACTCTATTCTACCAAATGGTAATTTACAATATCAAAATCAGCTAAATGAAAAAAACAGCCATTGGATTAAGGATGATCAGTATGGTACTGTAAACAGTTCTCTTTTTATCAATTACGATTGGTTTAGATCAAACAGGATTGAGACTTCTTTGCAGCATGCTTCTGAAAGGGGAATTGATCCTTTTAAGCAAGCTTTTTTCGGAGTTGAAGCCGCCCAAGGAGGGTTAAGTGGTTCACATGGCTCTGCAAGTGGCATTGAAAACTTACTTGATAAAACTGGTAATCTAAGAGGAAGCGTAGCTTTGTTCACTCCTAGCGACTTTATCCAGCTTCATCTAGACCGGAAAGCAGAAAAAGCTGAAAATCAATGGATGATTGCAGAACGGGAAAGAATGTACTATTCAGGCGTTTTAATGGATCCGACCAATACAGGCAAAAAACCTGGATATTCTAGACCTGATGTTGATGCTAAGGATGCAGGAGGATGGGTCGGAGTAGCTCATTTCGCTAGTGAACGATCTGTAATTAACGGTTCAACATTTGCTACAAACTTTAATACAGGACACGGTATGGAGTATTATCAGGAGGGTAAGGTTATAAATGATCATCAATGGTCAAATATTAACCTGCAAGATATTCTCCCTACATGGCAATGGTGGATTGATACAACCAGTAAGAACAAGCTGAAAGTAGACTTTGATTATGGCCAAAAATATAATACACAAGCATACGACTATACTAAAGTAGGTGCTTATAATGGCGGAAGTTCCCTTGTAGTAACTGGGAAGCTTGATGCTGATAACTTCTTACATTTATATAAAACTAATTTAGAGATAGCCGCAAACAGCAAATTATCAATTACGTACAATAAACCTTCTCAAACAGATGATTCTAAAGTGAAATTGGGATTAATATTCAAGGACGAACCAAATAAAATTGAATATATCAGTGTACCAGATGCTAATAAGAAATCAGAATCCTGGGTCACTAAAGAGTTTGATTTGAACAAATTTAAAGGTAAAGAAGTTTCAGCAATAGGATTATCATTTGGAACAGAAGAAGGTTCTGTAATTGAAAAATACCAACTAAACATTGGGGAAATCAAACTTACTAATGGCTCAAATGTAACACCTGATACTCCAACAGGATTTACAGTAAAAAAAGCCTTTGATACGAATGAAATGATTGTAGCCTGGGATCTTGAAGACTACAGTAAAGTAAAACAATATAACTTGTACGCAAATCTGTCTAATGGTAAAAGAGTTTACCTTGGCGGGACATATGGAGATACATTCTATATCAAATCATTATATGGCGAAAAAAATATAGTAAACTTAGAGCTTAGGGCCGTTGGTGCAGACAAAACAGAGAGCTTACCTGCAACAACAAGTTATGACTTTTCGACAAAAGTTAGTAATCTAACTGTAGAGGAAGCTTTGACTAAAAGCGGCAACCTTACGCAATCTGCAAATGCTGGTACATTAGATATAAGCTGGAAAAATCCTGATATAGATTATTCTGGCATCAACATAGAGGTTTCATTTATTAACAGTACCAATAAGGAGACTTTTAAAAAGACTGTTAAAAAGGGAACTACCTCAACTCAGATTATTGTTCCTATTGCAGATGGTTCGGAATATACTCTGGCTATATCTGTAGTCGGAACGGATAACAAACAAGGCGAGCCTATTCTTTATACTGGCAAACTAAAGGATGTATATATTGAACCATATAATGGTGAAATAAATGTTGCCAAGAGTGGTACATCCTCCTATATGAGTCTCGACGCACCAAGACAAGCAGATTGGTGGCGAATATATGCATATGTAGACGGAAAGCCATTA
>Ga0213821_1000656_pt1 | contig 19605 bp, 21 predicted proteins | sample MC6MC0909MG_FD_179894 | JGI IMG/M metagenome (GOLD analysis project Ga0213821, IMG submission 179894) | Enriched soil aggregate microbial communities from Iowa State University, Ames, United States - MC6-MC0909-MG | ecosystem: Environmental > Terrestrial > Soil > Unclassified | place: USA: Iowa...
AACGGCTTCGACAATTTCGACAAGATCGCCTTCTGGAAGACCCCACAGGCCCAGGGCGGCAAGTTCGTGCCGTATAGCCGCTGGACGCAGGACTACATTGCGATCATGGGCGGGCGTTGAGTTTTATCTGGCCTGGACCGGCCTCATCGCCGGCAAGCCGGCTCCCACGCTGTTCGCGTTGTTGCCAGCGATTAGGCCGTTGAAGCCAATTGATGAATAACTGAGTCGTGCCCATGCCCTTAGCAGTCCAGTTCACCGAGGTATCGCGCACCTTCGGCGAGGTCAAGGCCGTCGACCAGGTCAGCATCGACATCGTCGACGGCGAGTTCTTCTCAATGCTCGGCCCTTCCGGTTCGGGCAAGACCACGTGCCTGCGCCTGATCGCCGGCTTCGAGCAGCCGGACAGTGGTTCCATCCGCATCCATGGCGTCGAAGCCGCTGGTGTGCCGCCCTACCAGCGCGACGTCAACACCGTGTTCCAGGACTACGCACTGTTCCCGCACATGAACGTGCTCGACAACATCGCCTACGGCCTCAAGGTCAAGGGCGTGGCCAAGGCCGAACGCCATGCGCGTGCCGAAGAGGCCTTGGCGATGGTGGCCCTGGCGGGCTATGGCGAGCGCAAACCGGCGCAGCTTTCCGGTGGCCAGCGCCAGCGCGTGGCCTTGGCGCGGGCCCTGGTCAATCGGCCGCGGGTACTGTTGCTCGACGAGCCGCTGGGCGCACTCGACCTGAAACTGCGCGAGCAGATGCAGGGTGAGCTGAAAAAGCTGCAACGCCAGCTGGGCATCACCTTCATTTTCGTTACCCACGACCAGACCGAAGCGCTGTCGATGTCTGACCGCGTGGCGGTGTTCAATCGCGGCCGCATCGAGCAGGTCGATACCCCACGCAACCTGTACATGAAACCGGCCACCACCTTCGTTGCCGAGTTTGTCGGCACCTCCAACGTGGTCCGCGGCGACCTGGCCGAGCAACTCAGTGGCAGCCGGGCCCCCTTCTCCATCCGCCCCGAGCATATCCGCCTGCTGAGCCAGCCCGGCGCGGTTGACGGCGTGCAGATCAGCGGCCTGCTGCGCGACGTGCAGTACCAGGGCAGCGCCACCCGTTATGAGCTGCAGCTGGACAGCGGCCAACTGCTGGCGGTCAGCCAGGCCAACGACCGCTGGCATGAACGGCCACAGGACTGGCAAACCGGCCAGCGGGTACAGGCACATTGGCCGCGCGAGGCGATGACGGCGCTGCAGGAAACCGTCCTGGCCGAGGGCCGGTGAGATGAGCCCGTTGCGCAGTTTTTCCAACCTGCTCTACCGCCGCCCCAACCTGTACCTGCTGTTGCTGCTGATCCCGCCACTGACCTGGTTCGGCGCCATTTACCTGGGCTCGTTGCTCAATTTGCTGTGGCAGGGGTTCTACACCTTCGACGACTTCACCATGGCGGTCACCCCAACGCTGACCCTTGGCAACTTCGCCGCGCTGTTCAACCCCTCAAACTTCGACATCATCCTGCGCACCTTGACCATGGCCGTGGCGGTCTCACTGGCCAGCGCCGTGCTGGCGTTCCCCATCGCCTACTACATGGCGCGCTACACCAGCGGCAAGACCAAGGCGTTCTTCTACATCGCCGTGATGATGCCGATGTGGGCCAGCTACATCGTCAAGACCTACGCCTGGACGCTGCTGCTGGCCAAGGGTGGCGTCGCGCAGTGGTTCGTCCAGCAACTGCACCTCGAAGGCCTGCTGCAGGCATTGCTGGCCGTGCCCGGCGTGGGCGGCAGCACGCTGTCGACTTCGCACCTGGGGCGCTTTCTGGTGTTCGTGTACATCTGGCTGCCCTTCATGATCCTGCCCGTGCAGGCCTCGCTGGAACGCCTGCCGCCGTCATTGCTGCAAGCCTCGGCAGACCTCGGCGCCCGGCCGGGGCAGACCTTCCTGCAGGTGGTCCTGCCGTTGTCGGTACCGGGCATCGCCGCCGGCTCGATCTTCACCTTCTCGCTGACCCTTGGCGACTTCATCGTGCCGCAACTGGTCGGCCCGCCCGGCTACTTCATCGGCAGCATGGTCTACGCCCAGCAAGGCGCAATCGGCAACATGCCCATGGCTGCGGCGTTCACCCTGGTGCCGATCGTGCTGATTGCGGTGTACCTGTCCATCGTCAAGCGCCTGGGGGCCTTCGATGCACTCTGAAAAAGCGTCGATGGGCCTGCGCCTGGCGGCCTGGGGCGGGCTGCTGTTCCTGCACTTCCCGATACTGATCATCGTTTTGTACGCCTTCAACACCGAAGACGCGGCATTCAGCTTCCCGCCCAAGGGCTTTACCCTAAAATGGTTCGCCGTGGCCTTCGCCCGCCCGGACGTGCTCGAAGCGATCAAGCTGTCGCTACAGGTGGCCTGCCTCGCCACGCTGATCGCCCTGGTACTCGGCACCCTGGCCTCGGCGGCGCTGTACCGGCGCAGTTTCTTTGGCAAGGAGAGCATCTCGCTGATGCTGATCCTGCCGATCGCCCTGCCCGGGATCATCACCGGCATCGCCCTGCTGTCCGCGTTCAAGACGCTGGGTATCGAACCGGGCCTGTTCACCATCGTGGTCGGCCACGCCACCTTCTGCGTGGTGATCGTCTACAACAACGTGATCGCCCGCCTGCGGCGTACCTCGCAGAACCTGATCGAAGCGTCGATGGACCTGGGCGCCGATGGCTGGCAGACCTTCCGCTACATCATCCTGCCCAACCTCGGCTCGGCGCTGCTGGCCGGCGGCATGCTGGCGTTCGCCTTGTCATTCGACGAAATCATCGTCACCACCTTCACTGCCGGCCACGAGCGCACCCTGCCGATCTGGCTGCTCAACCAGCTCAGCCGCCCGCGCGACGTGCCGGTGACCAACGTGGTCGCCATGCTGGTGATGCTGGTGACCATGCTGCCGATCCTCGGCGCCTACTACCTGACCCGCGGCGGTGAAAGCGTCACGGGCAGCGGCAAATGACCCACAAGGAGCCCCCGATGCAAACCAACATGCTGATCAATGGCCGCCTGGTCGCCGGCGAAGGCCCGGCCTGGACCGTGCTCAACCCGGCCGAGGGCAGCGCCCTGGCGCAGCTCAACGAAGCCACCGAGGCCCAGGTCGACACCGCTGTGCGTGCCGCCGACCAGGCTTTCGACAGCTGGTCGCAAACCAGCCCGAAAGAACGGTCCATGGCCCTGCTGGCGCTGGCTGACATCATCGAGGCGCACGCCGATGAGCTGGCCCGCCTGGAGTCGCAGAACTGTGGCAAACCCTTCAGCGCCGCGTTGAACGACGAGATACCGGCCATCGCCGACGTGTTCCGCTATTTCGCGGGTGCCACCCGCTGCCTGGGTGGCTCGGCGGCGGGTGAATACCTGCCCGGACACACCTCGATGATCCGCCGGGACCCGCTGGGCGTGGTGGCCTCGATCGCGCCCTGGAACTACCCGCTGATGATGCTGGCGTGGAAAATCGCGCCGGCCTTGGCTGCCGGCAATACCGTGGTGATCAAACCGTCCGAGCTGACCCCGCTGACGGCCCTGCGCCTCGGCGAACTGGCCAAGGACGTGTTGCCTGCGGGCGTGCTGAACATACTCTTCGGCCGCGGCCAGACCGTCGGAAACCCGCTGATCACCCACCCAAAGGTGCGCATGGTTTCGCTGACCGGCTCGATCCCCACCGGCGCGCACATCATCGGCGCCACTGCCGACAGCGTGAAGCGCATGCACATGGAGCTGGGCGGCAAGGCGCCGGTACTGGTATTCAACGACGCCGACATCGATGCCGCCATCGACGGCATCCGTACCTTCGGTTTCTACAATGCCGGCCAGGACTGCACCGCGGCCTGCAGGCTGTATGTACAGGCTGGCATCTACGAGCGTTTCGTCGAACGCCTCGGCAAAGCCGTGGCCAGCCTGAAAGCCGGCCTGCAGGACGCCGAAGACACCGAACTCGGCCCGCTGATCAGCGCCCAGCACCGTGACAAGGTGGCCGGCCTGGTCGAACGCGCCATCGCCCAGCCACACATTCGCCTGGTCACCGGGGGCAAGGCACTGCCGGGTGATGGTTTTTTCTTCGAGCCGACGGTGCTGGCCGACACGTTGCAGGATGACGAGATCGTGCGCAACGAAGTGTTCGGCCCGGTGGTATCTGTAACGCGCTTTACCGACGAAGCCCAGGCGCTGGAATGGGCCAACGACTCGGAATACGGCCTGGCCTCGTCGGTGTGGACCCGCGACACCGGGCGCGCCCACCGCCTGGCGGCCCGCCTGCAGTATGGCTGCACCTGGGTCAATACCCACTTCATGCTGGTCAGCGAAATGCCCCATGGTGGGCAGAAGCATTCGGGGTATGGGAAGGATCTGTCGATGTATGGGCTGGAGGATTACACCTGTGTGCGGCATGTGATGATCAAGCATTGAACGTGATGTGAAGCTACCGGCCTCTGCTGAGACAAGTCAGCAAGGAGGCCGGTATGAAGTGGCGATGGTCCTCGCAGGAATACCTAGGACCTTTCCTTCAATCACCGTCCCTATCTCCTACAGTCCGGCTGTTGTGTAAAAATCGACTGGTATCATAGTCTGATACCATGAATAATCATCAACGATCGACCCTTGAAGCCATTTTCAGGAAACCAGTGCCCAAGGCCTTGGAATGGGTCCGGCTGGAGTCACTGTTGATATCAGTTGGCGCCAATGTCATCGAAGGTCGAGGTTCGCGAGTTCGTTTCGAGCTCAATGGGGCCGTTGCCACCTTCCATCGGCCTCACCCGGACAAGCATGCCAAAACCTATCAATTGCGCGACGCCCGCCAGTTCCTTGAGCAGGCCGGAGTTACACCATGAATGTCATGACCTACCGCGGCTATGCCGCAAGAATCGAATACAGTGACGAGGACCAGTTGCTGATTGGACACGTTGCGGGCATACGTGACGTGATTGGTTTTCACGGCGAATCGATCAGCGAATTGCGACAAGCATTCGAGGAGGCCGTTGATGACTACCTGGAAACCTGTAAACGCCTTGGCCGCGAGCCGCAAAAGACTTATTCGGGGAAGCTGAGCCTGCGTCTTGAGCCTACCCTTCACGCCAGCGTGGCCGCAAAGGCCGAGCTGGCGGAAAAAAGCATCAATCAGTGGGTCAGCGATATTCTGAGCAAGGCCGCTTACAGCTGAGGTGGTTGATCAGTCCCGCAGGTCCGACTCATGTATCGGATTCGCCCGGCTGGTAGCCCGTTGATACTGCGCCGGCCACGTAGCCCTGTTGCCACCCAGGTCATCATCGGCATGCAACGGCCAGTAAGGATCGCGTAGCAGCTCGCGAGCCAGGAAGATCAGGTCGGCCTGCCCCGTGCGCAGGATGTGTTCAGCCTGGGCCGGTTCGGTGATCATGCCCACCGTGCCGGTAGCGATTTCCGATTCCTTGCGTACACGCTCGGCGAAGCGAGTCTGATAGCCAGGGCCGGTCGGAATCTCTGCGTTCATCGAGGTTCCACCCGATGACACGTCGATCAGGTCAACCCCCAACCCACGCAGCCTGCGGGCCAGTTCGACCGTCTCATCAGGGTTCCAGCCATCCTCGACCCAGTCGGTTGCCGAAACGCGAACGAACAGCGGCAGTTCCTGCGGCCAGACCTTGCGCACTGCCTCGGTCACCTGCAGGGTCAGGCGGATGCGGTTTTCGAAACAGCTGCCATATTCATCGCGGCGCTGGTTGCTCAGCGGCGAGAGGAACTGGTGCAGTAAATAGCCATGGGCTGCGTGGATTTCGACCACCTTGAAACCTGCTTGCAACGCCCGTTCGGTCGCTTTGACGAATGCGGCGATGACGTCCTGGATCTCGTCCTTGCTCAACTCACGCGGTGCAGTGTGCTCAGGGTCGAAGGCAATCTTCGACGGCCCCACCGGCTGCCAGCCGCCGTCTTCGATCTTGACGCTGCCATGCTTGCCCAGCCAGGGGCGATGGGTACTGGCCTTGCGCCCGGCGTGGGCCAGCTGAATACCTGGCACAGCACCCTGGGCGGTGATGAAGCGGGTGATGCGTTGCAGTGGGGCGATCTGCTCATCGGTCCACAGGCCGAGGTCTTCGGCAGTGATACGCCCATCGGCGGTCACGGCCACCGCTTCGCTGATGACCAACCCGGCGCCACCTACAGCGCGACTGCCCAGATGAACAAGGTGCCAGTCGTTGGCCAAGCCATCGACGGCGGAATACTGGCACATCGGCGAGACGGCGATGCGGTTGGGCAACGTCAGCTGACGCAGGGTGTAAGGCTCGAGCAGCAGGCTCATGAGGGCACCTCCCAAGGACTCCAATGGTGAACCGGCCCGGGCACTCAAGTGCACATCCGTGGCCCGGTGCCGGTCATTAATCAGACTAGACCAGATTGGTGGGGGGGAAGGTTCCCTGGGATTGCTGACTGCTCCGACGCGCGCATCAGATGTTTCCTACACATATGAGCTAGCGATACCTAACTCAGGAAAATATCCTACGAATCTTGTCGACTCGCGTCTGATTGTCCCTGGAAACACCGCCCTTTAGGCTTTTCGTGTCGCTGATGTTTGGCGTCCGGGAGTGGAATCCTGTCAATTACTGAGTTGCTGTCGTCATGGCAGTTGTGCGCGGGAGGCCGCAAAGCCTACCGGGTTTACTCGTAGCCTGGATTCCACACCGCGTACAACTGCCACCCATCCGTGTGGAATCGGACAGGTCGGTCATTCAGTAACCTTACGAGTCGTTCCATATGAAAAAACTAGTCCCCGATCCGCCCCACCATTTCGACCTTCCCTCCGACAAGACCCTGACCAACGCCGTCAGCGATGGCATCGTGCCAATCGATCACGTGTTGATGAATGTCACCCATTACCTGATGCTCGCTTACAACCATTGCCATCGAATCCTCGATGTCATCGAAGATGACAGCTCCCGGGAATCGCTTGTGAATGGGCTGCGTGCCCTGCAGATTGCCTGGGGCCAAGCGGATGCGCTGTCATTGGCCTTGGAGCGTACTACTAATCTGCATTGAGGTTGGATTCACTGGCCGCTTCGCGGGTAAAACCGCTCCCACAGGGGCATCACAGGCTTCAAAACTTGCAGATGACCTGTGGGAGATTACCCAGCCCTTCGGGCTGCGCTGTCGCGCAGAACAAAGCCCGCGAGCGCGCCGCATTCCCTGTAGGAGCGGCTTCAGCCGCGAAGCAGGCGCCGCGGTGGATGGCACCGGCTTCGCCGGTGTTCGCGGCTGAAGTGTTCTGGTCAAGTTTTTCCGGACACCGATTACGGTGATCACGCCGCCTGCTGCTCCATAGCTATCGGCGACAGATAGTTGTTATGGCTGTGGAGCCTGATTCGGTTGTATCGCATGAAGAAGCTGGTCATATCCTGCCTGGCTTCATCAATTTCCTTGTAACCTTTGCTGGGCACCCACTCTGACTTCAGCGTCCCAAAGAAGCGTTCTGTTGGTGCGTTGTCCCAGCATTGCCCTCTACGGCTCATGCTTTGTGTTATCCCGTGCTCTAACAGCTCGGATTGGAAGCGCTGACTGGTGTATTGGCAGCCTTGATCCGAGTGGAACATCAAGCCTGCATGTTTACCTCGAACGCCCACCGCCATCCTCAGTGCCTTGCTGACCAGGGTGGCGTCGTTGATCAGCGAAAACGCCCAACCAATGATCCGGCGGGCGAACAAATCAATGACTACTGCCAGGTGATACCAGCGTTTCCCGACCATCAAGCTGGTAACGTCGCCGCACCAGACTTGGTTGATGGCTGTTGGCTCAAAGTTACGTTCGAGCAGATTCTTGGCCACATATGCCTCGACACCCTTGGAGCGATACTGATGCCGGCGGCGCTGCCTGCTGGCCAGGTTTGCCTCCTCCATGAGCTTTCGGGCCAGATACCGCCCCACCTTGAAATCCTGGGCTTTCAGGCACTGAGAGATCATCCTCGCGCCCGCACTTCCCCGGCTTTCGACGTGCAGTTGAACGACTTTTTCTCTGAGCCCGTTGCGCTTGGTATTCGGGGCCGAACGGCGGCGAAGCCAGTCATAAAACGCGCTGCGGGAAACGCTCAACGCACTGCAAAGCAGGCTGGTCGGATACAGGCCTGACTCTCTCAGTTCCTCGATCAGGAAAAACGATCGGGATCCGACATCAAGAGAGCCGTAGCCTTTTTTAATATTTCGGCCTCGGTCTCCAGGCGCTTAACTTTGGCCCGCAGCTCCTGGAGCTCTCGCTGTTCGTCGCTGATTGCCTTGGTACCTGCTACTGGCTGGCCCTTCTGACGCTCTTTGCGAACCTGATCAACCCAGCGGCGCAGCGCCGTAGGGCCGACCTCCATCGACGCACAAACATCTGGAATCGAGCCGTTGTCATCAAGAACCATGCTGGCAGCACGTTGCTTGAACTCGCGGGTATAGGTCTTTCGTTCTTGCATGGAACCTCCTGATTGGGCGAATCATATCGCCCTTAAGAGGTGTCCGGGATCATTAAGCCAGTTCAAAGCCGCTCCTACAGGCTCCGCGCCAAATCAGTAAGTTAGCGTTTGTTCTATGGGAGCCGGCTTGCCCGCAAAGAGCCCAGAACAGGCAATCGAGAAACCGTAGGAGGGAATTCGATGACCGCAGACGACACCCACTTTACTGTAGGGAAGACCACCTTCTTTCAGGGTGAACACCAGACTCACCCACTGTTCCGCATCGAGCCAGGGATCCCCTGCCGCGATGCTCGCGAGCAGGCCTCGGAATTGATGGGCTATGTACGAGAGCTGACCGTCATTGGCCTGATGGATGAAAAACCGATGATGATCTGGGCATCCCATTACCTCAGTGCCATGGCCAAGGCACTGATGGATGATGCAGAGTTAGGCATGACAGGCTGACTTTTTCGGATGGCTAACGTGTCAGGGCGCCTAGGTCTTTGCCGGTAGGTTTGCGGCGCCTGGGAAATCGAGCGCCGCGCGGGGGGCGCTTGATTAGCGCAACCCCGCAAGGACCAAGGCTCTTCAGCGCGGCTCGATATGCGCAATCATCAACTGCACACTTTCATTCCCGCGGAACTCGTTCACATCCAGCTTGTACGCCAGCTCCACCCAGCGCACGGTCGGGTTGGGCCACACTTCGCGGTCGATGCCAAAGGCGATACCGTCCAGACGAACCGAGCCACATTCGCTCTTCAGTACCACCTTCAGGTGCCGCTCGCCGACCACACGTTGTTCGACCAACTGAAACACGCCGTGGAACAGCGGCTCGGGGAAGTGTTGCCCCCAAGGCCCGGCATTACGCAGGGCCTTGGCCAGGTCCAGGTGAAATTCCTCCACCGCCAGGCTGCCATCCGAAAGCAGACGGCCGGTCAAATCCTCTTCGCGCAGCTGGCGACGGACTTCTTCATCGAACGCTTCGGCGAACGCCGGGAAATTACCTTCGGGCAACGACAGGCCCGCAGCCATGGCATGGCCGCCGAACTTGCTGATCAGTTCAGGATGGCGCGCTGCCACTGCATCCAGCGCATCGCGGATGTGGAACCCCGGCACCGAACGTGCGGAGCCCTTGAGCATGCCGTCGCCAGCATCGGCAAAGGCGATGGTCGGGCGGTGATAACGCTCCTTCAGGCGCGAGGCGAGAATGCCGATCACCCCTTGGTGCCAGTCGGCATCGAACAAGCACAGGCCATAGGGCATGGACTCGACCGGCAAATCCTTGAGCTGGGCCAGCGCTTCACGCTGCATGCCCTGCTCGATGGACTTGCGGTCCTGGTTCAGGTCGTCCAGTTGCTGGGCCATGTCCTGGGCCAGGGCCGCGTCTTCGCACAGCAGGCATTCGATGCCCAGGCTCATGTCGTCCAGGCGCCCGGCAGCATTGAGCCGTGGGCCGAGGATGAAGCCGAGGTCGGTGGAGGTGATGCGCCGATGATCGCGACGTGCCACTTCCAGAATCGCCTTCAACCCCGGCCGCGCACGGCCCGCGCGGATACGCTCCAGGCCTTGGTGCACAAGGATGCGGTTGTTGGCGTCCAGCGGCACCACGTCCGCGACGCTGCCCAGGGCGACCAGGTCGAGCAGCTCGCCGATGTTCGGTTGCGCCTGGGTTTCATAACGCCCCAGGCTGCGCAGGCGCGCGCGCAACGCCATGAGCACGTAGAAGATCACCCCGACGCCAGCCAGCGATTTACTCGGGAAGCCGCAGCCTGGCTGGTTCGGGTTGACGATGGCGTCGGCGTCCGGCAGTTGCTGGCCCGGCAGGTGGTGGTCGGTGACCAGCACCTTGAGCCCGGCCGCCTTGGCGGCCGCCACGCCTTCGACACTGGAAATGCCGTTATCGACCGTCACCAGCAGGTGCGGCTGGCGCTGCAACGCCACCTGGACGATTTCCGGGGTCAGGCCATAGCCATATTCGAAACGGTTGGGCACCAGGTAGTCGACATGGGCCGCCCCCAGCAGGCGCAGGCCGAGCACACCGACGGTACTGGCAGTGGCGCCGTCGGCATCGAAGTCGCCGACGATGAGGATGCGCTGGCGCTGGTCGAGGGCGTCGACCAGCAGGTCCACTGCAGCATCGATGCCCTTGAGCTGCTGATACGGCAACAGCCGCGCCAGGCTCTTGTCCAGCTCGGCCTCCGATTGCACGCCGCGTGCGGCGTACAGGCGGGTCAGCAAGGGTGGCAGGTTACCCAGCAATGGCAGGGTCGGTGGCAGCGGGCGAGGTTCGATACGCATGGGTTCGGTCGGCTCAGCCGCGCTCGCCAAGCAGCCACTGCAGCTGCACTTCATGCTGGCCACGATCGTCGGTGACGAACACCGTGCCTTCGCTGATCATCACGTCCCATTTGATGGAACGCGGCATGTCGGTTGCGAGGGTTTCCAGCACCTCTTGGGGCACTGCGGCGATGTTCAGGTTCTTCAGGCCCTTGACCGCACTCACCACCTTGGTCTCCCACACCCGCAGGCTACCGTAGGCCAGCAAGCTGGTACGCTCGGTGCGGCGCGAGCACCAGGTCAGGCGGTCGGCGTCCGGCTGGCCGACTTCGATCCAGTGCAGGACACGGTCGTCCAGGCTCTTTTCCCACAGCGCCGGTTCATCGACATCCGACAAGCCGCGACCAAATGACAGGTTCTCGTTGTACCAGAGCGCATACGCCAACAGACGAACCGCCATCCGCTCTTCGGTTTCCGAAGGGTGACGAGCAATGGTCTGCTTGACGCTTTCGTAAACGTTGCGATCAAGGTCGGTCAAATTCAGTTCGAACTTGTAGGTGGTGGACGGCTGGGCCATGGTCGACGGGCTTCTTGCACAAAGAAAAGTCGCACAGTCTAACCGATCCTGATCTTCGTTGCCCCGCAGCAGTATCTGCCGTTACCGACCTATGATAAAACCACGGCTCTGACCAGTTGCCACGGATGCCTCATGTCTACGCCCAGCAAACCTCTCGCCGGCCTGAAAGTCATCGAGCTCGGCACCCTGATCGCCGGCCCTTTCGCCTCGCGCATCTGCGCAGAATTCGGCGCCGAGGTGATCAAGGTCGAGTCGCCCGATGGCGGCGACCCGCTGCGCAAGTGGCGCAAGCTGTACGAGGGGACGTCGCTGTGGTGGTTCGTGCAGGCGCGCAACAAACAGTCGCTGACGCTCAACCTCAAGCACCCCGAAGGCCGCGAGATCCTCAAGCAGCTGTTGGCCGAGGCTGACATTGTCATCGAGAACTTCCGCCCCGGCGTGCTGGAAAAACTCGGCCTGGGCTGGGATGTATTGCACGCCCTCAACCCGAAGCTGGTGATGGTGCGCCTGTCGGGCTTCGGCCAGACCGGCCCGATGAAGGACCAGCCAGGCTTCGGCGCCGTGGGCGAGTCGATGGGCGGCCTGCGCTACATTACCGGCTTCGACGACCGCCCACCGGTGCGCACCGGCATCTCCATCGGCGATTCGATCGCCGCTTTGTGGGGTGTGATTGGCGCGCTGATGGCGTTGCGGCACCGCGAAGTCAACGGCGGCCAGGGCCAGGTGGTGGACGTGGCGCTGTACGAGGCGATCTTCGCCATGATGGAAAGCATGGTCCCGGAGTTCGACGTGTTTGGCTTCATTCGCGAGCGCACCGGCAACATCATGCCCGGCATCACGCCCTCCTCCATCCACACCAGCGCCGATGGTAAGCACGTGCAGATCGGCGCCAACGGCGATGCGATCTTCAAGCGCTTCATGCAGGCCATCGGGCGTAGCGACCTGGCTGACGACCCGAGCCTGGCCAGCAATGACGGCCGCGATGCCCGGCGCGACGAGCTGTACGGGGTGATCGACCGCTGGGCCAACAGCCTGCCGCTGGAGCAGCTCATGCAGACGCTGACCGCCGCCGAAGTACCGGCCAGCCGTATCTATTCGGCAGAAGACATGTTCCATGACCCGCAGTACCTGGCCCGCGAGATGTTCTTGCAGGCCCGCCTGCCAGACGGCAAGCCATTCAAGATGCCCGGCATCGTGCCCAAGCTTTCCGAGACGCCCGGCTCTGCAGAATGGGTTGGCCCGGCGCTGGGCGAACATACCGATGCGCTGCTGACGACCCTGGGGTATGACGCCCCCGCCATCGCCGGGTTGCGCCAAGCGGGTACGGTCTGAGATTGCCCTGGCCCATGCGCGCGCTGCCCCTGCTGTGCGGGCTGCTGCTCGCGATGGCCACCGCACCGGTGCAGGCCAAGGAGCGCTTGCTGTGGCTGGTTCGCGACCTGCCGCCCTTCACCATCTTCGAGGGTGAAGGGAAAGGCCAGGGCGTGGTCGATCAGATGTTGCCGCTGCTGATCAGGCAAATGCCCGAGTACGACCACGCCATCGTCCGGGTCAACCGCGCGCGCGGCATCCAGATGCTGCAGGACGCTAGCAGTTTCACCTGCGACCCAACCCTGCTCTGGACGGCTGAGCGCGCCAAATACGTGCACTTCTCCAAACCGACGTTGGGTGTAATCAGCGGTGGTCTGGTGGTACGCAATCAAGGCGCGGCGCTGCTGGCGCCGTTTCTGGACGGGCAACAGATCGACCTCAAAGGGTTGCTTAATGCCACGCAACTCAAGCTTGGCATCGTCGCCGAACGCAGCTACAGCACGCAGATCGATGACATCTTGCAGCAACTGCCCGATTCGGCCGTCAGCCGCCATTACGGCAACGATGCCACGGCCAGCTTGCTGCAGATGCAGCGTCTTGGGCGTCTGCCATGGGTGCTCGGCTACTGGCCAGAGGTGCGTTACCTGATCCAGCAGCAAGGTGGAGCGTTGGATGAGTACCAGTTTCACCCCATTCAAGGCGTGAACCGCTACCAGTTCCTGCATGTGGGCTGCTCTGACTCACCCTTGGGGCGCGAGGCCGTGGCGCATATCGACCAACTGCTGCCCACGCTGCGCTCGGGCACGCTGCCGGCACTTTATGCACGCTGGCTGGACCCGGAGCTGCAAGCCGATTACCTGGAACAGAGCAAACATTTCTTCGAAGGGCAGTAAAAAGAAACCCCGGACGCTGGGGAGGACGCCCGGGGCCAATCGAAAGCCCTGTCGGGCTTCCCACGGCAGCCTGCCATCACCGGAGCTGTGTGCTGGCTGGCTGCCCTTGCTGTGTCTGATACGCCATTCAGGCAAAGGTTCCCTGAGGTTGCTGGCGTTGTTGCAGTGCTGCAATGACACAGGGCTGCAGGCGACCTTCGGCGATTTGCAGGTCACGGTGCAGGCCGTCGACCAGGTCGATCAGCAGGCTTTGCTCCTGTAACTGGCGCAAGGACACCGTGCGCCGCAAGGTAGTACTGCCGAGGCTATCGAATACAGTCAATTGGCGATTGCCGCTGGCATCCAGGTTGCCGAGCTGGGTCTGATAAGGGCTCAGGGCGTCATTAAGCAGTCTGCAGATTCTTTCCATCCGGATCACTCGCTGCGTGGTGGGACATGAAGGAACTGACCAGCAAGCGCAGCGGAAAGTTCGTTACGCCGCGGCTGTTTCAGTGAGCATGCGTGGGTGATGTGACGGTTTGAATACGCTGCAATGCCTGCTGCCAGGCCAGCACCGGTAAAGGCCAGGGCAAGTCAGCCAGCACCCAGAGCCCACGGCGGCGCGCCTCCTTGGCGAGGTCTGGCCGCCGGGCGCTGGCGCGGCCGGTAAACAGCACCGCCCGCAAGCACCGGTTGCGCTCGATGCGCTTGAGTAGGGTCAGGCCATCGCCCACTGCATGATCGAGGATCAGCAGATCGGCTTTGCCAGGGCGGGCAAGGCAGGCCTCAAGGTCGGTGAGATCGAGGGTGACGCGGACGTTGAACATGCCTTGGGCATTGCACGCCTGGTGCAGGAGGATCTGGTGGGAAGGCCGCGCCTGGTAAATCAACACGTAGGGCTGATGCATGAGCCGCTCCTGGGGGAAGGACCGGTCACTCTAGGTAAGGCGTAGGGCGCCTTATATAGGACAATTCCGAATCAAATGAAGGAAAGCACCCAAAGAAATGGGCCGCTGCGCAGCCCATCGCTGGCAAGCCAGCCCCTACAGGTCAGCGTCGCCATGAAGGGCAACGCTGTACCTGTGGCGCTGGCTTGCCAGCGATGGGCCACACAGCGGCCCCTTCTCATTTCGATTAAAGCGGTTTGCCGCGGTTACCGTGCTGGCTGACGAAGGCCTGGACTGCCTTGAGGTCGTTGGCCAGAACCGTGCAGCGCTCTTCACGGCCGAACAGGTCGCTCAGGTGCGCTGGCAGCTCCAGCGCCTTGCCCACGCCCGCCTTCTCCACGGCCTCCGGGAACTTGACCGGGTGCGCAGTACCCAGCACCACCATCGGCGTGTCCAGGCTGCGACGGCACTCGCGGGCAGCCTTGACGCCGATCGCGGTGTGCGGGTCGAGCACTTCACCGGTGCTGGCGAAGACCTCGGCGATGGTTTCGCAGGTCTGCTCGTCGCTGACGGCCAGCGAGTCGAACAGCTTGCGCGCTTCGGTCCAACGGTCCTGGTCGACGCTGAAGCCGCCGCCCTGCTTGAAGTTGGCCATCAGCTCGCCGATGGCGGCGCCATTGCGGCCGTGCAGGTCGAACAGCAGGCGCTCGAAGTTGGACGACACCATGATGTCCATCGACGGCGACAGGGTCGCGTGCAGGGTTTCCTTGACGTACTGGTTGCCGCTCATGAAGCGGTGCAGGATGTCGTTGCGGTTGGTCGCGACCACCAGCTGGCTGATCGGCAGGCCCATGTTGCGGGCCAGGTAGCCGGCGAAGATGTCGCCGAAGTTGCCGGTCGGTACCGAGAACGCTACCGAGCGCGCCGGGCCACCCAGCTGCAGGGCTGCGTGGAAGTAGTAGACGATCTGGGCCATGATCCGCGCCCAGTTGATGGAGTTCACCGCTACCAGGCGCGTGCCCTTGAGGAACGACTGGTCGGCGAAGCTGGCCTTGACCATCTCCTGGCAGTCGTCGAAGTTGCCTTCGATGGCGATGTTGTGGATGTTTTCGCCCAGGATGGTGGTCATCTGGCGGCGCTGAACTTCCGACACACGCTGGTGCGGGTGGAGGATGAAGATGTCGACGTTGTCGCAACGGCGGCAGCCTTCGATGGCGGCCGAGCCGGTGTCGCCACTGGTGGCGCCGACGATCACCACGCGCTCGTTGCGCTTGGCCAGCACGTGATCGAGCAGGCGCCCGAGCAGTTGCAGGGCGAAGTCCTTGAAGGCCAGGGTCGGGCCATGGAACAGCTCGAGGACCCACTCGTTGCTGTTCAGCTGACGCAGCGGGGCGACCGCGGCGTGGGCGAACTCACCGTAGGTTTCTTCGAGGATCTTCTTGAAATCGGCATCGGCAATGCTGCCCTCGACGAACGGGCGCATCACGCGGAAGGCCAGTTCGTGGTACGGCAGGCCGGCCCAGGAGGCGATTTCTTCCTGGGTAAAGCGTGGCAGGTTCTCTGGCACGTACAGGCCGCCATCGGTGGCGAGGCCGGCCAGCAGAACGTCTTCGAAATTCAGGGCCGGTGCCTGGCCGCGGGTGCTGATATAACGCATGGCTACAAACCTTCGATACTGAGGCCGGGGCCGGCTGAGCGGCCCGACGGCGCTATTCGTTAATTGAGCTGTTCGACGCGGATGCGCACGACCTTGCCGACGACGTCCTGCAGGTCTTCCAGGGCGACGATGGCATCATTGATGCTCTGCTCGACCACGCGGTGGGTCAACAGGATCATCGGTACCAGGCCATCCTGCTCCTCGGCTTCCTTCTGCATGATCGATTCGATGTTGATACCACGCTCCGACAGGATGCTCGCCACCTGGGCCAATACACCTGGGTGGTCCTTGGCCTGGATGCGCAGGTAGTAGGCGCACTGGCAGGCTTCGATCGGCAGGATCGGGTGCGCAGACAGCGAATCCGGCTGGAAGGCCAGGTGCGGCACGCGGTTTTCCGGGTCGGAGGTCATGGCGCGGACCACGTCGACCAGGTCGGCAACCACCGACGAAGCGGTAGGCTCCATGCCGGCGCCGGCGCCGTAGTACAGGGTCGAACCTGCTGCGTCGCCATTGACCATAACAGCGTTCATCACGCCGTTGACGTTGGCGATCAGGCGGTCGCTGGGGATCAGCGTGGGGTGCACGCGCAGCTCGATGCCTTCGGCAGTGCGGCGGGCCACACCCAGGTGTTTGATGCGGTAGCCCAGCGCTTCGGCGTAGTTCACATCGGCAGTGGTCAGCTGGGTGATGCCCTCGGTGTAGGCCTTGTCGAACTGCAGCGGGATGCCAAAGGCGATGGACGCCAGAATGGTCAGCTTGTGCGCGGCATCGATGCCTTCGACGTCGAAGGTGGGGTCGGCTTCGGCGTAACCCAGCGCCTGCGCTTCGGCCAGCACGTCGGGGAAGGCGCGGCCCTTTTCACGCATTTCGGTGAGGATGAAGTTGCCGGTGCCGTTGATGATGCCAGCCAGCCAGTTGATGTGGTTGGCCGACAGGCCTTCACGGATGGCCTTGATCACCGGGATGCCACCAGCCACTGCAGCTTCGAAGGCGACGATGACGCCCTTCTCGCGGGCCTTGGCGAAGATTTCGTTGCCGTGCACGGCGATCAGCGCCTTGTTGGCGGTGACCACGTGCTTGCCGTTTTCGATGGCCTTGAGCACCAGGTCGCGGGCGATGGTGTAGCCACCGATCAGCTCGATGACAATGTCGATCTCCGGGTTGGTCGCAACATCGAACACATCAGCGGTAATGGGGGTACCGGTAATCTGGCAGTTCGGGTTCTGCGAGCGCATGGCGATCTGTGCCACTTCAATACCGCGCCCGGCACGGCGGGCAATCTCCTCGGCGTTGCGCTGAAGTACATTGAAGGTTCCGCCACCGACGGTCCCCAACCCACAGATGCCTACTTTGACCGGTTTCACTGTGAACTCCCCATTGAACGGCCGGCACCTGCGCCGACCGTGAAACATGCCGTCACCCCATGACGACGGCGTACTGAATTGATTACTTCGCTGCCTGCTGCTGGCCGGCCAGGGCCAGTTTGGCCACCTGCGGCGCCGGCTGATAGCCCGGGATCACCTGGCCGCTTTCGAGCACGATCGCCGGCGTGCCGTTGACGCCGATCGACTGGCCCAGCTGGAACTGCTTGCTGACCGGGTTGGCGCACTTGGCGGCCTTGATTTCCTTGCCATCGACCATCTTGTCCAGCGCCGCGCGGCGGTCGCTGGAGCACCACACTGCCTGCAACTGCTCGTCACCCGGCGAGCCGAGGCCCTGGCGCGGGAAGGCGACATAGCGCACTTCGATACCGCGACGGTTCAACTCCGGCACTTCGGCGTGCAGCTTGTGGCAATACGGGCAGGTGGTGTCGGTGAAGACGGTAATGTGCGATTTGGTCTCGCCTTTGGCAGGATAAACCACCATCTCGGCGGCTGGAATGCCGTTGATGAGCTTGGCAACGCCCTGACGCTCGGTTTTCTCGGTCAGGTTGACCGGCTTGCCGTCCTGGATCTGGTACAGGTAGCCCTGCATCACGAACTGGCCATCGGCGCTGGCGTACAACACCCGGCCCCCTTGCAGCTTGACTTCATACAGCCCGTTCAGCGGGCTGCTGGCAACGCTTTCAACCGGTACTTCCAGTTCGAGGTTCTGCAACGACTTGCGAATGGCCTGCTCGGCACCGGCATTGCTGTCGGTTGCCGCGGCAACGGCAAAGGTACTGGCCAGCGCCATCGCGGCGGCGGCGAAAATCTGGGTCAAGCGCATGGGAACTCCTGAAGGCGGACAGGGGCCGGAGGGCGTCACCTGCGCAAAAAACGCGGCGACCGTGCGGCCCTTGGTGCAAACCGCCCAAGCCTACCACAACACGCCAGGCAGTAAGGGGCTTGCGAGTACCGGTCGGCGGAACATGAAAATCATTCATCCACGCGGATGGTGCTGGGCGTGCAGCTGCTGCAGGCGGGCCTTGGCCACATGGGTGTAGATCTGCGTGGTCGAGAGGTCACTATGGCCCAGCAGCATCTGCACCACGCGCAGGTCGGCGCCGTGGTTGAGCAGGTGGGTGGCAAAGGCATGTCGCAAGGTGTGGGGCGACAGCGACTTGTCGATCCCCGCAACCTGCGCCTGATGCTTGATGCGGTGCCAGAAGGTCTGGCGTGTCATCTGCTCACCGCGCAGGCTGGGGAACAGCACATCGCTCGGGCGACCGTTGAGCAACTCGGCGCGACCACCGCGCAAGTAGCGCTCAAGCCACACTACCGCCTCCTCGCCCATCGGCACCAGGCGCTCCTTGCTGCCCTTGCCCATCACCCGCAATACGCCTTGGCGCAGGTTGACCTGGTCCAGCGTCAAGCTGACCAGTTCGGTGACGCGCAGGCCGCAGGCGTACAAGACTTCAAGCATGGCGCGGTCGCGCTGGCCGATGGCTTCACCCAGGTCCGGCGCCTGCAGCAAGGCCTCAACGTCGGCTTCCGACAAGGATTTGGGCAAAGGCCTACCCAGCTGGGGCATCTCGACCTGCAAGGTCGGGTCCACAGCGATCAGCTTTTCGCGCAGCAAATAACGGAAGAACCCCCTCAAACCTGAAAGAAAGCGCGCGGTGGAGCGCGGCTTGTAACCTTGATCGAGGCGCCAGGCCAGGTGATCGAGGATCAGCTCGCGGCCCGCGTCGGGCAGGGCCACGCCGCGCTCCTGCAACCAGCCGTTGAACAGGGCAAGGTCGCTTCGGTACGAGACGCGGGTGTTGTCGGACAGGCCTTTTTCAAGCCACAGGGCGTCGAGAAACTGGTCGATCAGGGGGTGGTCTAGGGCGGGCATTCGGGGCTGCTGGGTGTTGGACGTTGGCTTAGTGTTTCACAGCAGCTGACAGGTTGTCGTGATCAATCGGAGCCTGATCGGCTGGCACCGCCCCTGTGGGAGCGGCCCATCGCGACACAAGGCCGCTCCCACAGAGACCGCGTCAGCCCATGAAGAGGCTCAGGCATGAGGCAAAACGGGCACCGGGCGCTTGTCCTCGTCGATGGCGACAAAGCTGAACACCCCGTGGATCGCGCGCTCGCGACCGTCCAGGTACATGTTCTCGACGAACACATCCACCTGCACCTGCAGGCTGGTGTTGCCGACCTTGATCACCGTGCCGACCAGTTCGACGATCGAGCCCGCCGGGATCG
>Ga0213821_1000657_pt1 | contig 19567 bp, 14 predicted proteins | sample MC6MC0909MG_FD_179894 | JGI IMG/M metagenome (GOLD analysis project Ga0213821, IMG submission 179894) | Enriched soil aggregate microbial communities from Iowa State University, Ames, United States - MC6-MC0909-MG | ecosystem: Environmental > Terrestrial > Soil > Unclassified | place: USA: Iowa...
CATCGCAAAGGCATTGGCGGCGCGGCGCGTGCGGCGCGCGTACAAGCTTCAGTTGTTTCGCGCGGTGGCGCTGGCGCGCATGCAGGACGATGGTGCAGCAGCGGCGCAGCTTGCGCCGCTGCTGCAGACGGCGCAATCCGAAGGCCTGTGCCGCGTGCTGGTGGATGAGGGCGCGGCGCTGGCCGGCCTGCTGCAGCGCCATGCCGCGTCAGCGGCCGGCCATGCATGGCTGGCGTCAGAAGGCGCGCGTGAGTGGTGGCAACGCTACCTGGCGCAGATCGGTCCATGTGCCTCGGCTCCGATCACGCCGGCCACCGAGTCGCCATGCGCGGAAAGCCTTACGCCCAAGGAGCTGCGCGTGCTGCGCCTGTTGGCCGAGGGTCACTCCAACAGCGCCATCGCGCGGCAGCTCTTCGTTTCCGAGAGCACCGTGCGCACGCATCTGCGCCATCTGAACGTCAAGCTCAGTGCAGACAGCCGGACGCAGGCGGTGGCGCGGGCCCGCAGTGCGGGCCTGTTGTGACCAAGTCCGACCCGCCTTATTCCGGCGTGTTGATCTGATCCGCCGTGATGATCTCAGCCACCAGCACCTGCGCCGGACCGTCCAGGTAATACTCTTCCTTGGCCGGCTCGCGCAGCTTCATGTAGGCGTTCTCGCCGATCTGCATGGTGTGCCCGGCGGCCAGTTCGGCGCCGCTTTCCAGCATGTAGCTCATGATGTTGTTGAACATGGTCGAGTACATCTCGCCCTCGTCATGTCCCGTCGCCAGCGCCGCGAAATCCGGCAGGCCGAACGCATCGCCGCCATAGGTGCGCATCCACACGCCCTGCACGCCTTCCACGTCGTACTTCACGAAGCCGCAATACAGCATGTTCAGCGGCAACGTGCGCAGGAGGTCCATGCTTTCGTCGCCCAGCGACTCGTCGGCAAACACGCCGGCCGGCAGCGACGTATGCGCATGCTCGTTCAGCACCGCCAACGCCTTGAAACGCGCCAACGCGCCCGCCACCGCGGCCAGCGCCACGTACTGCTCCAGCGGATCGGTCTCGTAGCCCGCGTAGTACAGGATGATGTGGCTCACGTGCGCGCGAACCTCGTCCTTCACCGTGGCCGGATAGTGCGACGGCGCCACGCAGGTTTCCAGCGCGTCCTTGGGGTAGGGCGCATTGAAGCCCACCAGCCGCACGACGTGCTTGTCCCAGCCGGCCATGCCCAGGAATTCCGGCATGTCGGGCGCGATTTCGGCGCGGGCCTGTTGCATCGTCGGGTGATAGGCGCGCAGCGCATCGGTCAGCGCCGCCTGGGTAATCGCCAGCGGCGCGGCGAACAGGACCTGCAGGCTCAACGGCTGCGCGATGTCCGGATTCGCCAGCAGGGCGTTGGAATCCGTGGGATCGGCGGCGCCGGTGGGTGCTTCCTTGCGGCCGAAGAAACGGGAGAAGATGCTCATGCGTGTCCAAGGTTGGAAATAAAAACGGGGACAGTATAAGGACCCCGCCGGCGCATGCATCGCCGAGGACGCCATTGGATACATCTTCGCTGCCCGGCTATTCCTCGAACCCGCGCGTCCCGACCGTCTCGACCACGAAATCAATGAAGGACTTGATGCGCGACGAGATCGCCGTGTTCCGGTAATACACCGCGTTGATCGGCTGCCGCACTTCCAGCAGCTGCTTGACGAACAGCGGCTGCAGCGCGCCGCTTGCGCGGTCGCCGCGCGTCATGAAGTCGGACAGGCACACGATGCCGCCATCGTTCAGCGCAAGCTGGCGCAGCGTCTCGCCGCTGTGCGCGCGCACCTGCGGCTTGATATGCACTGGCTGCCCGTCCGCATCCAGCAGCGGCCATTCGTTCAGCGGTTCCAGTTGGGCAAAGCCCAGCAGCACGTGCGAAGCCAGGTCCGCCGCACGGCGGGGCGTGCCGTGCCGCGCCAGATAGCCCGGACTGGCCAGCACGCGCACCCGGCTCGTGCCCAGCGCCACCGCGTGCAGCGACGAGTCCTTCAGCCGCCCGATGCGAAACGCCAGATCGGTGCGCCGCTCCAGCAGGTCGATGTTGCCTTCGTTGCTGGTGAGCTCCAGCTCCACCTGCGGATAGCGCTTGCGATAGGCCGGCACCAGCGGCGCGATGACGTGCAGCATGAAGGGTGATGCCGCATCCACGCGCAGGAGACCCGCGGGCTGGTTGCGGCGCAGGTTCATCAGCTCTTCGGCCTCCTCGACCGCCGCGATGATCCGCCGCGCCTGCTCCAGATAGGCCTTGCCTTCTTCGGTCAGCGCCAGCCGCCGGGTCGTGCGCCGCATGAGCGTGGTCTGCAGCTTTTCCTCAAGCCGGCTCATGGTGCGGCTGGTGGCGGAGATGGTCTGGCCCAGCACGTCGGCGGCGGCGGTGATCGAGCCGCTGTCCACGATGGCGATGAAGACCTGCATTTCGTCGAGAGTGGTTTTCATATTTGACGTTTTATCAAAAGTATTTCGCCGATACCGGTATTTTTCCGCAAGGATACGGCAGGCACACTACGTCCATTCCCGAACACCGCACGTTCGGCCACGCACACCCCCAGGAGTTTTACATGAGCATCCCCGCCTTTGGCGTCGGCACCTTCCGCCTGCAAGGCCAGACCGTCATCGATTCAGTTCGCAACGCGCTGGACGTCGGCTACCGCGCCATCGACACCGCGCAGATCTACGAGAACGAGGCCGACGTCGGCCAGGCCATCGCCGAATCCAACGTGCCCCGCGAAGACCTGTTCATCACCACCAAGATCTGGGTGCCCAACTACGCGAAGGACAAGCTCGTCCCCAGCCTGAAGGACAGCCTGGCCAAGCTGCGCACCGACTACGTGGACCTGACGCTGATCCACTGGCCCGCGCCGGACAACGGCGTTTCCGTCGACGAATTCATGACCGCGCTGGCCGACGCCAAGGCGCAGGGCCTGACCCGCCAGATCGGCATTTCCAACTTCCCCATCGCGGAAACGCGCGCCGCCATCGCCGCCGTCGGCCGCGAAGCGATCGCCACCAACCAGATCGAGCTCAGCCCCTATCTGCAGAACCGCACGCTGACCGCCTTCCTGAAGGAACAGGGCATTCACGTCACCTCGTACATGACGCTGGCGTACGGCAAGGTGCTCAAGGATCCGGTCATCGGCCAGATCGCGCAGCGCCACGACGCCACGCCCGCGCAGGTCGCGCTGGCCTGGGCTCTGCAGCTGGGTTATGCCGTGATCCCGTCGTCCACCAAGCGCGACAACCTGGCCAGCAACCTGCTCGCCCAGGACCTGCGCCTGACGGACGAAGACATGGCGCAGATCGCCGCGCTGGAACGCAACGGCCGCGAAGTCAGCCCGGAAGGCCTGGCCGCGGCGTGGGACTGAACCGAAAGGGACTGAACCATGAACACCGCTGATCCGCTGTTCCAACCCATGACGCTGGGCAGCCTGACGCTGCCCAACCGCATCGTCATGCCGCCGATGACGCGTTCGCGCGCCACGCAGCCCGGCGATTGCGCCAATGCGCTGATGGCGCGCTACTACGCGCAGCGCGCCGGCGCCGGCCTCATCGTCAGCGAAGGCACGTACATCTCGCCGATGGGCAAGGGCTATGCCGGCACGCCCGGTCTGTGCACCCCCGCCCAGGTGGCCGGCTGGCGCGGCGTGACCGACGCCGTCCACGCCGCCGGCGGCCGCATCTACGCGCAGCTCTGGCACGTGGGCCGGCTAAGCCACACCAGCCTGCTCGGCGGGCAGGCGCCAGTGTCGTCCTCTGCGATTCAAGCAGAGGGCGTCAACGTCTTCATCCAGAACGAAGACGGCAGCCCCAACTTCGTGCAGGCCTCGGCGCCGCGCGCGCTGTCGGTCACGGAGATCCAGGCCATCGTCGAGGAATACCGCCAGGCCGCGCGCAACGCGATCGCTGCCGGGTTTGACGGCGTGGAGCTGCACGCGGCCAACGGCTACCTGGTCAATCAGTTCCTGGATTCCGAGGCCAACAACCGCACCGACGCGTACGGCGGCTCGCTGGACAACCGCATCCGCTTTCTGGACGAAGTCGCGCGCGCATTGGTCGACACGCTGGGCGACCCGGCCCGCGTCGGCATCCGTCTGGCGCCCCTCACGACGCTGAACGGCTGCGTGGATGCGGACCCCGTCGCCACGTACACGGCCGCCGCCAAGCGGCTGGGCGAGATCGGCGTGGGCTACATCCACATCGCCGAAGCGGACTGGGACGACGCCCCCGACATGCCGCTGTCTTTCAAGCAGGCGCTGCGCCGCGTGTATCCCGGTGTGCTGATCTATGCCGGCAAGTACACGGCCGAGCGCGCACGCGATGCGTTGCAAGCGGGCTGGGCGGATTTGATCGCCTTCGGCCGGCCGTTCGTGGCGAACCCCGACCTGCCCGACCGCCTGCGCAACGACGAACCGCTGGCCGAGCACGACAGGAACACGCTGTTTGGCGGCGATGCGCGCGGGTTGACGGACTATCCGGTGTTCAACGCACGGCACGCGCCGGCGTCATGATTGCGCCGGCTCGCGGGATTGCTGCTTGGTCTCGCGCATGATCGCCACGAAGGCATCCACCGCGGGATTCCGGTGATCCGGATGGCGCGCGGCGGCCAGTTCCGCGCGGAACGCGCCGCGCCCCCGGATGCCGACGTACGCGAGGATATCCATGCGCATCCGCGCCAGCGACGCGGGCACCACCGCCGCGCCGAAGCCCGCTTCGACGAGGGTCAGGATCGTGGGGATCATGCTTTCCTGCACGATGTTGGCGGGCTTGCCCGCCGCTTCGATCATCTGCCGCAACACCTGGCTGAAGTAGCGCGACCGATCGCGCGCATAACCCACAAGCGGCAGGTCCAACACCTGCTCCATGGTCACCCAGCGCTTGCTCGCGAGCGGATGGTCGCGCCGCAGCGCGAGCACCATCGGCTCGGAGTACAGCGGCAGGGGTGACAGATCCGCATCCGCGAACGGCGGGCGCAGCAGCGCCAGATCCAACCGCCGCTGATGCAGCGCCTCGGGCATCTCGCTCGAGTTCATTTCCTGCAAGTCCAGCACCACGCCGGGGTAACGCTGCCGGAACACGAACAGCGCCTGCGGCACATTGGAGTAGGCCGCGCTGGGCGTCAGGCCGATGGTCAGCTGGCCGGCTTCGCCGCTGGCCGCCTGCCGCACGTGCCGCACCGTCGCCTCGTGCTCGACCGCCATCTGCCTGATCCGGCGCTGCAGCTCCGCGCCAGCCGCGGTCAGCTTGACCGTGCGCGTGGTGCGTTCCAGAAGCTGCACGCCCAGTTCTTCCTCGAGCTTGCGCACGCTCTGGCTCAACGGGGGCTGACTCAAATGCAGGCGCTGCGCCGCGCGCCCGAAATGCAGCTCTTCGGCGACCACGGCGAACACCTGGAGCAGACGGCTGTCGATGAGCATTTATTTTCCTGGCGAATCAATAGCGGGAGAATAAGGTATTAGACATCCTAATGGCGGCTTCCTACTATGCGCTCACAATCAACGGGCCGGGACTACGGCCTCCAAGACAAGGGAAACGCCATGCCTGCTGCCTCCTTCACCCTCAAGTTCCTGGCCGGGGCCTTTGCCGCCAGCCTGTGCCTTGCCTCGCCCGGCGCCCTGGCGCAAGCGGCCTATCCCAACCAGGCCATCAAGTTCATCGTGCCGTATGCGGCGGGCGGCAGTTCGGACACGCGCTCGCGCCAATTGGCCCAGAAGCTCAGCGATTCTCTGGGTGTGCCTGTCGTCGTCGACAACAAGCCGGGCGCCAGCGGCAACATCGGCACGGCGCAGATCGCCTCGGCGAAGCCTGACGGCTACACGATCGGCCTGGGCAACTTCGCGCCCATGTCGGTCAACAAGGCGCTCTATACGATGCCCTTCGATCCGGCAAAGGACCTCGCGCCCGTGGCCCTGATTGAACTGGGCCCGATGGCGCTGGGCGTCAGCAGCAAATCTCCCTACGCCGACCCGGCCGCGCTCGTGCGCGACGCCAAGGCCAATCCCGAAAAGCTCAACTATGCGTCCACCGGCGCGGGCAGCGCGTCGCACCTGAGCACCGAACTGTTCAAGGAGCAAGCCGGCGCGAACGCGACCCACGTGCCATACCGCGGTGGCGCGCCCGCCGTGAATGACCTGATCGCCGGCAACGTGGACTTCTACATCGAGCTGCCCAGCCTGTTCCTGCCGCACGCATCGGGCCCCGATGCCCGGATCAAGATCCTGGCGGTCGCTGCGGACAAGCGCGCGCCCGGCCTGCCGGACGTGCCCACCTTCAAGGAACTGGGGATGCCCGATATGGTCGTCTCCAACTGGTTTGGCGTGATCGCCCCGGCGGGCACTCCGCCCGAGGTCATCAAGACGCTGAATGAACACATCAACCGCGCCCTGCAGGATAAGCAGTACCGGGCCGTGGTGGAGTCGCAGGGCGGCGAGGTGGCAGGCGGCACGCCTGAACAGTTCCAGGCCTTCATTGCCAGTGAGAACGCGCGCTGGACTCAGCTCATCCAGCAAAAGCAGATCAAGGTCCAATGATGCTGGCAGTGCAGGAAGCGCTTGCCCGAAGCAAGGCGGGAGATGCGCAGGTCCAGGCGTGGGTCTGCCTGGCCGATGCAAGCGCGGCGCCGCCGGCGGCGGATGGCCCGCTCGCGGGCGCCGCGTTCGGCGTAAAGGATGTGATCGACGTCGCGGGCCTGCCCACGCGTTCAGGCTCCGCCGCGGAACCCGGCGTATCCGCCCGACGGGACGCGAGCTGCGTGGCGCAGTTGCGCGCCGCTGGCGCCGTGCCCATCGGCAAGACAGTGACGGCCGAATACGCGTATGTCACGCCGGGTCCCACCCGAAACCCGCACAATCCGGCCCATACGCCGGGCGGCTCTTCGAGCGGATCCGCGGCGGCGGTCGCCGCGGGCATGGTCGACATGGCGCTGGGGACGCAGACGGGCGGCTCCATGATCCGCCCCGCCGCCTTTTGCGGCGTGGTCGGCTTCAAGCCCACTTTCGGACGGGTGCACCGGCAAGGCATGCACGTGCTGTGCGACTCGCTGGACACGATCGGCTGGTTCACGCGCGACGTTGAGCAATCGCAGCAGGTGGCGTCGGTGCTGCTGCCCGGATCGGCCGTGCATCGCCCTCATGGCGCGCCGCGCATCGCGCTGCTGACCTGCAGCGCGATCGGCGACCTCAGCGCTGCCGCGCGACAGGCGCTCAACGACTGCGCGGCAACTCTCAGGAAACAGGGCGCCCACATTGCGGCGCCGGACGTGGACGAGGATTTGCAAGCGCTGCTGCATGTCCACTCACAGACCATGCTCGCCGAGCTGGCACGCGGCCTGTTGCCGGTTGCCCTGAGCGCGCAAGGCGAACTACTGTCGCCGGCGCTGCGCGAGGCCATTGCGCGCGGCCTTGCCATTTCGCATGCGGAATACGCGGCGCTGCAGCAACGCCGCGCGCGGCTGGCCTGCGAATGGCAGGCGCGCTTCGCCGACGTGGATTTCATCGTCACGCCCAGCGCCCCATCCGAGGCGCCCGAAGGCGTGCGATCCACCGGCTCGTCGCAGTTCAACCGCGTGTGGTCGCTATTGGGTTGGCCCGCGCTGCACCTGCCCACCGGTCGTTCGGACAACGGTTTGCCCGTGGGCGTGCAGTGGGTGGCACGCGCCGACGAGGATCAGGCCCTGCTTGGCTGGGCCCGTCAGTTGCACCCGCTTGTGCAGCGCGCCTGACAACGCAAGCCCAAACGAAACCGCCCGCGCGCCAGAGTTGGCGCGCGGGCGGAAAGCCGTGATCCGGCCGGTTTACTGGGCTTCGTAGCGCGGCGAACGCGGCCCGTACAGCATGCCGCCGGGGGTGCCGGCGCTGAGCAGCTGGGCGTTCGTCATGCCGGCCACGCTGTAGCTGCGGTCCGTCAGGTTGTTGACCACCTGGTCCACCACCGCCTGCACCAGCATGCCGATCAGGCCGCCGTTGCTGTTGTTGTTGGCATGCACCACCTGCTTGGAGCCGCTCCAGAGCTTGGCGCCGTTGCGCAGGTCGAGCAGTTCGGCGTCGATCGAAACCGTAACCGTGCTGGCCACGACCGCGTAGCTGGCGCCGTACTGCTTGACCGTCATGTACAGCGCCGCATCGGCGCCGAAGATCTCGCGCAGCTTCACGGCGGGCAGCTCGTGGATGTCGTCGGGCGAGGTCAGGCCGTTCTGCTTGAACGTTTCTTCCATGACGCCCACTGGAATCACGTAGTAGCCGGATTCGGCGAGCGGGAGCGTGGCCTGCGACAGCACGGCCGCAGTGGCCGCCACGTCCACCGACGTGTTCAGCGGCGGCAGCACCAGGATCGACGCCGGCTTGCTTTCGCGAAACGCGGTGTAGTCGAGGTTCTTTTGCGGCGGCGTCACGCAACCGGTCAGCAGCGCCACGACGGCCACGAGGCCGGCGCGCATGAGGTTGTTCATCATCACGATCCCTTCTTCAATGTGCCGGCCTCGGCGGGCGCGGCCGGTTCAGCGGCGGCGGGTTTGGCCGAAGTGGTCGAAGCTGCGGCGGGCGACCCCGCGGCAGGCGAACCTGCGGCGGGCGACCCTGCGGCAGGCAATCCCGCGTCCGTCGCCGCAACGGTCTGCGGCTTGCCCACATTGCGCAGCAGGAAGTCCATGAAAGGCGCGGCTTCCGGGAAGGCCGCCTTCTCGCCCTGCATCTGCTCGACGCCCTTGTCGCCGTTGCCCATCTTCATGTAGAGCATCCCCAGATGCGCGCGGAATCCAGGCGGCAGCTCGGCGTTGGCCGCGCGCGCCGTCTCGATGTTCTTCTCCATGGCGAGGGTCTGGGTCGCGTAGTCGCCGCCATCATCCTTCAGATAGGAATAGACGGAGCCCTGATAGGACTGCCAGCTGTACATGGACTTGGGCTGCTGCACGCAGGCCGACAGCACGCCGGCGAGGGCGGCGATCGCCAGTACGCGGCCCGCGCGCGCGGCGCCCGCGCGGCGATTATTGTTGTGAGTGATCATGCGGGCCTCTCTCAGTTGCGGGCGGGCTGCCAGGCGCCCTGTTCGATACCGTCGACCAGGCGGTCCACGGCTTCACGGATGGCCAGGTCCAGCACCTTGCCGTTCAGCGTGGAGTCGTAGCCGGCGGTGCCGCCAAAGCCCACGACTTCGCGGTTGGACAGGCTGTATTCACCAGCGCCCGAGGCGGAATAGACCACTTCCGACGTCGTGGCATCCACCACGTTCAGGTCGACCTTGGCGTAGGCCACCTGTTCCTTGCCGCGGCCCAGGATGCCGAACAGTTGCTGATCGCCGGTGACCTTGCGGCCGAAGGCGGTGACGTCGCCCGTGACGACGTAGCGCGCGCCCTTGATCTGGGCGGCCTTCTTGTTGAACGCGGCCTCCTGGGCGATTTCGGACAGGTTGTCGCGGTCCATCACCTGGAAACGGCCGCTGCGCTGCAGGTGGCTGACCAGAATCGTCTTGGCCTGGCCGCCCAAGCGGTCCACGCCGTCCGAGAACACGCCGCGCAGGTAGTTGGTGCGGTTGTCGAACTTGCCGACGGAAATGGGGCTGCGCACGCCCGCATACGGCTTGCTGGCCGCCGCGACGGCCGGCACGGCCACGGCTTGGGAACGCTCGGTAGCGCAACCCGCCATCACCGTGGACAGCACGGCCAATGCCCCGATCTTTACAACCTTGTTCAACATCTTTTTCTCCAGGCCGCTTCCTTCGCCAGTCGCGGCGGGCGGCATCCGTCCATTGAATCGAACCGGGAGTATATGTACTGAATTACTTGGATACTATTTGAAATACAGCCGGAATTCCGGCCTTTTTTGACGATTGGCAAGGAAACTGCGGATTAGCGCTTAACCAATAAGTATGGTTTTCGGGCGCCGGACGACCAGCGCGGCGGCGCCGGGCCATACACTGCCTCATCGCAGCGCGCGGCAGCCTTTGCACGGCCCTTCGGTCAGCGCGCCAATCGACGGGAGCCCCTCCTGGTATGAACGATCCAACGCCCGATGATCCCTCCTGGCTGCGCCCGCGGTTTCTTCTCGCGGTGGTCCTGACCGGCCTGTTCGCGGGTCTGGGCGGCATGCTGCTCGGCATGCTGCTGCACGCCGTCCAGCATCTGGCCTACGGCTACGGCGGCGGCCACATCGTCAGTCACGAAACATTCCTCGAAGGCGTGCAGGCCGCCAGCGGCCCGCGCCGCGTCCTGGCGCTGGTGCTGTGCGGCCTGGCGGCCGGCGGCGGATGGTGGCTGATCTATCGCTATGGCCGTCCCCTGGTCAGCGTCAAGAAGGCGGTGTCGGACACCACACAAGCCATGCCCCCCGCGACGACGATGGCGCACGCCATCCTGCAGATCGTGACCGTCGGGCTGGGCTCACCGCTGGGACGCGAGGTGGCGCCGCGCGAAGTCGGCGCGCTGGCGGGCGGCCGGTTGGCCGCGCTGCTGCGCCTGCCGCCCGCGCAGCACCGGATCGTCATCGCCTGTGGCGCCGGCGCGGGCCTGGCCGCCGTCTATAACGTGCCGCTCGGCGCGGCGCTGTTCGTGCTGGAAGTGTTGCTGGGCTCGTTCGCCTGGCCCGCCGTCGTGGCGGCGCTCATCGCCTGCTGCATCGGCGCGGTGGTGGCGTGGGCAGGCCTGGGCAACGACATCCAGTACGCCGTGCCCGCCATGCAGATCAGCGCAAGCCTGGTCGTCTGGGCCATCGTTGCCGGCCCGCTGTTCGGCTGCGCGGCCCACGGTTTTCAGCGGCTGACCGCCGCGGCGCGCGCCAAGGCGGCCCGGGGCTGGCAACTGCCCGTGGCCTGCCTGATCAATTTCACGCTGATCGGTCTGCTGGCGATCTATCTGCCCGCGCTGCTGGGCAACGGCAAAGGCCCGGCGCAACTGAGTTTCGACAATGAACTGACCATCGCCCTGGCCGCCACGCTGGCCGTGATGAAGGTGGCCGTGGTCGCCTGCACGCTGCGCGCGGGCGCGGAGGGCGGTCTGCTCACCCCCGCCATCGCCGTCGGCGCATCGCTGGCCGTCGTGCTGGGCGGCCTGTGGACCATGGCCTGGCCCGACTCGCCGCCCGGCGCGTTTGCCGTCGTGGGCGCCGCCGCCTTTCTGGCTTCGTCGATGCGCATGCCGCTGACCGCGGTCGTGCTGATCCTGGAATTCACCCGGGTCGACCAGGCTTTTCTTGTTCCCATCATCGTGGCGGTGGCCGGCTCGGTGCTGACCAGCCGCTACTGCGCCGCCCGCGGCGCGCGGCTCGCCGCCGCCCCCGCCGCCGCGCGCACCGCTTCCTGAATTCCGGAGACCCGCATGTCCCAAGGCAAACCCATTGGCATCCACCGCTACGACGCTCCGGCGGGCGGCTGGGGCGCGTTGAAGGCGACCGCGCAGGCGGTTGCCAACCAGATGCGCATTGCCGAAGCCCCCGTGCTGCTGTTGCGCACCAACAAGCCCGACGGGTTCGATTGCCCCGGCTGCGCCTGGCCCGACAAGGCGCATACGTCCACATTCCAGTTCTGCGAGAACGGCGCAAAGGCCGTCACGTGGGAAGCCACCCGCAAGCGCGTGACGCCCGAGTTCTTTGCCGCGCACACGGTGACCGAACTGCTGACCTGGACCGATCACGATCTGGAGAACGCGGGCCGCCTGACGCATCCGCTCGTCTACGACGCCGCCAGCGACACCTATCAGCCCATCGAATGGGACGCCGCGTTTGCGCGCATCGGCCAGACGCTTGCCAGCCTGCCGGACCCGGACATGGCCGAGTTCTATACGTCGGGCCGCGCGTCCAACGAAGCCGCGTTCCTCTTCAGCCTGTACGCCCGCGAATTCGGCACCAACAATTTCCCCGATTGCTCCAACATGTGCCACGAGGCCACCAGCGTCGGACTGCCCAAGGCCATCGGCATCGGCAAGGGCACGGTGTCGCTGGACGACTTCGACAAGTGCGACCTCATCATCTCGATGGGACACAACCCCGGCACGAACCATCCGCGCATGATGGGCACCCTGCATGAATGCGCGCGCCGCGGCGTGCCCATCATCGTGTTCAACCCGCTGCGCGAGCGCTCGCTGGAGCGCTTTGCCGATCCGCAGGACCCGATCGAAATGGGCACCTTCGGCTCAACGGCCATCGCCTCCACGTACTACCAGGTCAAGGTCGGCGGCGACGCCGCCGCGCTCAAGGGCATCATGAAGGCGCTGATGGACGCCGACCGCGACGGGCGCAACACGCTGGACCACGAATTCATCGCGCGGCACACGAACGGCTACGAGGTCTTCGCGCAGGACCTGGACGCCACGAGCTGGACCGACATCGAACAGGCCAGCGGCCTGCGCCGGCGCGACCTGGAGCTGGTGGCCGAGGCCTATGCGCGATCCAACGCCACCATCGTCACCTACGGCATGGGCATCACCCAGCACGAAAAAGGCACGAGCAACGTGCAGCAGATCGCCGCGCTGCTGCTGATGCGCGGCAACTTCGGCAAGCCGGGCGCGGGCATCTGTCCCCTGCGCGGGCACTCGAACGTGCAGGGCAACCGCACGGTCGGCATCACCGAGAAGATCGACAACACCATGTTCGACCACGTCGAACAGACCTTTGGCTTCCGGCCTCCCAACCGCACTGGCCATGATGCGGTCGAAGCCATGAAGGCGATGGCCGCGGGCCGCGCCAAGGTGTTGATCTGCCTGGGCGGCAATTTCGCGATCGCGCTGCCCGACACCGAAGCCTGCGAACGCGGCATGCGGCAGCTGGATCTGGCCGTGCATATGAACACCAAGCTGAACCGGTCACACCTGTTGATCGGCAAGCAGTCGATCATCCTGCCGGTGCTGGGCCGCACGGAAAGCGACGTGCAGGCGGGCGGCGCGCAGTCGGTCACGGTCGAGGATTCGATGTCGATGGTGCATGCCTCACGCGGCAAGCTGGTGCCCGCCTCACCGCACCTGCGTTCGGAGCCGGCCATCATCGCCGGCATGGCGCAGGCGACGCTGTCGCGCAGCCGGGTCAACTGGGCGCACCTGATCGAGGATTACGACCGCATCCGAGACCTGATCGAAAAGATCTATCCCGATTTCCGCGACTACAACGCACGCATCCGCATCCCGGGCGGCTTCCGGTTGCCGCTGCCGCCCACCGAACGCATCTGGAAGACGGCGTCGGGCAAGGCCGAATTCATTCCGTTCGCGGGCCTGCGCGAAGATCCGGATATCGTCGAAGGCAACATCCTGCGGCTCACCACGCTGCGCAGCCACGACCAGTACAACACCACCATCTACGGCCTGGACGACCGCTATCGCGGCGTGTTCGGCCGCCGCGACGTGCTGTTCATGAATGCCGCCGACCTGGCGCGCTACGGCATTGCGCACGGCGACAAGGTCGACATCATCACCAGCCTGCCCGGCCAGACGCACCGGCGGCTGCGGCTGACGGCGATCCGGCACGACATCGCGGCGGGGTCGGTGGGCGCGTATTACCCCGAAGCCAACAATCTTTGCCCGCTGGATTACCAGGACGCGGCAAGCGGAACGCCGAGCTACAAGTCGATTCCGGTGCGGATTCAGAAGGCGGCGTGAACGTCGCGGCGGGCGTCCGGACGGCGGGGTGAACGCCACATCTCATCCGTCTGGATGAGCGCGATGGGGGCCGCATGATGCATAAGCACCATTGCAGATTCAAGGATTAATACTTTCGGCTACTAGCAGTGCGGATGAGGTCCGCATATATATCCTGGAATGGGCGCCGCATCATCGTCGTCATGTCGTCTTGCCAAGACCACCGCGCCCGCTCCCAGGGGACTATCGATGGCGACCCGAAAGGCGGCAGCGCGCACGGCGGCCAAGCCCGCGGCAAAGAAGAAGACCAAGCGTGTGGAGCAGTCCTCCGCGGCGCCGGAAGATCCGGCCCCGAAAGCGCGCAAACGCCGCAAGCAGGACGACGCCCCGGCCGCGCGGCTCTTTGAGCGGTCCGCCAAACCCGACGCCTTCGACGCGCGCGACCTCCTGTTCCGGCCCAACATCTCCGTCACGCCCAAGGCGGAAATGATTCCCGTGATGGGACTGACGGTGAAGCACCAGGGCGAAACGTCGGCCTGCACCGGCTTTGCGCTGTCCACGGTGGTCGAATATCTGCTGCGCAAATCCGAGCGCGACTCGCGCCCCGCGATCTCGCCCTACATGCTGTATTCCATGGCGCGGCGCTACGACGAATTCCCCGGTTCGGTCGACGACAGCGGCTCCAGCCTGCGCGGCGCGTTGAAGGGGTGGTTCCGGCATGGCGCCTGCGCACAGGGCCTGTTCCCCACCCTCGACATGCCGCCGGCCGCCAAGCGCCCCGAAGACGACTGGTGGCTGGACGCGGTCAAGCGGCCGCTGGGCGCCTATTACCGGATCGACACGCGCAGCATCGTGGAGATGCACGCCGCGCTGAACGAGGTCGGCATCCTGTACGCCAGCGCGGGCTGCCACGACGGCTGGGACGGTGGCCACGGCGTCACGCCGCACGACGACGAGCCCACGCCCGTCACGCGGCCGTTCTGGGTCATTCCGACCACCGGCCAGGACATGGCGATGCAGGGTCACGCCTTCGTCATCGTCGGCTACACGCAGGACGGCTTTCTGATCCAGAACTCCTGGGGCGAGGAATGGGGCACGCACGGCATGGCGGTGCTGACCTATGACGACTGGCTGCGCAACGCGATGGACTGCTGGGTCGTGCAACTGGGCGTGGTCACGCACGAACACGAACGGATCGCCAACAGCATCAGCCTGCGCACCGAAGGACAGAAGGTGACGCTGGCCGCGGGCAAGGTACTGCGCGACCGAGAGCTCACGCCCTTCATCGTCAACGTCGGCAACAACGGCAAGCTCAGCAATAGCGGGGCCTTTCGCACCACGCCTGATGACCTGCGCGCCATCGTGGACGTGCATATGAGCGAGGCGCGCGAGCGCTGGAACCTGAAGGACAAGCCGATGGACGTCTGCGTCTACGCGCACGGCGGCCTCGTCGGAGAAGCGGCGGCGGCAGAGGCCGCCGCCGAATGGATACCCCTGCTCTACGACAATCAGATCTTCCCCGTCTTCCTGATGTGGGAGACGGACTTCATCAGCACGGTGAAGAACATCATCCGCGACGCGGCGAGCGATGTGCCGCGCACCACCGGCGGCATCGGCGAGCGGCTGGAACGCTGGTGGAACCAGCGGCTTGAACGCTGGTTGGCGCGCCCCGGCACGGTGATCTGGGGCGAGATGAAGCAGAACGCCGAAGCCATGAGCGAGGCGGCCATCAATGGCGGCGAAGAGGCCGCGATGATCCTGCTGTACAAGCACTTCAAGACGCATGTCGCGCGTGGCCGCGTGCGCCTGCACATCGTGGGCCATTCGGCGGGCGCCATCGTCGCCAGCCACTTCGTCAGGCGCCTGACGGCCGACGGCGGGGAGCTGGAGTCGCTAAGCCTGATGGCGCCAGCCGTCACGATGAAGACCTTCAAGGACTTGGTCGTGCCACACCTGGGCAGCCGCGTGAAACGCTACCAGCAGTTCCATCTGTCGGATCGCGCCGAAGAAGACGACCCGACCTGCGGACCATACCGCCGCTCGCTGCTGTACCTGGTCAGCGAGTCGTTCGAAGGCGGCACCACCACACCGCTGCTGGGCATGGAACGGTACTTTCGCGAGGCCGCCATCCCGTGCGATGCGGTCCACGTCTCGCCGGCCGGCAGCCCGTCCGCCACCGCCCGCGTCGTGCCGGTGGCCTCCAGCACGCATGGCGGCTTCGACAACGACAAGGGCACGCAACAGCAGGTCATCGCGTTCATCAAGCGGTGACGGCGGGTGAAGAGGTCTTGTCATGACAGAGATGGAGCCGGAACCCTATCGCGACGCGCCGACGCTTCCCCGGGACGCGGCACTGCGCGAGTTTTCCCTTTCTGGCGAGCCCGGGGAGGTAGCGCGCGTGCTGTCCCGGGTCGGCGTGCCTTGCCTCGTGCTGGCCGCCACCGGCGAGATCGTGGCAGCCAGCAGCGTCCTGCCGCTGTCGCGCGATGCGCTCGCCGGCCGCCTGGTCAGCCAGGTCTACGGTCTTGCCAAGCCGCTGCGCATGGGCGACGGCGCCGTCGACGTCGTGTATCGGGGCGCCGGCGGCGCGCGCGTGCCCGCGCAGCTCATCCCGCTGTGCACGTTGGACAGCGGCGAACTCATCGTGCTGGTCAATGACGGCACGCCGTTCCGCGAGGCCGAGGCCCACCGGTTCGCGCGCACGCCCTACGCGGTATTCCGGCTGGACATGCAGGGTGTGATCCGCTTTGCCAACCCCGAGGCGGCGCGCACGCTGGGCCTGCCGCGCGACGCGCTGTGCGGCACCCGGCTCGCGGCGCATTTCCGGCCGTGCGACGGCGGCCCGGTGCAACGCGCCATCGTGCGCTGCATGGAAGACACGGAAGGCGATGCCATGGTCGCGGTCACCATCGCCATCCCCGTTCCGGACGACGCCGACCGGCAGTTCGAGCTGGTCATGACGCCCGATCCCGCGCCCAACGGCCAGCTGCTGGGCGTGATTGCCGTGATCCAGTCGCGCACACTGGAGTCCGTCCGCGACGAGATCCGGCGCATCGCGCTGGACCCGGCGATCGGCGGCTGGCGCGCGAAGCTGGACCGCATCCTGGAGCAGATCCGGCGTCTCATCCCGTTCGAACACGCGGTGTTCGGCATCTACGGCAACGACGTGTCGCTGTTTCGCGCGATCGCCGTGCGCCCTGAGGGGGTGGAACTGTGGCCCGCGCGCTGGATGGACCTGCCGCCGACGATACGTGCGTTCCTGGACTCCGGCCGAACGTGGGTCGACAAGATCGGCGCGTTCGTCCGGAAGAACATGCCGGAGCCCGGCAATGAGGTCGTGCGCTGCTACCAGGACCTGGGCATCGAGGCCTCGGTCACGCTGCCCGTGACGCGCGCGGACGGCTACAGCTCGGCGCTTAGCCTGTGCTCGCGGCAACCGGGCGCGTATGGCGAGCGGCATCTGGAGATGCTGCGCACCCTGGACCTCGAGCCCGTGCTGATGCGCTTTGAAAAGGAGCGCGACGACGAGCGCGCCGAATTCGCCGATTCGCTGCGGCGCAAGGTGATGGCCGCCGCCTCGCTGCGCCAGGCCGCCGACGAGATCATCGTCCAGCTCGCGCAGCATTTCTCGTGGGACCATGTGGCGCTGTATCGCGTCAACCGCCAAGACAACCGGTTCGAGGTCGTCACGCAGCACAGCCTGGCGCCGGCCTACGCGCTACCGCCCGGTTACCAGCAACCCACCGACCAGGGCATGCTGGGCGCGACGCTGGCGCAGGGGCGCCTGCTGGCCGTGGACGACATCGGCAACCCCATCTACGCGCAGCACGGCTATGGCGGACCGAAGCGGCCGCTGCGCTCGGCCATGACCGTGCCCATCCACCTGAACGGTCGGATACGGTGGCTGCTGGACGTGGAATCGTCGGTCTCGCACGCCTTCAAGGGTCCGGATATCGACGACCTGCTGCAGATCATCGCGTCGCTGGAAGAGGGGCTGGCCCAGCACCTGCTCAACCAGACCAAGCAGAGTCTTATGGCGGAAACCGAGCAGGCCGTGGTGTTCGTGGGACGCGAGGGCGCCGTCATCGAGACGAACCGCGTGGCGACCGACATGCTGGGCGCGGAACCGCGGCGTGGACGCAGCCAGGCCGAGTCGCCGTCGATCACCGACTACGCCATCGTCGGCGACGAAGCGACGCTGGGCGTGTTGACCTCCACCTTTACCGTCAAGCGCGAGCGCATCGAGCTGCTGGACAGCACCGGCCAGCCGCGCTCCGTGCTGGCCACGCGGACCGACCTGGATCCCAGCCTGGACATGTCGATCTGGTTCTTCACCGACATCGCGGATCTGGGCTGGGCGCGCGACCTGCGCTACCTGCGCGAGACCGTGGCCGAAGTGGCCCGGCAGACGCGCACCTCGTTGTCGCTGGCGTGCAGCCTGACCTCGCAGACCGTGCTGTTGCACGACGACGCCCGCCAGGGCACGCCGGCAGATGTCGTCGCGGCGCAGGCGCACGACCTGAGCCAGCGCATCGTGGCCGAGATCGGCAAGGCCGACATCACGTTCGAGCGGCTGGCCAGCGCCAGCGAATCGCGGCGCCGCACGCGCGCCACGCACAGCGATGTGGAACTGGGCGCGCGCCTGCAGGAGGTGGTGACCGCCTTGCCCGCGCGCGACCAGCGCCGCATCGCATTCGCGAACCACACGGCCTCGCGTGACGGCCCGACCGTGTCCGGCGATGCGCAGGCGCTGGCCGCGGCGTTCCGGTCGATGATCGATTACCTGCTGCGCTGCCGCAATGCGGATGACGCCCGCGTCACGGTCGACCTGGACACCGGGCCGGACGGCTGCGAGATCCGCTTTGCCCTGAGCGAGGAGCAGGTGTGGGAGTCCGACCCGCCGGTGCACGCCGTGCCAGACGATGCCCTGCTCAACGCCGAGCGCGCTGCGCACGACGGCGCCAGCATCGCCATCACCCAGATCCAGGAAACGGTGATCGACCACGGCGGCGCGCTCGTCACCGACCCGCCGCTGTCGGATGCGCCACCCCAGGCCTACGAGTCCGTCACGCCGCCGTGGCGCGCGTTCACGCTGATCCTGCCGCTGCGGGCCGGCTAGGCCATCGGGATCATGGAATCGCCATCATGGAACAGGACGCCGCCGGACCGAACTTCATTCTGCTGGCCAGCATGAACGACGAGCATGAGGACGACTGGGCCAACAACCTTGCCCAGCTGCATCGCTTCGTCCAGCAGTACCCCGCCATTGCACCGTTCGTGGGCGCCGAACTGCGCCGCCGCACGTCGCTGGAAAGCGCCAAGACGCAGCTCGAATCGTGGGACCTGTCCACGCCGCGCATCGAGCCGCGGCTTGTCATCATCGACGCGCGGCTCCGCTCCACAGCCACCAAGCGCGCCAAGCCCGGCGCGGCGGCTGTGGAACTGCTGGAATGGATATCCAAGCGCACGCCGGTTCCCCTGCTGGTGCTGGCGGTCGACCCGCCCGAACTCGTGCAGCGCTACGTGCTGGAGCGCCCCGAGGTCTTCATGTGGACCAACGATGCGAAAGCCGGCGTCAACAGCGGCGCCGAAGTCGCCACCGTGCTCACGTGCCTGACGCCCCTGGCGCCCAAGCGCCGGCGGCGGCTGATCATCCGCGTGGGCGAGCACTCGATCACCTACCGCATCCAGATGGGGCGGCACGAGTATTCGTCGCAGGACATGCCGTACAAGGAGCGCGACCGGATCTCGGCGCTGGTCGGGCGCATCGAAACCTTCAGCCCCTATCTTGGGGAGACGAAGGCGCCGCAATGGCTCAAGGACCTGAGCGGTGTGGGCGAGGACGTCTTCAGCGCCATGGTGACGCACAGCCTGGGCGCGCCGGTCGCCAAGCTGATCCAGCGGGCGCGCGACGAGGAAGTGTCGCCGGGCGCGGGGGCCTTCGCGGGACTGGACCTGCGCTTCGAATTCAATCTGGCGAGCCAGGAGGTGTCGCGCCTGTTCAAC
>Ga0213821_1000659_pt1 | contig 19514 bp, 34 predicted proteins | sample MC6MC0909MG_FD_179894 | JGI IMG/M metagenome (GOLD analysis project Ga0213821, IMG submission 179894) | Enriched soil aggregate microbial communities from Iowa State University, Ames, United States - MC6-MC0909-MG | ecosystem: Environmental > Terrestrial > Soil > Unclassified | place: USA: Iowa...
GGGCCGTCAGCATGATGGCGGCGGCAATGGTCGACTTACTGTTCTTTTTGGGGATGCATAGCATGAACTCCCGAATCAGGCGCTCACCGGTCTCGCTGTTGTAGCTTCCGAATACAGCCCCAGCGAAGGCCAGCACCCAGGGGGCGCACGCGCTTTCGATAGTTGGGCTGCCCGGCGCATCGACAATGCGAAGGCCCTTGAAGACTTCGAGGCTCTCCTCAGCCTCCTGAGGAAACAGCGGCTCTGGAATGATTGATTCGCCCGCGGCCAGGCGCCGCCACCAGTCTGGGCAGGCCGTAGTCCAAAGCATGGGTCACCCCTTGACGACAGTGAGGGGCGGCTTGCTCTGGGAATACTTGCCCTTGCCGGCCTCTTTGGCGGCCTCCGCCTTCTGTTCTTTCTTGCCAGCTTCTGCTTTCTTGCCGTGTATGTACGGCACGGCGGTTTGCGCGGCATTGCGGCGATCGAAGACCTTCGCCCGAGGCTCGTTCATTAGCGCGAGCAGCCACACCAGCGGATCATCAGTAGAAGGCAGGCAACTGAGGAACTCCCCGTCGGCCTCGTTGATCTCGACGGGTGCTTCAATGCCATCATCAGCCTTCGCTTTGCCGCGCCGCTTTTTCGGCTCAGGATTAACACTGAGCTCTGCTCTGCGAGCCAAGATTGCCGATGCGATCTTCGGGTCATTGGCCCAACGGGAACCGGCCGCAGCAGCAGTCGAAGGCTTGCTGCCCGCGGCCTCGGCCGCTTCCTTGTTGGACGCACCTCGGGCCTTAGCGTCAACAAACTGTCGCTGTTTGTCTGTTAACACCATTAACAAAAACCTTCAGGGGGGAGAAAAATGTATACGTGGGGTCGGAGGCGGTCTAGCTAGATGAGAATCCCTAGCGTTTGACCCCCTACCCCTTTAGAAGCACGTCATCGACGTGCTCGATGCCGCTCGGATGGATTCCGACGATCCCCGGCTGACTCAGCCCCCAGGCCAGCTGCCTCCTCGGCCTGCTTGACCGAGTCGTGGCAAGGCTTGCAGAGGCTCTGCCAGTTGGCCTGATCCCAGAAGAGAGTCATGTCCCCACGGTGAGCAATGATGTGGTCGACTACCTTTGCAGCGGCAGTGCGGCCATTCCGCTCGCAGAAGACGCAGAGCGGATTGTCGTTGAGGTAGTGCTCGCGGGCCTTCTGCCACCTGTAGTCGTAACCACGCTGGGAGCTGGTCATTCCGCTACGCCAGCTGCAAGGCGCCATCACCTTGACCCTTGAGCCTGCGCTCTCCTTGATGCGGGAGCCGAGCGTCTTGAGCCTTGCCATCAGTCAACCCGAACGATCTTGGCCACGTTGCCCTTGGCCCGGCAAACCAGGATGGCTGCCAGCAGGTAGAACGCAGTGTTGAACCAAGATGCATCAGCCAAGTCATTGTGCAGCACCATGCGGCCGATGAGGCTGACGCTCTGCATGCCGGTAACGGCGCAGGCAGCCCAGGCCAAGAGCGACACACTCAGCTTGTAGCGAGCCTCGGGGTATGGCCGGTAGCGCAGCCCAATCATCACGAAGATGACGGCGCACAATGCGGCTTGGATAACGGCAACCATTCAACCCTCCTTCCTGGCTCGCAGGCGGAAGACCCATTGCAGCCAGGTCGGCATGCGGCCGGTCTGCATCCACTCCAGCAAGCCGGAGAACGTGACCACGCAGAGAACACCGCAGACGAAGGCGCTGAAGCCAGCGGTCTGGGTCCAGGCCCGTCCCATAAGCTCAGCTGCACCGAAGTAGCCACCGATCCAGCCAGCCAGTAGATAGCCGACACGGCGCCAGGTGCTGATGTCCTTGGCGAACACCACGTAGAAGAAAGCCCCACCAAATGCGCCGACCAGCGCGGCGAGATCCAGCTGGGGGAATGCAGCACCCAGGCCGACGCTGGCAAGTACGCCGGTCACTGCGAGGGCGCCGGTACTTGGCTCGGCCATAAGCACTGCTCCATAAAAAAGCCCCGGCATTTGCCAGGGCGTAAAAACAACAAAGCCCCGCAGTGCGGGGCCTTGGTCGAGGTCAAACCTCTTGTCGAGTGGGGATCGTGCCGTTTGCCATCATGCCGCACCAGATGGAGATGATTGGTGTAGCAACGCAGGTGAAGCCATACATCAGGAGCTGTTTGATCATCAGGTTATCCTCAGTTGTGTGTTGCATGATCGCGATAAGTTGTTCTGGTTTGGAGCTGAAGACAGTCAATACGACCGCAAAAATGAACAAAATCGCCAACTGGGAGGCCGTCATGGCCGGATTCGAACCGTTTGATCCCCGGAAACTGGGTGGCAGCCTAAAAGCGCTGCTCGTGCTCAGAGGATACCAGTGTTACAACGCAATTTAAACACTCGCACCAGTAATTTTCGCTCGATTAGCAGCTGTCTGCCTAAGCACCGGCAAGCACATAATGGTTCAAACCCTTCGACTTCCGATGTTTTCTCTGAATCTCGGTGCTGGCCGGCAAATCCGCGTCCAGGGCCCACTTGTAGGCCCCCTGGCTGTGGCTCCTCTACAAACAAAAAGCCCCGCACATTGGCGGGGCTTTTTCAAGATTCTGTTATGAATTCAGATCGAACATTTCAGGCTCGACGAGATGTAACTGTCCAGTGCTCTTGTATCCAAATTTGAGCACGTTCACCTGATCATCTCGAAGCCCGAGAAGCCAGAGCTTCAGTGAGCTCACCTCGGCGCCGACGTTGAATCTAAGGGTGTCGAGCTTGCGACGGTTTTCAGGCTGATTGAAAAAGTTAACCAGACTGTGGCCAGCACATTCATCTGCAACCTTGAAGTACCAGCACGCATCTCCCTGAGCATCTACAAAGCACCCTTCCGGGCTCTCTTCGAGCTCGTAACGCTTAAGGAAATGCACAAGTAGCTCACCAGCCTGGTTGTGGTCCTGCTGGCGGCCCAGCGCAACTACTGGTACAGCCCCGCGAGCAATCGCCGATAATTTATCCTGAAGCGCCAACCGGATTTCTTCGATCTGGTCGCGAGTAAGTTTGTTAGAGAAAAGAGGAAGGCTTTTGGTGACTCCCTCCAGATCCCCATCTTCTAGCAATCCCTCAATCGCCTCAAAAAGCGTCTGAGCTTCTTCATTAATTCCGTGATTCATCTCTTGGCACTCGATCCATTGAGCCCAGAGGATGATCTGTCTAAACCAAAAATGCAAAAACCCCGACACAATGCCCGGGGTTTCTCTGTGTCGCGTTGCTTGCAAGCTGGACACGCTGCTATGAAAACAGGTGTTTATCCGCGCGGAAAGCTTTTTATGCAGCCTCGCGAAATTGCTCCAGTGCGCAATCGATCCAGGCCACTCCAGTGTTGATCAGTTCGCGAGCCTTGGCTTCGCTCATCTTGTGCTCGCGGGCAATCCGCAGCGCCGGCCACTTTGCACCGAAGTAAAGCCACACAAAACCGCCCATCTGCGGATTCCGCTTGTTCAGCCTGGCTACGGCGCCGTCCACCACAAGTGCTAGGTCGTCCGTGATCACATATTCCTTAAGCCCTCCTTCAGCTGGAGCGTGCTCCTTCATAAGCGCATACAGCGGGCACACGTACCGAGGCACGCCCATGCCTTCCATGCGCCACCACCCCCATTGCTCGAGCATGTACGCGGTGTCACCAAGGGCCTTGTCTACGTAGGTTCGTTTTTTCATGTCCTTCCCCCTCAATCCCCGGTGTAGTTGGTGCCGCCAGCGCCGCGCTGGTTGCTTCCCTGATATGAAGCCTCAGGCCCGGATGCCTGGGGGTTCTTCAACTGCTCGATCTGCCGTGTCGCGGCCTGCAGCCTCATGCTGAGCTGGGTCACCAGTTCATCCAGAGCCAGGGCCTCGCCAGTTGCAGCCACCACCCAGCCCGAGGCGTTGCAGCGGTCGCATGACAGTTCGTGAAACACACCCTGAGTGACCGCTCTCCCACGGCACAGAGGGCATACAGCAAGATCAATTACGGCCTTCTTGAAAGCCGGGCCGTGGCTTCTTCTCATTGGCGGGAACGCCCCTTCTTGGCTCGAAGCCAAGGCTTGGTCGCGCGGCTAGGCGGCACTACAGCACTGCCAGCCACAATCGGCTTGTCGAATTGCTCAAGGCCAAGCAAGCCCACAGGCCGTGGGCCATCGATCATTTCGTCGCCCAGATCCACGCCAAACCACTCATCAATGATCACCTGCCCAATGGCTCGACCTTCCAGGCCGTAGAGGAAGGCGACGGCGCCATGCTCGGAATTTCTCATTTCGAATCCTCGCTTACGGTGGATATCGGAAGTCCGTCGAAACCCGCACGCTCTGCGGCCCGCGAGAGAATCCATGAATCTGTTGATCTATCACCGGTCAAGCCGTGAACCGACTCGAAGCCCTTCTGGTCAAGGTGTGCATGCCACTTCTCCAGCGCCTCGCGCTTGCGGGCCATGACGTCGGACTGGATGTACACCTTCACGTTGTGGCCCATCGCGTGGTTGATCAGCAGCTCGCCCACCAGGTGGTCGACGCCCAGATCGGCCCAGCCGGTGCGGGCCAGCTTGCGCAGGTCGTGACTGGTCCACTCGCCCTGCCCCATCACGGTGAACACAGCAGATGCCTTTGCCTCGCTCATCGGCTTGCCCTGGCGCCCCGGGAACAGGAACTCGCCGTCATAGCCCTCGTTGCGCTGGATCTCGCGGTAGGCCATCAGCAGCCAGCGCACCTGGTCGGTCAGTGGCAGCCGGTGCTGCACGCTGGTCTTGGTGTGCTCGGCCGGAATGAACCACTCCCGCTCTGCCAGGCTGATGTGGCTCCAGCGCGTCAGGCGGGTTTCTCCCAGCCGGGTGCCATGGCACAGCATCATCAGGGCCAACACGCCATGCTGCGGGCGGTGCGCCAAGGTGCTCTTCATGCGGGTCATCAAGTCCTCAAGGTGCACACCACGCAGACGCGACGGCTTGACCGTGACCTTGGCCTTGGAGAAGTCACCGAAACGGATGCCGGCCATGGGGTTGGAGCTGATCAGGCCGAGCTTGAAGGCCTGGCGGAACGACAGGACCAGCAGCTGGAACACCAGCCGCACGTAGTCGATCGACAGCGACTCCTGCAGCGGCCACATCAGCTCCCGGTCGAGCAGCGCCTTGTCGATCTGGGCCAGCGGGATCTCTCCGAGCCGTGGCACCAGGTGCTGCTTGATCGCCGACGCGGCCGTGCTCTTGCGCTTGGCCGAAAGGTTACGGTCACGCGACATGCGCTCAGCGAACCAGGCCAGCAGCTCACTAGTCAGCACCCAGCTCGACAAGCTCGACCCCTCACCCGCTTCCAGGCGCAGTCGAATGTCCGGCAGCGCGGCGGCCACCTTGGCAGCGCTCAGCTCAGGGTATGAGCCGATCAGGTTCCATTTGCCCTTGAGGACCAGGTACCAGGACCCGCGCGCACGGGAACGGTGAAACCGGAAATACAGGCCATGGTTGCCCAGGGCGCGCAGATCGCGCACCTGGCCGGCGGCCTGCCGGCGAATCTCTGCATCGCTCATTTTTACAGCGGCGGTATTGGTCATGCTGCAACCTCCGTTTTCGGCAGCAACAGGTAAGCCCGCAGCTGCTCCATAGCGTCGAAGTGCCCTTGGCACACGATGGCGAGATAGCCCTGATCATTCAGGCGCCTGATACACGCCTGTTGACTGGGAGAGACGGGCGCCGGGTCAACCGTCGCCTTGAATTCGATGTACATGCCGAAGTAGCCGCCCCGAGCCATCGGCAGAACCAGATCAGGGATGCCGGCCTTCACGCCCTGGTCCTTCAGCTTTTCAGCAACCTTCTTGTGCCTGTGGCCGCCGTTCGGTACGTGGTAGATCAGCTCGAATACCTCGGGGTAGCGAAGCTCGATCTCCCGCATGAGCGCGGCCTGCTCCGGCCCTTCGCGATCTATCCGCTTGGCGCCTGGCTTCTTGGGGTGGTACTGGCGGAGGGCTGGGGCCTTCATGCGATCAGCACTCTCTCGTTGAGCAGCAGCGCCTGGGTGCGCATGACGCCCTCGGCGTGGTACTGGCGGGCGGTGTCGCGATCAACGCCACGGCTGCGACCGTCACAAGCGTCATGGCAGGCGCTGCAGCACCAGGCGCCTTGCAGATCGTGTGGTTTCTTGCCGACGCCGCAAGTGCCCGCCAGGCGGTAGTGCGCCAGGACGGTGGTTTCGGGATTGCCGTTGCACACACCGGGGATGCGCACTTGGCACTCCCGACCGCGCGCGGCCTTGGTCAGTTTGGTCTGGCGCACGGGTCGCCTCCTTGAAGGTTGATTGATCAGCGGCCAGCTAGGCGGGCGCGCATGGCGGCCAGAGCGGAATTGCCAACCTCTGGTGTGCGACTTCCCGCAACCTCGGCAGGCAGTGCCAGTGGCATTTTCTGCAGCGGCTCTCCGGCCATAATCCGGCGCACCGCGATGGTGTAGTTGCGTTCGAACAGCTTCGAGCTGGCATCAGCGGGCAGCTTATTCAGGTTCTCGAACCCGCACTCCTTGGCGGCGTGCCATACCGCGTCATGACTCCACCTGCCCTTCCCTGACATGGCCGGGTGAGCATTGCGGGTGGCTTCCCGGAAGGCGGCCGCCTGAGTCGGCAAACCGAGGATTTCGGGGGATGGTTGGCACCACCCGATGAACGTGCCGGGAGACGGGATGAAGTCGCGGCCCGACTGGCGGCAGCGCATCAGGCCGAACTGCAGCTGCTCGGTGGTGTTGATACCTGCCTCAAGGAAAGCCGTCAGCCACTGCTGCTTGGCGGCCTTGTACGTGCTCATGTCCGGCCAGGCCTGTTTCCAGGCGCTGAAGATGGTCCGCAGGTCACGGAACAGCCGGTTGATCACCGCAGCGGTATTACGGTCGAGCTCGGCCTTGATCTCGGCGGGAAGCGAGTCCCCAGTCGGGATGTACTGGCCGGTTTGGACTTTGGCCCAAAGGCCATGGGCGATGGTGGCTACTTGGTTCATTGGTCATTCCCCCCGTTGAGCCATGAGGTGTCGTCGTCATCGAAAGAGCTCGATTGCTGCGCGCTCGGTTTGCCGGTAGCGGATCGCGCTGCACGGGCCAGGTCTGACTTCACCCAGTTGACCAGGGCGGCGAGCCATTGCTTCTCGGTCTGGGCCAAGCCCTTCGCGTCGTGGTGCAGCACGAACCCAGCGATTGCCTTGGAGGCGAAGTCGTCCAGAGTGAGCCCCGAACGGATTGCATACGCTTTGAGCAGGCCCTGATCCGGCACCCAGTCCAGGAACATTTCGAAGGGCTCGCGCAGAGAGTGAGTAGATTGGTTAACTGACGTATTGGGTGCAGCTGCTGCACCCCGTTCTGCGGTTTCCTGCACCCCGTTCTGCCGTGAGCTGCACCCCGTGCGGTTTCCTGCACCCCGTTCTGCTCGGGGTGCAGTAGATGCACCCCGTTTCATCTGGAGGTCGTACACGACTGGGCGACGGTCACGCCGATCAATGTAGGCGGCCGCGATGGCTTGGTTGCCTTCAGCGATCCAGCCAGCAGAGGCCAATTCATCAAGCTTGAGTCGCACGGTGCGCTCGGAAAGGCCTGTGTCTTCGGACAGGGTTGCCGCAGACGGGAAAGCGCCTCGTCCGTCGCTTCCTGCATAGTTGGCGAGGCACAGCAGCACGTGTCGGGCAGCGGGGTTTTCAAGGGAGGACTTGGGCAATGCGAGAGCCCATGTCATAGCCTGGACACTCACGGGGTGATCCTCTTTGCTGGGTTGCTTGCATCGATTGCAGAGTGCATAATTGACCTCGATTTTTGTTGTAGAGAAGCCGCCCTGCTAGGCGGTTTTTTTTCGCCCGAAACTCGAGCGTTATGGGTGTCCGGTGCATCCGTGGTAGCTTTTTGCTTCCACACAACAAGGTCCAAGGAGACCGGACATATGAAAACTAAGAGGGAGCTGCAGCGTGAGATTCTTGAGCGCCTGCAGAGCGCTTACCCAGACACTGATGACCGCGTGCTTGGCATTGACGGTGAAGGGCAAACGCTCGCCAACTTGACCTATCTCAAGGAGCACGGGCTGGTTCACTTCGATTCCATTCAGTACCTGGATGGCTCGCGCAAGACCTACAACATCGTGATCACGGCTAAAGGCATCGACTTTCTTGAGGACGATGGCGGGCTTGGAGCCATCCTCGGCACTGTGACGGTCAAACTTCATGAGGACACTCTGCGCCAGCTGATTGAGGCGAAAGTGCAGGCTTCAAACCTTCCGGAGGATCAGAAGAGAGGGATTCTGAAAGCTCTGCGCGAAGCTCCCGGCGAGACCACAAAGCAGCTGATAACGAAACTAGTGGACCTGGGCATGGAGAATGCGCCGAAAGCAATTCCACTAATTCAAACGTTGCTACAGGGCGGCCAGCCCTGAACTCACCCGCCGCCTGGGCGCGCGCGAAGCGTGCGTAGCCAAGCAGAGCGCCCGCGCCCCACAGCTCAACGAAAACTTCATCCAAGCTGGACTCGGCCTGGATGAAGACCTCGGTCGACATTGGCGCCTTACGCTTGCCCAGCGCTAGCAGAGTGAGTGGCTTCATATTCGCTTCCCTACTGGTTAAATTCACAGGTGTTTCGGTCATCTACTGGCGCAATGCCAGAACGCTGATAATTCACTCACTTGAAGAGAACCTGTATCTCAAGCCGCCCGGTTCTCGGCCTCGACTTCCTGCTCGCGCTGCTCCAATAGCTTTTCGATCGCTTTGCCCAGTTCGTACCGAACTGCGGCGCCGTTCGAAGCGCGAGAAATCGTTGGTTGAGTGGTGCGGCAACGCTTGGCCACATCCGCCTGCGACAGCCCAAGCTGGAACAAACGGCTCAACATCTCTTGAACTGTCATGGGAATTTCCTATGAGTTTTTGCATGGGCGATCATACGAACAAGCATAGATCTATGCAATAGAATTACCTAAATACGTCTACGCATATGGGAATGGTTATGAGCGTTGCCGACCGGCTTCGGACCAAAATGAAAGAGCTGAACCTCAGCGAAAGCGAGCTGAGTCGGCAGTCCAAGGTTCCTCAGCCCACGATCAACCGAATTCTCTCCGGAGAAAGCTCAAGCCCGAGGCGCGGCACGATCGAGGGCCTTGGCAAAGCCCTGAGCGTATCGCCTGATTGGCTTATGTTCGGCACGAGCACCCCAGACGACTCGAACATCACCGCTGCATTGCAGCCCAATAGATCGTTCGTATACCCAGAGATCAGCTGGGTGCAGGCCGGAAACGCGAGAGAGGCCGCTGAAGTGGGTAACATTTCCACATGCCCGAGGCATACATCAGACGTATGGGCAGGTGAAGACGCATTCTGGTTGAAGGTGGTGGGCAGCTCTATGACGAGCCCTACAGGCCATTCCTTTCCTGAAGGTTTTTTGATCCTGGTTGCTCCTGACATCGAGCCCAGGCCGGGTCAATTCGTGGTAGCTCGGATGATTGACACCAACGAAGCCACCTTCAAGCAGCTGGTGAGGGACGCGGGCGAACTATTCTTGAAGCCGTTGAATGCCGCCTACCCTATGAAGGCCATTGATGACACATGGGAAATCGTGGGCACCGTAGTTGACGGAAAAATGCCCAAGTCGATCTTCATGGTCTGACCCCTAGCTCAGTACAAAACAGCCCGCCATGCGCGGGCTTTTTTGTTCATTGCATAAATTTATGCGGAATCGTATTGACTGGATTTATGAGGATTCGTATAGTTCAACCATCGAAACGCATAGCGATCGATGAATCACCGCTCTTTACACAACCAGACGTGACCACCTCGACGCACCCAGGCCATCACTTGGGTCGGGACAAGCTAAGTCGTCGACCACGCAGCCTCTGGATAGCTGCCGGACCTCAGGCATTGAGGGACGCCAAACCATGCAAGCCAGCCGGGAAGAACACCGAACACGAAATGTGTGACCCGGCCAGGTGGGGATACCGCGGCGCCGCGCATGGTGCGGACAACAGATTTCACTGGCTGGCCTTGGCGACAGGGCCAGACGGGAAACCACCTGGATGCGGGCCACCTAGCTCCCAACCGCTGACGCAGCATGGTTAGAAGGCCAACGAGCCGCAGTTCGAAATGGAATGCCACCCTTCCCCCCTCCCTCCAACAGGAGAAGTGTCATGGCCGTAAACATCAACAACTTGACCATCACCACCCCCGTAGCCACCTCCACCACGAACCCCGTTGCCCTAGAGCTCACCGGTGCGGAAGCACTCGTGCAGTACCCCAGCGTCGTGACTGAGCTGTCAGACGGCTCCATTCAGTTCACGGCGCCCACCAAAGGCGCCTCGAGCAAAAGCACCCACCGCACGCGCTGCGAGTGGAAAGAGGCCAGCTACTGGTCTTTGGCGAGCGCTGCCGAGCACATCAACATGCAGGAGATGATGCTCACGAAGGTCAACTCCGCGCAGAAAGTGGTGATCTCGCAGTTGCATGTGAAGGACGACGACAGCCCACCAGTGAAGGTCTTCTGGAGCAAGGGGAACATCACCTTGGGGTTCCGCGAAACCTTCAACCAAGCCACCCCGGCCAACACCACCCTGCTCAAGGGTGTTCCTCTGGGTGCGAAGTTCACCATCACCCTCCGCGTTCTCGCCTCGGGCGCTTTGACCGTGACTGCCAGTTGCAATGGTAAGGCCGGGTCGTCCGGCAGCCTCCACATGGACAGTTCATGGCGATCATCGCTGCTGAACTTCCACGGCGGCGTTTACAACCAAGTCGATTACACCGATGCCACCCCTGCAGACGACGGCTCAATCTGCATCGTGAGCAACCTATCACTGACCCACGATTAACCTTCCCCCACCCCGCTCAATCAGCGACAAGTCAGCCTGACGTTAACTGCCCGATCTACTGGTTCCCCATCACCAGGCTGCATCGGTGTGTGGTCTGAATGCGCAGGCTGATGCGCTAGCCGCACCTCGTTTGGCCGCTACTGAGGCATATCGAGTTAGGCGCCAACGCCGGAGATCAGAACCGGCCAGATCACACATCTATGCAGCCCCACCGAGGACACTTCATGGAAACGATCACCTGCGGCTCATGGATTGGCCAGCTCGGCAAGGCGCTGGCTCCCCGTGAGCTCGAAGCACTGCTGTGGGTGGCTCAAGGCCTCACCACCAAAGAAATCGCACGCCTGATGCAGGTATCGCCCGGGACCGTCGCAAACGGCATTGAACGAGCAATCTACAAGCTGGAAGCAAAGCGGCGCCTGGACGCCGTGATGAAGGCCTGGGACAAGAAAATAATCAGCCCGCTCTGCATCGCCCTCGCCGTCCTGATCGCATCGCATGCGTTGATCAACGACAGCGATCCGATGCGCCGTGATCGCCGGGCGCCCGAGCGGCGCACCGCCCAAGTTCGAATCTTTCGCCGGGCCGAGACCCTGGAACTTCACGCCTGACCCAATGAGGACTTTCACATGCATCCGTCCATACAACAGCGTGTGCTCGGCCTGGCCGACATACGCGCTCGATCTGTAATGGCAACTGCCGAGTTCTACGAGATGATTGGGCTACCAGCGCCCTCTCCCGGCCCCCGCTTCCAGGCGATCGCCAAGGGCAAGGCGTGGCATATCATCGAAATCGCCACCGGTAAGACCAAAGGTTTCTGCTTCAGCCATCAGGCGGCAATGAAGTTCGTGGATGCGATGGAGGCAGGCGCAGCGACAAAGCGGGGTGGCCAGCAGTGAATGGCACACCAATCCCCGAGCATCGTGAAGCACTGCTGGCCCAGCTCAATGCGAGCATCGATAGCTTCTTTAACCAGGGCGGCACAGTGCAGACCCTACCGGGTTATGAATACGTGCCGCACCGGCAACATCGCGACCTTGAGCCTATCCGCGCCTCGTCGGAAGCTGCAGAACCCAAGATGACCAAGCGGCAAAAGCAACTGGCCGAGCTTCGCAAACTGGCGGCGACGATGTGCTACGCCGAAGCAATGGCGCACACCGGACTCTCACAGTCAGCGCTCAGCCGTGCAGCCGCAGACGGTGGCTTTCACTTCCAGCCCAACCCCAATCGTGGCAAGGGCAACAAGGGCAAGAAGCTCAGCGACCCAGTAAAAGACCGTGCCCTGGCAGAGCGTATCACTGCCGCCCGCGATGTCGGCCTGACCATGGCCCAAGTCGTTCGCCACATGAACATCTCCTACAAGCTGCTACATCGAATCCTGGATGAGTTCGGGATCAGCTTCCCGACCACCGCCGAAAAGCGAGCGAAACGCAAAGCATGAAACGCATCACCGCGCGCGTCCGGCACGGCCGGCGGCAGCAGCACATCAATTTGCCGCCCAGCGGCTTGGGAGGTATCGGCCATGGCCGAGCAGAAGACCGGAGCCGCGAAGCACTCTGCGGACTACCGAGCCCGGCAGGAGGCCCAAGCGAAGAAGCTGGGCATCGAGAAGTTGTTCTTCAACATGCCCGCCGGGATCAAGTCGGCCATGGCTGCAGAGATCGAGCACCACGGTTACGACCAGGTGCAGGAGCTTTGGCAGGACCTGGCTCTGTCGTGGATCGCGCAGGATCCTGAAGAGCGGGCGCGTCGGCTTGAAAGAGCTGACGCGCCAGCTTTTTACATCTCGCCAAAACTAGCGCGACAGTTCGAAGAGGCCAGCAGGGCTGAGCTGAAACGGAACCCAGGAGACGAGGTCGAGAATCCCAGCAGTTCACGCTGATGCAGGCCTCAGGTTAACAAAGCACCTTCGATGTCTTCGTCCAGCTTTCCTACAAGCGCCACCGCGTTGAAGACACCGTACGCGACCTTGCTGACATGCGGAATGTTCTTCTCGTTACGGATGACAGGAATCTGAAGCTCAACCGCTGTAACCAGGCGCTCCAGTTCGTCCTCGGTTTCGACGAAATTGAACCGTTCGTTCCAATTCCTTACAGTTACCTCCGGATTGGCTGCGCCGTACCTTTTTTCTGCTTCCAGAACCTGCCGGGCAATGCCCTCCACCCGGCCTTTAGATGTAATCCAACTCATTGCATCACCACTTCATTGTTCGCTGAGTCCGGCAGCCGATGAGGCTTCCGGGATTGATGCCTGACGGCATCTATAGCTCACCGAAATATCGAAGCTCTGTCTAATTGATTTAGCCAACCATTCAGGATGAGTGGCTCTATCACGCCCGCCAGCACCTTCCCCGCAAACGAAAACGCCGCCCTGGGTTCGGCGGCGTTGAGGTTCTACGGAAGCCTTCGGCTCACGGTACGTAACCCTTGCTCTTGCTGCGGTCGGTAGGGCCACCCATATCAAAAAAATCCTTGGACTTCTGCTCTTCAATTTTGGCCTGCTTCTCAGCTTCGGACTCGAAGCAGCCACTGAGTGACAGCGCAGTAACGGCGACAAGCATAGCGCTAATGATGGTGCGTTTCATGAGGTTCCTTCCTGTGAAATGGCCGGGCGTTATACCAAAAATCGATTCCTGCCGCAAAACCTGACACCACGCGCTGCCCGCCAGCGCCTTCCCCTATTCAACGATAACGCCGCCTAGCGCCTTAACGTTGATCATCGTCTTTTCGAATGGTATCCGCAGAGTTACCGAGCACCTTGAGCAAACTAGGGGCAACCAAATCACTGATTTCCTTGGAGGTCTTGAACTCCGTCAAGGACAGTCTAATTGAAAGGCCCAGCAGCTCTTGAACATTGTTTACCGCTACATCCTTTGCCTCGAGGGAAGGCTGGGCAGCTTTCATACGCTCGCCCAGCGTTCCTTGGTCGAGATCTGTGATTTTGAAAGCAGCTGCTGACATCGCTTCCGCCTGGCGCTGCTGATGGGCTATGAACATCTCGATTAGCCTGAACTGATTTGAAAGATAGTTCTGAACGATAGTTCGATCTGAGTCCTCCCTTGACAGTTGAAGCTGATCATCCTGGCGCTGCAACGATGCCATCTGCTGGTTACTCATTTTTATGAACTCATCTTTCTGAGTTTTCAAAAGGTCACGCTGCAGGTAGACGGTCCTTAGCACTGCACCAAGGGTCAAAAAGGATACGAGCGGCCCAAGGATCCCACCTATGTAGCTTCCAAATGCGGACCAATCTGCAGCTTGGGTCGAGAAGCCGCCCACGAAATGCATGCGGTAAGCAGCCAGCGCCGCCGCGCCAGCAACCAAAGCTACGAATGTCAGCAGAAACCAAAAGCTGAATATCGCCCCGACCAGCCGTTTCAAGAAACCCATTACTACCTCCATTTTTGCGCGGATCATACCGGCACGGAGACACCATGCCCATCACCTACGGAAGCGTCTGCAGCGGCATTGAAGCTGCGACCGTAGCCTGGCACCCGCTGGGCTGGCGTGCCGCCTGGTACGCCGAGATCGAACCATTCCCCAGCGCGGTGCTGGCCCACCACTACCCGGACACGCCGAACCACGGCGACATGACCCGCCTGGCTGCCATGGTGCTGTCCGGCAAGATCCCGGCGCCCGAAGTGCTGGTCGGAGGCACACCCTGTCAGGCATTCAGCGTGGCCGGCATGCGCGAAGGCCTGAATGACCCCCGCGGCGCCCTCACCATCAAGTACGTGGAGCTCCTAGATGCAATTGACCATGTTCGAACAAAGCGTGGCGAACCCGAGACCACCTGTCTCTGGGAAAACGTCCCAGGCGTCCTCTCCGACAAAGGCAACGCGTTTGGCTGCTTCCTCGGCGCCCTGGTGGGCGAATCCGAAGAACTCCAACCGCCAGGGGGCAAATGGAAGGACGCTGGTTGTGTGTATGGACCCACGCGAACAGTCGCATGGCGGGTTCTGGATGCCCAATATTTCGGCCTGGCCCAACGCCGCCGCCGTGTGTTCGTTGTCGCAAGTGCTCGAGCAGGGTTCGATCCCCTCGAAGTACTTTTTGAGCGAGAAGGCACTCGCCGGGATAGCCCGCCGAGACGGCCGGAGAAGTTCGCACTTCATCCTACTCTCACGGCTCAAGGGGCATGCTCTCTCGATGACCGAGAGGCATATGTACTGGAGTCCGCCGGTGTTCGACGAACTACTCCGGTTGAATGGGAGAGATGCCTAGGCTTCCCTGATAACTACACCATGATCCCCTACCGCAACAAGCCGCCTAGGCAATGCCCCGATGGGCCACGCTACAAAGCCTTGGGCAACAGCAAAGCGATTCCAATCATCCAATGGATCGGCCAACGCATAGGCATTCAACTAGGTTGTGGCCCGCTCCTTTAATTCGCGATGGACCACACGATGGCAGTTTGCGCAGAGGCATTGAAGATCGTTCAAACTGGTCAGGTGGCCCGGCGCCATATCTGATACTTGAACATGCTGGTGATGCACCTCAATGCAAGCTTCACCATGCTTAGCACCGTACGTCTCCACTGGATCCATCTTGCAACGCTCACAGAATAATCTTTGATGGATCCGTCGAAACTGGTCCTTCTTAGCCTGCGCCGCTCCTCTGGCGCGCTCCCGATACAAATGCTCAACTAGCTTTGGCTGGCCTTCCGTCCAAGAGTGATCTTCAGAGAGAGTCGCAGGCACGGGCCCACTGCAGGAGGCATCCTTGGGGAGGATAATGAAGCCCGCGGATTCGAGCACTTCAAAGCAAACCGCCCCCAAACCTGCTGTGAAATGCTTGGGCAGGACGGTGAACCCTAAGGCCTTGGAAGCAGCCAATCCAAATACTGCTTTCGGCGGCAGCCTCCGGTGTTCATCTATGAGCAGATCATAGTCAGTTGAAGGCCCAAATCCGTGCGATTCAGCGCCATTGAGCATCTCTTCGATGGCCAGCCAGATATGTTCTGCCGTAACCCTTCGAAGATCATTTGAAGGGATTCTGTCCAAGCTGCGCAAATCCTTGTTCACGGCCAGTCCACCTAAGATGCTTGCCAATAAGTCAGCATCCTGACCAGCTACGCGTATTCGGATTCGGCGAGTGGAATTGCCACCAGAGGCAGAGTTTGAACGCCCTATAGTCTTCATTCGCGATGTAACCAGCCTGAGCAGTTCTTTAGCAGAAACGTATTCGTCGGCTGGTCCAAAAATGGTTCGGTCTTCAACGGAAAGATATTGAACCCGGCTGCTATCGACCCAAACCTGCTTGATGCCAACCGCATGGCTTTCTAGGGACTTCAGCAGCACGGCTAATCCGAACGAATACTCCGAGTTGATCGCACCCTTTCCTTTGCTACCACCACGACTGTGGAAGATGATCGTCTCGCTATCTATCTCATAGTGAGCGTCCACCTGCTTACCATCGTCATCAACCACTTGGAATACTTGCCCCATCTGCTCACTCCCTTGCCAGTGCGAAGTGCCTGATCATATCAGCGTCGTAGCAGGGATCAGCGATGGCCGCACCGGAAATGAGCACATTTGTACTCAAGGCTACTGTAACCCCTCTCCCTCTATTTCGAGCAGGCCGCGAGCTTCTCCGTTGCTGCCAGGCCCTCGGTGGCGATTCGGCGAGCACGCCCAACGCCCCAGGCCAGTGCCCTGGTCATCGACTCGCCTGGGCGGGAGTCGAAAGCCTCCTCGTGAAGCGCAGCGCCTGCAGCCGCATAGACGCCGATGAACATCTGCGTCTGGCCCGTTCGCGCCAGCCTCACCTGAACATCGATAAACGTGCCGTCATCGAGAGTTTCGTCGTGCTCCCGATGGTGCAGCGTGGGATCCGCCCACTGCCAATAAACGTCTCCGCGAATTCGCATGCCGCCTCCTACGACTGAAGTCTTTCGTGTATGGCCAAAAACCACGATAGCGAAGCGGCGCCGCTGCACAACTGGAAAAAGCCGAACTGTGAACTGAATCAGACCACCGGCCCAAAAACTTCTACACCACCAATAACTTGTACAAGTTCTGCCGCGATAACGCGGGCAAAGGATTAGCTACGCACTCTTTTTACGACCCCAGCGGTCATGAGCGCGGCGCCTGGTATCCACAGCCCAGCGTTCGAAGTGCCGAGCCCAACAGCTAGCAGCGCAATACCGACAGCAAACATAGCGTTCTCCTTAACCGAAAGATCCATTTCGAAACCACGCCAATTTAAGCACAAGCAGGTCGCAGGAGCGGCCAAGGAATCGTCATGCCTGAAGAAATCAAGCTGATCCAGCCGGCGCCGGTCGTGCGCGACGAATACGGAATGTACGAACACCCGGAGCTGCCCGACTTCGACGAGGGCGACGGCGAGAAGTGCAAGGCCTGGATCGATCAGCAAGGCCTGCAGCTCGTCATGGTCCATCTGGAGACAGACGCGCCGGAAGAGATCGCAGATCCCTACTTCCAGTCCGATGAGCCGCACTGCGGCTACTGGGAACCGGGTAAGCCAGAAGGTGATGGCTGGTTCTGCCTGGCCATCCATGACACCGACAACGGCCCGGTTTGCTGGTGGGGTCGTCGAGTGGTGACGCCATGACCCGCCTCGCCCTCTGCCTCCTGCTGCTGACCACCGGCGCCAGCGCAACCGAGAACGTCATCGACGTGCAGCACGACAGCCAGCGCGGCGTCACCTGCTACCTGCTCAACGGGGTCGGCATCAGCTGCATCCCCGACAGCCAGCTGCAGGCCGGCAACCCGCGCCAGCTCTCCCCGCACGAAACACAACCCGAACCTACACCCGCACTGGCGCCTGGGCGCTGGATTGATGAGAGGTATCAGCTGTGACAGATCCTTCAGCACTCGGACGAGACATGTGGCTCATGCTCCGCCCCACTTTCGACGATGTGGCAGAGGCCAATGGGTTCTCTGGGTCCCGTGAAAAGGCGCAGCTCTGGGCCGGCTTCATGTCGGCCGCGAACGGGGCGATGTACCAACAGGTCGGCCGCGAGCAGGCCAAGATCATCAACGACGGCATCGAGGCCGCATTGGTTGATTTTGCACGTAGCAAACTGCAGGTGGTAAAGCCATGACCGACCTCATCGAAGTGAGGGCAGCCAACCTGCTCGGCGCGCCGCTGGACTGGGCGGTGGCCATGGCCGAAGGCTACAAGCGAGACCCCGAGCAGCTGACAGGCGATGGCGTAACGGTGATCAGCCCCAAGGGCACATTCACCAGCGTCAGCATTCACGGGGCAGCCAACGGCTTCGGGTTCCGCCCATCCACCAACTGGGACCAGGGCGGCCCGCTGATCGACAAACATCACGGCAGCGTTCAGCACAACCAGTCGTTCGTCACCTCCGCCTGCTACAGCGGGGGCCCTGCCGGAGCCGGCGTCTGGTGCTACGGCCCCACCGCTCTTGTAGCGTTCTGCCGTGGCTTCGTGCACTACAAGCTCGGCGATACCGTCCAGGTGCCGAAGGAGCTGATGTCATGACCGAACAAAGTCCCAAGGAATTCTACTCTGTCGATCAAGCCTCTCAGCATGCTGCTGAATGGTGCAAGCGCAATCCCGCATGGCGCAGGATCTGTGATATCCCTGATATCTCCGTGTTCGAAAAAACCTACGATGAGATCCCAAAGCGCGAGCGCGCCTACTGGGAAAAGAACGGCGGCGAAGAATGCTGGCGTGAATTCGGCGCCGGGGGAACCAAGGTGCCTACCGGATTCATCTCTGGAAAGGGCGAGTTCTTCGACCACGTCCTCAAAGTTCCGCTCCATCACAACATGATGATGGTGTACCGCGTGGGCAAGAGGTGGAAGCCATGATCGCCCTCGCCTACATGGCCTACCTGATCTACAGGGGGCCGCGATGAGCAAGCCGCATGCGCGAACCCGCACCGGTGCGAAGGTTACCCTTACCATCGAACTGACGAACCTAGGATCTTGGGGGCCGGACTGCACACTGGACCAGGTCTACCGGCAGGCCCGAGAGGCGGCGATCGGTCGCCTGAACAAGGTATACAAGGCCCACCTTGATACCATCCGCATTCTCGGTCCGATCGTCGTCGAGGCCGTAACCACCGACCTCGAAAAGCGTTAACCCCTCCCCCTACAACTGAAGCCCGCCGCACGGCAGCACCATTTCGGTGGCAGCGCCAAAGTGGGTATCCTCAAATATCCAGCAAGCCCGCCGGGCACCGCGCGGGCGAGGAATACCAATGTCTGAACATAAAACGATGTGCATCTACCATGGCAACTGTGCAGACGGCTTCGGGGCCGCCTGGGCGGTTCGCAAGGCCCTGGGCGACACCGTGGAATTCGTCGCCGCCAAGCATGGCGAAGTACCGCCAGATGTGACCAACCTCGACGTGATCATTGTCGACTTCAGCTACAAGCGCGATGCGCTGGCTGAGATGGGCAAGGTGGCCAACAGCATCCTGGTGCTAGACCACCACAAAACAGCCCAAGCCGATCTGGACTGCTTTGATCCATTCGAGGCAGGAGTGCGCACCGATCGCACCGACTTCGGGGCGCCAAAGCAGCTGGGATGGGAAACAGCGCTTGCTATCGCCTCCGAGCGCGGCGCACCGCGGGTCGCAGTCTGCTTCGACATGCACCGGAGCGGAGCCATGCTGGCCTGGGATCACTTCCATCCCGGCCAGCAGCCGCCGAGGCTGCTGCAGCACATCCAAGACCGCGACCTCTGGCTGTTCAAGCTGGACGGGACACGCGAGATTCAAGCTAACCTGTTCA
>Ga0213821_1000660_pt1 | contig 19514 bp, 21 predicted proteins | sample MC6MC0909MG_FD_179894 | JGI IMG/M metagenome (GOLD analysis project Ga0213821, IMG submission 179894) | Enriched soil aggregate microbial communities from Iowa State University, Ames, United States - MC6-MC0909-MG | ecosystem: Environmental > Terrestrial > Soil > Unclassified | place: USA: Iowa...
TGGCGGCGAGGGCGAGCAGGGCACTGATCAGATAGCGGCTGCGCATTGTCGACACTCCACACAAGACGCAGCGAGCTTAGGCACAGGCAGGACGGAAATTGTGAATATTCCGTCATGCAGTGCCGCCCCACGTCGCTGGCGTACGCGTGGCAGCGTGCGGCACCCGCGCTACCGACTGTCAGCGGAGAGTTCCCGCGTGGCGTTGCCGTTCTCGTCCAGGAAGCGCACCTTGGCGTCTCCCGCGGGCGTGACCACCAGCTCGAGCCGCGGCTTTCCTTGACCATCGCGCAGGGTCAGCATGGCATCGCGCGCATCAGATTTGCCAAGGAACACGCGCTCGGTGATCGCAGGTACGCCATTCCGATGAAGTGCCTCGTCCCGCTTGGAGAAGAACGGACGGTCCAGGCCATCGGCAACGTCATTGAAGGTCAGCCCTGCCGAGTGTGTCCCTGCTTCGTCCACGCCCAGCAACTGCATCTGCTGGTCCTGCTGATAGCGATCAAAGGTCAGGCTCATGCCGCTGGAGGGCTTGCCGTTCTTGTCGAGCGAGCCGTTGTAGATCAGCCCGCCGTTTTCCGTGCCTTCATCGTTGAAGAACAGCATGCCTGCCATCGGGCGCGGATGCGGTTGCTCTTTGTTGTGGATGAGCACCCCGGGAAAGAGCGTGCGATTGGAGATCGCCAGTCGCAACGTCCCATCAGGTTCCTTGATGTTGATGCGCTGGGCATCGATGACGTCGAAGCTGGCGCTGCGCTGCGACGTCGCCCCCATTATCAACGCCGCCACGGCCAGGACGCCGAACCCCGCGTAGCCCAGCGTGAGTCTTCGTTGACTGCGTTTCAGCTGCGCGATCTGCGCCTGCAGCACGTCGATGCCGTTCGACATTCACTTCTCCCTGTGTGCGCGGCCATGAGGTGCGAACAAGCGTGGCCGCAGACGATCCTGTCCGCAAGGTGAGCATGCCAGCGCGTGGCGAAGAACGGCAAGGCATGCCATTGCGTCACGCAGGACATCATCCCTGGTCGCTTTGCCCGCTCTGCAATGCGCACGAACCATGTGCAGACGCGCCTTCATTGAACGATGCGCGATGTGGCCTGGGCGAACGCCAGACAAAAAAAATGACCTGCATTTCTGCAGGTCATCTGAAATTATGGTGGCCGGGGACGGAATCGAACCGCCGACACGGGGATTTTCAATCCCCTGCTCTACCAACTGAGCTACCCGGCCACTTCATCGCTGCGTTGCCGCTGGCGAGGACGCGAATAATACGGAGGTATGAGGGGTTCGGCAAGCGTTTCGCGAAAAAAATTTCACATTTGTTTCCAAACCCTTGTCCGCCCACATCCAAGTGCATGATCCACCGGGCTCGATCACATCACCGAAGCGCATGAACGTCGGTTCAGGCGGATGCGTTGCGCTGGTGCAGTTGATCAGCCCGGGGTGGATCGTGCGTCGTTGGGCATGCACCACAACAGCACGATGCCGATCACCATCATGATCGCCGCCAGCACCAATGCGCCCTGGTAGCTGCCGCTGTCGCGCGCCAGCGTGCCGGCGATCGCGGGGGCGATGATCTGGGCGACGCCGTAACTCAGCGTCAACGTCGCCATCGCCTTGGCAGGATTGTGCGGGTAGTGGCGACCGACCACGGTCAGGGTCAGGCTGACGATGCCGGCGAAGGTCAGGCCGAACAGCACCGCGCTGGCCGCGCCGGCCCACAGCCCGCCATCCAGCAAGGGCAATACGAAGGACGTGGCCTGCAACGCATACGCGAGCATCAATGCGCGGATCAGGCCGAGCCGGTTAGACAGCCGGTCCCAGGCAAACGTCGAGGGGATGGCGGTGAGGCCGACCAGCACCCACACCCAACTGCCGCGGCCGGCGAAGGCAGGGGTCTGCACCAGGATGGCGACGATGAAGGTCGCGCTGACCACGAAGCCGACCCCCGCGCAGAAGTACGAGGCGATCAGCAGCCAGCGCCAGCGCCGCCCGGGTGGCGGGGGAGCGTTGGCACCCGTCGCGCTGGAGATCGCTGCCGGCGGCGGCATCCATGCCCAGGCCGGGATCAGGAACACCACCGCCAGGGTGCCCAGGGCGATCCACTGCCGGGAGGACGCCAGTTGATCGGCCATCGCTGCAGCCGCCAGGCCCGAGACCGCGATCCCCACCCCGAGGCCGGCGAAGTGCAGGCCGAGCTGTGGGCGGCGCTGATGGGCAAGCAGCCAGTTGAGCACCAGCCCGGAGGCGAGCAGCAGGCCGGCGGTGCTGGACAGGCCGGCCACGAAGCGCAGCACGCCCCAGATGGCCATGTCCGTGGTGGTGCCCATCAGGCCAGTGGATACCACTGCCAGGACCAGTCCGATGCGGTAGAAGCGGAATTTCAGCTGCATGTCGCCGACCCGGGCGACCAGCACGGTGCCGGCCAGGTAGCCCAGATAGTTGAACGTGGCCAGCCAGCCGCCGCCGGCGGCCGTGAGCCCGGCGTCGAGCCGCATCACCGGCAGCAGCGGGGTGTAGGCAAAGCGCGCCAGGCCAACCGTGAGTACCAGCGCGCAGATGCCGGCCGTGATGACCTGCCAGGCGTGGCGAGGAGGCGGGATCGTGAGGGACATGGGTAGGGAGGGCAGCGGGGAGGGCCCATCGTCGTGGACGGAGGTGATCGCGTCTTTCGATAGAATGACCCATCCTGTCGATGAGACGTCACATGGCCATGGCTGAACCCACTGCGGCGGGTTGGCGCGAAGTCGCGGTGCCGCCGCTGCGGCGTCTGCCCTGGCCGGTGGTGGCGCGCAGCCAGCGACTGGAGGCCGGCGAGCGCTTCCCGCCGCACGTGCACGGCTGGAACCAGCTGGTCCATGCCAGCACGGGTGTGCTGCAGGCCAGCGCCGGGCAGGCACGTCACGTGATCACCCCGCAGCAGGCGCTGTGGGTGCCGACCGGCACGCTCCATCACACGGGCGCGTTGAACACCTCGGCGTTCCGCAATCTTTACGTGGCCGATGGGCCGGAACTGGGTATGCCCACGCATTGCGTGGTACTCGATGTGTCACCGCTGCTGCGCGAACTGATCATTGAACTCGATCGCACCGTGCCCGATCACGACCGCACCTACTACGCCACGTTGTGCACCCTGATCACTGCGCAGTTGCCGCGCCAGCGGCAGCACACCCGGCACCTGCCGTGGCCGCAGGATGCGCGCCTGCAGCGCTGGTGCCAGGCGCTGTACGAGCAACCCGCCGATACCCGCAGCGTGGAGGACTGGGCGCCCTTGCTGGGTGCATCGCCGCGTACCCTGGCGCGCCACTTTGAACGCGAGACCGGCATGCGCCTGCGTGAGTGGCGGTTGCGGCTGCGCCTGCTGCGCGCCATCGAGTGGCTGGCGCAGGGGCGTTCGCCCACGGTAATCGCGCACGAGCTGGGCTATGCCTCGGCGTCGGCGTTCAACTACATGTTCCGGATCGAGATGGGCATGAGCCCGCTGCAATGGAGGCGCGCACGCCCTACGGCGTGACCGGGCAGGCCAGGCTGACCAGGCGGTCATCCTCGAAGCGTGCGCGGATCATGCCGTTGTCGGCTTTGGCTGCGGGCCACTCCGCGTCGGCCCCTGCACCGGGCAGGGGATTGCCCAGGTGGAAGTACACGCGGCCACGGCTGTCGCCGACCTGCACCTTGTTGCATGCCACGATGGGTGAAGCCATCTCGCCGCAGTCGCCCTGCAGCAGGCACAGGCGCGTGTGGCACTTGCCTGCACCGGACGACCAATGGCCTTGCGCGGCCAGGCAACCGGGCTCGGTCGCCAGGATCGCCCAGCATGCCAGGCCGAACACGGTGGTGGCGGACATCAACCCGGGCAGCAGGTAGCGGCGTCGGCGGGAAGCGGGAACGTTCATGACGCGATCATGCGCCCTGGCCGGCGGCGCGGGCAACGCATGCGCGGTGCAGCGTACGGATGGAATGCTGTGACGCCATCGGGACGATCGGTCCCTGTCGCACAAGGTGATTGCACAGCCGCGTCGTCCTGCACCGATGGAACGCTGTTTTACCCCCCGCCCGCACGTGCCCGGACGGCGTACTGTCGGAATTCCTTTTCCGTCTCCCCGGAGCGATCCGCTGATGAACGCACTCACCAACACCCGCATCGTGCTCGCTTCTCGCCCGAACGGTGCTCCCGTCTCATCCAACTTCCGTATCGAGCACGTGCCGGTGCCCGCGCCTGGCCCGGGCGAGGTGCTGCTGCGCAATCGCTATCTGTCGCTGGATCCCTACATGCGTGGTCGCATGGAGGAGGGGCCGTCCTACGCCGCGCCGGTTGCGCTGGATGCGGTGATGGAAGGGCGCACCGTTGCTGAAGTGCTCGCCTCCAACCATCCCGGTTTCGCCATCGGCGAGCATGTGCTGGCACCGGGCAACTGGCAGACGCACGCGGTCATCCATGGCGATCAGCTCAGCCGCAAGCTCGAGGACAACGACCTGCCGATCAGCACTGCACTGGGTGTGTACGGCATGCCCGGATTCACGGCGTACGTGGGCCTGCAGGAAATCGGCAAGCCGCAGCCGGGCGAAACCCTCGTGGTAGCGGCTGCCAGTGGCCCGGTGGGCGCAACGGTGGGGCAGATCGCCAAGCTGCAGGGGGCGCGCACGGTCGGCATTGCCGGTGGCGAGCAAAAGCGCGCGTACCTGGAAACACTGGGCTTCGATGTGGCGCTGGATCACCGCGCCGACGATTTCGCCGCGCAGTTGCACGCGGCGGTGCCCGATGGCATCGATGTCTACTTCGAGAACGTCGGCGGGCATGTGTTCGATGCGGTCGCGCCGCTGCTCAACGATTTCGCGCGCATTCCCGTGTGCGGCACCATCGCCACCTACAACGCGCGCGGCGCGGTGCTGCCCGGGCCGGACCGGCTGCCGGGTTTCATGAGCCAGGTGCTGCGCCAGCGCCTGACCGTGCGCGGCTTCATCCAGTCCGACCTGCACGCCTTCTTCCCGGCGTTCCTGCGCGAGATGGGGCAGTGGCTGAAGGACGGCCGCGTGCAGTATCGCGAAGACATCGTGGAGGGCCTGGAGAACGCGCCCGAGGCATTCTTCGGGCTGCTCAAGGGGCGCAACTTCGGCAAGCTGGTGGTCAAGCTGGATTGACCGGCGTATCGCGCGTGAGTGCGACGTGTGCAGGAGCGCGCCGATCATGATTCGTGCATCACGATCGGCTGGTTAGTCTGCCCTTGAAGGCGCCGTCCCGGTGCCCGCATCAGTGAGTAGAACCATGGCAGACACCAAGCCCAGCGAACAAGGCAAGCAGGAAGGCATCGAAGAGAGCCAGCAGGACCGCAAGCAGGACGAAACCGCCAAGCAGCGGCCGGGACAGACCGATCAGGCGATCCACGATGCAGGCACGCGCCGGCCGGAGCGCAAGGACAATCCCGAGGGCGCGTAAGCAACCCGCGCAACCTGCAGAAACAACAACGCCCCGGAAACCTGGTTTCCGGGGCGTTGTCTTGAATAGTGGTGGAGCCAAGGGGAATCTCGTTCGGCTGTAAGTCCCTTGCGGCAGTAAGGAAGGGCAGCCAAACCACGTGCGGATGCCCCCACATATGCCCCCGCGTCATGCGGCTTTCGGCAATCCGTCCTCATTGACCTGACGGGCATCCATTTTTGCCTGAATCCACCGGTCGATCTCGTCCTCCGACCAGGCCACGCAGTTGCCCCCGAGGTCGATCTGCGCAGGAAACTCCTTTTTCCGGATCCGGTCGTAGATGGTGTTCTTGGACAGCCCGGTCTTGGTGATGACCTCTTTCAGGCGCAGCAGGTTGGGGGCTCGGCGTTCGGTGGTGCTGGTCATCTGGTCTCCTTCGCCGCGGCGTGCGGCTGATTCGTTTTGGTAGGGGGCGGTCACGCGGCGTTGCCAGCGGCCAGGCCGGGCAGCCGCATCTGCACCACGTTGTCGACCACGCGTCACGTCGCCTGGCTCGGCCTCTTCCCATGGATCGTTGCTGCCGCGGCGCCGACATTCGTAGCGCACCGGCTTCTGCATGCCATACAGCTGCTCCATGAAGACCTTTGCCCAGGCAGCGGCAACCTCGGCCGGCACCGGCTCGCCGGCGGCGCCGGCGCGGCGCATGGCGCGCACGGTAGAGGCCACGGTCGGATCAGCCATCGCGGCCGCGCCTCCACGCGTCGGGCACCTGGGTGGCGCAGAGCAGGGCGCCCATGAGCAGGTAGACGCCGGTGTCTTCGATGCCGGCCCAGGCCATGGCGAAGGCGACGGCCGCGAGCAGGGCGCCCAGCAGTGCCAGCCCGCCGGCACGCCAGTGGCGGATCAGCCTGCGCATCGGATCTGCTCCATCAGGGCGGCGAAGTGCTCGTCGTGGCGGCGCTGCAGCCAGGCGGTGGCCACGATGGCGCCGGCGGCGAAGCCGACGATCAGGCCAAAGGCGAAGTCGATCCCGCTCATGCTGCATCGCCTCCGGGCGCAGGACGGGCGGCGAGGGCGCGCGCTGCCATGCGGTTCTGGACGTCCTTCGAATACCCGGCCCGGACCAGCTGGCCGACGGCGGCGCGGGAATCCCAGCCGCATGCGATGGCCTGCCGGCGAACGGACTGGGCGCGGTAGAACTGCTCGGCGGTCGTGACGCTCATGCGGAAACTCCTTTGATGAAGCTGAAGTTGCAAAGACCCCCACAGCGCCCCCAGCGCGCATCGTCGCGAAGCGCTCTGATCTGGTCCTGCACATCGGCCGTGCGCTCGCCGACGAGCTGGAACGTCGTCTCGTGGCAGCCGGGAAATGCGGATAGCTGCTCGGCAAGCCAGGTCGCGCGGAAGGCAGTGCGGAGCCTGAAAGCGGCCACCGACGCGGTCAATGATTTGACCAAGGTCCTGAATGACCCCGAGGTGCGCGAGGGCTTCGACGTAATCATCTCGGGTGCCCTGAAGGCCGTGTCTGCATTGGGTAAATTGGTGGAGATGGGGGCTCGATATCCGGGCTGGCTCAGCGGAAAGGGGTTCCTTCCAGTCGATGAGGACGATTCTCTAGCGGCTCTAGAAGCCCGTCAGGCCAGATTGAAGAAGACCCTAGGCACTTGGCCCGGCCTCTTTGACGGAGAGACCAAGGGCAAGGTTCAGGAGGAATACGCGCAACTCGGAAAGTGGATCGAGGAAGCGAGGGCCAAGCTTCCAAAGCCCATCCTTCTGGATGTAGGGCACTCGACACCGGGCTTCGTGTCGGGAGTGACTGGAGACCCGGCTGCACGAGCCGCCGCGGCTGCTGCGGCAGCTGATGCTGAGAATCGAAAGAAGCGAGAGGCTGCAGCAAAAGTCGCCGCGCGAGCGGCGGAGGCGGACCGGAAGGCGCTTCAGAAATCATTCGAAGCGACGGATATTCAGCTTCGTCGCCAGATCGAGCTCTTTGACACCAGTACTGACAAGTCTGCACAGGCAACCGAGCTGCAGAAGCTCAATTTCGACCTGGCCGAAACCGCCCTCAAGGATCTTAACGAGGAGGAGAAGGAGCGGCTAAGAACGTCGGCGAAGGCATTGGATCAGCTGAAGGCTGTGAAGCTGGCCAATGAGGAGGCCGCCAAGTCTGCCGAGTTCGCACGGAACGCGCAGGCAGCGCTGGATAACGCGCGCGCTACCCTGGCGGTCGAGTTTGTCGGGGCCGGGGAAGGCGCGCAGGCCAGGGAGCGTGCGCGAGACCTTCTTCAGATCGAGGCCGACTACCAGAAACAGCGGCAGGCGCTTTTCGAGCAGTACCAGTCCGGCGACATCACCGAGAGCCTTTACAAGGCGGAGACCCAGAGTCTTCAGTCTGCGCTGGATGAGCGGCTCCGGATGCAGCAGGATCACTACCGAAAGCTGGACGAGCTCAGGGGCGACTGGCAGGCAGGCATGTCCGATGCCTGGGCCGATTACGCCACAAAGGCGGCAGACGCGAACCAGCACGCCTACGATGCGGTGACAGGCTTCCTGGACACCACCACCGGCGACGTGGCTGAGAGCATCGCCGATCTGGTGAAGGGAAACGAATCACTGACCGACTCGGTGAAGAACCTCGTTGTGTCCATGGGCGAGACGGTGATTGACACGCTGTCCCGCATGGCCGCGCAGTGGCTGGTGTACCAGGCGACCCAGAAGCTTGTCGGCGAGGCCACGAGCCAGTCGTCCACTGCTGCTTTGACCGGTAACGCAGTGGCCATGTCGGCCCAGGCGGCAATCGCAGCCTACGCTTCCACCGCTGCGATCCCGATCACGGGGCCCATCGCGGCGCCGGCGGCCGCCGCAGCAGCTCTCGCGGCCACCGCGCCCTATGTCGCCGCCGTCGCGGCATCGTCCGGGCTGTCAGGCATGGCGCATGACGGCATCGACGCGGTGCCGGAGACGGGCACCTGGCTGCTGCAGAAGGGCGAGCGGGTGACCACGGCGGCGACCAGCGCGAAGCTGGACGCCACCTTGGAGCGGGTGAACCGCGATTCCAACGGCGGATTCTCGGGGCCACCAATCACCCAAGAGATTCAGATCAACGGCAACCCTGACAACCGCACCCTTGAACTCGTTAGGAAAGCCGCTCTCGATGGTGCCCAGATGGGCTACGACAGGGTCAAAAGCGACATGGCTCGCGGAACGGGAATCTCCCGAACCATGCGCGGAACACACAACGTCGGAATGAAGGTTCGGTAATGGCACTGATCATGCAACCTCAGTGGCTACCAGAGCCGCTACGCGAGGGCTACGGCCTGCGCCACGTCTCGCCGCTGAAGCGGTCCACGTTCGTCAGCGGCCGATCGATGCCGCGGCGTGCCTACACGGCGACCCGCCTGTACGACGATGGCACCGCGCGCAGCATCAGCGGCGCGATGATCCACGTGATGCGCTCGCTGGGCCTGCCGGCAGATCAGATCGACACGGATACGCTGACCCACTTGGAGAACACCTACTGGACGCCGCGCGGGGAGTTCTTCGACTACAGCGCGGAGAAGTCCGGTACGAGTGCGCTGGACATGCTGCAGATGGCCGCCCAGGCGGGCATGGGGTACTTCCTGCTGATCGACTCGATGTGCTCGGCCGGGCGCGAAGGGATCAAGGCCTGGCGCGGCGGCATCTCGCCGCAGCGGCAGCTGGAGCCGCTGACCACGGCGTTCACCTCGCCCGGGCCGGATGACTTCGACGGCGTGGACGTGACCTACACCGACGAAGTGACGTGGGCGCCGGAGATCCCCGTGAACCGGCAGGTGGCAGTGGTAGGCGACCCGGGCACCCATGCCGACCAGGTGTCGGGGGTTACAGTTCCTAATAGCGGCCGATACGTCATGGTCGCCGCAGGCCTGCAGTGGGTTTCGGCGGACGTTCTCAGCCAGAAAGCTGACCGCGGTTCAGTCGATGCGCTGTCACAGCGGGTGGGTGCAATCGACGCTGGTGTGTTCTACCAGTCCATCAATGATGTGCCCGCGAGCTCGTACAACCTTGGGACCGACTTCTCCGGGGTCGGGCGCGCGTTCATTTCGATCTACCCTGTCATCAGCAGTGCAGCGGCTTGGATCAACCCAGCCGCGACCGCGACGCGTATTCGCGTGCGCGTTTATACCCGCTCGTCTGCGGCATCCGGCCTTCCGGGATCGAGCATTGATACGCTTCAGCGGGAAGTTGTCGTGCCGCTGGCCACGGTCCGAACCATGCTTGGTGGAACTGGGCCTGTCATGATCGAGGCCAAATTCGCCCCGCTCGAAGTTGGCAAGACGTTGCCCGTCGTTGTCACGTTCGAAGCGTTGGACGAGGCGAATGCCTCGGCTTACATCGGGTACTACAGTGTTCCGGTTCCCACTGGGTACTCGTTCGGATATGTAAAAAGCGGTGCCAGTGGGAATTGGATTGCGTTGGGTTCAACGCAGCCCGTGCTCGCGTTGGTGGTCCAGCACAAGCCCAATGCTGATTCGGGTACTTCTGTTGGCCATAGCGACGTATCGTGGTCTGAGCCGAACAATCACGACTGGGAAGATCGAGCTTTCGCAGGCTGGGCGAGGTCTTTCGTAGGGAATGCCGGCGCTAGCTTCAGCGCCGTCTCGGGATACTTTAGTGAGGTCGCGTCCTGTGACTTGATTCAGATCAGGGTGTTTGCGCGCCGGGTCACTGAAAGCGCAACACCAAACGTGCCGGGCTCTCAAGCGATTCAGGACATGCATCTCGGCACCTTCCGCTTTCTGGTGTCGGAGATGGTGGGGACAGCGACTGCCGGAAAATTCCTATTCGATGTCGGTGAGATCAAGATCCCTGGTGGCCGCTATCCGCTGGTCGAGGTGGTTGGTCTTCACCAGAACGGTACAAAGGCAGCGCTCGGTGCCGGTCGCACTGACTACGCAAGTGCACCGGTGGATACGACTTGGATGCTGCCGTCCGCCGGCACGGCAGGCTTCACGCTACTCGCCCAGAATCGAACTGTGAGCATCGGGCTGGCGAACGTTCTGAAGCGTGAGACATCTGAGGTTGCCGGGCAGATGTACCCGCAGGTCGAGGCGCATGGTCGGGACATCGAAGAGATCCAGAAGCGGCTGGATGCGATCCTGGTGGGATCGAGCAGCGAAGGGATGGCTGATTCAGTACAGCCGGTCCTGGCCGTCAGTGGGCTCTCATTGAACCTGGCTGGCAGCTCGGCGGTAATAGATGGTGTCGCGGTGGTCTTTGGAGGCGAATTTACGCTGGATCCTCCGGCGTCAGCGTCCGGAAGCACGACAGCCCTGCCGCTGAAGTACAGCCAGTTTGGCGCTGGCTCGTACCCGACGCAGAACCCCAATGCGATGTTGTGGCGTCGCCGCTTGAGCGGCGTCGTGGTCACCAGGCAATCGGATGGCGCTGTTCTGGTTCAGGGCACCGATTACGGCGTGGACAGCGTGTGGGGCAAGCTCTACGGCATGAAGAATGTCGCTGACCAGGTGGTCGATGCGAGTTACAACTTCACGCGGGAGCGGTATGACCTACTGCAGCTGGATCCAGTCACCATGACGTGCTCGGTCGTGAAGGGCACTGAGAGGGATGTGGATGCGTATGACTACGCGCCAGCGGCAAGCAATCGCCGCATCCCGCTGTACTATCTCTACGTCCGCGCCGGCACTATCACCCCGGTCCCGGTACATCTCTACCAGGACGGCGTGAGGAAAGACACGCGCGTTGTCTTCGATGGGATGTTGTCCAAGGGTAAGCGGCTTATCGGCCGCACCAGGCGCAAGCTGCAGCGAGGCCAGGCAGTCAAGGTGCTTGGCTACGGTGACTCGATCACCAGCTGTGGAAACGTCGACCTGCTCTGGTATTTCGAGACGTTGCCTCCTGACAACCGCGCGGCAATCCCGACGTACGACCGGGGCGACAGTGGTGGCCCGTTTGCGACTCGGATCTCTTGGAACTGGGTAGCTATCCAGGCAATCAAGGCGACCTACGGCTATGTAGACAGCCACGAGTCGAATCCCGGCGGGCTGCCCGTTCTGACCTACGTCAACAAAGGTGTCGGCGGCAGCAACTCCAGCAGCTCCGGAAACAACGGAAGCAATCCAGCCCGGCTGGCCGAGGCGCTGGCGACCGGTGCAGACGTGATGGTGCTCGCCTTTGGCATGAACGAAATCGGCTCGGACGCCACGTTTGAGAACATGGCCAGCATCATTCAGCAGGCGCAGGCAGCTGGGATGGATGTGGTAGTGGTGGGGGTTCCGAAGACGAATGCGATCAGTGACGCGCGTGATGTGGCCCTGTGGAGGAAGACGAATCGAACTCTGCAACTTGTCGCCGAAGCGAGCGGTTGCCCGTTCGTGCCGATCCACTGGCTTACGGATCAAGGGGGCGGTGGCCTGCCGGTTGCTCCACAGCATCTCTGCAGTGCGAACTACTTCAACCACCCGGGCCTGGTTGAGCTAAAGCACTACGGACTGATGCTGTCGAAATTCTTCGTTTAGACCAATGCGACCGGATCAAGAAGCGCCTCGCGGTTGTTCCGAGGGGTGTTTACTGCCCGGCTGACCCGATAGGCCTCCATCGCGGGTGGCTCGCTGGCCAGCAGCATCGCCATCGCGTCATCTGGTTCGGCCGCCAGCCACTCATCGGCCTGGCCGACCGTCAGCCACACCGGCATGTGGTCGTGGATATCTGCCAGCACGCGGCTGCTCTTGGCGGAAACTGACGATTGCGCCTATGACGTTGCGGGATGGAATGATATGAGGGCCAGCGTTTGTACGCTGGCCCTCAACAGTCCTTATTTCGGAATTGGGTAGATCTGAACAAGGGGGAAGTCGTAGCCGTACATTAGCTCAACCTCAAATCCAAGACAGGCGCTTACCATTTCACAGATTTCGCCAGCACTCAGGCCTCCAGCATTTCCTGTAACTGAGGCCGTCAGTGCATAGTTGAGAAAGTAGCCGGTGCATATGTACAGCCTATCCTCTATGCCTTCCCAGTGGCATTCGCGGATGCGATCGCCACACCCTGCATGAACGACTAGCGAAAACGCTCCACTTTGGCTCCCGCCCTCGTACTGGACGTTGTTACAGAATTCCGCATGCTGCCCGATTACGTTTCCGCTGCTATCGAACCAAATCTGGCTGAAGGATTCTTTCCGAGCCGCATCGGCAGCTGGCGAAAAACTGATTAGGCCAAAGACAACTAAGCAGGATATTGCAGCTCTCGCAATCACATGCTTCATAGCTAATCCTTGCTATGCCTTCCATTAAGGCGCCATTTACGTTACATGTAATGCCCGGTGATTGCCAATGTTGTAGGGCGGTTTCTTCCTCGGCGGTTTCAATTGGCCTCCCCGATGGACGGCTAGCGGTTTAGCGCTATCGTCGGCTAGCGGCACCGGCTATGGGCGTCGGAGGTATCTGGGGGAGAGATACCTCCGATGCGGGCGATAAACTCGGAGAACCGGGCAAGGCTCACGGCTTGGCGATTCTCACAATGCGGACACGAGAGCACCGCACCCCCGGCGAGGGCGAGCAGCCCTTCAGTAGGTGCGGCCGCGAACGTCCAGCCACACGGAAGGCATCGGCACTGAACCCGGGTCACTTCGAGCAGGTGCCCAATCTCGTCCGCCTGGCCATCAACTTCCATCAGATAGAACTGTCCGGTGTTGGGCATGGGCCTCTGTTGTTCGCGACGGGGCCGGGATGCCTCGGAGGTGAATCATAACCGTCCGCTTGTTAAGTTTCGGCAGGCGCCGCCGCTCACGGAGCCTTGAGCCGGCCGTGATGTAATCCGGCCATGTGCTACTCCGCTCAAATCAAGGCCGATTACCACAAGCTCGTGCGCGAGTTCGGCGCGGTCGTGTCTATGGATGAGGTCGCGGCGCTGTATTCCCGCGACCCGGGCAAGAAGCGGCCGAAGACGCCGAAGGCCATGGACGACGCGTTCGCCGCGGGCAAGACCCCTGCCGAGCGTTCGGTGTGGGCGGCCATCCATGACTGGAACGCCAGGGATGCCACGGCCTTCGAGCAGGAGCTGTTCACCCAGAAGACCCGCCTGGTCAACGCCGAGCGCGCGCTGCAGACCAAGGTCACGAAGAAGGCCGAGAACGATGTGAGGGTGGCCACCAACAAGATTGCCCGGGCCCAGGGCAAGCTGGCCGACCTCCGGCGCACTGAGCTCGTGGCACGGGATTCGCGCATTTTCCCCGGCGTGTACGGCACCGTTATCGTGTCGGAGGGCGGCAAGCGAGTGGTGAAGCCGATGCGCTACCAGTGCCGGTTGGCCGGCAAACCGGCAAGCTACGACCAGCGCTACCCCGGCACCTACAACGCCAGGCGCGACAGCCTGGAGGGATTCTGGCGGCCGGCCTTCGGCTACACGCACGCGCTGATGGTGGTGGACACCTTCTATGAGAACGTCGAGGGGCCCGACGGCGGCAACCGGGTAGTGCAGTTCACGCCTCGCACGGGCGATCCGATGCTGGTGGCCTGCCTGTGGTCGCACTGGGTGGATCCGGCCGGCAAAGAACCCGATCTGCTGTCCTTCGCCGCGATCACCGATGACCCCGAGCCCGAAGTCGCCGCGGCCGGCCACGATCGGACGATCATCAACATCAAGCCCGAGCACGTGGATGCCTGGCTCAACCCCAACCCAGCCGACCTGGGCGCGCTCTACGCGATCTTCGACGACAAGCGGCACCCGTTCTACGAGCATCGGCTGGCGGCGTAGGACAGGCCCGACGCTATCTTGGGCTGTTGGCCTGTGGCCCCCCAGTGCGCCGCGCCCCATGATCTACATGCCGGATCCGGGAGCCGCAGGCAGCTCAGCCAGGGTGATGGGGCGGCCCGAGCGCCTGTCCCGCCGGCTTTGGAATGAAATGCAAGCAAGTGTTGAATTTGTGCTTGCACAGTGCTTATATGCAAGCACCAAACGAGTGGAGCTTGCGCATGGCTACTGAGGTCGGGAAGGCGGCTGGGGGTAAGGCTCGGGCCGCAGCCCTTAGTCCGGAGCGGCGGACGCAGATTGCGAAACAGGGGGCTGCTGCCAAGAAGGAGGCAGCAAATCTGCCTAAGGCGACACATGGATCGGCCGATCGCCCGCTGCGGATCGGTGATGTCGAAATCCCTTGCTATGTGCTTGAGGACGGAACCCGCGTTCTGTCCCAGCGAGGTCTCATTTCCGGAATTGGGATGAGCTTAGGATCGTCCCGTTCCGGCGATGCCCGTCACATCGTTTTGTTCGAGTCCGACGCGATGAAATCCCACGTAAGCAGTGACTTACTGGCGATGCTCAGGAGCCCGATCAAGTTCAGGCCGCCCCACGGCGGCGCTACGGCCTTCGGGTATCCTGCAACAATCCTGGCCGATGTGTGCGAAGCCGTGCTCTCCGCTCGAGTATTCGGGGATTTGCCTCCTCGGCTGGCTCATATCGCTGGTCAGTGCGAGATCTTGGTGCGTGGGTTCGCTCGTGTAGGCGTAATCGCACTGGTAGATGAGGCAACCGGATACCAAAAGGAGCGCGCGCGGGATGCATTGGCGCAGATTCTGGAGGCATTTGTTGCGAAGGAACTTCAGCCGTACGTGAAAACCTTCCCGGCCGACTATTACGAACATATGTTCAGATTGCGCGGCTTGCCATACCCGCCCGAAAAGGCGCAGTACAAGCCTCAGTACTTTGGCGTTCTTACTAACGACATCGTTTACAAGCGTTTGGCGCCGGGCCTGCTCAGCGAACTGAAGAGCCAAGCAGCAAAGGACGACAAGAAGGGCAAGCTGCATCAGCGCCTGACTTCTACCATCGGTCATCCCAAGCTGAGAGAGCATCTTGCTTCAGTGGTTACTGTCATGAAGCTGAGTCGTGACTACGACGATTTCACTGCGAAGCTGGATATCGTGCATCCAAAGTATCAGGAGACGATGGCCTTGGATTTCCAGACGGATGGGTCCGAAGGGCAATCTCAGTAGTTTTGGCGGAGCCTTGCGCTCCGCCGGGCTGGCCGGCTCCGCAAAGCAAATGCCTAACGGTTAAGCAGCGGCCGCACGCCCGTCGCAATCGCTGAGATGCCCGGTCGTATCCTGCTATGCATGCTCCCGCCCTGCGACTTCACCGGCTTCAAGACCGCACCTCAGCCGCAAGGCTGGGTGCAGCACGGTGAGCACTGGGGGTTGTGGTGGCGAAATCGTCAGATCGCCAGCGTGCAGCCGGACGGCCGGGGCGTCCGGGTCGTGCTGGCCTGCAGGAAACTGTGGCAGGACAAGGAGGTCCGGGCAGCCAGTGTCCGTCAGGGAAAGCGCTACGCCGAGCGCTGGTGCGCAGCGCGGGTGCTTGAAGGGGTGCCTCTGAGGGAGGCTGTGGCTCGGCTGGTGGCCAACGACGAGCCGGCCCGCAAGCTATCCCGCACCGAGATCCAGCAGCAGAGACGACTGGATGCGATTCCGAACCCGAAGCTGTAGCGCCAGTCAGCCGGCGTTGCCTCCGTATCGGCGCGTGCGACCGCCGGCGGCGACAGTAGCTGCATGGATCAGAAGAACATCGGCAAGGCGCGCTGGGCGCGCGCGAGGGCGGCTTCGCTATGGCAGCAGGCCGACGATCTGGACAGCATTCGCAGCGGCGACTGGCGGGCGAGCGCGACTCGCCGGCGCGGCGCTGACAGCCTCCGAACCGAGGCTGCGCGTTTTGGTCGAATAGCGGCCCGTTTAAATTCCAGCCCATACGACGAGGCGGCATGACGCCGCTGTGCCGCCGCTAGTTTTTGAAGGTGTTCGCTATGCTATCCAAAGTCGTGAGCACAATTTCCAAGCGGCTATCTGCTTTGCCCTTCGCCTTTGCCTTGAGCCATGCTCCTACGTTCGCCGGCTTGTTCACCCCGAGTTTTAAGCCAGTCGAATGCAGCGCCGCAGCGCTCAAAGCGTGGTTCATTGCCTTGCCCGACCGCTCACTTCTGTGTGCAATGTGATTTCGTATCGAGATCATTGCGTCAACGGTCGCGCTGCTTTTAGAAGAGATTTTTGTGAACTTCTCTGCATGATCGGGAGAAAGAAGTCGAACTGCACCTTCCTTGAGTAACGCGTAATTCGAGTACGTGATGTTGTTGCCTGAAGGATTGGCTAGCGATTGCACGTCGGCCTTACTGAGATGAGCCGGAAATGTGATTCTTCCGAAGCGATCATGTAGTGCTTTGGGCTTTCCGCTGTTGCGCAGCTGCTCGTCGAAGGAATTCTGCAGGTGAATTTTTAGCTGTGATGGATTGCGATTCATGTAAGCGATGAACATGTCGCTGACGAAGCCCTCCCAACTCACGGCTGCCGCCATCAGCATATGCTCGCTAAGAGTTGACTGATCGCTTTTGTTCGGTAATCCGTTTAGGCCTGCAGCGTAGAAAGTTCGGATTCCCTGTACTTGGTCAATGAAGTCTGTCTTCACCGAGGTTGGATCGATTTTCCGCACAGGACTGTCCTTGTTCGCTGAGTTCGCAGCAGAGTCGCGCATCGGAGCTCGCGTTGCAAGGTTCCTAGGCAGCCTTGCTTGAAAGCATCACCACAGTATTACCGCAGCGCAGCCGGTCAAGGTAGTCCGCCCACTCCTGCATCATGCGCACGCGTTCGGCCATGTGGGTCGTACGGTTGTACGCCCGGCCGTTGGGGTCACGCACGGCGTGCGCCAGCTGGTGCTCGATGATGTCGGGCCGGAATCCCAGCACCTCGTCCAAGATCGTGCGCGCGGTGGCCCGGAACCCGTGGCCAGTCATCTGGTCGCTCTCGAACCCCATCCGCCGCAGCGCGGTGTTCACCGTGTTTTCGCTCAACGGCCGCTGCACGCTGTTGCGGCCGGAGAACACGTACCTGCCCCGGTTGGTCAGCGGGTGGATCTCCCTCAGGATGTCCAGGGCCTGCCGCGACAGCGGCACGAGGTGCTCGGCGCGCATCTTCATCCTGTCAGCGGGGATTAGCCACACGCCAGCCTCCAGATCGAACTCGGACCATTCAGCCTGGCGCAGCTCTCCCGGCCTCACGAACAGCAGCGGAGCTAAGGCGAGCGCCCAGCGCGTCACGGGCCTGCCCTGGTATGCGTGGATGGCACGCAGCAGCGGCGCCAGCTCCTTCGGCTCGGCCAATGCTGCGTAATGGCGCTTCGGCTTTGGCTGCAGCGCACCACGTAGGTCGGCGACCGGATTGCGCTTGGCCAGGCCCGAGGCAATGGCATAGCGCATGATCTGTCCGCAGTTCTGTATCACCCGATGGCCGGACTCGATGGCGCCGCGCCGCTCCATGCGTCGCGCGATCGACAGGAAGTCCGGTGCCTCGAGGTCAGCAGCCTGCCGCGAGCCAATCCACGGGAACACGTCGTTCTCCATCCACGCCTCGACCTTGATGCGATACGACGGCGCCCAGATCCGGCCCTTCATCCACTCCCGCCCGATGGACTCGAACGTCAATGCGTCCAGTCCGGCCTTCGCCGCGGCTGCGTCCTTCTTCTGCTTGCTTGGGTCTGTGCCTTGGGCGAGCAGCCGGCGGGCGTCCTCGCGACGGCTGCGGGCCAGGGCGAGGCTGACCTCCGGAGACACCCTGAGCGCCAAGCGCTTCTCCTTGCCGCCGAAGCGGTACTTCAGTCGCCACCAACGGTCACCTGCAGGTGAGATCTCCAAGGAGAGGCCGCCGCCGTCGAAGAGCTTCTGGGCTCTGCTGCTCGGCTTGGCGGGCCGAATAGCGAGATCGGAGAGTGGGGTATCGGTTCTGGGGGCATGGGGCAGGTGCCCCAAAATATGGCCCCACCGTCTCACTAGCTGCAATGTGCCGGGCCGTACTTGCTCGCACAACGAAAAAGGCCGAAAGCCCTGTTATTGCAGGTCTTCCGGCCTTTCGAGTGCCCTTTCGGGCTGAATAGTGGTGGAGCCAAGGAGGATCGAACTCCTGACCTCGTCGATGCGAACGACGCGCTCTCCCAGCTGAGCTATGGCCCCACGGGTGGTGCAACTGCGTGGCGTACCCGACCTCGGCCGTACCTCGCGATGGGCCTAGTCTAGCGCCGACCGGCGTTGCCTGCCAAGGGGTGCCTGGTCCGGGTCACGGGCCGGCGCCGGGTGTCCTGCCAGGTGCCCGTTCGACCTGCCGCAGCAGGGCTTTGTCCAGCTTGGCCGCCACGCCGACGCTGCGCCCGGCCAGGTTGGCCACCACGAAGCTGACCGAACTACCCAGCACCTGCGCTGTCTCGGACAGGCTCAACCCGTCGTCCTGCTCCAGCCACTGCGCCATCCCGGCGGTGGCCGCGCGCAGGGCATCCTCCAGCGAGTGGCCTGCTCATGGATGACTGGTTCAGTGTTCGCCGCCGCCGCCAGGGCGACAAGTGCCGGGCGACATGTGACCGATGGCCAGGTAGGCGTCAAACCCGAACGCTGCCCTTCCGGCGCGCGCGTGGGCCGGGCATAATCCGCGCCAGAAAACGCGGCCGCATAGCCAGTGGACCAGGGGGGCCGGACAGCCGTCGCCCAGAACGCCCTGACACCAATCTGCAACATCCAGCCAATACCGTGCCGCATCGCTGTCTCCACAGCGGTGTCGATTTCCTATGGTGCCCGGCCATCTCGCCGGCTGCCCCGATCTGTACTACCAGAGACCTCTGCATGCCCGCTCTACGCCACGCCCCTGTGTCGACGCGTCTTCTTTCCTGTTCCCTGCCGGCCGCCCTGCTGCCGCGCCGCCACGCCCTGGCGCTGGCCTGCGCTTCGGCTGCGCTGATGCTGTCCGCTGCCGCCTCGGCGCAGGACGCGCAGTCGGCCAGCGCGACCTCGCTGGACACCATCACCGTTACCGCCGACCACCGCGAGCGCAACCTGCAGGAAGTGCCGGTCTCGGTCGGTGTGGTGCAGGGCGAGAAGATCCGCGACTACACCGCCGGCGGCGACGACACCCTGCTGGCACTGTCGGGCAAGGTGCCCAGCTTCTACGCTGAAACCACCACCGGCCGCATCTTCCCGCGCTTCTACATCCGCGGCCTGGGCAACATCGACTTCTACCTGGGTGCGTCGCAGCCGGTCTCGATCATCCAGGACGACGTGGTGCTCGAGCACGTGGTGCTGAAGTCCA
>Ga0213821_1000674_pt1 | contig 19307 bp, 19 predicted proteins | sample MC6MC0909MG_FD_179894 | JGI IMG/M metagenome (GOLD analysis project Ga0213821, IMG submission 179894) | Enriched soil aggregate microbial communities from Iowa State University, Ames, United States - MC6-MC0909-MG | ecosystem: Environmental > Terrestrial > Soil > Unclassified | place: USA: Iowa...
CTCCAGGGTCTCATCTGTGACGCTGTGATCCCCAAGGAGTCACTCATTCTACACTCCATTCAACCATTGCTCATAGTATTTTCATTGGCATTTCACATAAATGTATAGTGATAAATTGAAGTCTTAACTATCACTTTTTTTCGCAAAAAAGAAGCTGATTACATTTTTCTATTCGAAAGAAGTGCGACAGTAATAAGTAGCTCTTTGTTTAGTTATAAAGTAGTTTTATGGACAAAATGTAGGTTGACAGCTATAGAATTTTACTACTATTCTATCCATTTAATAATGGTGAGTAATATGCTTTTACTTTACTTTTGAAGGAAGAAAATATTTAAAGTTCTACACTATTGCTGATTGGAGTGCAAGGCTACTCGACTCCCGTGGGATAGCGGGACAGACGAGACACTGCACGGAGCGTCAGCGCAGGAAGCGGCTCGTCGCTCGCCCACAGGAAAGCGAGTAGCCTGGAACGGAAATCACCTTTATTTTGGCTAAATATTCACATAGAATCCCTTGACTATTTAGCTTTTCAACACTATGGAATTCCTTGCGTATAAAGGAATTCTTTTTTTTGAGAGAAAATGCTTGATATGTTCGTTGTATAGGATGAAGAGGCCTATACAAGAAGTTGAGAGGAATTGGTGCCATGAAATCGAATGAGAAGAATTTCATCAAGCGATTAAAACGACAGAAAGAGGATGCCCTAGAATATGTCGTGGATCAGTACTTATCGCTTGTGAAAGGTGTTATTTATAAGGTGCTTGCACCATTGCAACAGGATTACATAGTTGATGAATGTATCAATGATGTCTTTTTAAGTATTTGGGACAATATTGAACAGTTTAAAGGAGGTACTGATGATTTTCGAAAATGGCTATGTGTCATCGCTAAGTTTAAAGCATTCGATTATTACCGAAGAGCAGTAAAGAATAGAGAAGTATCCTCTGAGCACCCAGACTTACTAATCGACCCTTCAGTTGAGGAAGTGATCATTCAGCTTGAAAATCAAGAAGAATTAGTAAAATTAATTAACACACTCGATGCTATAGATCGAAAAATATTTATCATGAAATTTTTCATTGGTATGAACACAAAGGATATTGCAATGCAAGTTGATTTGACAGGTGCAGCTGTTGATAATCGCATATATCGAGGCAAGAAGAAATTACAGCAGCAAGCAATTGAATTAAAGCTTGGGGGTAATCCGACATGAAGGGAATTTATAAATTTTTCAATGACGTGCAGTTAGATAAGAAGGAATTTATCGAACTTGATGTTAGTGATTTTGAAAAAGCACAGGTAAAAAAACGATTGAAGCAAAGCTTAAAGAAAAAGAAAAAAGGAGTGAGACGATGGCGGCAAATTGCTGTAGCGTTTCTCTTCATAGGACTATCTGGGACGATATTAGGTTATACTTTTCCAGCTCAAGCAGGGAGCATTCCTATTGTGAAAAACATTTTTCAATTTATAGACGGAGATAGATCTTTTCTTTATGAAAATTATAAAGAATTTTCAACAGCTATAGATTTATCTGAGGTGAGCAAGGGTGTGGAGATTACCATTAATGATGCCCTTTACGATGGTGAAACAATTTTTATAACCTATTCTCTCAAGAGTAAAAAGAAATTAGGTGACCAACTAAGAATTCATGATACATCTTCATCTTTAAAGGATGCAGATGGCATGGCATGGGGCTCGGAAATAAAAAGAGTAGACGATTACAACTATGTCGGTTTGTTAACAGTTGGGAATTTCGGAACAAGTGTTGGGGATACAGCATACTTAGTATGGAATATTGATAAAATATTGATGGAAAAATCAAATACAATTATTAATGGTCACTGGCGTTTTGCCTTTTCTGTAGAGGCAACCTCAAAGTATACGCAAATAGTGAATAAATCTTCGTCTCTTGATGGTATCAACGTGACAATTAGACAAATCACCCATACACCGATGTCCACCATTGTATATGTAAGGCAACAATTAGATCAGCATATTTTAGATTATTGGGATAATATCGACCTAGACTTTACAATGACAGATGATATGGGGAATAACTATGATGGCTTGAATCATGGGGGTCGCGGTTATCCACATGATATTCGTACAGGTAAGACGTTTGGAAAAGTTGACGAAAGGGCAACTACACTGAAGATTATGCCACATGTCCGGCTCATGAAGTCATCTGTAAATGATTATGAACCAATAGAGGAAAAGAATGCTTTTGGAGAAACTGTTGTGAGAAATAGCACTGTAGAGATAAAGGACTTTAAAGAAATAAATCTTGAACCGATTGTTATTGAATTGAAAGAATAGGTAAGATATGAAAGGATGAAACTGCCCTCGCTCTTTTATAGAGTAAGGGCAGTTTTTTAGTCAACGAGTAGAATTCGAGGTGATGTTTTGGCAATGATTTTTGTGGATACCCAGCAACCAAGACAGGCTGCCACAACACTTAAGAAGGATAATCCGATGGTTATTGGCCAATTTATCACAAGAGGTAATTCTAGTAAGCCATATTCTAAAACAATACTTTGTAAAGCTACGGGAATTACTTTTACACCGATAAAAATTCCAAACATAGCCCCTAGTGATGAAAGTAATAGAATTCCAGATGTAATCGACCATCGAATAGTATTTGAGGTCATACCAATAGATTTAAAAATTCCATAAGTTCCGCTTTCTTTTCTTACGTTTATTCTAGAAACACTAAAAATAATGATGAATGTTACAGCAATAAATAAGATTCCTATAATAGATAATGGGATGATTAAAACAGCGATCACTTCTTTATAGACAGCATCTAATAATGTTTGTTGTGTGACAGCTGAAACAGAGCTTTTAAATTTATTGTTTAAATCATCAACGATTTGAGCTGATAATGTCTCATCTACCAAATTGATCATACTTTGTTCTGAAGCAGAATAGGTAGCATTATAAACTTTGATCACATCAGCGGTAATTCTCGCTGTATTAGACATATTGGCGATTGATTGATAAATACCAGTTACAATCAAATGATGCTGTTTGCCTTCGATATAGACTTCCACAGTATCCCCTAGATTTTTGTGTAAAGCCTTCGCTACATTAATGCCAATCGCTATTTCATTTTTATTTACAGGATTACGGCCAGAAATTGTCCCGTATCCAACATCTTCAAAACTACCTTCAATAGTATCAACATTAATATTTAACGGCTGATTTGTTCCATTAGGGAGAACCCCTGTAAATTGATCTAGCCAAGCGTGATTTTTAATACGGTCGTCTGAGCGTAAAAATTGTTCAAACTGTTGTTTTGAAAATGTTGCATCATTTGAAACCTCTACGACTACATGTGATGAATCGTAGCCCAATGCTGGTGTGTTTTGTTTGATGTTGGAAATAAAGCTATTATAAATGACTGCACTAAACACTAAAATTGCAGAAGTAATAGCTGTAAGAACAATAATAAGAATGGAACTTTTCATATTTTTAGTGATGTTTTTAATGCTAATTTGAAGTTGAATCGGCAAATGACCTAAATTAGAAAGACGATTAGAGTTGTTTAAACGCCGATTCAACTTACTGTTTGCAATTTCAGACATACCGTATTTAATTGCCTGTACGGGTTCAACGTGACGTGCTTTATTTGAGTAAATGAATGCAGTAAGGATAACAATGACAAGGATTATGACAGCAAGTAGCATAGTGATTCTAAAATCTTGAATAATCGTTAAATGCTTTCCGGCCTTTAAATACGATAAAGAGCTTTCTATGATCACTCTGGAAAGGATTGTACTGGCAATAAGACCAAGAATAATTGAGAACACTGATAATAAACCGAATTGTAAAACATAGGTCGCACTAATTTTCCGAGAAGTAAGTCCAAGAGATTTAATAACACCAATCGTTTTATAGTTCGTTAAAATGGCATCAGAAATACTAAAACCAACAATAAACAATGAAATGAATAACATTGCTACACCAAAAGCGATCATAATAAAGCCGATAATTTTATTAATAATTAAATAAAACGCAGCGATACTCTCGTATGTCTTTTTTGATTCAAGGTAGGGGCCTTTTAAAAATTTTTCGAATTCTATCCAATAGTTTGCACTTTGCTGATAATCATCAAAGCGAAGAGCCATCATATACTGTTCAGACCCTATCATCGTATCAAATTGTTTATGGAAGTCAGAGTCGTTCATCCAAATACGAGCATTCCCTGTAAAGGGTCCACCATATGGCAAATCTACAACTATACCAGAAACGCTTAATGAAAAAGCTCTTTCGCCGGTGTTAAATTCAATAGTATCTCCAAGTGAAATATTCGATGTAGTAGCCATCGATGTGGGAATCCAAATCGTTCCTTCAGTAGGATAGTCCTGATTTTCTCCCTCCGAAAATAGTAATCGATCAACAACAAAGGGCGTTTTGGGTGTATTCATCATGAATAAGTAGAGATTTGGCGTTTCTACACCATTCGCTGTGAAGCCAGATAAATTTCTATAAGGAATGAGATTCGAGGCAGAAACCCCTTGTTGCCCTTGCCACCAATTGTTGACAGTGTTTGGATTATGAATATCCTTGCCCATCGTTAAAATTTGGTGCGCCCCATTTGAATCATGATGTGTTTTTTCAAAAATATTGTTTGTATTCATCAAAATCGTTACAGAGGTAGCTAATAAAAGGGTGGATAGCATAATTATAATTGCTAATAGTACATTTTGGATTTTCCTTTTCTTAATATGTGCAAAGCAAAGAGTAAGTATTGCGTGCATGTTTTACTCCTTTCCCGTGACATAAGAAAAGATAATATGTTCACGCTCTTGTATGCTAGCATCATCGTATTGATCGAAGTCTAAAATACCTCCAATTTTTCCATCTTGAATGAAAATAAGACGATTTGCACGACAGGCCGCTTTAATATCATGCGTAATCATTACGACAGACTGACCTTTTTTGTTTAAATCCGTTAAAATATCTAAGATAGCTACACCATGATCGTAATTTAAACTACCAGTTGGTTCATCTGCAAATAGAATCTCTGGGTCATTGACTAATGCTCTAGCAATAGCAGCTCTTTGTTGCTGTCCACCAGAGGTTTGCGAAGGTAAACGATTCCATTGCTCCTCAAGTCCCATTTTATTTAACAGCATCTCCGCTTTTTTTATCACATCTTTTTTAGGGTATTTTGCAATATATCCTGGGAGGGTGATATTTTCTAGCAATGTCATATCCGGGACGAGATTACTACTTTGATAGACATATCCTATCTTTTTAGAGCGAAATGTAGCTATCTGCTGATCGGTAAATGTATCCAGCCTTTCTCCATGAAAATAAACTTCACCAGTCGTAATAGAATCAAGACCACTTAAAAGATAAAGCAGTGTTGATTTACCCGAACCAGAGTTTCCCATAATGACCGTAAAATCTCCTTTATATATTTCGATATTAATATTTTTTATTGCATGAAATTGCTCACTCCCTGTGGAATATGTCTTACATAGATTTTGAGCACGAATAAGTACCTCTTTTTCCACGAGAATACCTCCTCCATTTGATTTTATTTCTTTTAGTGTAAGGGGGATTTATTATAAGGTCCTTATTAAATTATTAATAAATTATTACAAGAACTAGAAGATTTGAAAATCGTTCTTTGTGAAAGCACAAAGCCGATTCCGGACGCATTGTTTATCTGTGCGAAAGCGAAGCGGCCAGTCGGAAAAATCAACCCCTATTTTTGCTTAAAAGTCATACTTTATTTAAAAGGTCACTTTAATTTCATTGACATTATAGTTTTTCAACAACATGAATTATGTAAAGACATGATTATAAAGACAAAAATAAGCTTTGGATAGAAGATGATGTCCAAAGCTCTTTCATAAAATTATAATGTTTTCACTTGCTCAATTTTTAATCCGAAAATTTGAGGCGGTTCAATGTTGTTCATTTGTAAATATGCTGAGATTTGTCCACGATGATGGATTTCATGTTCGGGAATCGACATAAGTATTCTCCAAGCACTTACCTCATGACCATGAAGGGTTAAAACCTTTTTTGACAACATATCGTTCCCAATTTTCAATAGCCCCTCTGTTAATTGAGTTTGACATGACTCTAAATAATTAGAAATTTCCTCTAGGGAAGCCCCATTACTAGTATCATGTCCTGTATACGTCCACGAGCCATGTTCAAATATTCCAAGAAACATTAAACGAGCTGATGCAATATGCCGCAATAAATCACCTATAGAAAATTTATCTTCAGAGGGCTTCCACTCTAAAAGTTCATCAGGTATTGCCTTCATATATTGCATCGTTCGTTTATGAATACCATCTAAATATTTTACATATTCCTTTATGTCATGAATCATGTCTTCACTCTCCAATTTTTTTCTGACTTTCATTATTTATATTCTTAATTTTTCGAAATTACCCTCTTGGAAATTTAAATAATAGGCAGGGTTAATGTAAATGTTGTTCCTCTATTCTGTTTGCTTTTAAATGAAATAGAACCATTATGCGCGTCCATAATATGCTTACAAATAGACAACCCGAGTCCAGCTCCTTCATTTTTCACAGCAGTTTCACCAGTTGCTTGAATACCTCTGAAGTAGCGTTCAAAAATAAAAGGCATATCCTCAGGTAGCATTCCATTACCATTATCTATGACATTAATGTACAGTAATTGGTTTTTAATATTGATGGAAACGGTTATGGAATCGCCTTTAGAGGTATGCTTTAGTGCATTCGTAATAAGGTTTGAAAGCACCTGCTCTAGTCGATGCTCGTCTGCTCGAATAAGGACATTAGGAATATACGCTGGCTCGATAAAATGAATGCCAGTCGTTTGGACGTAATGATGAATGGGATGCAAAATATTCGTAAAAACATCTTTGCTATATCGCTCTGTTAAGTTAACTGGGATATGTCCAAGCTCCTTCAACGTGTGAATAAATAAATCATCAATGAGTCTAGACATTTTTTCAGTATTTGTTTGCATGATTTGAATATATGACATAAGCGAATCCATGTCAGGACAAATTCCCTCCGAAATAGCATCCAAATAAGCTTTTATTGTTGTTAGAGGTGTTCTTACTTCATGTGAAATACTAGATATAAGCTTTTTTTGGTTTTGCTCCTGTACATCTCGTTGGAGCGTAAGATTTTTTATTTCTAAGCGCATTTGATCAAATACCGCATACAAATCTCCAATTTCATCTATTCTCGGATACACCGTTTTCTGTTCATAATTACCTTTGACAATTTCCTCTGTACTTTTCTTCAAATTATGTAAAGGCAGTAAGATTTCCTTATTAGCCTTCCGTATCATGTACAAGGCAAGCCCAATAATAAACAAGCATAAGAAACCACTTATAACGATTATCATAAAATGATTAGAGCGCTTTACAGGTAAGAGAATATTTTGATCAATGGTGAAAACAGCGTTACCAATTTGTTCTTGCTTGTCATTAATTATGGGGAAAGCAATTTTAATTTTTCCAGCGAGTTGTTGTGACGTAAATAAATCATAATGTAAATCGTCTTTTAAGCTGATAAACTGTGAAGGGTCTTCTTCTATGGAATTAAAAATAATCCTCCCATCTAATTGAACGACTGTGATTTCTATATCTTGGCTATTGCTCATTTCTTGAAGGGAATTGCGTAAATTTAAATTTTGTTCGAGACTTGTAAAATGGTCTTCTATGTACAATAAAACATTATTTACCTGTAGGCGAATTTGATTGATAACGTATTCATTTGAAGGTGCCTTATTTTGTTTAACAGTAGTAAGCAGTAATAGAAGGAAACAAGTAAATAATAGAAAAACACAAATTAGTATAGACCATAGCCATTTCTTCATCCAAATTTTTAAATACATTAGGTTCTCCTACGAATGATTTTGAGTACTAAATTTATAACCAACACCCCAAACAGTTTGAAGGTAGACTGGACAAGATGGATTGACTTCAATTTTTTCACGTAGACGTCTAATATAAACGGTTATTGTATTTTCATCACCGTATGTGTCATAGCCCCAAACAGCATCAAGCAGCTGCGCTTTGGAGAACACCTGATTACTATTTTTCATTAGAAAATAAAGCATTTCAAATTCTTTTGCCGATAGAGAAATATGCTTTTGATTAAGGGAAAAGGTATACTCGTTTTTATTGATAATCATCTGATCGATTTGAATCAGATCCACTTTTTCTGTATTATCTAGCAGCCATCGATCTTGTTTCCGTAAATGCGCTTTTATCCTTGCTACTAGCTCACTTAACGAGAAGGGCTTCGTCATATAATCATCTGCACCGAATCCCAGACCTAGAACCTTATCAGTATCACTGCTACGAGCACTTAAAATTAATAGGGCAACATTACAATTTTCACGAATTTGACGACATAATTCGATGCCATCATAATCAGGGAGAGATAGGTCAAGTATAATAAAATCAGGAGGGCAATTTTTTATAGTTTGAATAGCCTCTTGTCCAGTTTGAACAATATAAGGCTCAAAATGATTGACACTTAAATAGTCCCTAATGATAGTAGCAATATCACCTTCATCTTCTATAATTAGGACTTTTGCTTTTTTTAACATAGACATTTATCTCCTCAGTAGTTTTCGATTAGCTAGGAGGAAGAATAACATAATGACTAGGCACGCATAAATAAAGATCCAAGCAAACTGCCAATAAAAAATGCTTGGTATGGCTTTTATGGAATCTTCTGAATCCATCATTTCTAACGAAAGACGGACAGGTGGAAGCAGCCAAGTAAGACCTTTCACTTGTGAAATTGTGTCGTGTAAGGAAGCACCTACAATAGAGATGAGTAAGATGCCTAGCACACCCCACCAAGTATTGTGCTTATTTTTTATAAGCTCTCTTGTAAAGATAGCTGAAAGTGCAATGGCTAGTATAGCTAAACTAAAGTGAGAGAGGAAGCCTAGTAAAAGATGTATTGATCTTGGTGTTTCTCCAAAGGCACCAATTAAAATAGGGTAAAGTACTGATATCAAGCTGAAGCCTAATGCAAACAGTCCACAAATACTAAAAATGGCTAAATTGTATTGTGTTCGACTTTTAGCATGTATCGTTGTGATTACTTTTTGCTCTTCGTCCTCCGCGTGAAACAGTGTGACCGTAAACCATCCCATTAGAAAAAAGAGTATAATGGCTGTGAATGAATAGCTATCTAATATAGGATTCGGAACAAAGGTATAATTGACGACAAGACATAACACAAAAATTGAAAAAGGTGGGACATATTGAAAAGTCCTTAAATAATTAATAAATTGATAGCGTAATAAACTGAGCATTCTAGTATCTATTCCTCCTCGTTAAAATTGGCGATAGAAATGTTCCTCCTGATAGTTGATTGGCATTAATTGTTTAATGGAGGCATGTTTGCGTAGAAGGTCCTCTAAAATTTGATTGGTATCCTCTAATTTGATGACAGTAACAATCTCAAAATGGTCAGAATTTACCTGATTTTGCTGTTGAATATCAAGGAAAGGTAAAAGGTTTTCCAATAGTGCTGGATCGGCAATCTCAAAAATTAATCTATTGCGCTTTGTATGAATGGAAGAGAATGAATCTGTCTGGATAATTTTATTATTCTGAATAACAAAAACGGTGTCAACAAGATGCTGAAGCAATTTCGTTTCATGGCAGGTGAGGACGATGCTCAAACCGTTGTCTTTTAAAATAGAAAGGGTTTCTTCTAGATCACTCTGTGCCTTTGGATCAAGACCGGATAATGGCTCATCCAAAATTAGTAAATCTGTATGTTCAAGCATTGCCTGCATAATCATTACCTTTTGCTTCATACCTTTTGAAAAATGAATGATTCGACTATTCCTTGATTCCTGTAAATGAAACATTTCTAGTAAATCATCAATTTTTTGCTGTAATTGTTTTGGCGCCATTCCTCGAATACGGCCCATATGAAAAAGATATTCTTCTGGCGTAAATAAAATATGTGAAGGTGTCACCTCTGGCACATACCCAATCTTTAAAGATTGCTGGTGTTTAATAACTGCACCACTGTCTGCATCTATTAATCCAGCAATGATCTTTAAAAGAGTGCTCTTTCCAGATCCGTTCTTTCCTACAAGAGCTATGATTTGGTGGGCATAAATTGATAAGCAAGCATTCTCTAAAATCTTTTTGCCTTTGTATTGTTTAGAGATGTTCTGTATTTCCATCATTATCTTCATTTTATACCCCTTTACTTTTATTGATATTTAGAAACACCTATGTATGATGACACTAATTGTAAAACTAGTATAGATGAATATCTGCTCTTTTACTATGAAAATGGTGGGGGAATTTTCTATTTTTGGTCATTCTATAAAAAAGAGCTCTACCCGGGATATGGTAGAACTCTTCTAAATGCATTATAAGGATCGATATTTTTTTAGGCTAATAATATTTAGAATAATGAATACAAGGGCAAAGCAAGCAAGTACCACTAAATCCATAGCAATGTCAGGAAAAGCATAGCCTTTATACATGACACCATTTAATGCATCAGCCGCGTAGTAAAGTGGCATAATACGCCCGATGTTTTGCAGCCATTCAACCATATTATCCAATGGAAAAATGCCTGAAAAAAATATTTGAGGAACAATAACAAGCGGAATAAACTGCATCATTTGAAATTCAGACGTTGCAAAGCTTGATAGCAACGCCCCTAACGATAATGAAACAAGTGCTACAACAATATTGATTAGCAAAACAAGCAAAATGGAGCCAACATGAACAATATCTAATATATAAATGCCAAACACAACGATAATAATGGTTTGAAGGAAGGCAAAAAAACCATAGCCAATCATATAGCCTGCGACAATTTCTGAACGTTTAATCGGTGTTGCTAGCAAACGTTCCAGTGTCCCAGAAGTGCGTTCCTTTAATAACGCTATCCCTGTAATTAAAAAGACAAAAAAGAAAACAAAGAAGCCAGTAAGCATTGGACTAAAAATATCAAAGATAGCAGTATTTTCATCCCCATATACATACTCAGTCTTTAGATTAATCCTAGAAGCTTGTTCAGGCTGTAAGGCTTGTGAAAGCTTCATAATAACAGCTTTAGTACTAGAAGGGTCATCATTTAATAATGTGAGCTTTATATTATTTTGCTTAAATGCTAACCATCCATCATATTGTTCTTTCTTTAACAGAGCTGAGGAATAATCATTGTTTTCCACTACTTTAACATCTACAGTTTTAAGCTTTTCGATGAATGGTGCTGGGCCATTCGATACAACAAGCGTCATCTCAGGCTCATTACTATTAAAAATAAAATACATTAAGGAAAGAATAATTAAAGGTGCAATAAATAATAAAGCAAGTGTCCGTTTATCGCGTTTCATCTGCTGCATAATTCTTGTAACGATCGCACCAATCCTCATCGCACGTCACCCCCAGCCTTTACAAATACCTCATCAAAATCTTGTGCTTGATAACGGTCTTTCAATTCATGCGGAGTACCATAAGCAATAATCTGCCCACTTCTTAGCATCGCTAATTGATCGCATCGTTCTGCCTCGTCCATGGCATGTGTTGTGACAAGAATTGTTTTCTGTTCCTCGTCTTTTAACCGAATAAGCTCCTGCCATATTTCCTTTTTTAAGACAGGATCAATGCCAACTGTCGGTTCATCAAGAATTAAAAGCTGTGGATTTTGGAGTAGGGCAATGGCAAGAGATAATCTTCTTTTCATACCCCCAGAGTAATTCATGACCTTACTATGTAAATCATCTGTTAAACGAACGAGATCCGCCGCATAGGCTACTCGTTCAGCACGTTCTTTTTTGGATAATCGAAAAAGCTTTGCAAAAAAATGAAGATTTTCTTTCCCTGTTAAATCCAAATAAAGAGCATCAGACTGAGCCATATAACCGATATCCATCAGCAACTGCTTATGCGGAACATTAAAGTTTAATACTTGAATACTACCGTTATCAGGTTTTATCATGCCCATAATCAATTTGATTAACGTTGTTTTCCCACAGCCTGACGGACCAAGTAATCCGATAAGCTGGCCCTTTGGAATTTCTAAGGAAAGGGGTGCAATCACTTGTTTTTGATGAAATCTTTTTTCAATGGAATTTAATAATATCGCATTATTTCCCATATCTCCAGCTCCTTTACTGAACACAGTGTTGATACATGAAATTTTAAAATAGTGTATAGGGAATTACAATCAACAGATAAAGAAAATGTGTTAAGTGATTTTATGGGAAATGTACAAAAGATAAAAAGAGACTATATTGATACTAGGGGAATTATTCGCTAGCATATAAAGGATTGAAGTAAAGAATCAAACAGCAGGAGGTTAACGATGTCCATACATGAAAAGATGAATTTTGAAACAAAGCAGGCGATCAAAAAGACTTTAATCCAACAAATAGAGGAAGTAGGCTTTGAACGAGTAACCGTAAAAAATCTAGCTTTAGCGGCAAACATCAATAGAGGCACTTTTTATTTACATTATACGGATAAGTTTGAAGTAATGGAGGATTTACAGCAGGAGCTATTAAATGAATTAGAGGGCTATGTTAAAAATGTTCAGCCTGTAGAAGCCTTCCACACCGTAAAAAAAGGACAGCTTTATCAACCATTTGTTGAGATATTTCAATGCATTAAAAGGCATGCAAGGGTTTTTCGCGTTTTTTTAGGGGAACAGGGGAGTCCAATTTTTATAAATAAAATGAAAAAGGTTTTTAGTAATCAACTTTTAAATAGCCTATCTCTTATTCAAGAGGAAACGGTAGATCCAGAATTTCGACAATATTTACAGGCTTTTTTAAGTTCTGCGATATTAGGAGTAATTCAGGAGTGGCTCGATAGTGGCAATGAGGATGTTGAAGAAATGGCCATCATCCATTTTCGCTTAATACGCTTTTTCGGGAACTTAGCTGCATTACAAGTTAACGTAAATGATTTATAATACAGAATTCCCTATTTTTTGTTGAATTGACAAATGTGAAAATGTACAATAGAATAATATTGATTGACTAGTCAATCAAAAAGGAGTGTTTAGAAATGCCAAGGAAATCAGAGCTTAATCAAGAATTAAGGGATGCGCGAAAAGAACAAATATTAAAAGCTGCCTTGATCGTTTTTGCAAGGAGGGGTATGGTCGCAACAAAAATAAGTGATATTGCTAAAGAGGCAGGATTAAGTCATGGTCTTGTCTATCATTATTTTAATTCGAAAGAAGAGATTTTTTCATTGCTTGTAAAAAAAGCGGCGAATAGTTCCATTGAGATTATTCAACAGGCAAATGCAATTAAGGGAACACCACTGGAGAAATTAAGATGGATGACCGAGCAGATATTAAATAGTTTTGTAGATTCAGAGCATACATTACTTTTTTTAATCATGATCCAGGCAAGTACCTCGGATGCTATTCCAGCTGAGGTCAAAGAGCTACTAACAGGAGAGCAATCGTTATCACCAGTTATGTGTACATTGCCAATTATTGCAGCGGGGCAAGAAAAGGGAGAAATTATTTCGGCAGATCCAGTAACTTTAGCTGTTACCTATTACGCCTTTATACAAGGCTTAGCTATTAATAAAATTCAATGGCCTGAATGCCCCATCCCTGACGCCAATTTATTGTTGAGAATTTTTATAAATGAAAAAGGGAGTAGTTATCATAATGAGTAGCCAAAAGAATATATCACTTTTACTATCACCATTCATAATTATTGGCATAGGATTTTTAACCGCAACTTTTTTTAGTCAGTACATAGATGGGTGGGCTTGGATTCCTTTGGCAGTAGTTTATTGGAGTTCGATGGGTATCTGTATTATCCTATTTAAAGGAGATAGGTCAATTAAAAGCTGGCTGAGGAAGTCAAATACATCAAAATTATGGATTACTATTTCTTTATTATTAGGGATGTTTCCGTTAAGTATTCTACTAATGAACTACCAATTATTTGATTCCGCTTTATTACTAATACTATGGTTACTATTTGCTTTCATTAATCCTTGGTTTGAGGAACTTTATTGGCGCGGAGTATTACTAGATGGACTAAAAAAAGATTGGTCAAAATGGTTTAGTATAGTATATTCCACTTTATTTTTTGTGTTAAGCCATCCGTTTATGTGGGGTGTATTTTCAATTGCCAGTAAATCCTATCATTTATATATTTATCTAAGCCTAGCTGGTATTGTTTGGGCTATTACATATTTTAAAACAAAGAGCTTAAGGTGGGTTATTTTTTCACATTTTATTGTAGATATTGGTAATTTAACCGTGCTAACATTTCTAAATATTTATTTACCACCAACCATGTAGCATAAATGTAGGAAAGCTTGGTTTAAACCTCAAACCAAGCTTTCATGTTGTTGAAATACTATTATGTCAATGAAATCAAGGTGACAAATTAAAAAGTATATTCCTTTTTCAAAACGAGAGGTTGATCTCCGTTCGACTGAGTGCTTTCTTGGGGGCGTCCGATGAGCCGCTTCACTCGCGTTGTGATCCGACCTCAAAAATTTAAACTTTTGGGGTCAGATCAATGAATCCCCTAGGAGTCACTCAGTCTACACTCCAATCAACTATTGCTCATAGTATTTTCATTGGCATTTCACATAAATGTAAGTGATAAATTGAAGTCTTTACCACCACTATTTTGCGCAAAAATGGAGCCACAATTCTATCTATTTAATGATGGTAAATAACATACTTTTACTTTACTTTTAAGAGAAGAAAATATTTAAAGTTATACCCTATTGCAGATTGGAGTGTAAGGCTACTCGACTCCCGTGGGATAGCGAGACAGACGAGACCCTGCACGGAGCGTCAGCGCAGGAAGCGGCTCGTCGCTCGCCCACTGGAAAGCGAGTAGCCTGGAACGGAAATCACCTTCGTTTTAACTAAATATTCACAAAAGTCCCTTGGCCATTTAGTTTTTCAACACTATGAAAGCTTGGTTTAAACTTTAAACCAAGCTTTATAAATTGGCATGTATTTTATAAGTACAAATCACGTTTCACAAAAATGCGAACAGCTAGTGTATAGCATAGTAGCCCAATTAAAAATAATGTTCCAAGCATCCAGATAGACGAGCTATCCTGAACCATTAATTTTTCTGGAGCAAATAATGAATAGATTGTAAAGTACTGAAGTTTTTCTAACGAACCTCCCATATTGCTTAGCGCCTCTATTAAATAAAAAATAATTGGTAAGCCCGTACTATAAGCATAGGAGGTTTTTAAATCCTTACTACTACAGGAAACAAGAAAACAGTAGCCACTGATGGCAAAGTGTAAGAAAAATAGACCTAGATTTAATGTAAGAAAAGCAGGGATGTCTAATTCACTAGGAAATAGAAATTCTGAAAAGATTATGGCAACTAAAGTTGTCACAGCGAGCAGTATAAAGATGCTAGCAATTAAGAAAGACGCTTGTGTAAATACAATTTTTAAGCGTCTATTCGGCGTTGCAATGAGATATGCCATTGAACCGTTATCTATATAGCCCATTATAAGTTTATTCGCTAACATGATAATGAACACTAATGGGAGAATTAATAATAAAAATCCATAGAGATAGGTGGATAAAAATTCAATTAACGTATCACCAATAGAACCCATTCCAAATGCGGCCATCATTTCTGGCATAGTAGCGGTAAGCTGTTTTAGGGTGTTGCTCATTTCTGGATTATACATATAAACAATACTGATAATATAGAGCATTAATACTGCGAGTATAATACAAAATAATTTAGCAGTGGCTAGCATCTCATGTTTTAGCAAAGGAAAGTTCATGATTCCTGTCCCCCTACATCGTAGTAATGCATAAAAATATCTTCGAGTGATTGTGAAATAACATCGAGATCCATCATTTGATAGTGTGATAATGTTGAAAGTAATGTTTGGACATTCCCCTGAACCTTGATAATCACCTGTGTTGGACTGATTTGCTCAGTCGTAAATGGTTCCTCTAAGAAGCGGGAAAGCTCCTGCTCATTTTGAAATTCAATTAAGAATTTTTTTGATTTGCGTTTTTTTAGATCAGCAATGGCTTCTATGGCAACAATCTTACCAGCATTAATAATGGCTACTCTGTCACAGGTCTTCTCAATTTCCTCAATCATATGAGAGGACATGAAGATAGTCGTTCCTTTTTCCTTTTCTCCTATTATCAATTCAATAAATTTTGTTTGCATAAGAGGATCTAATCCACTTGTCGGCTCATCTAAAATGACTATTTCAGGGCTATGCATAAAAGCACAGACTAAACCAACTTTTTGCTTCATGCCCTTCGACATTTTCTTTATTAGACCTGTAGCATTTAATTCAAAGTATTGCATCAGCTCATGGGCTCTTGTTAGATCATGTAATCCTCGCATTTTGGCAATAAATTGAATAAATTGCTGTCCTGTCATTTTATCAATAAATGCTATTTCACCTGGTAAATACCCTACAAATTTTTGTATTTCAGCTGTAGCTTTTCGGCAATCTAACCCTTTTATTGTACAAATGCCTTTAGTTGGCTGTAAAAAGCCCATTAAATGTCTAATTGTTGTAGATTTACCCGCACCATTTGGACCTAAAAATCCAAATATCTCACCCTTTTCAATCTGTAAGTTCACATTTTGAATGCTATAAAAATCCCCAAACTTTTTAGTTAACTGATTAATCTCAATTAATGTCATCCTATTCACCCCTTTGTGTTTCGATATAATAATTGTTTTAAAAATTCAAAATAATGAGTTGCCTCTTCCATGCATTGCTCTAGTAGTTGATGAAAGGCTTCAGTGTTATCCAAGTTGCTTTTTAATTGCTTTTCATATCGATCACTGATTCCATCCGTAACCCATTTAATTGTATCTAATGCCTTAGTCCTATCTATATTTTCATGGAATAAATTATAATCAATTCCAGCGAACACACGAGTATAGGAAGAATCTTGCAGCTTACTATTATATTGATCAAGTTCATTTCTTACTTCTAAGCTTGTTTCAGCATATGTCTTTTTTAAGAAATCAAAAAGTGTATGGTATTGCTGAATTAATGCCAATTTCATCATCATGATTTGTTTATAGCGTTTAAATATATCTGGTTCTTCCAAATCTAAGCTGTTATTAATAGCATCAGTGAAAATTGTTGTTACATAGTCATATAAGTAAAGATATAAATTTTTTTTACTACCAAAATAGTGAAATAAAATTCCTTTTGATATTTTTGCATCCTTCACTATTTTATTAGTTGAAGCGGTTTCGTAGTTATGAATTGAGAATTCTCGTAGTGCAGCATTTATAATGTTATAACGTTTTTCATCATCTAAATTTTGAAATGCTTGAAACAATTTTTTTCTCCTTATTGTGTATTTTAAGGCGATTATATACGCATTGACCGGGTTGGTCAATGAAATTGGTGGATAATTTTTCTAGAGATATAGATAGGGAAGAACAAAAGAGGATTGTTAAAAAATGAAGAACAAACTTGTGGAACTCCACAGGGTGGGGGACGAAGGCAGAAATTATTATTTCCATGTGGACAAAACCTTCGTGGGATTACCCTGAGGAGTTAAAACTTTTTTGCAAACGTCTAATCTACTTTCCATAATAATTATTCAATGTTGCTTCTAAGCGTTCTTCTAAATTCTTTGAAATATAGCTCAATGTAAATTGCTCTTTTTCTAGCTCAATTTGAGAGGAACGAAACATTTTCGCGAAAAAGCCTACTTTTCTTTCCTGAGAGAATTGCTGTATGGCCTCTGTGCGCAATTTGGAAACAATTTCATTCTCAATATGACGCTCCCGTATTTTTTGGACGATGGTCTTCACGTTTCCTTCCTGCAGCTCTTGAATTTGTTTTTGTAAATTTTCGTTTTCTTGTTTCAGTTCAGCTGTTTCTTTTTGTATGTCTTCAAAAGAACTTGACTCAGCGGATAGTAATTGAACTTTTTGTGTAAGAAATTCTTGATTAATGGCTACCTGTAAGGCCCCCTGCTCTTCATTTGGCTGCATGGTAAAGAGTCCTGTTTGGATTATCTGCTGTAGAACATTACCGAGAACATCAACTTTATTGGCTAAATCATCATTCGTCATCGTTGTTGCAGTTATTTGATGGTTGGGAAGTTGACCATTATCATCCATCTCTAGTAAATGTTTTAGACCTTTGACACGGTGCTTGTCCTTTAATAATAAAATCATCCGAAGTCTTAAAATGGCAGAAAGATTTAAACGAATATTGGTGTTTGGGCTAATTGTAGCATCATTAAAAATGTACTGTTCAAATGGTTTAATATAGTACCGAAGCTTCGCATCAGTGATGTCAAACCAACCAGCTACTTCTGAAATAGAATAATAACTTGATTCTTTAATATGTGCTAAATAAGCATCATTATAAAGAGTTTCTTCTAAATGCGGATCTTGTTGTAAGGCAACAAATAATGGGTCATGTTGTACAATTCCGAGTACCATTTCTTTTGTATCATGTAGTTTCAGCATCCTTTCACACCCCACTTTAATTTTCGTCAAAAATGACCTCTATATAGGTTTCTATTCTGCTGGAAGCATTTGTATGCCTATTTTATGTAGGAAAAAATCAATAGCATCAATTATGTGAAAGCTTCCCCCCTTTAACTCTTAAGAAAAATTTAAGGAATCTCCTCTTAAATCTTTAAGAAATGCTCGTTATAGTTAAGACATTCACATTTCATCAGATTGGGGAGAACATGAATGCAATTTATAACGTTTCTTACTGAATTTATAAAACATCCAAAAAATATCGGTGCTGTTTCACCTAGTTCTAAAAAATTAGCTAAAAAAATAGTCGAAGCTATTTGTTTTAAAAAGGCACAATGTATTGTTGAGCTTGGTCCTGGCACAGGCTCCTTTACGAAAGAATTAATGAAAAGAAAAGCGCATACTACTAAGCTAATACTTATTGAAAATAATACCGTTTTTTATAATAAGCTATGTCAACAATATGAGCATGAGCCAAATGTTATCATAATCTACGGCTCTGCTGAGAATTTAGGGTTGTATATGAAGAACTTAAATATCGAAACAATCGATTATATTGTATCGGGTTTGCCTTTTACATCCTTAAATCCAGTCGTTGCTTCACGAATACTACAAAATGTGAAAGAGTGTTTAGAGGAAGGAGAATTTATTACATTCCAATATTCACTAGTTAAAAAATCATTTATCCATCAATTTTTTGATACTATTACGCATGAAAAAGTGTGGATTAATCTTCCACCAGCCTATGTACTAAACTGTAGACAGGGAACGAAGAGGGTTAGTTAGATGGGATTGAATGAATTATTATCCTTTATTGAGCAATA
>Ga0213821_1000675_pt1 | contig 19302 bp, 22 predicted proteins | sample MC6MC0909MG_FD_179894 | JGI IMG/M metagenome (GOLD analysis project Ga0213821, IMG submission 179894) | Enriched soil aggregate microbial communities from Iowa State University, Ames, United States - MC6-MC0909-MG | ecosystem: Environmental > Terrestrial > Soil > Unclassified | place: USA: Iowa...
GTCAGTTCGAGATTTTGCGTCCGACTTCCTTCAGATTCCACGTCACCATGGACACCCTTGTCTTTCGCTAACAGTTCCTACTGCCAAGTCTGTAGTGGACTTTCACCACCTAGTTGTTGCGCATGCCAGGCACACACAAAAAAAGAGATCTCCATAAATAGAGATCCCTCTTTCAGTTATTTCACAGCTTCTTGTTTCAAATTACCAGTTTTTTCATCATAGAATCGAAGCAAGTCACCGTTAATGATGGCATCGGAATTTTCTAATTCCATTGTAGCACGATCAGCGTATGGCTGGCATGGCTCGCCATCAATCTCTTCACCAGTAGCTTTGTCATAGCAAGCTTCTCCAGCATAAACATATTTATCTGTTATAAATCGACCATCGCGGAATATAACAAAGTCTTCATGCTCTGGTGAGAATAGATCTGCGCCCATTTGCATATCTTTTGATGTTTCAACGCCAAGAAGGTGTAAGATTGTTGGACGTAGATCCATTTGTCCAGCTACCTCAGTCATTTCTTTACCATCGCCAGCTCCAGGAATATGGATGAATAAAGGTACTTCTTGTAGTATTGCATTATCAAATGGTGTGATGCTTTCTTTTCCTAGATACTGTGCCATCGCCTTGTTGTGGTTTTCTGAAATACCGTAATGGTCACCATACATTACGATAATAGAGTTATCATATACACCTTGATCTTTTAAACTTTGGAAGAAGTCTTTCAGTGCTTCATCCATATAACGAACTGTTTGGAAGTAGCGATTTAATGTACCTGAATTTGAAGTATATTCAGGTATCATGATATCATCTGGATCCAATGTGAACGGATAATGGTTCGTTAATGTAATCAGTCGAGAATAGAATGGCTGTGGCATATCTTTCATTAGTGCTGCAGATTGCTCTACGAATGGGATATCTTTCATTCCCCAGTTAACAGCTTCCCCTTCTCCAATAGTATATGAATCTATATCATAGAATTTATCGATATTTAAAGATTGATACATGATATCACGGTTCCAGAATGATTTATTATTTGGATGCATGACATTTGTAAAGTAGCCGTTTTCTCCAAGACGATCTGCCATTGAGTTGTACGTATTTCCACCATGTGTGAAGAATACAGCACCACGGCCTAAGCCGAACAATGAGTTTTCTAAGATAAACTCTGAATCAGACGTTTTACCTAAGCCTGTTTGGTGATAGAAATTACTGAAATAAAAAGTATCTTTATCTTTTGTTAAAGAATTTAAGAACGGTGTAATTTCATGACCATCCATCTGATTATTAATGACGAAGTTTTGTAAAGATTCCATTGACACAACAATTAAGTTACGCCCTTTGTATTTACCAAACATTTCTGGGTTAATGGCTGCCTGGTTAGAGCGAATATAGTTATTCACTTCTACTAGTTCACTACCATCCGCTAATGCACGTTGAGCAGAAGATTTTGATTGAATATAAATATCATATAAGTGATAGTTGTACGTACCAATGTTTTTTACAAGTAACTCGCGGTCAAAGCTACGTGTTAACAGTTGTGGGCGCTCTGTTTCTGCTAGTCCTAAGTTTAAGAAAGACATAGCAATCGCTAAAACGAAGAACGCACGACGAAATTCCACGTTAACTTTTACTGCTTCTTTCATTCTAGGTAGATATTTATTAGCTAAAATTAGAATAAGTACATCAACAAAATACAACAGATCCCATGGGTTTACAATTGCTGCTACAGAAGTTCCTAAATCACTGAAATTACTTGTCTGGAATAATACCGGTAATGTAATAAAGTCATTGTAGAAACGATAGAATGCCACATTTCCATATAAGACAATTGATAAAAGAACACTGACAGTAATAATATATCGGTTTTTAGCCTTTGTTGATTTAAAGAATAATGCTAATCCATAAGCAAAGAGTAAGAAACTTAATGGATTAATAAACAAGATAAATTGTTGCATCGCATTTTCAATTTTCATCTCAAAACTTGTGTGATAAACAATGACCGTTTTTATCCAAGTTGCTACAATTGCTAGTATCATAAATGAATGTTTAGGCCACTTAATTGATTTCATTCCTAACATCCTCCCTACTTTCTTACCCAAAAAAATAATAATTTTTAACATTTGTTACTGAAACAAAATATATCTTAATCTTTTTTTTACAGATAATCAACAGATATATTTTTTTAAAAACTTTTATCCTTACTCCTATGCGCTGGATACTTATATATACGTTTTGCATTGTTAAAAGTTTCATAAAATCATAAAAACAGTGGAAAGCCACTGTTTCTTTGAATATTACAAACATGTTACACTATTTTTACAATACCCAAATTCGTAATCTTTCAATCAAGATTGATTATTTTCTTTCATACGAAGTTTTGTAGTTTCTTGTCGAATTAGTAACAATGCCATTTGGTAATCTTTACTATCTAGCACATTTGCTTTATACAACTCACGAATTTCATCCTCCATTAGCATTAAATCTCCAATAGGATCTCGTGTGTAAATATAAGTGCCGTATGTTTTCAATAATTCATAAATATCTAACATTTTATCCATTTTAATTCGCTCCTCGTTGTGCAACACAATCTATACGTATTGTGGGCGTCACAATGATATCAACTGGGCAATCATGTGCTTCTGTAGGAACACGATCAACTAGCTGCTCATCAAATAGCAATGACATGAGCTTACCCTTTTTATAGTTTAATACATAGCGGTCATAATAACCACCGCCATAGCCTATTCGATAGCCATATTGGTCAAAAGCAATACCTGGAACAAGTAGGACATTCATCTCATTTGCGTCAACAAACTCACATTTTTCTAGAATTGGCTCACGTAAATGCATATATACAGTTTCAAGCTGTTCAAAAGAATTAATAACGTAAAATGTCATTTCTCTTGTTTTTGGGTTACATTTTGGAACAGCAACTTTTTTACCAAGCTTCCATAATTCGTCTATCAGATGAATTGTGTCGACTTCTGGTTTATTGGAAATGGTAATACCAATCGTTTTTGCTTCTATTATATATGGTTCCTGTAGCACTTTTTTTACTATAGCTAAAGACTGCTCATGATGAGCTTCCTCACTCATAGTTGCAAGCGCTTCCTTTATCCTGTTTCGCAATGTTGATTTATCCATGATAAGCCACCCCCTAGTAAAATGTAGAAAGCCAAAACCACTTGTGGTTTTGGCTTAATGAGCGATTACTTAGTTTCACGGTGAAGAGTGTATTTCTTCTCGCGAGAGCAATATTTTTTAAGTTCAAGACGCTCTGGATTGTTACGCTTGTTCTTTTTAGAAATGTAGTTACGTTCGCCGCAATCTGTGCAAGCTAAAGTAATGTTTACGCGCATCATTAACCCTCCCACTCTATATCAAGAATTTAAATTTGAGCATGATTTATACGACTAACCCATTATAACACAAACTGAAAAAAAATCTACCTTCATTTCATATTAAGTTTGCATATGGTAAAATACCTTATAAAGTGAAACTTCAATCGGTGGTTTTTTCCTCATCCCACCTGATTGCTGTAGAGGAACACAAGCTAAGTACTCCTCATCCTGCGGAAATGCTTGTGTGACCAACATCTTGTTGGCCTCAATCGGGATTTATGGTCAGTAATCTCTCACTTATATTTTTTGTTTCACTTAAATCTTGGAGTGGGAATCTTGTATCTGATGCTTCGCTTTCAGTACAGATAACTGACTGCCTGTTTATGCGGGATAATTACATACTTTTAATGGGGTGAAACTAGTGGATTTATCCATCATACTTATGAGCGTAGGTATTGTTCTTATCATTGTATCGTTCTTTTTCAAAAATAGTGCAAAAAAAGTCGAACAGGATGTGGAAGAATTATCGATCTCAATTTTCCAAGAAACCAATAATTTGAAGCGACGACTTAAAATTGTCGAAGAGGAGCTACTGCTTGAGCCTGAGTTTCAGGTTAAAACACCATCAGCAATAAATAACTCAGTATCCAATCAAAAGGTTCAACAGGTCATGCAAGCTGTGCAACAAGCAGCTCAAGTATCCAAAAATGGACAAGTAGCTGCCAAAACAAAACCCATTCATCAAATTATTGTAAGTCAGGTGCTTGAACTTAATAAGCAAGGAATGTCCATAGCAGATATAAGTATTCGCTCTAATTTAACTGAGGAACAAGTCCGACAAGTGATTGCAAACGGAGGTCGTTAATGGATGAATAATTCTGCAATCCGTGCATTTGGCATTGCCTTATTTCTTGTAGGAGCTTTGATAGCTTTAGCCACTCGTTTCGATTTCAGCATCGGTCTTCCGACAAAGGCCTCCACAAATGGAGAGCAAGTAATGGAACTTCAAAAAAAGCTTGCACAGGCAAATAAAGAAATTGCTTCGTTAAAGGAGCAAATAAAACAGGTTCCTAAGGAAAATACTGAGAAGCCTAAGCCAACTGAATCTATAAATAAATCTGTAGACAGCTCTAACAATACGGCTACCATGACGCTTCAAATTTATAGTGGCATGGCCCCATATACGGTGGCAAAAAAGCTAGAAGATGGCGGTATCATTGACAATAGTGTGGAGATGGAGCTCTTACTTGCCAATGCAAAATACGCACGAAGCTTACAAATAGGTTCCTATGAGGTCAATTCCTCGATGTCCTTAGAGGAAATTGCAAGGCTAATTACAGGAAAAAAACAATAAATAGGAAAAGGGGCTGTCAATATTAGAGTGACAGCCTTTTCTATTTACTTTATGAAATATGATTTAAGAAGGCTTGCATCATGAGACTGCCCTCTTCTGTACCGATGGATTCTGGATGGAATTGCAGACCAAAAAGCGGATAATTTTTGTGTTGCATTGCCATAATTTCGCCATCATCACTTGCGGTAGCTAAAATTTTAAAGTCCTCATGTAGAGTACTCCTCTCAATAATAAGCGAATGATAGCGCATGACCTCAACTTCACCGTCTAATTGTGCAAATAATCCTGCTTTTTTATATTGAAGTGTAGATAGCTTACCATGCATAATATTTTTAGCCTGCACAATATTGCTTCCGAAAGCCTGACCAATAGCTTGGTGTCCAAGACAAATACCTAAAATCGGAAACTTTTTATAAAGCTCTTCTACTACTTCCACTGTTATACCTGCATCTGTTGGCGTTCCTGGACCAGGGGATAAAATAATCGCCTCTGGCCGCATGCTCTCAATATCAGCTACAGTAAGCTCGTCATTTCGTACAACTGTTACTTCCTTTCCAAGTATTGATATTTGCTGATATAGATTATATGTGAAAGAATCGTAGTTATCGATTAGTAGAATCATTTTTTTACCTCCAATAGTGCGCGTGCTTTATTCAATGTTTCTTCGTATTCAGACAATGGTACAGAGTCGTACACAATACCTGCGCCAGCCTGAACATGAGCACTTTGATCCTTAATAATCATCGTACGAATGGCCAGTGCCAAATCCATATCCCCGGTTGTAGAAATATAGCCAACTGCTCCAGCGTAGACACCACGCTTCACAGGCTCTAGCTCATTGATAAGCTGCATAGCACGAATTTTCGGTGCACCTGATACTGTACCTGCTGGCAGACAGGCACGGAGAACATCTAAAACATGCACATCCTCATGTAATTCTCCGATAACCTCTGAAACGATATGCATAACATGCTTATAGCGTTCAATATTCATATACTTTACAAGTTTCACAGTTCCAATTTTTGAAATTCGCCCTAAATCATTACGACCTAAATCTACTAACATCCGATGTTCAGCAATTTCTTTTTCATCATTTAATAAGCCCTCTGCAATAGCATGATCCTGGTCCTCTGTTTGACCTCTAGGCTTTGTGCCCGCGATTGGATTTGTCGTTACTTTACGATCTTTTACCTTCACTAAACTTTCTGGGGATGTTCCCAAAATAGTGTATGTTCCATAGTCCATATAGAACATATAAGGCGAGGGATTAGATGTGCGTAATTGACGATATAAGGCAAATGGATTTCCAGTAAAGGATGAGGTAAAGCGTTGGGATAAGACAATTTGAAATATATCACCCTTAAGAATATGCTGTTTCGCACGTTCAACTAATGCGATAAATTGTTCTTTTGCAAGTATCGGCTTGAAATTTAGCTCTCCAAGCTGCATCTCTTTAAACGTCGCTCCAGCGTATAGTTGCTCTTCAATCCGGGTGATCTCCTCTTCCATTTCCTCAAGGGAACGCCCGTCAGCAAATAAATCAATAGCTGCCAATGTAATCTCCTGCTTTAAATGATCGAACACAATAAACGTATCATAGAAAAATATATGGACGTCTGGCATTTCTAAATCATCCTGTAAGTATTCACCTATTCTCTCAGTATAAAAAGCAGTTTCATATCCAAAGAAACCAATGGCACCCCCAAAAAAGGCAAAAGGATAGTGCTCTTGATGGAACGGCATGACCTGCTTTAATTTTGCAAGTACATTCTCGCTTCCCTTTTCTATATGAAGATCTCTGGTAAAAGTATAACCATCCCTATCGCCAAATAATTCTGCAATTGGGTTAACGGCGATAAATGAGTATCGACCACTCTCCTCATGCTTGGCAGACGATTCGAATAGCATTTTATGCTTTCCTTCAAGTGATTGATAGACGGAAATAGGCGTCATCATATCCCCTTGCAATACCTTCATGGTATACGTTCTAAGCTCAACTGTCATAATTCTCTCTCCTTCTCTAGGCTCTACTCTTCTACACCTTAAAACATAGCTTAATTGTATCCGGATTTTTTCGAGCTCACTCGAAAAGCCCCTCTTCAGCATTCAACCACCCACTTTAGAGATGAGGGATTTTTGCTGATTCAAGAAAAAAAGGCCTTTCCATCACAAAAGGACGGAAAAGCCGTGGTGCCACCTTCATTGGTCTCCTGAAAGACCCACTCTAAGCCTTATAACGTAGGCAGACGCTAATCCATACTTTTTTCAGGATTAGAGCTCCGAAGTCCATTCACCATTCATTTGCACTAGTTTCCACCAACCACTAGCTCTCTATAACAAATAATAATAGCTACTACTCTTCATCAAAGCTGATTACTCACCTACATTGTAAACCAAAAAAACTAACAATTCAAATTATTTTTTAGTCCCAAACCATTCTTCATCTGTTGGATTTATTAATACAATTTGAAGTTCCTCAACGATTTGACGAATTGCAAATAAAATATCCTGACGTACATCTAACATGATAGCTGTGTCATTACTTGCCACATAAAAACGCACAAGGACACGATAATAGCTCGGATAAAATTCATCGATAAAGACATGAATCATTTCCTTTTCAGTCTTATTATGCAAATAAATTTCTTTTTGAATGGCACTTAAGGCACCTCGTATGGATTCTTCCTCATTTTCAGTAGAAACATATAAAAAATGCTCACATTTTCTTTTTTCTCGTCTTGAGAAATTATAGATTGGACGATTGACCAAATAAGAATTCGGTACATATACAAGTCCTTTATCACCTGTTTGAATCAACGTACTGCGAAGATTAATATCCTCAATGGTTCCCTCAATTTTTTGGTCCTCTGTTGCAATCCAATCGCCAATTTTAAAGGGGTTATCCAAAGCAACTGACATTCCACCAAAAACATGTGCTAGCGTATCACGAATACCAAAGGCAATTGCTACACCAGTTAAACCAATACCTGTTAAAAACCCATTTAAGTTAAAGTCCCAAAAGGAAGCAATGGTAAACATAGCAAAAATCATGATGAGCACTTTTCCTATCCGAAGAAAAAATGGTAATAGGACATTCGCTTCCTCCTCACCATTTAGTGGCAAAGGTTGTTTTGTATAAAAGTTCAAAACATCGTATACCCCTTTGAAAGCGAAGAAAACAATAATCGACAACACAAAATTTTTGGACGCTTTATGTGTGAATAATGGTACATCTATTAAATAGGATAAGCTGATTACGATAACGGAAGCCATAAATGCGTAGCGAATCGCCTTATTAAATTGTGCCAGCACCGTTGCCTGAAAATTGCGCTGTCGATTTTCTAAAAATACAACAATACGATTAATAATTTTCTTTATAACAAAATACTGAAAAAGCCATCCAATACCGCAGAGAGCGATAGCTATAATTACATCCATCCAAGTTGGAACTGTAACACTGGGTGGTATTAACCATTTCAATAAATCCATATTTTTCTCCTCTAATTACTATGTATATGCACACAATAAGAGCCAATCACTTTGAAGATCAGCTCTTATCGTTATTGAATAGCATCATCCGCAAAGATGGCCTTATTGGCAAACCAAAATTGTTGCTCATTAAAATTATGCTCATGCATAGCGATAACTGAAAATTCTGCGTGATATTTCTTTTTCATTTCCTCTAGCATTGTTTTAGTTTGCTTTCCAACTAGGTGCTGACCATCAATAGGCCTTCCTTCAGTAAAGATAATAATATCTGCTTCACCGCAATGTTGATTTTCCTGCAGCAAGCCTTTAACAAAATGTAATACGGGCAGTATTGCAGCTTCTCCCTTTGCTTTGTATTCCATAAAATCCTTAAAATCAGATAAATTCAAATGACCATTTTCAAAGCGATAGTGTACATGAATTTGATAGTCGTAGGGGACAATATACAAATCTCTTTGCTCACGATGTGCACTCATAAATAATGGTAAAATCATACTTTTACAAAGCTCTGTATAGGCTTCCATCCCCGTTGTTTGTTCAAGACAGATAATGATTGGACCAGGATCTTTTTTATAATCATTAAAAGGAACATATAGGATATTCCCTTTTTTTCTTGTTTGATGCTTTAGCTTTTGGCGTCTTACTTCCTCCCACTTTTGCTCATAATATAAGCGCTGTTCTTTTCCATTGGCTAATCGCTCCGCTTGCTCAATCGTTGGTATATTTTCTTGAATTTCTTGCATGATATCTGCCAATTCAAGTGCAAATGCTGCCATATTTCGTAATGCTTCACTTTTGTAAAAATAATCAATAAAATAATGTTGTTCCTTGTCACTTAATTCTTCTAGATGTAAGTTTTCATATAGAAAGCGTAAATAATCACGTTGCTCTGACGTGATTTCAATAGCAAATTTTTCTATGAGTGAATCTACAGCGTCTTTCACGAAGCAGCACCTCCTTCGCCCTTTTATTTAAATAATGTCTATAGTATAACCAAAATAATTTTTTGACAATACAAATCCACCCAAATATTTGACGCAAATTTGGTAAACATGTTGTTGCTATCACCTTTATTTGCATAAAAAAAGAAGAGCTTGTTGCTGGCTCTTCTCTTCATTAATTATTTAATTCATAATGTTTGCCTTTAACTAAGTAAAATAAATGTTCTGCAATATTTGTGGCATGATCCGCTGAGCGCTCTAAATAGCGGCACACAAAAGTTAAGTGCGTGATTTGAGAAATATGAGCTGGATTTTCAGCCCCTGCACGAAGTAAAAGCGTGATTGTCGCGCCATATAAATCATCGATATAATCATCTAATTCTGCAATTTCTTTTGCATGAACCGTATCTTCCTCAGTAAAGGCTTTAATAACACTCTCCAGCATTTCTACTGTTTTATTGCACATCGTTTGCAAATTCGTAGTAGAAAAAACTAGTGGCTCTTTTCCAATGCGAATTGTCTCTTTGGCGATATTAACCGCATAATCTCCAACTCTTTCCATATCTGAAGCAGCTTTCACTAATACCATCAGACGACGTAAATCGGTAGCTACGGGCTGCTGCTTGGCAATCAGTAAAATTACATGATCATTAATAGCTTCCTCAAGTCGATTAATTACTAAATCATCTTCAAGTATTTTCAGAGATTTCTCTAAATCCTGCTCTATTAATGCCTGAAAAGCTAATTTTAAGGCATTGATACTACTTGTAGCAATCTCGACAAATTGTGCTTGCACTTCTTTTAATTCCTGTTCAAAACGTTCACGTACAACCATTCTTGCCTCCTCCTTAACCGAAACGACCTGATATATAATCTTCAGTACGTTGATCTGCAGGTGTCTGGAAGATAACGTCTGTTTTATCGTATTCAACAACCTCTCCACTTAAGAAAAATGCTGTACGATCAGAAATTCGCGCCGCTTGCTGCATATTATGTGTAACGATGACGATCGAGTAGTCCTTTTTCAGTTCTTGAACAAGTTCCTCCACTTTTAATGTTGAAATAGGGTCAAGTGCAGATGTAGGCTCATCCATTAAAATAACATCTGGTTCAATCGCTAAACAACGAGCAATACAAATACGTTGTTGCTGACCTCCCGACAAACCATATGCATTTTGATTTAAACGGTCCTTTACCTCATCCCAAATAGCCGCACCACGTAATGATTTTTCTACAATTTCGTCAAGAATCTTTTTATTTTTAATACCATGGATACGGGGACCATAGGCAATATTATCATAAATGGATTTTGGGAATGGGTTTGGCTTTTGGAAGACCATCCCTACACGAGTACGTAATTCCTCCACTGTATAGCTTTTGTCTAAAATATTACGCTCACGATAGACAATTTCTCCAGATGTGCGAACAATCGGCACTAACTCTACCATTCGATTTAACGTTTTTAAATAGGTAGATTTCCCACAACCTGATGGACCAATGATAGCAGTCACTTCATTTTCATAGATGCTTAAATTGACATCTTTTAAGCCATGATGATCTCCATACCATAAGTTTAAATGACGAGTATCATATACTATATTTTTAGCAACATCAGCCGAAAGCTTTGGCGCCGTTTGAATCGATTTGACAACTGATTTTTCCTCTTTAAAATCTAGTACCATAAGGTCACCTCATTAATAACGTTTTTGGAATTTATTTCGAATAAAGATTGCAATAGAGTTCATCAATAAAAGCACTGACATCAAGACTAAAATACCGGCTGCCGCCACATATTGAAATGCCTCTTGAGGACGTTTTGCCCAATCATAAATTTGCATAGGTAAAGCTGTGAATTGACTTAATAAACCATTAGGTAAAAATTGTAAAATTACAGGAATCCCTAAAACAACAAGTGGCGCTGTTTCACCAATAGCTCGAGACAATGCTAAAATACTACCTGTTAGAATTCCTGGAATGGCAGCTGGTAATACGACACGCACAATCGTTTGCCATTTCGTTGCTCCCATCCCATAGGATGCTTCTCGTTGTTCGCTTGGTACTGCACGAATGGCTTCCTGTGCTGCCACAATGATAACAGGTAAAATTAATAAGCTCATTGTTAAACCAGCTGCTAAAACACTTTTACCTAATCCCAACATACGAACAAAAATTGTTAATCCCAATAAACCAAAAACGATGGAAGGTACACCTGCTAAGTTAGAGATATTCATGCGAATAAAGTCATTTAGTTTATTTTTTTTAGCATACTCTTCTAAATAGATTGCTGTTCCAACACCTAAAATAATGGATACGGGTGCAACCACACCCATCAACCAAAGAGAACCAATTAAAGCAGCCTTGATACCAGCTTTATCAGCAAAGCGTGATGCATAATTTTTCAAGAAATCGAAAGTTAAATAATCAATACCTTGTGTGACAATTCGATAAAGTAAAATGGCTAAAGTCACTAAGGCAAATGTAGTTGCTAAAAGGAAAAATACCTTCCAAACTTTATTAAATGTAATACGCTTTGTCATTCGTTTCATGACGACCTTGTCATCTATATAGCGCATGCTCATGCTAGTAAACCTCCCTAAAGCGTTTCGATATATAATGAGCAAGTAAATTCATCACTAATGTAAAGATGAATAATGTGAATCCAACTGAATAGATCGAGTAATAAATCGTTGTACCATAACCAGCATCACCTGTCGCAACTTGTACAATATAAGCTGTCATGGTTTGAATAGAATCGGTCACATCTAAATCAAATTTTGGTGTAGAACCACCTGCAAGCGAAACAATCATCGTTTCACCAATTGCCCGGGAAATAGCTAGTACAACTGAAGCGACTATACCTGATAATGCCGCTGGTAATACAACTTTAATGGCAACCTCAAATTTTGTTGCACCTAGAGCCAAAGCACCTTCACGCATACTATTTGGAACAGAGGACATAGCATCCTCAGAAAGTGATGTAATCATTGGTAAAATCATAATCCCAACTACGATTCCTGGACTCAGTGCATTAAATAGTTTTAACCCAGGAATAATTTGCTGTAGCATTGGTGTGACAAATGTTAATGCAAAGAATCCATAAACGATTGTTGGAACACCTGCTAATACCTCTAAAATAGGCTTTACAGTACGTCTTATTTTTTCACTTGCATATTCACTTAAATAGATAGCTGAAGCAATGCCAAATGGTACTGCAACAATTATGGAAATCAGTGTCACTTTCAATGTACCAGCGATTAAAGGTAAAATCCCAAATAACGGTTCCTTTCCTGAAAAAGGTAGCCACTGTGTACCAAAAAGGAAATCCGTAATCGACACGCGTTTAAAGAATTCGAACGTTTCAAAAATTAGTGTGAAAACAATGCCGAATGTTGTTAATATAGAGATAAGAGCTGCAGAAAATAATAGAGTTGGCATTGCTTTTTCCACTATTTTCTTCGTTTTATGATTGCGCGAATTTGCAATTAATTGCTGCACAGATGTTGTCTTATTTTCTTTTTGAGAAACCATTGGGAACTCCTTTCAAATAAGAGAGGGAAAGAGCATACATCTCTTTCCCTCTATGCATGTCTTCTTATTTTAAGCCTTCTAATGTTTTTAAAGCTTCTGTATATTGTTCTTCAGGAAGACTAACATAGCCAACTGCATTTGCCATATCTCCACCATGTTCAAGCGTAAATTTAATGAAATCATATGCCGCTTCATTGTCTTTCATTGCACTATTTTTCACATAAACAAATAGTGGACGTGACAATGGTGCATATTCACCAGTTTCAATCGTATCATTTGTTGGCTCAATACCATTTACTTTGACAATGTTTAATTTATCTTTATTTTCCAGGTAGTACGCATAGCCAAAGAAACCAATAGCATTTTTATCACCTGCAATACCTTGAACTAGCATGTTATCATCCTCTGATAATGTTGCTGAACTTGCTAGATCTGCTCCATCTAACACTACTTCGTCAAAGTAATCGTACGTACCTGAGTCAGTACCTGGTGAGTAGTACACGATTTTTTCATTTGGCCATGATGGATCAATATCAGACCATTTTTTAGGTGTTCCATCTTCAATCCAAATTTTCTTTAATTGATCTACCGTTAAATCCTTCGCCCAATCGTTTTCAGGATTCACGACTACTGAAATACCATCATATGCTAAAGGAAGCTCTGTATAAGCAATTCCTGCTTGTTCCAATTTTGCTTTCTCTTCATCTTTAACATGACGAGATGCGTTAGAAAAGTCTGTCTCACCTGCGATGAATTTTTCAAAACCACCACCTGTACCAGAAACACCTACCGATACTTTGACATCTGGTTGAGTTCCTGCATACTCTTCAACAACTGCTTCAATAATTGGTGCTACTGTTGATGAACCATCCCCAGCTACAGCCCCTTGCAGTTTTTTGTCAGCAGTGTCTTGTTCTGAGCTTGCTGGTGTTTTTGTTTCTGCGTTGTTACCATTTTGCGCAGAGTCACTGCCACATGCACCAAGCATTAAAGCTGAACCCATTACCGCTGTCATCGTTAAGTACTTCCACTTTTTCATCTCATTTGCCTCCGTCATTAACTTTTTTATAGTTGTTTGTCTTACAATCTTTACTATAATGTTTGATTGTTGAATTCGTATAAACAGTTCGTAAAAGAGACGTAAAGGAATGTAATGCTTTGTAAACGATTGTAAAGAAGAATTTACAATTGCAATTACTTGCTTCCTTATAGAAAGATGCTATAATAAGCAATTGTGTCATGAATTAATAGAAGAGGAGTTTGACTTTGTGATTAAGCATGTAAAAGTACAAAATGCCGATTACTTTAAAACATATCTAACACTCGTAATGGAACATCGAGAATTCTCTTTACAGGAAGCTGTTGATTTTATGGTTGAGTCCTATTTCTGTAATAATATAGAGCTTTATGGAAAAAAACCAAAGCAACAATTTGAATTAGCAATACAACAACTATTTGCGTAATTAAAAATCGACTCTCACTCATAGTTGGGACAGTCGATTTTCTTCTTTGTAGCATTCTGGGCTGTTAAATCCTTGCCCACTATTTTGGCTTAATTCGTATGTTTTGCATTTAATTTGCCACTTTAATGATTAAATCCGTCACTTTAAAGATTCTATCCGTATAGCCAATAAGTGAAGAAAAAACCGCTAGGCATTTTTCATGCACTGGCGGTTTTTCTTAGCCTCGCAAATAATTTCTTATACATTTTCACTCTTAATAATTTGCGATGACAAATTATAGCCTGATACCATTTCACGATAAATAGCAAGCAACTCTATATAGCTTCTTTGAACTGGCAAGTTCTTCATCAGTAATCGTTCTCGTACACGTTTATCAATTAAGCATATATTTATATATTAGATTTTTTAATTAATAGTTAATAATAAGTTACTCTATAAACTATTTTTGTTATACATTTTCCAGACAGACTTACTCTATAAATTTTTATATATTAATATTGAAGGGATCTTTTTTAAAATAATTACATCATCTGGGAAATCACTTGTATTAATAGGAACAGACACAACATAAAACGTACTAAAATTCTCTAAATTTGTCACATCGATGTTTACGTCAACAATAGACATATTTCCCTCTTTCAACTCTGTTTCAAATGTGCTTCCTTCTTTACTTGATATAGGTTTATGATTGATATAAAAAGTATTTCGATACCGAACTTTTGGGTGGCCGAATATTTTAAATTTTACCCGAAGAGAACCGTCATCATTTATTTGAATATTTTCCGTATTTTCTTTATCTTCTATATAAACATGAGTAAACACACTATTATCTAATCTTGTTAAATCTATTAATTCCTTATCCAATATCTCATTAGTCAATGGCTCATTATATAAACTAACATTATTTAAACATTGACTTTTTTCAATATCTAAAAAAACAGTGGTATTGGGATCCTCTCGGAAGGCTAAAGAACTAACTACTTCTAAAGTTGAATGATAACTACCATAGTTACTTGTTTCTTTCATGTCAGGAATAAACGCAGGATTGTAAACACTAGTAATACTAATATTAAGTGTATCGCCTTTTTTTCCGGTTATTGGCGCAAATTTGAAATATATAGGAATGTTTTCATTATCTTCTTTTAAATCTAATTTATGTAAAAATTTATAAGATTCTTCTTCATTGATTTTATAGGGTTGTGGTAACCCATCTATAAATATAAGAAACCCAATGTTTTTCGCCTTTCCAGAGGCATTTACTATGTAATCTATTTTCAACTCCCCTCCACTATAGATTAAGGGCATCATTTCACCATTATCATTTATTTTTGGATTGAAGAAACCATGATTTAAAGTGCCCATAACTGTTTCATAGCTTTCTACCTTAAATGGATTCTCTTTTATATCTTGTATTTCTTTACTATAATCATCACTTTGTTTTGAACAGGCTGTGTTTAATAATATAATTACTGATAAAACTATTAATATTCTGAAAAAAATTGGTATTTTCATAATTCTCCTCCACAAAACTATACTCTTTCTTAAAATGATATGAGGAGTATATTTGTTTGTTAACAAAATTCCCATCCTATATTGACAGGTTACCCTAGCCTAGTAAAATTAAAAAGTCAATTTTTATCACTATAAAATATAAACATAGATGTGCTTTTAAATCAGCACATCTATGTTTTGGATTAACAAATTCTCTTATACTAATTCCCAGTATATACTGTAGTATAAAGAGCTTTAGCAGCATATGTACTTCCACCTTGCACACCATGTGTACCATGTATTACATATGCGCTTGAAGATGGATTATAAGCTGCAGTGTGATGCTTGTTCCCCCTAGCACTTGATGTTTGATAACTAGCTAAATTCTTCCCATTTCTATCTTGAATTGTATAACCAGCAGTCAAATAAGCATTATCGGTATTACTTGTTACCCATGTTTCTAATCCACCAGTAGCTCCAGTAGTCCAATTATTGGCATTTAACGTCCCATATCCAGTTGCTGGTGTGCTTTTGGGGTCATAACCATATTCCAAAGGAATAATTGATGTGTTATTTTCTTCAGAAGTAAAAGATGATGTGTTATTTTCATCAAAAGCAAAAGCCCCTGTGGCCAATGACAAAGAAAGAGAAGTTGCAGCCAAGCCAAATCCCAATTTTTTCACTAACTTCATAATAAAAACCCCCTAGTATATTTTGGAATAATATAAATACATTGTTATATATTTGTTATATATTCCTATATTTAGGATACACTATAAAATGTTAAAATACAATATAATTGGTTCTTCACCAAACTTCACCAAAAGTCGTGGGTGACAAAATCAACGACCTGTTTCTAAACGTAAACAAAGAAATAAACGGTCTTCATTTCGATAGCCAAAATCACGTCTTTTGATGAGTTTAATTTTATTATTCTTGCTTTCCATCATGCCATTTGATAGCGGTGAAATAAGGGTATCTAGCAATGCTTTTTCACGGGTTTCCAATGTTTTTGCGATTTTAGAAATGGCACTACAAAGGTGAAATTGATACCGTTTAAACCATTCTGTTAATCGTCGTCGTTTTGCTTGTGTCATCGTTGTCGCTTTCAGTACATAACGTATATGATTCAATGCCTGATAAATGTATTTTGTAGGCAAATCTTCCTGGTGCCATTGTGCAACAAATCCAAGTTCTTCATCAATTAATTGTTCAGGTTTTCGTGCCAAACAACGGTCAATGAATCGCACTTGGATAAACGGCTTGTATCGCGTTCGCCATTGCTGGAGCGAAATCACTGACCACCGTACGAATTGGACCTGTTACTTTCTGTAAAACAGTGATAATAGCGTCTTGATTTCGATGAGGAACAATCGCCAAAATACGACCCGTGTCAGCATTTAAAACTGGTCGCATAATGATGTCCTTTTCTCAAAGCGAACTCGTCTACACAGATAGTAGTGGGAATTTCTTCCGTTAATTCATTAGCTGCCAGCAAGTAATACCAACGTCAACAGTCGTGTAGGGCAGTTCATATTCACGTGCTACATCAGCAATGGAACGACCGTGGCAACGCCTTACAAGTTCTTTATGAAACATAGCTGAAGACGCTTGAACAATTCCTAAACCGAAGTCATAGGTAAATGTGAGGTTGCAAGCAACACAACGATGACGTGGAATCGCCATCTCAATCCAAATAAATTTGAGATGCCAAGCATAGCCATGACGAAAACGACGTAACGTTTGTGCATGGCGAATTGTTTTCCCTTGGCAAATTGGACATGACACTGAATAAGCACCTACAGTAACAGGAAATACATTTGGTTCTTCGTGAGATGGAAAAGAAACTTCGAAAAAAGATGGTAACGGTAATAGCATTTTGATAAACTTGGAGTACAAAGCGAAAACTCCTCTCGTGGTTTGTCTCGACAACAATTACGATACGTGAGTTTTCGCTTTTCTTCTATAATAAAATGTAAAATTATTGAATTAATAGAAAATCAACCACAAGTTATGATGAATAACCATATAATTACCAATCAATCCTAATTTATACTTATCTAAATCCTGTTTTCACATGATTTATTTCTTCTTCCGTCTTGGGAATTCGGTTTAAAATTTTAGGCATCATCTCTTCAATTTGAATTTTCCTGTTATCATTCTTTGGATATTTTAAAGATGAAACAGATTTCAAATCATGTGGATCACTAGAAGAGGTTAGACAAGAAATCAAATGTTAAATGACCTATTTTAATCATTATCGAGGTGAGTGGAACCTAAAAAGTTGACAACTGCGCAATATAGATATCATTTTCTAGAAGTTGTCTAGAACTTTGTTTAAATGTCCTATACAAAGGGGTATATTATTAAAATTTGAATTTTTCAGACCGTGCTTTTTTCTGTGAAAATAAATAATGCCTTTGTTTTTTGAATATTATTAAGTGGACTAGGTCATTCTATAAATAACGAAAAAAGCCAATGAGAAAGCAAAGGTACCTGTCGGAAGGTATCTTGGTTTATAACTTTTGGTTTTTGGTTAAACTAAACCAATTGTGGTTCTTTATATGGCTCCTTGTTCAGTAGCATGGAGTAAATAATTCGAAGCATTCGATGCGAAATCGCAACGAGTGCTTTTTTCTTGCCTCTTCGTGCTGCGAGTGACCAATATTTGTTCGCTAACCAACGATTTCGACTTCTTGAAACTGCCCGAGCTGCCTCACACATGGCCGATTTAATGCACGGATTTCCCTTAATAGAACGCGTACTTTTTCTTTTTCCTGCACTCTCATGATTACCAGGAGATACGCCTGCCCATGAAGCAAGGTGTTGTGATGTGGGAAACTGATTCATGTTTACACCAATTTCTGCAATGATAACTGCAGCAGTATCTTTTTTTATACCTGGAATTGTCATTAATAATTGAAGTTCTTCATGATAATTTTGTAATAGTTGATTAATCCGTTCTTCAATTTCTAAAACCAATGACTCCAAATATTCAATGTGTCGCCAAGATTGGCGAATAAGAAATATTTGATGTTCATTGAGTGTTCCAAATAAAGAATCGGTAATCAATTGTTTTTTAGGGGCTAACCTTCCATGAATATTCTTTTCGACATCGGCTTCATCTACATAACCTTGTTCAATTAATCGATTTAGTAATTTACGCCCTGATACGCCAAATACATCTGAAATCACAGTACTTAGTTTGACATTTGAACTTTCTAATACTTTTTGAATGCGATTCTTTTCAGAAGTTAAATGGCCAATCCACTTTTTCCGAAGTCTTGTTAAATCTCTGAGTTCTCGAATCTCCACGGGTGGAACAAAACTCTTTTCAATCAAGCCATGACGTAATAACTTCGCAATCCATTCTGCATCTGAAACGTCTGTTTTTCTGCCAGGAACGTTTTTGATTCGTTGGGCATTCGCAAGTGTAATATCAAAAAAGTCCTCCAAAATATTAAATACAGGTTTCCAATACACACCCGTACTCTCCATCGCAATATGTGTAACTTCATGGCTTTCTAACCATTTCAATAGACGAAACAAATCTTTCGTGAGCGTAGGGAAAGTTTCTGTTTCTTGATATACTTCGTTTTCGTGTCTCCCTTTTAAAACGCAAGCAACAATTGTCTCAGAATGCACATCTAAGCCTGCACAATTCTTAATAAATACCTCCATAAAAATCACTC
>Ga0213821_1000676_pt1 | contig 19295 bp, 16 predicted proteins | sample MC6MC0909MG_FD_179894 | JGI IMG/M metagenome (GOLD analysis project Ga0213821, IMG submission 179894) | Enriched soil aggregate microbial communities from Iowa State University, Ames, United States - MC6-MC0909-MG | ecosystem: Environmental > Terrestrial > Soil > Unclassified | place: USA: Iowa...
TGCTAGCAAGGCAGTGGATAACTCAATACCCGCGCGCTTCACCCGCCGGGCATCGTCGCTGGATATCTCTTCCGGCGCTGCTCCCCGTGACTTGACGGCGGCGCAGCCCCTGAAAAACAGATGACCGTTTTCCTGAAGAAGCTAAACAAAACTTCGCCTTGACGCTGTCCCTGTGGGAGCGGGCTTGCCCGCGAACACCGGCGAAGCCGGTGCCATCCACCGCAGTGCCTGCTTCGCGGGCAAGCCCGCTCCCACAGGGGCCCTGCTAAAACAGACAGACCTATATTCAGCCTGCTAGCAAGGCAGTGGATAACTCAATACCAGCGCGCTTCACCCGCCGGGCGCTTCTTGAAGCGTTTCATGCTCCACATGTACTGGCTCGGATACTCACGCACATAACGCTCGACCACCTTGCTCATGGCCGCCGCCGATACGGTCACATCGTCGCTGTACATCTCTTGCGGCGCCGCTTCCAGAATCACCCGGAACCCCGAGCCATCCGGCAGCCGCAGGGCATGCAGGAACACGCCCACCGCCTTGCCACCGGCGAGCATGTTCGGCACGAACTTGCTGGTCAGCGCCTGCGTACCCAGGAACGGCACGAACACCCCCGCCGACTCAGCCGGCTCCGGGTCAGCGGGGATCCCCACCTGGCCACCACGGCGCACTTCCTTGATCACGCTAAGGATGCCTTCCTTGGTCGACGGCGCCACGCGGTTACCCATCTGCACGCGCTGTTCGCGCAGCAAGTCATCCACCGCCTTGAGCTTGGGCGGGCGGTAGAAAATGATCGGCTTGCACTGGCTGCAATAGAAGTGGTTCAACACCTCCCAGTTGCCCAGGTGGCTGGTGATACCGACCACGCCCTTGCCCGAGGCCAGGGCCTGCTCCAGCACTTCCAGGCCGTGCACTTCCTTGACCAGCTCGAGCGAGCGCTGTGGCGGCCAGATCCAGGCGCAGGCGCTTTCGACGAACGATTTGCCAATGTCACGCAGGGCGCGGCCCACCAGCTGCTCGCGCTCGCCAGGATCCATTTCCGGAAAGCACTTGGCCAGGTTGATCCGCACCACGTTGCGCGAACCGTTTGGGATCTTCCACATGAGCCAGCCGATACCCGCGCCGACTCGCTGCACTGCCCCCCAGGGCAGTTTGGCGAACAGTCGCAGCACCCCGACCATCAGGGCGCCTTTGAATTTTTCCACAGCCCTATTCCTTATTTCTGCAAGGCGCGCATTGTAACCCCTCAGCGCAGCAACGCGGCGTAGCGATCGCAGTCGGTGGTGTGATCCATGACCATGCCGGTGGCTTGCATGAAGGCGTAGCAGATGGTCGGGCCGACAAACGTGAAGCCGGCTTTTTGCAGCGCCTTGCTCATCGCCTTGGCCTCGTCGGTGACTGCCGGGACGTCGCTGCGGCCCTTGAAGTGGTTGATCTTCGGCTCGCCACCCACGAACGACCAGAGCCACTGCGCAGGGTTATCCACAGCCAGCCAGGCCTTGGCATTGCGCCGGGCGGCGTTGAGTTTGAGGCGGTTGCGGATGATCCCGGCATCGAGCATCAACTCCTCGATGCGCTCATCGCTCATTTGCGCCAACTGCACCGGGTCGAAGCCATACATCACCTGGCGATAGCGCTCGCGTTTGCGCAGCACGGTGATCCATGACAGCCCCGCCTGGAACCCTTCGAGCAAAAGCATCTCGAACAGCAACGCCGGGTCGCGCTGCGGCGTTCCCCATTCCTGGTCGTGATAGGCCTGGTACAACGGATCGTCGGTACACCAAAAGCAGCGTGGCATAAGGCTCCAATGAGTAGAGGGCGAGGCGAATCAGGTTATACTCCCGCTCTTTACATCCGCATCCCCAGATACAGGTGAATTTCGTGAGCCAGCCTACGCCAGCCGTGCGTACCTTCCAAGACCTCATCCTCGCCCTGCAGCAATACTGGGCGGAGCAAGGTTGTGTGGTACTTCAGCCCTACGATATGGAAGTAGGCGCCGGCACTTTCCACACCGCTACTTTCCTGCGCGCCGTCGGCCCAGAGACCTGGAACGCCGCCTACGTGCAGCCTAGCCGTCGTCCAGCCGACGGACGGTATGGCGAGAACCCTAACCGCCTGCAGCACTACTACCAGTTCCAGGTGGTCCTCAAGCCCAACCCGGCCAACTTCCAGGAGCTGTACCTCGGCTCGCTGAAAGCGATCGGCCTGGACCCGCTGGTCCACGACATTCGCTTCGTCGAAGACAACTGGGAGTCGCCGACCCTCGGTGCCTGGGGTCTGGGCTGGGAAATCTGGCTCAACGGCATGGAAGTGACCCAGTTCACCTACTTCCAACAAGTCGGTGGCATCGAGTGCTACCCGGTCACCGGTGAAATCACCTATGGCCTGGAGCGTCTGGCGATGTACATCCAGGGCGTCGACTCGGTCTACGACCTGATCTGGGCCGATGGCCCGTTCGGCACCGTGACCTATGGCGATGTGTTCCACCAGAACGAAGTGGAGCAGTCGACCTACAACTTCGAGCACGCCAACGTCGAGAAACTGTTCGAGCTGTTCGACTTCTACGAAAGCGAAGCGAACCGTCTGATCAAGCTCGACCTGCCGCTGCCGACCTATGAAATGGTCCTGAAAGCTTCGCACACCTTCAACCTGCTCGACGCCCGCCGCGCCATCTCGGTGACCGAGCGTCAGCGCTACATCCTGCGTGTGCGTACCCTGGCCCGGGACGTGGCACAAAGCTATCTGCAAGCTCGCGCACGCCTGGGCTTCCCGATGGCGACCCCTGAACTGCGTGATGAAGTGTTGGCTAAGCTGGAGGCTGCACAATGAGTGCTCAAGATTTCCTGGTTGAATTGGGCACCGAAGAGCTGCCACCCAAGGCCCTCGCCAGCCTCGGCGACGCCTTCCTGGCAGGGATCGAGAAAGGCCTGCAGGCCGCTGGCCTGAACTACACCGCCAAGCAGGTCTATGCCGCGCCGCGCCGTCTGGCCGTGCTGATCCGTCAGCTCGACGTGCAGCAGCCAGACCGCAGCATCAACGTCGACGGCCCGCCCGTGCAGGCAGCGTTCGACGCTGAAGGCAAACCGACCCAGGCGGCACTGGGCTTTGCCAAGAAATGTGGCGTCGATCTGTCCGAGATCGACCAGAGCGGCGCCAAGCTGCGCTTCTCCCAACACATCCCGGGCAAGGCCACCACCAGCCTGCTGCCGACCATCGTCGAAGATTCGCTCAACGACCTGCCGATTCCTAAGCGCATGCGCTGGGCGGCCAGCCGTGAAGAGTTCGTGCGTCCAACCCAGTGGCTGGTCATGCTGCTCGGTGACCAGGTCGTCGACTGCACCATCCTCAAGCAACAGGCTGGGCGCGAGTCGCGTGGCCACCGTTTCCACCACCCGGAAAACGTGGTCATCACCACCCCGGCCAACTACGTCGAAGACCTGCGCAAGGCCTACGTGCTGGCCGACTTCGCCGAGCGCCGCGAGCTGATCGCCAAGCGCACCGCGGAACTTGCCATGCAGCAGGAAGGCACGGCCATCGTGCCGCCAGCGCTGCTCGATGAAGTGACCGCGCTGGTCGAGTGGCCTGTGCCGCTGGTGTGCTCGTTCGAGGAGCGTTTCCTCGAAGTGCCGCAAGAAGCGCTGATCACCACCATGCAGGACAACCAGAAGTATTTCTGCCTGCTCGACAGCGAAGGCAAGCTGTTGCCGCGCTTCATCACCGTGGCCAACGTCGAGAGCCGCGATCCGAAGCAGATCGTCCAGGGCAACGAGAAGGTCGTGCGTCCGCGCCTGACCGACGCCGAGTTCTTCTTCAAGCAAGACAAGAAGCAGCCGCTGGCAACCTTCAACGAGCGCCTGAAGAACGTGGTGTTCCAGGCTCAGCTGGGCAGCGTCTACGACAAAGCCGAGCGCGTCTCGAAACTGGCAGCCTTCATTGCCCCGCGCATTGGTGGCGACGCCCAGCGTGCCGCGCGTGCTGGCCTGCTGTCCAAGTGCGACCTGGCCACCGAAATGGTTGGCGAATTCCCTGAAATGCAGGGCATCGCGGGCTACTACTACGCCGTCAACGATGGCGAGCCAGAAGACGTTGCCCAGGCCCTGAACGAGCAGTACATGCCGCGCGGTGCTGGCGCTGAACTGCCACAGACCCTGACCGGCGCTGCCGTGGCCATCGCCGACAAGCTCGACACCCTGGTCGGCATCTTCGGCATCGGCATGCTGCCAACCGGCAGCAAAGACCCGTACGCCCTGCGTCGCGCCGCCCTGGGCGTGCTGCGCATCCTGATCGAGAAGCAGCTGGACCTGGACCTGACCGACGCCGTGAGCTTCGCCGTCACCCAGTTCGGCAGCAAGGTCAAGGCTGCTGGGCTGTCCGAGCAAGTGCTGGAGTTCATCTTCGACCGCCTGCGTGCGCGTTATGAAGACGAAGGCATCGACGTGGGCACCTACCTGTCGGTGCGTGCCCTGAAGCCGGGCTCTGCCCTGGACTTCGACCAGCGCGTACAGGCCGTGCAGGCCTTCCGCAAGCTGCCGGAAGCCGAAGCCCTGGCGGCGGTGAACAAGCGTGTGTCGAACCTGCTGAGCAAAGCCGAAGGCGCTATCGCCGAACAGGTCGAGCCGAAGTACTTCGACAATGCCAACGAGTTCTCCCTGTACTCGGCCATCCAGCAGGCCGACCAGGCCGTGCAACCGATGGCAGCTGCGCGTCAGTACAGCGAGTCGCTGGCTCGCCTGGCGGCCCTGCGTGATCCGGTCGACGCCTTCTTCGAGGCGGTGATGGTCAACGCCGAAGACGCCAAGGTGCGCGCCAACCGTTATGCCCTGCTCAGCCGCCTGCGCGGTCTGTTCCTGGGCGTGGCCGACATTTCGCTGCTGGGGTAAGCCTTGAAACTGCTGATTCTCGATCGTGACGGGGTGATCAACTTCGACTCCGACGCCTACATCAAGTCATTGCAGGAGTGGATCCCCATTCCCGGCTCGATCGAGGCCATCGCGCAGTTGAGCAAGGCCGGCTGGACGGTGGCGGTCGCCACCAACCAGTCCGGCATTGCCCGTGGCTATTACCCGCTGCAAACCCTCGAGGCCATGCATGCGCGCCTGCGCGAGCTGGTGGCCGAGCAGGGTGGTGAAGTCGGTCATATCGTCTATTGCCCGCATGGCCCGGACGAGGGCTGCGACTGCCGCAAACCCAAGCCTGGCATGTTGCGGGCAATCGCCGAGCATTATCAGGCAGACCTGAGCGGCATCTGGTTTGTCGGAGACAGCAAAGGTGACCTGGAGGCCGCCCTGGCCGTCGGAGCACAACCAGTGCTGGTGAAAACCGGCAAGGGTGAGAAGACCCTGAGTAAAGACGTCCCGCAAAACACCCTGATTTTTGACGATCTGGCCGCTGTGGCCAGAGCACTTATTTAAGAGGGTGCGCCACGCTGGCGCACTTTTTCATTAGGCGGGCATGCCCGCAACGGTACTTGCCACTATGTCGATCCTGCAGGCGATCAGAATCTTTCTTTTTTACCTGCTGCTGGGCACCAGCTCGTTGCTGTGGTGCACCCTGAGCTTCTTCGTTGCGCCGTTTCTGCCGTTTCGCCAACGCTATCGCTTCATCAACGTCTACTGGTGCCGGTTCGCCGTGCTGCTGGCGCGGGTGATCCTCGGTATCCGCTACAAAATCACCGGCGCCGAGAACGTGCCGGATACGCCGTGCGTGATCCTCTCCAACCACCAGAGCACCTGGGAGACGTTCTTCCTCTCCGCCTACTTCCAGCCGCTGAGCCAGGTGCTCAAGCGTGAGCTGTTGTATGTGCCGTTCTTTGGCTGGGCGATGGCCATGCTGCGGCCGATCGCAATTGATCGCGACAACCCGAAAGAAGCTTTGCGTCATGTCGCCAAGAAGGGCGACGAGCTGCTCAAGCAAGGCGTTTGGGTGTTGATCTTCCCGGAAGGCACCCGCGTGCCCCATGGCCAGATTGGCAAGTTCTCCCGTGGCGGCACTGCGCTGGCAGTCAATGCCGGCCTGCCGGTGCTGCCAATTGCCCACAACGCTGGCAAATTCTGGCCAAAATCCGGCTGGGGTAAGCGGGCAGGGGTTATCGAAGTGGTGATTGGTCAGCCGATGTATGCCGAAGGTAGCGGGCCGCGGGCGATTGCCGACCTCAATAATCGCGCCGAAGCGTGGAACGAGGCGACCCAGCGGGCCTTGGGTTCATTGCCGCCAGCGGCAGAAAACACCGAGCAGCGCATTGCCTGACGCTCTGTGGATAACTTGTGAGCAACTTTTGGATTAACGCTCAGAGATATGATCTAAGTTGTTGAATTAGCTATTTATTTCCCTGTATGACGTTTTTCTGTAAATCGTGCATAAGTTTTTTTGAGCGATAAAAAAACCGGCTTTTACGCCGGTTTTTTTGTGCCTGCTATAGAGGCGTCTGGCTCTACCGGTCAAACCTTGTCGATATCCACATCCTTGGTCTCTTTCAGGCAGAAGATCCCCACCACCAAGCTGATCCCGGTGATCAATACCGGATACCACAGCCCGTAGAAGATATCCCCGGTGTACACCACCAAGGCGAACGACACCGTCGGCAGGAACCCGCCAAACCAGCCATTACCGATGTGGTAGGGCAGTGACATCGAGGTATAGCGGATCCGCGTCGGGAACAGCTCGACCATCACCGCCGCCAGCGGCCCATAGGTCATGGTGGCAATCAGGATCATCGCAACGATCAGCACCACCACCATGAACTCGTTGACCTGCGACGGATCGGCCTTGGCCGGATAGCCCGCCTGCTCGATCGCCGCACGCATGGCCGCTTCGTCGAAGCCATTGATGGTGGTCTGGCCAATGCTCACCACCACTTCACTGCTCGCCCCTGCAGCCGAGCTGTACGGCAGACCCTGCTTGACCAGGAAGGTCTTGACCTTGTCGCACGGGCTGTCGAAACGCGCCTTGCCTACTGGATCGAACTGGAAGGTGCAGCTGTTCGGATCAGCCGTCACCACGATCGGTGCCTGACGGCTGGCAGCGTCGATCTGCGGGTTGGCGTAATGGCTCAGGGCTTTGAACATCGGGAAGTACAGCACTGTGGCCAGCAGCAGGCCGAGCATCAGGATCGGCTTGCGTCCGACCCGATCCGACAGCCAGCCAAAGAACACGAAGAACGGCGCGCCGATCACCACGCTGATGATCAGCAGGGTGTTCGCCTGGGCCGGGTCCATCTTGAGCATCTGGGTCATGAAGAACAGCACATAGAACTGCGCGGTGTAGAAGGTCACCGCTTGTCCGGCGTTGATACTGAACAGGGCAGTCAGCACCACTTTGAGGTTCGGCCAATGGGTGAACGACTCACGAATCGGCGATTTACTCACCTTGCCTTGGGCCTTCATTTTCACGAACGCTGGCGACTCGTGCATGCTCATGCGGATCCAGGTGGAGATGCCCAGCAGCACGATCGACAGCAGGAACGGCAGGCGCCAGCCCCAGGTTTCGAACTGATCGCCGCTGATGTAGCGGCTGCCGAGCACCACCAGCAGTGACAGCAGCAGGCCCAGGGTCGCGGTAGATTGGATGAAGCCTGTGTGGAAACCGCGCTTGCCAGGTGGGGCATGCTCGGCGACATACGTGGCTGCACCGCCATACTCACCGCCCAGCGCCAGGCCTTGGAGCATGCGCAAGATCACCAGGATGATCGGCGCGGCAATGCCAATGCTGGCGTAGGTCGGCAGCAAGCCCACGGCGAAGGTGGACAAGCCCATCAGCACGATGGTGATCAGGAAGGTGTATTTACGCCCGATCATGTCGCCCAAGCGGCCGAATACCAACGCCCCGAATGGCCGCACCAGGAAGCCTGCGGCGAACGCCATCAGGGCAAAGATGAACGCGGTGGTGTCGTTGACCCCAGCGAAGAACTGCTTGCTGATGACCGCCGCCAACGCGCCATAAAGAAAAAAGTCATACCACTCGAAAACGGTCCCGAGGGATGACGCGAAAATGATCTTTCGTTCCTCGCGACGACTGGAGCTGCTCGCCGCTGCACCCTGCTCTTGGATGTAATCCGACATCGTTGCTGTCCTCGGCCTACAGGCCACAGTGATTATTCTTGTTGTTCCACTGTCGGCAGCCCCTGACCACAAGCCGCCGGTTGTTGCACGCGCCTGGTCAGGGCGTCGGTATCGCGCTTGCGTCGCTGAGGTTGGTCTGGGTAGCAGCCCCCTTGAGGATCAGTTGTGCCGCCTTCTCGGCGATCATCAGTGTGGGTGAACAGGTATTACCGGAAACGATCTGCGGCATGATCGACGCATCAGCCACGCGCAAACCAGGAATGCCATGCACGCGCAGCTGGTTATCCACAACGTCCAGCGGCCCATTACCCATGCGGCAGGTGCCCACCGGGTGGAAGATCGTGGTGCCGATCTTGCTGGCCGCTTCGTGCAGTTGTTGCTCGCTCTGCAGGGCGGGGCCTGGCAGATATTCCTGGGGTTCGAACGCTGCCAGGGCAGGGGCCTGGACGATACGCCGGGTCAGGCGGATAGCGTCGGCGGCGACGCGCAGGTCGTGCGGATCGCTGAGGTAATTGGGATCGATCAGTGGGGCGGCGTTCATGTCCGCAGAGCGGATATCGATGCGTCCACGGCTGGCCGGGCGCAGGTTGCAGACCGATGCGGTAAAAGCCGGGAAGCGGTGCAGCGGCTCGCCAAAGCGTTCAAGCGATAGCGGCTGGACGTGGTACTGCAAATTGGCGGTGGCCTGATCAGGGCTGGAGCGTACGAACGCACCCAGCTGACTTGGAGCCATTGCCAAGGGGCCGCTGCGGTCATACAGATAACGCAGGCCCATGCCCATCTTGCCCCACAGGCTGTTGGCCATCTGGTTGAGGGTGCGGGTGTTGCGGATTTGATAGATCAGGCGCAGTTGCAGGTGATCTTGCAGGTTGCCGCCCACACCGGGCATGTCATGCCGAACGCCGATGCCCAACCCTTCGAGAAGCTTGCGTGGACCGATTCCAGAGCGCTGGAGAATCCCAGGCGAGCCGACAGAACCTGCGCAGAGGATGATTTCCCGGCGCGCCTTGAACTCATGCCAGGCGCCTTGCCACTGGGCCTTGACCGCCGTCGCACGGGTGTTGTCGAGCAGCACCTGATCCACCTGGACATCGGTCAGGATGGTGACATTGGGGCGTTTGAGGATCGGCCGCAAAAAGGCCTTGGCCGCATTCCAGCGTACGCCGCTGCGCTGGTTGACCTGAAAGTATCCACAGCCTTGGTTGTCACCGGTGTTGAAGTCATCGACCTTGGCGATCCCGCTTTGCTCGGCGGCGTCGCGGAAGGCATCGAGAATCGGCCAGCTGTAGCGTTGTTGCTCGACCCGCCATTCGCCCTCGGCGCCGTGGCTGTCGCTGCTGCCGGCAAAGTGATTCTCGCTGGCCTTGAACAGCGGCAGCACATCGCTCCAGGCCCAGCCGGCATTGCCTTGCTCAGCCCAGCGGTCGTAGTCCGCCGCCTGGCCGCGCATGTAGATCATGCCGTTGATCGATGAACAACCACCCAGCACCTTGCCCCGTGGATAACCCAGGCTGCGACCGGCCAGGCCGGCTTGCGCTTCGGTTTTGAAGCACCAGTCGGTGCGCGGATTGCCAATGCAATAGAGGTAACCGACCGGGACGTGAATCCACGGATAGTTGTCGCGCCCGCCCGCTTCGAGTAGCAGCACCCGGCAGCTAGGGTCGGCGGACAAACGATTGGCCAGCAGGCAACCGGCGGGACCGGCGCCTACGACCACGTAGTCGTAGACAGAATCGGCTGATGGCATGTGTAACCTCGCGCCTGATTATTATTCTTGTCGCCCTTCATCTTAGTGAGTAATTTCGCAGAGGAAACACGAGATTTTGCGCAACGGCTGTGCGTTTTAGCACAGCCCAGGTAGCTGCGAGAGTCGGTAGTGTGGGGCGGGTATGGGCGGATGCGAGGCGCGTGGGAGCGATATTTGACGGATGCACGTGGGAGCCGGCTTGCTCCGCGACAGCAGTAGTGCTGCCACCATCGCTATCGCGGGGCAAGCCCGCTCCCACGAGATCTACGAGTCCAACGAAATCTACAAGTCCCACGAGCCATACGAGTCCTGCATCCTCCTGCGTAGTGCCTCGACGGCCGCGCTCAGAACCCTCGCCATCACGCACAAGGATCAGCATGTTCGACTGGAATGATCTGCGGTTTTTCCTCGAGTTGCAGCGCAGCGGTCGCCTGCTCAGCGCTGCCAAGCGGCTCAATACCACCCACAGCACCGTCGCCCGGCATATCGAGAACATCGAAAAAAGCTTGGGTACGGCACTGTTCGTCCAGCATGCCCAAGGCTATGAACTGACGCCTTCCGGACAGGCCCTGCTCAAGCATGCCGAGGCGATGGAAAATGTCGCGCTGCTGGCGCAGGAGGAAATCACCCAGGCGATTACGCCGCTGGGCAAGATTCGCCTAGGGGTCACCGAAGGCATTGGCATCATGTTCTTCACCCCGCGCATGAGCGATCTGTTCGAGCGCTATCCGGGGTTGGAGGTAGAGCTGGTAGCGGTGCCGCGCTTTGTCAGCATCCTTAACCGCGAAGCGGAGATCAGCATCCACCTGGAACGGCCCAACGCCGATTTGTTGATCACCCGCAAACTCACCGACTACCGCCTGGCGCTCTACGCCAGTCGCGAGTATCTCGACCGCTCCCCACCGCTGCAGACCCGCGAGGACCTGGCGCGGCACAGCTGGATTGGCTACGTCGACGACCTGCTGTTCAGCCAGGAGCTGCTGTTTCTCAACAGCTTTTGCCGGGCACCGAATGTGGTGTTCCGCAGCACCAGCGTGATCGCCCAGCAACACGCAGCGCGTGCCGGCCTGGGTATCGCCGTGCTGCCCAATTTCATGGCCCGCCATGACCCGACCCTGGTGCGCGTACTGCCGAGTGAGACGATCCAGCGCAGCTACTGGATCTGCACCCGGCGCGAGCTGCACAAATCAGTACGCCTGCGGGTGGTCTGGGATTACCTGCTCGCCCTGTGTGCGGCCGAGCAGGCAGACCTGCTAGCCGAGTAGCGCCTTGCCCGCCAGCAGCAGTGCAGCGCCAATGCCGACGATGGCGAACAACTGTTGCAGGCGTGGCCCGGCAAGCTTGGCGGCCAAAGGCCGCGCCAGCAGCAGGCCAAATACCGCGCCCACTGCGAATGGGGCACCGACCTGCCAGTGCATGACGCCGGCAACGCTGGCGCTGACCACACTGCCGGTGGAGACCAGGGCAATCACCGCCAGGGAGGTGGCGACGATACTCTTCATGTCCAGATTGGTGTAGCGGTTCAACGCAGGGATGATGACGAACCCACCGCCGACGCCCAGTAACCCTGAAAGCAATCCAGACATCGCCCCGGTGAAGGCCAGGGCACGCGCGCAGGGTAGGGTCCAGCGCAGTCGGCCCTGCAACGGATTGAGCACGCAGGGCATGATCTGCCGTTCCCCGCATGGCGACTGACCGCGCAGTTCGCGCGCTGCCTTGCGCCCGATGCGCAGGCACGCGTAAGCCAGCACCGCAGCGAACACCAGCGCCAATGGCGTGTTGGGCAGACTGTGGGCGAGCATCAAGCCGAACGGCGCAGCGACGATGCCGATCACGGCAATGAACAGCGCCGCCCGATAGCGCACCAAGCCCTGGCGTAAACCCAACACCGCCCCGACCGCCGCCGCCAGGCCCACCGCCAGCAACCCGACCGGGGCCGCCTCGACCATCGTCAGGCCCAGGCCGAACACCAGCAGCGGCACCGCCAGGATGCCGCCGCCAGCGCCGGTCAGCGCCAGCACTGCGCCAATGATTGTGCCCAGCAGCGTGCCGAGCAGTTGATGCTCGATCACTGCTGGTCCTCGATCACCCTCGGCTGCGGCTTGGCCAGCCACTCCCGTCCCTTGAGCATGCCACGCCAGTACAGCGGCGGCAGGATCCGTGCCTTGAGCAGCCAGGCCAATCGGGTTGGCTGGCGACCATCGAGCAACCAGCGCGGAAAACTCGGCGCGACCTTACCACCATAGGTGAACTCAGCGAGTACGATCTTGCCGCGCTCCACGGTCAGAGGGCATGAGCCATAGCCGTCATAGTGGGCGAGGGCAGGCAGCCTGCCGAGCGCCACCAAAACATTGTTCGCCACCACCGGCGCCTGCTTGCGCGCTGCGGCGGCGGTCTTGGCGTTGCTGGTGTTGATCACATCGCCCAGACCATGGATGTTGGCGAATTGACGATGGCGCAGGGTGTGCGGATCGACATCGACCCAGCCCCCCGCATCGGCCAGCGGACTGTTCCGGATGAAGTCAGGGGCAACTTGCGGCGGCACCACATGCAACAGGTCGAAGGGTTCGACCTGTGTCTGCGTGCTGCCATCGGGCAAGCTGCGCACGAAGGTAGCGCGCTTGCCGGGGCCGTCCACGGCGACCAGCCGCTGGGCGTAGTTGAGGTCGACACTGTACTTGTCGATGTAGCTCATCAGTGCCGGTACGTAGTCCGCTACCCCGAACAGCACCGCGCCGGCATTGAAGAAGCTCGCTTTGATCGCGCCAAGATGGCCGTGACGCAACCAGTGATCACAGGACAGGTACAACGCCTTCTGTGGCGCGCCAGCGCACTTGATCGGCATCGGTGGCTGGGTGAACAGCGCGCGACCTTGCTTGAGGTTTTTCACCAGCTCCCAGGTATAGGGCGCCAGGTCATAGCGGTAGTTGGAGGTGACGCCGTTACGCCCCAGGGTCTCACTCAGGCCTTCGATGGCGTTCCAATCGAGCTTGAGGCCGGGGCATACCACCAGCTGTTCGTAACTGATCGCGCGACCATCCTCGAGCATCACCAGTTGCGCGACCGGATCGAAACCCTGCACGCTGGCCTTGATCCAGCGCACCCCACGCGGAATGGTCGAGGCCATGGTGCGAGCGGTGCTGGGTGCGTTGAACACACCGGCGCCGACCATGGTCCAGCCTGGTTGGTAGTAATGCACCTCGGCAGGATCGATCAGGGCGATGTCCAGCGAAGGATCACGGCTGATCAGGCTCGAAGCGGTGGCGATACCCGAAGCCCCGGCACCGATGATCACCACCTTGTGGTGATCGGTGCGCGGGCTGGCGGAAGTGGACGGCGACGCAGGCATTTAAATGTTCCTTGTTGATCGAGGTAGCTGCTCTTTTTCTATCGCGGGGCAAGCCTGCTCCCACGTTTGCTCTCTGTCTCTGCGTGGAAGCGGGCCCCGCGATAGCGGGCTCACAGTTTGTTGAGGGGGATCTTCAGGTAGCGCACGCCGTTATCTTCCGGCTCAGGCAACTGGCCGCTGCGCATGTTGATCTGTACCGAGGGCAGGATCAGCACCGGCATGTCCAACGTCGCGTCACGCGCTTCGCGCATGGCCACGAATTCGTCCTCGCTGATGCCCTGATGAATGTGGATATTGTTGGCGCGCTGCTCGGCCACGGTGGTGACATAACGCAGTGCGCGGCCATTGGGCAGGTAGTCATGGCACATGAACAGCTGGGTCTGATCGGGAAAGGCCAGCAGGCGGCGGATCGAGCGATACAACGTGCGTGCATCGGCGCCTGGGAAGTCGCAGCGGGCTGTGCCGTAGTCGGGCATGAACAAGGTGTCGCCAACGAACACCGCAATCTCGCCAGCATCCTCGACCACGTAGCTCATGCACGCTGGGGTATGCCCTGGGGTATGCAGGGCGCGCGCGCGCAGCGTGCCGATCAGAAACACTTGTTCATCTTCGAGCAATACATCGAACTGGCTGCCATCGCGGGCAAAGCCAGGCTCGGCATTGAACAGGGCGCCGAAGGTCTTCTGTACCTGAGTGATACGTGCACCGATGGCGATATGGCCACCGAGCTTTTCCTTGAGGTAGGCCGCCGCAGAAAGGTGGTCGGCATGCACATGGGTTTCAAGAATCCAGTGCACCTTGGCATCCAGCGCCTGGACCCTGCGAATCAGTTTGTCCGCCGAAGCAGTGTTGGTACGCCCGGACTTGGGGTCATAGTCGAGCACGCTGTCAATCAACGCGCACTCCTGGGTCTGGCGATCCATGACCAGGTAACTGATGGTCGAGGTGGCCTCGTCGAACAAGGCTTCCACATAGATGTTACTGCCGATGATCATTGCACTCTCCAGATTTATCCGCCGCGCCTTGTTAGAGGCGTAGGCAGTAAACGGTGCTTTATCAAGATGCATGCCAGGGCATTGGTCCGAAACCACGTGTGCCTTGCTATCAAGCATAGAGTGACTGTTCAAGCCCTACGCATCAGGGTTTTAGCCAGCCGGTTTACCGCGAAGGACACGCTGCGCAGCCTGTTCCTATCTGGGTACTCTTTACTGCCAATGACAGACCTGGCAGTCGACTGGCAGCTAATGGCAGTGATTGGCAGTCCTTGCTAACCTCCGCGATGTACTCTCCTCCGGTCCTGGTCATGCCCGCGTTTTCAGCTTCTGCCAACCAACCCGCGATCCTTGCGCTAGTGTCGTATCTGGAACACGACGTCCATCCGTCCATCGTGCTCGATACCGACTACAACATCCTCGCCGCCAATGCCGCCTACCGCCGCCAGTTCGGCAGCAACGACAACGCGCCGCTGGGGGAGAAGTGCCACCGGGTATCCCACCACTACGCCGTCCCCTGCGACCAGGCCGGCGAACATTGTCCGATGCGCAAGGCATGGGACAGCAAGGTGCCGGAGCGGGTCCTGCACATCCATCACACTCCCCGTGGGCCTGAGCATGTGGACGTCGAGTTACGGCCGATCCTGGATGAACAGGGCAGGGTGGTCGCCTTCGTCGAGCGTCTGAACACCGTGACGCTCGCCTCCGCCCAGCCGCAACAGCAAGGCCTGGTAGGCCGTGCTCCGGCGTTCAAGGCCGCCCTGGCCAGCTTGCAAAGAGCAGCGCCGGCGCAGATCCCGGTATTGCTTCAGGGTGAGTCTGGTACCGGTAAAGAGCTTTTCGCTCGCGCCCTGCACTTGGGTAGCCTGCGCGCCAATGGGCCGTTGGTTGTGGTCGACTGCACGGGTCTTACCGAGAGCCTGTTCGAGAGTGAATTGTTCGGCTACGAAAAAGGCGCCTTCACCGGTGCTACCCAGCGCAAGATCGGTTTGGCCGAAGCGGCGCATGGCGGCACGTTGTTCCTCGATGAAATTGGTGAGGTTCCATTGGCCATGCAGGTGAAGCTGCTGCGCCTGATCGAGTCTGGCAGTTTCCGCCCAGTCGGCAGCCTGCGTACGGTGCACTCGGATTTTCGCCTGGTCTCTGCCACCCACAAACCACTCAAGGAAATGGTCGCTGCGGGCACCTTTCGTGAAGACTTGTACTACCGCATCAGCGGTTTTCCAATCCGGCTGCCTGCCCTGCGCGAACGGGTAGAGGATCTGCCCATGCTGGCCGAGAGTTTGTTGAAGCGCATGGCTGGCGCGCAATCCGCCACGCTCACCGCAGAAGCGCAACAACGGCTCAGCTTGCATCCGTTCCCTGGCAACATTCGCGAGCTGCGCAATATTCTCGAACGAGCACGCTTGTTTGCCGACGACGGCTTGATTCGGCCTGAACATTTACCACACGACATTGGCCCCGTGCAGAACGTAGCTACGCTACGCCGCAGCCGCAACGAACTGGGCGAGCTGGCGCTAGCGCTTGAGCAATTCCAAGGGTCGCGGATTGAGTTGGCCCGACATCTGGGGTTGAGCGAGCGGACGCTTTATCGGCGCTTGCGTGAGCTGGGTCTGTAAGCGGGTTCAGCGCGGTCGTGGTGGGAGCGGGCTTGTCTGGACGCCAACGCCGCGAAGGGTCGCGAAGCGGCTCCAACTAACGTGAACCGCATCGGGTGCAAGGGGAGCTCGTCCTGCAGAGCAATTTTCTTCTACGCTGATACTGCTCTGAGCCTTCCATGCGTCGATTGCCGACCCGGTAACCCGTTGGGCGCCTGACGCTCCGCTCTGTCCCTCCGCTACAGGAGCATCGTCATGTCTGCCTGCCTTCACAAGGCGATCCTGCTCACCATCACCATGCTCGCGCTCTTGGGCTGTTCCGAAGAAGATGCGCCACCTAAGGCAACGGCCCCAGCGCCAGCGCCGGTACCTGCCACTGCGACCGCGCCCAGCGAGCAGGTGTTCAACACCGAACAGCTTGATCAGATGCTTGCACCGTTGGCCCTGTACCCGGATGCTTTACTGGCTCAGGTGCTGATGGCAACCACCTATCCCGGCAATGTCGCCGACGCGGTTGCCTGGTCCAAGGCGCATCCGAACGTCAGTGGCGATGCCGCCGTCCAGCAGGTCGCCGAGCAACCCTGGGACCCCAGCGTGCAATCGTTGGTGGCTTTCCCGCAGGTGCTAGCCACACTTGGCCAGGACCCAGTCTGGGTGCAGCGAGTTGGCGATGCCTTTCTCGCCCAGCCCGACGCGGTGATGAATTCGGTACAGCGCCTGCGCGCTAAGGCCAAGGCTGCTGGCCACCTGGAGTCGAACGATAAGCAGAGTGTTATCGTGCAACCCTCAAACGCTCAAGCAGGCGCCACGACGGCGGGGCAAGGTGCCGCGTCGGCACAAACCATCATTATCCAGCCGACCAACCCCCAGGTCGTATACGTCCCAAGCTACAACCCCTCTGTGGTGTACGGTAATTGGTCCTCTGCGTCCTACCCACCGGCGTACTATCCGCCACCGCCGGGGTATGCCATTGGTACGGCATTGGCGACCGGCCTGGCTTTCGGTGCCGGCGTAGCCATCGTCAATTCTCTGTGGGGGGATTGCGACTGGGACGATCATGACGTTGATATCAACGTCAATCGCTACAACAACATCAACAACATCAACCGCAGGCTCGAAGCCACCCAGAACAGCTGGCGCCATAATCCTACCTATCGTGACGGCGTTCCCTACCGCGATCAAGCCAGTCGAGCCCAGTTCGACCGGCGCTTGCCCGGCAGCGCAGAGCGTACCGCCTATCGTGGTGACACCCCGGCGCGTCTCGAAGATCGCGCGCGCGCCCGAGAAAGTCTCGCCCAGCGTGGCATCGAAGCACCGGCAACCAGCAACCTCGAAGCCCGCCAAAGGGCGCAGAGTGCAGAGCGTGAGCGCGCTCAACAAAGCCTGGAAAAACATGGCATCAACCAGCCCGCTAGCGCTCGCCAGCGCGCACAGGTCGCCGACCGCCAGCACAAGCCTGGCGCGCAGGCACCTTTGAAAACTCGCCAGCATCAGCCGTCGGAGCGTAATCAACAAGCACGCCAGCAAGTCCGCCAGCAACATGCTCGCGCCCAGGCGCCGCGCAACAACGCCTTGGCCGATGTGCGCACCCCTTCACAGGCACGCATGGCAAGCAACCGTGGACAGATCAGTCAACGTAGCGCCAGCCGCCCCAGTGCTGCGCCCGCCGGCCATCAGCTGCAACGACCCGTGCGCATGCAATCCAGCGGTGGCGGCCGTCGCCGCTGAGAGGAGAGTCAGTCATGAAAACGGCTAGTCGGATTGCGCTGGTGCTGCTCCTTTGCTGGACGTCCAGCAGCTACGCTCAGAAATATTTCCCAAGCGCGGAGGCGGCAGGCGAAGCGTTGGTGCAGGCTCTGGGTAGTGAAAAGGCCGATAGCCAACAGTTGGCAAACTTGCTTGGCGATGACTGGAACAGTTATATCCCGACCAAGGACGTCGATCGTAAAGATGTGGATGCCTTTCTCTCGCTCTACAACGAATCCCACCAGGTTCAGTCCGATAGCCAGAAGCGTGCACATCTGGTGGTCGGCAACACACCCTGGATTTTCCCAATCCCCATCAGACACAGTGCTGGCGGTTGGGCTTTCGACACCAAAGCGGGCGCCGAGGAAATCCGCCAGCGCCGCATCGGCCGCAACGAATTGGCGACCATTCAAGCAGCCCGTGCCTATCACGATGCGCAGATGGACTACGCCGAAATTGATCGCAATGGCGATGGGGTGCTCGAGTACGCACAGAAGTTCATGAGTAGCGACGGAGCGTTCGACGGGCTGTACTGGCCGGAAGAGGACGGGGTCGAAGAAAGTCCACTAGGGCCGCTATTCGGTGATGCCGCCAAGCGTGATGACTGGCATGGCTATCACTATCGGATTCTCACCGCCCAAGGCCCTTCGGCACCAGGTGGCGCCTATGACTACAAGATCGGCGATCACATGACCCGCGGCTTTGCCGTAATCGCCTGGCCGGCGAACTACGCGGACACTGGCGTCATGAGTTTTATGATCAGCCACGACGGTGAATTGTTCGAGAAAGACCTCGGCCGTGACAGTGCCAAGCGCGCGGCTGCGATAACGCGTTTCGACCCCGACAGCAGTTGGAGTGAAATAAAGGATGAAGCGGCTGGGCGTTGAATAGGACAGCTCAACACCTGTCGCTCAGATGGCTCTGGCACTCATGAAAAAGCCCGCTTACGCGGGCTTTTTCATGCAGCTTGTCGGTGAAACTACACCTGATCAGAAGTCCAGGTTGGACACCGACAGCGCGTTGCTTTCGATGAAGTCGCGGCGTGGTTCCACCGCATCACCCATCAGTGTGTTGAAGATCTGATCGGCAGCGATCGCGTCTTCGATAGTCACCTTGAGCATGCGGCGCACGGTTGGGTCCATGGTGGTTTCCCACAGCTGCTCCGGGTTCATCTCACCCAGACCTTTGTATCGCTGGATGGTGTGACGCTTGGCGGTTTCGTTCATCAGCCAGTCCAAGGCTTCCTTGAACTCGGTGACCGCCTTGCGACGTTCGCCACGCTGCACATACGCACCTTCGCCGAGCAGGGTGCTGAGCTTGCCACCCAGGTTGACCACGGTGCGGTAGTCGTTGCTGCCGAAGAAGTCGCGGTTGAAGGTGATGTAGCTGGCCAGACCGTGCGAAGTGATCTCCACCTCCGGCAGCCAGACATTGCGCTCTTTGTCTTCACGCAGGCTGGCTTTGTAGGCCAGGCCAGACTTCTGGCTGTTGTTCAGGCGTGCCTGGAACTTGGCCAACCAGTTTTCCATGTGCGCGTGATCGCCCAACTGCTCAAGGGTGACTTCATCCAGGTAGATGAAGTGCTCGGTCAGCTCTTGTGGGTACAGGCGCGACAGACGCTTGAGGGTTTTCATCACACCGCGGAAATCGTTCACCAGGCTTTCCAGCTGTACGCCAGAAACCGCAGGTGCCGATTCGTCCAAGTGCAGGCTGGCGTCATCCAGGGCCGACTGCGTCATGTACTCTTCCATGGCGTCGTCGTCTTTGATGTATTGCTCTTGCTTGCCCTTCTTGACCTTGTACAGCGGC
>Ga0213821_1000677_pt1 | contig 19278 bp, 14 predicted proteins | sample MC6MC0909MG_FD_179894 | JGI IMG/M metagenome (GOLD analysis project Ga0213821, IMG submission 179894) | Enriched soil aggregate microbial communities from Iowa State University, Ames, United States - MC6-MC0909-MG | ecosystem: Environmental > Terrestrial > Soil > Unclassified | place: USA: Iowa...
AGCTCGTGGTAGATCGTGGTGAAGTTTTCTTCGTTCGGCTTGATGCACATCTTGGTGCGCACGTCGCCTTCCATGTTCATGTCCCAGGCGCTGGCGTGGCAGACCACGTCGCGGTCCAGCGGCTTGATGAACTGGGTCTTGTCCCAGTACGACTTGGGCAGCGCCGGCATGCCCAGCGAGACATAGAAGTCCTGCGCGCGCTCGGTCATCTGCTTGGCGGTGCGCAGCTCGGCGTCACGCTGCGCCTTGTACAGCGCTTCCACGTTCGCGTTGCTGCCGCCGGCCTTGGCCAGCGCACCGCTCAGGTTGGTCTGGTACTGCTTTTCCAGCGCCGCAGTGATGTCCAGGCTGCCGGCACCGGGATACGGTTCCAGCTGGTCCCACAGGTTGGACCAGTCCTGCTGCCACATGTTACCGAGCAGGTGCGCGGCGATCAGGCCGCCTTCGGTCTCGGCCTTGTCCTTGCCGTAGGTGGTGTCCAGCTTGGTACGCGCGTAGCAGTGCAGCTGCTCGTACATCGGCTTGACCTGCTCCCACAGGCGGTCGGTTACCGGCCCGATCTGCTCGGCCGGCATGTCGTAACCGCTGCGCCACATCTGGCCGGCGTCGGCGAAGCCCATTTCCTTGGCGCCTTCGTTGACCAGGCCGACGAAGCGCTGGTAATCGGCGCGCATCGGCTTGGTGGTGGCGTGCCAGCCCTGCCAGGCATCAAGCTGCTTGTCGTAGTCGCGGCTGCTGGCCAGCACCTGCTCCAGGTCGCCCAGCTGGCGGCAGCTGGCGGGGTTGGCCTCGTCGGTGCAGTACTTGCCCGAGCCGTAGGCGCCTTCCATGCGGCTGGCGATGCGGGTCAGCTCGCCGAGCTTGGCCGGGTCGCGCGGGGCCGGCATTGCCGTCATCAGCTTGAGCAGGTGGATCTGGCGCTTGGTGTCCTCGCTCATCGGCTGGCCGTCGTACTTGCCGGCCTGGGCGATCCAGCCATTGAGGATGGTCAGCCAGCGCTCGTTGGCCTTGGCCGCCACGCGCTCGGAATCGTCATTGATGTAGGTCGAGGACAGCCACTGCGCCGAGGTCATTTCCGGGTACAGGGCCTTGTACTCGGCGTTGACGCGGGCGATGAACTGGTCCGCGGTTTCGGTGGGCGCGGCGGTGCCGGCGGCCGGTGCATCGGCCGGGGACGGTTCCTTCTGGCAGGCCGCCAGGGTCAGCGCGGCAGCGCCGACCGCCAGGGCCAGCAGGAGCGGGCGGTGGTTCACGGGGACATCCTTGGGTGGTGACAGACCGGCGAAGGCTAGTGGGGCAGCCGCCGCACCGCAAGGGCCACAGGTCCCGTCAGCGCGCGCAACCGCTGAACAGGTCGCGGTCGCGGTCGTACACGGAAGTCCTTACCTGCATCAGGCCGAGTACCGAGGGGAACAGGTTGTCATGGTCGGTGTACTGGCTGGCACGGCGCCGCACGCAGGCCAGGTCCAGCCCACGGCTGGCGGCGAAACCGGGCGAGAACCACATCGTCATCGGCACCCGGGTCTGTTCCTGCGGGGCGATCGCGTAGGGCACCCCGTGCAGGTACAGGCCCTTTTCACCCAGCGACTCGCCATGGTCGGACAGGTAGATCATGGCGGTGTCGTAGTCCTGCATGCCCTGCAGCGTGCCGATGGTGTGGGCCAGCAGCTGGTCGGTGTATAGCAATGCGTTGTCGTAGCTGTTGGTGATTTCCTCGCGGCTGCACTTGCCCAGGTCCGGGGTGTCGCAGGTGGGGGTGAAGCGGCGGAACGCCGCGGGGTAGCGTTCGAAGTAGCTTGGGCCGTGGTTGCCCAGCTGGTGCAGCACCACCACGCGGTCGCCCGCCCGGGCGCGCACCTGCGCGGCCAGGCCGTCGATCAGGATTTCATCCATGCAACGGCCGTTGGCGCACAGGGTGGGGTGGTGCGCATCGCCCAGCGACTGGGTGTCCAGCCCCTCGCACACACCCTTGCAGCCGGACTGGTTGTCGCGCCACAGGGTGCCGATGCCGGCGTGCTCCAGCACGTGCAGCAGCGACTGGTGGGCACGGATCTTTTTTTCGTCGTAGTCATGCCGCCCGTACGGCGAGAACAGGCAGGGCAGGGAGACTTCGGTGCTGGTGCCGCACGCGTGCATGTCCGGGAAGTTGATCGCGCTGGTCTGCGCCAGCTGCGGCGTGGTCTGCCGGGCGTAGCCGTTCAAGCCCCAGTCCTGCGCACGCGCGGTTTCGCCCATCACGATCACCAGCAGCCTGGGTTTGCTGTCGGCCGCGCGCGGCGTCGCCTTGGCATCCAGCCCGATCGGCAGCTTGGGCGCGCGCTGGATCGGGTTGTCGCCGCGCAGCGCCTTTGGCAGCCCCAGCAGGTAGTTGCCCGGCGTGGCCAGGTACCGCACTTCGCGCTGGTTGCGCATCAGCGACGACATCTCCTGGAAGGACAGCATCGACCCGCCCAGCGCGACGCACGCCGACACCAGCAGGAAACCGCCGCGCCAGAGCAGGGCCTTGCTCCAGCTGCGCCGCACCAGCTGTATGCGCGACAGCAGCACCATCGGCAGCAGCGCCAGCAGCACCAGTGGTGCGAGCAGGCTCGGGGTGATCAGCTCGCGGCTTTCTTTGTGGTCGGTCGCCAGCACGTTGCGCAGCATGTCCGCATCCAGGTAGATGTGGTAGCTGCCCATGTAGTGGGCAGCCATCGCCGTGCCCAGCAGCAGCACGCCGATCATCACCTTCGCATTCCAGCGCCACACCAGCAGGCCCATCAGCAGGCTGTGCGCACCCACCAGCAACAGCAGCAGCGACACGGCGAAGCGCACGCTTCCCGGATGCGTGGCCATCGCGCTGTGCCAGAACAGGCCATTGCAGGCCAGCGCGAAAAACACGCTGGTGAGGGCGATGAGGGTCTCGGTGGAGCACGGGGGGCGCCAGTGGCGCAGGGCCGACAGCAAGGCGAGGCGCGGCACGCGTGAGGCGGAAAACGCGAGCGCGGCGGGAAAAGAAGGCATCTGGTTGGGGCCGGAGGGAGAACCGGCGCCATGGTCGTCAGCGTGCTGTCGGAGTGCGGTCGGAGCGGTGTTCCCTGCGCGTTAACCGGCCGCGCCGTGCATCTGCGATTCAGTCGCCGTCGTCGACACCGGCTGCCGCATCGGCCGACAACGCTGCGTGGCAACCTGCATGCCACGCCGTGCCTGGCACCAGCCACCAGCGGTTGCGGTTGGCGCTGCCGATCATCACCGCCTGCGCGCGGTCCACGCAGGGACCGAGTGCCTGCTCAAGCACCAGCAGCCAGCGCGAGTGGGGTGCCTGCGCCAGCCACGGACCGGCGTCATGCCACTGTGCGTCCCAAGGCCGCTTGAAGCCGAAGTCGGTCACTGGCCGGTCGGCCTGCAGCAGGTTCTGCTCGCGCCACGCCAGTGCACCCAGTTCGGCATCCGGTCCGATCCTTTCGCCGACCTGCCGCATCACCACCGATGCCGAGCTGTAGGGACCCAGCGTAGGCATCAGACCCCAGCCATGCAGGTTCCAGAGCAGTACCGCAGTGATCACCACCAGCGTGCCGGCGCGGCGTTGCCGCAGCCACGCGGCCAACAGCAGTACCACCACGCCGAAGCCGAGCAGCCACCCGCCCAGCACCGGCAACAGGGTTTCAGGCATGCCGCGTCGGGCCAGCTGCGCATGCGCCCAGACGCCATCTCCCAGCAGCGCTACGCCGATCGCGGCGGCAGCCACGCCCAGCACCAGCACATAGGCCAGCAGCAGCCAGCGCGTGCCGGCGCGGCGCAGCAGGCCGGGCAACAGGGGCGCGGCCGCCACGCACAACGCTGGCAGCATCGGGAAGATGTAGACCTCGCGCTTGCCCGGGCTGGCGCTGAAGAACAGCAGCACCAGCAAGGCCCAGCCCAGCAGCAGCCAGTAGCGTCCATCCAGTCGCCTCAGGCGCCGCCACCACGCTGGAACCAGCGCGGGCAGCAGCAGGCTGCCGGGCAGCCACAACGTGGCTATCACCTGCAGGTAGTACCAGGCCGGCTGCACGTGGTGCCACGCGTTGGCGTAGCGGGTGCCGGTCTGCTTGAACAGCAGCTCGCGCGCGTAGGACTGCAGTTCCGGCGAAGGATCGTTGAGCAGCGCGATACCCAGCGGCCCCAGCCAGACGGCAGTGCCGAGCAGGAACGCCGGCACCAGCCAGAGCAGGGCGCGTGCGCGGGGCAGGGGGTCAACGACGGCCCTGCGCTGCTGCCAGCGCCACAGCGCCCACGGCAGCAGCACCAGCAGCGGCAGGAACCCCACGCCCTTGGTCACCGTACCCAGTCCGGCGGCGAACCCGGCCACCCACAGGGCGCGTGTATTCGGCCGCTCCAGCAGGTGGCGCAGCAGGCCCCACAGCGACAGCGTGGTCAACGCCACCAGCACCATGTCGATCTGCGCGCGCTTGGCCATCAGCCCGAACTGCAGGCAGCTGGACAGCGCCAGCACGGCCCACCAGGCGAGGCGGCGGTTCCACAACCGCCGTGCCAGGTCCCAGCTCAGCCACAACGTCGCCAGCGCCGCCAGCAGCGAGGGCAGCAGGAAGGCCAGGTTCCAATTCCCGATGACCTGGTAGGTCGCCGCCTGGATCCACATGAACACCGGCGGCTTCTCGGCGTACAGCTCGCTGCCGCGGTGAGGCAGCAGCCATTGACCGGTATCCACCATGGCACGGGCGGCCAGCACGAAACGCGGCTCGTCCGGCGGGGTCGGGGCCCGCAGCCCGATGCCGGCGGCCAGGGCCAGCAACAGGGCAAGGCAGGTCAACAGGCGCCAGGCGCGGCGGGGCAGGAGGGTCGACAAGGGCGGCCGTTCGCAGGGAAAGCCGAACTGTCGGGCATGCCATGTAAGAAAGGTGTCGAATCGGGTGGATTGCGACCGGCTTCCGACATTCCGGGCGCTACCATGCCGGGTACCATCCCCGAGTTTCCTGCGCATGCGGCTCCTGGTCATCGAAGACAACCGCCAACTGGTCGCCAACCTGTTCGAATATTTCGAAGCGCGTGGCCACGTCCTGGATGTCGCCCCCGATGGCGTCACCGGCCTGCACCTGGCCGCCACCCAGCAGTACGACGCCCTGATCCTGGACTGGATGCTGCCGCGCCTGGAAGGCCCGGACGTGCTGCGCCGGCTGCGCACCGAGCATGGCTCGGACGTGCCGGTGATCATGCTCACCGCCCGCGACGAACTGCCCGACAAGATCGCCGGCTTCCGCGCGGGCGCCGACGACTACCTGACCAAACCTTTTGCCCTGCCCGAACTGGAAGTGCGGCTGGAAGCCCTGCGGGTGCGCGCGCAGGGCCGCAACCCGCGCAAGGTGCTGGAAGTGGCCGACCTCAGCCTGGACCTGGCGACCCTGGAGGCCAAGCGTGCCGGGCAGCCGCTGCACCTGTACCCGGCGTGCCGCAAGGTGCTGGAAGTGCTGATGCGCGCCAGTCCCGCTGCGGTTACCCGCCGGCAGCTGGAATTCGCACTGTGGGGCGATGAGCTGCCCGACGGCGACCTGCTGCGCTCGCATATCTACGAACTGCGCCGCAGCGTGGATGGCCCGTTCGCGCGCAAGCTCATCCATACCCTGCCGCGGGTCGGCTACCGGTTGGGTGCGGCCGCCGGCGAGAGTGGCGATGAGACTGCGTAATCCCGCGCCGCTGCACCGGCGCCTGGTGTGGTGGCTGCTCGGCTACCTTGCGCTGATCTCGGTAGCGGTGTTCAGCGTGGGCAACTACGTGCATGAACATGCCGAGCATTCGGCATGGCGGGCGCTGTTGAACTCCGAACTGGACAGCATCGTCAGCCATATCGAACACGAGCCACATTACCGCTGGCAGGATTCGGACACGCTCCGGCTTTTCACGGTGGACGACCGCCCCGGCGTTCCGGCAATCCTGCGCACGCTGCACCCCGGGCTCCACGACGGTGTGGAGATCAACGGCCGCGCCAGTGCGGTGATGGTGCGCGACACGGACCACCAGGGGCGCCTGGCCCTGGTCCTGGACATCAACGATTTCCATGAGCTCGAGGAATTCGCCACGCGCTGGGTCATGCTGGCCAGCGTGGTGATGATCCTGGTGACCGTGGTGATGGCCTCGTTCGGCGTCAGCCGGCTGGTCAGCCCGCTGCGGTCGCTGGCCCGACACATCGACAACCTCAAGCCCGGCCGGCCGGGGCAGCGTGTCGAGGTCGACCCGCGTGGCAGCTCCGAGCTGTACGTCATCGCCGCAGCGCTCAACGACTACCTCGCGCGCAACGAACAGTTCGTCGAACGCGAACGGGTGTTCATCAGCACCGCCAGCCACGAACTGCGCACGCCCATCGCAGTGATAACCGGCGCGGCCGAACTGGCGCTGGAACAGCCCGCGCTGCCCGAGCGCGCGCGCCAGCAGATGCAGCGCGTGAACCGCACTGCACAGGGCGTGGAGCAGCTGATCCAGCTGCTGCTGGTGCTGGCCCGCGAGCCGGCACGCCTGGCCGGGCTGAAGGAGCGCATCGCCCTGGACCAGCTGGTCCCCGACATCATCGAAGACCACCGCCACCTGATGGGCGACAAGGACCTGCACATCGCCGTCCAGGAGCTGGCCCGCGTGGACATCATCGCGCCGCTGGGCGTGGTCCAGGCGGCCATCGGCAACCTGCTGCGCAATGCCATCGAAAACAGCGGTCGCGGCACCATCACCATCGCTGTATCCGAGCGCGGCGTCGTCACCCTGCAGGATCCCGGCGAGGGCATGAGTCCCGAAGAGATCGCGGCCGTGTATGCACGCATGGCGCGCGGTGACCGCAACGAACAGAGCGGGATCGGCCTCGAACTCATCGCCCGTCTGTGCGAACACCTCGGCTGGGCCTTGACCATCGAACCGAGCGAGCTGCGTGGCACCCGCGTGATCCTCGATCTGGGTGCTTCGCTGCCCGGGCAGCACAGCGACCTTCCGCACTGAAGTCGCCGGTGCATCGCGCGGCACTGCAGCGTGGTCACCGGTCATGACAATGTTAAGCTGCAGCAGGCGTCGCATCATGCGGCGCTTTTTTTTTGCCCTTTCGATCGACAGAGGATCGCATGCCGACCGAACCCAGTACTGCCCTCATCACCAACGACATCGTTGGCCTTGGCCTGATCGCCGCCACCCTGGCCCTGATTTTCTGGGCCGCCAGCGGCCCGACGCCCCTGTTGAAGAAGATCTTCGCCTGGGTGCCCGCACTGCTGCTGTGCTACTTCATCCCGGCCATCTACAACACCGCCGGCATCCTCGACGGGCACCGCACCGCCCTCTACAACCCCATCGCGCGCGACGTGCTGCTGCCGGCCGCGCTCGTACTGCTCACCCTCTCCATCGACCTCAAGGGCATCCTCAAGCTCGGCCCCAAGCTGCTCATCGTGTTCTGCGCCGGCACCTTCGGCATCATGCTCGGCGCCGTGGTGTCGTTCCAGCTGATGTCCTGGATCCACCCCGAGACAGTCGCCGGCGATACCTGGGCCGGCATGGCCGCACTTGCCGGCAGCTGGATCGGTGGCGGCGCCAACATGGTCGCCATGCGCGAAGTATTCGGCACCGACGCCACCACCTTCGGCCAGTTCGCCGTCGTCGACGTCGCCTGCGCCAGCCTGTGGATGGCCGTCCTGCTGTTCCTGGCCAACCGCGCGCAGCAGATCGACACCCGCAACGGCGCCGACACCCGCGCCATCGACGAAATGAAGGCGCGCATCAGCGCCTACGAAGCCCAGAACGCACGCATTCCCAGCCTCACCGACCTGATGGTGATCGTCGGCGTCGCCCTCGGCGGCGTCGGCCTGGCCCACGCCATCGCCGCCCCGGTCAGCGCCTGGTTCAAGACCAACATTGCGTGGGCCGGCCAGTTCAGCCTCGACAGCGCGTTCGTCTGGGTGGTCCTGCTCTCCACCCTGCTGGGCCTTGGCCTGAGCTTCACCCGCGCGCGCAGGCTCGAATCCGCTGGTGCCTCGCGCTTGGGCACGGTGTTCCTGTACTTCCTGATCGCCTGCATCGGCATGCAGATGGACCTGCTCTCGCTGCTGGATCGCCCGTGGCTGTTCCTGCTCGGCGTGATCTGGATGCTCACCCACATTCTTGTCCTGTGGACCGTCGCCAAACTGGTCAAGGCGCCGTTGTTCTTCTTCGGCATCGGTTCGATGGGCAACATCGGTGCGGCTGCTTCGGCGCCGGTGGTGGCAGCAGCGTTCCATCCCAGCCTGGCGCCGGTGGGGGTGCTCCTCGGAACAGTGGGATACGCCACGGGAACCGGCCTGGCATACGTAACCGGCTTGATCCTCAAATGGATGGCCGGAGCATAACGCCACCATCAGCATCCGGAAGGCCGGCCAACTGCCGGCGCTACCTGCTCTCGGTCCCGCCATAGCCGATATCACATCAGAGCCAAAGAAAAGGCGGCGCAGATGCGCCGCCTTTTCGTTTTTAGAAGCCGTCTCGACCAACGGTCGAGACCTACCGTTTCGAACAGCGCGATCGCAATGTTTCAACCAGCGCGATCGCACCAGCGTCAGCAGCAGCGACCGCCGTTGCGGCCGCCGTATCGCGCTTCCTGGCGTTCGCGGAAGAACGTCTTGTAGTCCATCGGCGTGCGGTCCGGGTGCTTCTCCAGCACGTGCCGCACATAGTTGTCGTAGTCGGGGATGCCACAGCACAGGCGTGCCGTCTGCACCAGACGCCGCCAGATCCGGCGGTGCGCCTGGTACTGCCCGACCGGAACCAGGCCCGTGCTCATCACAGGTCCGCCATCTGGTGCGGTTCCAGCGCCACGTACGGCGTCTCACGGTCCGTCCGCTGCGGCGAACGTCGCGCCGCCACGACCGTCTTGATCGCATAGGCCAGGATCGCGAACACCACGAACAGGAACAGCACCGTCAGCCCGGTGTTGACGTAGGCATTGACCACGATCTGCTGCATCTGCGCCACCGACTTGGCCGGCGCCGTGATCGTACCGCTGGCGATCGCATCCTGGTACTTGTGCGCCTGCGCCAGGAAACCCTGCGCCGGGTTGCTGTCGAAGATCTTGATCAGGCCCGCGTAGGTCGTGCAGATCAGCAGCCACACCGCCGGCACCGCCGTCACCCACGCGTAGCGGTCACGCTTCATCTTGAACAGCACCACCGTGCCCAGCATCAGCGCGATACCCGCCAGCATCTGGTTGGAGATGCCGAACAGCGGCCACAGCGTCTGGATGCCACCGAACGGATCCACCACGCCGGTGTACAGCAGGTAGCCCCACAGCGCCACGCAGCCCGCCGTGGCGATGATGTTCGCCGTCCACGACTCGGTCTTCTTCAGCGCCGGGATGAAGTTGCCCAGCAGGTCCTGCAGCATGAAGCGGCCCGCACGCGTGCCCGCATCCACCGCGGTCAGGATGAACAGCGCCTCGAACAGGATCGCGAAGTGGTACCAGAACGCCATCATCGCGTTGCTGCCACTCGGAATGGCCTGGTGCAGGATCTGCGCGATACCCACCGCCAGCGTCGGCGCGCCACCCGCACGGTGCAGGATGGTCGGTTCACCGATTGCCAGCGCCGTGGCTTCCAGCTGCTCCGGCGTGATCGTGAAGCCCCACGTCGTGGTGATGTAATGCGCCGCCGACACCGCATCGGCACCGATCACCGCCGCCGGGCTGTTCATCGCGAAGTAGATGCCCGGATCGATGATCGACGCCGCCACCAGCGCCATCACCGCCACGAACGATTCCATCAGCATGCCGCCGTAGCCGATGTAGCGCATATGGCGCTCGTTGGCCAGCAGCTTCGGCGTCGTGCCCGACGCGATCAGCGCGTGGAAACCAGATACCGCACCACACGCGATGGTGATGAACAGGAACGGGAACATCCCGCCCTTCCACACCGGACCGTCGCCACTGGCCGCGAACTGGGTCAGCGCCGGCATCTTCAGTTCCGGCATCACGATCAGGATGCCGATCGCCAACGCCACGATGGTGCCGATCTTCAGGAACGTCGACAGGTAGTCGCGGGGCGCGAGCAGCAGCCACACCGGCAACACCGAGGCCACGAAGCCGTAGCCGATCAGCATCCAGGTGATCTGCACGCCGGTGAAGGTGAACGCAGGACCCCAGACCGGATCGGCCGCCACCTTGCCGCCGTACCAGATCGCCAGCAGCAGCAGGATCAACCCCACCACCGAGATCTCGCCGATCTTGCCCGGCCGGATGTAGCGCATGTACACGCCCATCAGGATCGCGATCGGCATCGTCGCGATCACCGTGAACATGCCCCACGGACTCTCCGCCAGCGCCTTCACCACCACCATCGCCAGCACCGCCAGGATGATGATCATGATCAGGAACGCACCGAACAGCGCGATCGTGCCCGGCACCTGGCCCATTTCCTCGCGGACCAGGTCACCCAGCGAACGCCCGTTGCGGCGGCTGGAGATGAACAGGATCATGAAGTCCTGCACCGCACCGGCCAGCACCACGCCGACCACCAGCCACAACAGCCCGGGCAGGTAGCCCATCTGCGCCGCGAGCACTGGGCCCACCAGCGGGCCCGCACCGGCGATGGCCGCGAAGTGGTGGCCGAACAGCACGTGCTTGTTGGTCGGCACGTAATCCAGGCCATCGTTGTTGAGCACCGCCGGGGTCGCCCGGGTCGGGTCCAGCTGCATCACCTTGTCGGCGATGAACAGGCTGTAGAAGCGATAGGCGATCAGATAGATGGAGACGGCGGCAACCACGATCCACAGCGCATTGATGTGCTCGCCCCGTCGCAGCGCGACGGTGCCAAGACAGAATGCGCCGAGCAGCGCGAGCGCGGCCCAACCCAGCTTGGAAAAACCTTTCATGAGATTGCGTCTCCCTGAAGAACACCGTAAGGGTCCGCCCTCGCACTGACCGGGTCAATGCGCGCGCGGAGGCTTGCCGCTAGTACTTTGGTCGTACACGGGAACGAAACAGCACGCTTGGAACAATCGGTTGCGGGTATGACGGTTGGCGCCCCCCGGGCCTGCGCCCATCTTGTACCCACTATCCTCCCGATGGAGTCAACATGAGCAGCTCCCCCGCGCGCGTGCAGCGCACCATCCGTGGCATGCCCACCTCCGACGGCGCCGGCGTGCACCTGACCCGGGTGATCGGCGGTCCGTCGCTGCCCGATCTGGACCCGTTCCTGCTCCTGGATGAATTCGGCACCGACCGCGCCGAGGACTACATCGCCGGCTTCCCCAGCCACCCGCACCGCGGCTTCGAGACCGTCACCTACATGCTCGACGGGCGCATGCGGCACAAGGACAACCATGGCAACGAAGGCCTGCTGACCCCGGGCAGCGTGCAGTGGATGACCGCCGGCCGTGGCCTGGTGCATTCGGAGATGCCCGAGCAGGAATCGGGGCAGATGCGCGGCTTCCAGCTGTGGGTCAACCTGCCGGCGCGCGACAAGATGACCGACCCGAAGTACCAGGAATTCGCCCCGGAGCGCATTCCGGTGGTCACCCCGGTGCCGGGCGTGCAGGTCAAGGTGATCGCCGGGCAGGTCGGCGACACCATCGGTCCGATCGTGCAGCCGGCCACCGACCCGCTGTACCTGGATGTCGCGCTGGACGCCGGTGCGCGCTGGGACTACGTGCTGCCGGACGGGCACAACGCGTTCGCCTACGTGTTCGAAGGCGACGTGGTCGTGGGCGAGGGTGAGGAGGCACGCCCGGTCGGGCGGCAGGACATGGCGGTACTGGGCGGCGGCGATCAGCTGCAGCTGCAGGCCGGTGCGGGCGGTGCGCGGCTGATCCTGGTCGCGGGGCGTCCGCTGCGCGAACCGGTCATGCGCCACGGCCCCTTCGTGATGAACACCCGCGAAGAACTGATGCAGGCCTTCGTCGACTTCCAGGAAGGCCGCTTCTGAGGCACGGTAGCGCCGGCCGTTGGCCGGCCCAGGGATCGCCCGGGCTGGCCAACGGCCGGCGCTACCCAGCTGGAGATGCGTGAACCCCCGCATCTCCATGCAGGTCACCGCTCGGCGGCAACCGCCGTGGGATTGAGGTTCAGGCCCTGCGACATCGTCTGCAGCGTGCGCAGTTCGCTGGCATCACTGGGATACAGGGAAATCTGTGCGTACTGGTTCTTGTCGAACTTGACCACGGTCATGCGGCGGGTCGCATAGCCCGGCGGTTCCTGGCCGCCCAGGTCGGGCAGGTACCAGTACAGCGATTCGCCGGCGAAGCCGCCTTTTTCCTGGCGCAGGGGCCGCGACAGCGGAATCCCCGGGTCGCGACCGGTCAACATCAGGGTCATGACCTCGCGTCCGCCCGCATCGACGGCCTTGCACAGCAGGTAGGTGGCCTGAGGCGTTTCCTGCCATTGCAGCCCACTGTTGGCGGGCAGGGCAGGACACTTGGCCGCCGATTGTGCCGACGCCGCGCCAGCCACCAGTGACAGCCCCAGCAATACCAAGGCGTGCAGGATCTTCATGCGTTCCCCCATGTCGGATTGGCCGTGCCGTCCCCCGACGGGCGTCGTTCACCCACGGGGTGACGGCCTGATGATCTCGACCTTAACGGAATGTGACTGGATCTTCAAATAACCATTTCAAATGAAATTGAAGCCGGTCAGCGAGGTGAGGATCCGCTTACGTCCCCTCAACGCTCGGGCAGTGGAATGAATTCCTTGTCGTCGCCGGGGATGGTGCCGAAACGTCCGGATTCCCAGTCGTGCTTGGCCTGCTCGATACGGTCTTTGGAGCTGGATACGAAGTTCCACCAGAGGTGGCGGGGTCCATCCAGGGGTTCACCACCGAGCAGCATGGCCTTCAACGGCGTCTTGGCACGCAGGCGGCCACGCGCGTTCTTTTCCGGAAGGATGAGATGCTGCGCGGGGACGTCCACGCCGTCCAGCTGCGCCTCGCCTTCAAGGATGTAGAGGGCGCGCTCGACGTGACCGGTATCGAGGTCGAGTTCGGCGCCGGGGTCGAGGTCGACGGCGACGTTGAGCGTGTCGGCGAACACCTTCACCGGGGATTCTTCGCCGTAGGCGCGACCGGCGATGATCCGCAGCCAGGCGCCATTGCGGCGCTGCTGGGGCAGGGTGGCGGCGCTGTGGTGGAAGAATCCGGGATCGGTCTCTTCGAATGCTTTCGGCAGTGCGACCCAGGTCTGCATGCCGTGCAGGGGGTGGTCATGTTCGCGTTCCACCGGCGGGGTGCGTTCGGAATGGGCGATGCCGCGCCCGGCGGTCATCCAGTTGACATCGCCGGGGCGGATGACCTGCTCCGAGCCGAGGGTGTCGCGATGGCCGATGGCGCCGGACCACAGGAAGGTGACGGTAGCCAGGCCGATGTGCGGATGCGGGCGCACATCGATGCCCGCACCGGCGCCCATCACCGCCGGGCCCATCTGGTCGACGAACACGAACGGGCCCACGCTGCGGGCCTGGATGCTGGGCACGGCGCGGCGCACTTCCAGGCCGCCGATGTCGTGGACGCGCGGGGCGATGATGGTCGTCATGCGGGCTTTCTCGCTGGCGGGGGACAGTTTGGAAGCATTGCACGGTGTTTCATCTGCTGCATGGCCCGTTCGGGTAACAGGTTGTTTCGTTTCCAAAGCCTTGGTTTGCAGGCGTCACTGTTTTGGGTCGGCGGCCAACGAAAAAGCGGTAGGTACCGACCGTTGGTCGGTACTGCAGATGCACAAAAAAAACGCCACCTTTCGGTGGCGTTTCTGCTTCGATCAATCGATTCTTTAAATCACCGGCTCGCGCAACACCGCCGCGTCCCAACCCGGGCGCGGGGCGAAGCGGTCGCCGTGGCGCTGCTGCAGCACCTTCAGGCGTTCCACCAGCGCATCGGCGCCGGTGGCGCGGATGTACTGGATCGGGCCGCCGCGGAACGGGGCGAAGCCGGTGCCGAAGATGACGCCGGCATCCAGCAGGTCGGCATCAGCGACCACGCCGTCGTGCAGGCAGGCGACTGCTTCGTTGAGCAGCGGCAGGATCAGCCGGTCTTCCAGGTCCTCCGGGGCCTGGTAGTTGGCGGGCACGTCGGGCTTCTGCGCGCGGCCGTTGTCCCACTTGTAGATGCCCTGGCCGTCCTTCTTGCCGCGCTTGCCCGGTTCGACCGTCTGCAGCGCGGCGGGGATCTGCAGCCCGAGGAACGGGGCCAGTTCCCGGCCGACGCCGGCGGCGACGTCCAGGCCCACGGTGTCGAGCAGTTCGATCGGGCCCATCGGCATGCCGAACTTCACCGCGGCCTTGTCGATGACCGGGCCCGGGATGCCTTCGGCGTAGGCGGTAGCCGCTTCCAGCATGTAGGGGAACAGCACGCGGTTGACCAGGAAGCCCGGGGTGCCGGCGACCGGTACCGGGAACTTGCCCAGCGCCTTGCAGAACGACGCCAGGCGGCGTTCGGTTTCCGGGGCCATGCCATCGTGGTGGATGATTTCCACCAGCGGCATCTGCGCCACCGGGTTGAAGTAGTGCAGGCCGGCGAACTGGGCCGGGCGCTGGATGTGGTCGCGCAGTTCCACCAGCGGAATCGACGAGGTGTTGGTGGTCAGCAGCGCGTCGGCCTTCATCTTCGGCTCGAGCGTCTGGTACAGGCCGCGCTTGGCCTCGGCGTCTTCGATGATCGCTTCGATCACCAGGTCGGCCACGGCCACGCCGTCACCGGCGAGGTCGGCCTTGAGCCGTGCGGCGACCGCCGGGCGCTTGGACTCGTCGCGCACCTTCTTCGCGAACAGCGCCTGGGCGCGCTCCATGGCCGGGTCGATGAAGCGCTGCTCGCGGTCCTGCAGGGTGACCTCGAAGCCCTTGTAGGCCGACCAGGCGGCAATGTCGCCGCCCATCACGCCGGCGCCGACGACGTGCACGTGGCGGATGCCGTGGTCCTTCCCGCCCAGTGCCTTGAGGCGCTCGGTGAGGAAGAAGATGCGGATCAGGTTGCGTGCGGTGGGGGTGCCGGCCAGTTTGACCACGGCGCGGCGTTCGGCGTCCAGCCGGGCCTGGATGCCGCTGCCGCCGGTACGCGCCCAGGTGTTGATCAGCGCATAGGGGGCGGGGTAGTGGTCCTTCTTCGCCTTGCGCGCGACCTGCTTGGCCATCTGCGGCGCGAGCAGCTTCCGCGCCAGCCAGGTGTTGGTCGCCCAGGCGGTCAGGCGCTGCTTGAACGGGCGGGTGGTGCCGGCCAGGGCCAGGGCCACGGCGGTATCCAGCAGGACCGCCGGGGCCACCACCTTGTCGACCAGGCCGATGTTGCGGGCCGCCGACGCCGACAGGTTGCGGCCGGTCAGCATCATGTCCATCGCCGCCGGGGCGCCCACCAGCTGCGGCAGGCGCGCGCTGCCGCCCCAGCCCGGGAAGATGCCCAGCTGGGTTTCGGGCAGGCCGATCCGGGTCGACGGGTCGTTCGACGCCACGCGGTAGCGGCAGGCCAGGGCCAGCTCGGTACCGCCGCCCAGGCAGTGGCCATGGATGGCGGCCACGGTCGGGCAGGGCAGTTCCGCCAGTTTCTGGTAGGTGGTCTGGCCGCGGCGGATGGCGTCATTGACCGTGCCGCGGCGATCGAACTCCTGGAATTCCTTCAGGTCGGCGCCGGCGATGAAGCCCGCCGCCTTGATCGACTGCACCACCACGGCCTTGGGCGGATCCATGGCCAGGCGTTCGACCAGGTCGCCCAGTTCCAGCAGCACGTCCTGCGACATCGCGTTGACGCTGCTGTCGTGGCGGTCGAGGCTGAGCACCACGACACCATCGTCACGGATCTCGGGGTGCCAATGTGAGAAGCGGAGCCCATCGAAGCCTGAAAGCATGGGGACGTTCCATCCGGTTGTGTATGGAGAAGGGGGCTATGATCCAGAGGTTGTTTCCTCCCCGTCAAATCCCAATAGCAGGGGGAGACTGGGAACCTTAACGGAACCGTAGTTAAAAGCTGGTGCGGCGTTCACGGATTGGCGCTGAACTTTTCCCGGGATTGGCAGTCTCATTGCCCGACGTCGGTTGGGCTGACAGGAGTGCGGCCCCCCATGGCCGAGGTTGAAACACCACAGGAGCTGGACCTGGAGCTGGTCCGGCGCGTGCAGCGCGGCGAGAGCGCGGCCTTCGATGTACTGGTACGCAAGTACCAGCACCGGATCGTCGCGTTGATCGGGCGCTACATCGCCGACTGGAGTGAATGTCAGGACGTCGCCCAGGACACGTTCGTCCGCGCCTACCGCGCGATCAACAGTTTCCGTGGAGACGCCCAGTTCTATACCTGGTTGCACCGGATCGCCGTGAATACCGCCAAAAACCACCTTGCCGCCCATAACCGCCGCCCGCCCACCGACGACATCGACATCGGCGATGCCGAGCAGTTCGACAGCGGCACCCGCCTGCGCGACACCGACACGCCGGAACGCGAGCTGATGCGCCAGGAACTGGAGAACACGGTGATGAAGGCGGTGGCGGCGTTGCCGGAAGAACTGCGTTCGGCCATCACCCTGCGCGAGGTGGAGGGCCTGAGCTACGAGGACATCGCGCAGAAGATGGGGTGCCCGATAGGCACCGTGCGGTCGCGGATCTTCCGCGCCCGCGAGGCGATCGACACTGAACTTCGGCCGCTGCTGGACATCGGCAGCGCCACCCGCGAGAAGAGCCGCGCATGAGCAATCAACATCCCGACAAATTCGATGCCCACCACCGCCAGCAGCTTTCGGCGCTGGTCGACGGTGAGCTGCCGCTGGAGCAGGCGCGTTTCCTGTTGCGCCGGTTGGAACACGATGACGACCTGTCGCGCTGCCAGGAGCGCTGGCAACTGATGGGCGACGTGCTGCGCGGGCAGGCCTGTGCGCCTGCACCGGCGGGCTTTGCCGAGCGTATCCGGCTCGCCGTGGCAGCGGAACCGCGCCCGTTGGAGTCGAATACGACACCGACGACGCCGGTGCGTCGGCGCGGCTGGCTGCGCGTGGGCGGCGGGGCGGCCTTGGCCGCCTCGGTCGCCGCGATTGCCCTGTTCATGTCCCGCGGACAACTGTCCGACCCGCCCGTGCCGGCCCAGCCGACCACGGTCATCGCCAGCCAGGCGCAGCTGCCGCCGGCACCGCCGCGCGCGCCGGCTTCTCCGTCCGTGCCCGCAGCGGTGGCAGACGCCGCCCTGGCCGTGGCGGCCGTGCCTGCCGCCGCCACCGCGCGCCGCAACAGCGCCACCCGTACCCGGCAGGCCGCGCGCAGCGTGGCCAGCCGCAGCGCCGAACCGATCCGCGCCGTCGCCAGCCAGGCGCCGCTGGCGCCGACCGTGCCGGCCGCGACCGCCCGGGCGTTGCCGTTCGGCGATGTCAGCAGCCTGCAGGCACGGCCGTGGCCACGTTCGACGCTGGGTGACCAGGGCGCGCTGAATGCCAGTTTCCGCTCCCAGCAGCCGCAGGCCGCGTTCTATCCGTTTGAACCGCGCCTGCAGGATGACGGCGCCGATTGAGCCGGTTCTCCCTCCTTCTGCTTTCCCTTTCCCCCCGATGACCCCTGACCCGGAGGTTCGAGTCTGATGACCGCCCGTATCCGTACGCACGCCCTGGCCTTGCTGGCCATCACCCTCCCGCTGGTCGCCTGCGCGCAGTCGCCGTCCCCCGCGGCACCCGCCGCCCAGGCCGCCGCCGCGCCGCGTGCCCCGGCCGCGCCGCTGGTCAGTGGCCTGCCGGACTTCACCAACCTGGTCGAACAGGTCGGGCCGGGCGTGGTGAACATCGAAACCACCATCGTGCGCAGCAACCGCCAGGCGCGCGGCGCCGGCCCGGGACCCGGCGACGATGAAATGCCGGAATTCTTCCGCCGCTTCTTCGGCCCCGATTTCCAGATGCCGGGCCAGCCCGGTGGCGAGGACCAGGGGCCGGGCATCCGCGGCCGCGGCATGGGCTCGGGCTTCATCATTTCGCCTGACGGCTACGTGCTGACCAACCACCATGTGGTGGCCGACGCCGGCGAAGTGAAGGTCAAGCTCGGCGACCGCCGCGAGTTCACGGCCAAGGTGGTCGGCAGCGACCAGCAGTACGACGTGGCCCTGCTGAAGATCGATGCGAAGAACCTGCCGACGGTACGCGTGGGCGATTCCAACACGCTCAAGCCCGGCCAGTGGGTGGTCGCGATTGGCTCGCCGTTCGGCCTGGACCACTCGGTCACCGCCGGCGTGGTCAGTGCGGTCGGGCGCAGCACCGGCGGCCAGGACCAGCGCTACGTGCCGTTCATCCAGACCGACGTAGCGATCAACCAGGGTAATTCGGGCGGTCCGCTGCTCAACACCCGGGGTGAAGTGGTCGGCATCAACTCGCAGATCTTCTCCGCCTCCGGCGGCTACATGGGCATCAGTTTCGCGATCCCGATCGACCTGGCCATGGGCGCCGTCGAACAGATCAAGAAGAACGGGCGGGTCAGCCGTGGCCAGCTGGGCGCGATCGTCGGCGCCATCACCGGCGACGTGGCGCAGGGCTTCAACCTGCCCGACAGCCGCGGTGCGCTGGTCAATGAGCTGGTCCCGGGCAGCGCCGCAGCCAGGTCCGGGCTGGAAGTCGGCGATGTGATCCGCTCGGTCAACGGCACCCCGATCAACACCTTCAGCGACCTGCCGCCGCTGATCGGCGCCCAGGCGCCGGGCAGCAAGGTCCGCCTGGGCGTGCTGCGCGAAGGGAAGGAGCGTGAGATCACCGCGACCCTGACCGAGCTGGCCGAGGATGCCGCCCGCGGCACAGCCGCTCCGGCTGCCGCGGACGCGGCGCCGCAGGTGGGTGCCAACGCCCTGCTGGGCCTGGATGTGGCCGACCTGACCGCCCCGCAGCGCCAGCAGCTGGGGCTGGACGCGGGCGAAGGCGTGCGCATCACCAGCGTCAAGGGCCAGGCTGCCCGCGATGCCCGGTTGTCGCCGGGCATGGTGATCCTGCAGGTCGGGCGCACCCCGGTCGGCAGCGTGGCTGCACTGAACAAGGCGCTGGGCGGCTACAAGAAGGGCGACGTGGTGATGCTGCTGGTGCGCGCGGGCAGCAACAGCGCCTTCGTGGCGGTCAAGACCGGGCAGTAAGTCCCGTCCCTGCTGCGTTTCCGGGCCCGCTTCGGCGGGCCCGGTCGCATTTGGCGCCCCGGCACGCGGGGAGGGGCCGGCCATGCGATAATGTGCCGTTATCCTGACGACGCGCCGCGCCGCCGCCACCTATGTCCTCTGATTCGATGCGGAACATCCGCAACTTCTCCATCATCGCCCACGTCGACCACGGCAAGTCCACGCTGGCCGACCGCATCATCCAGCTTTGCGGTGGCCTCCAGGCCCGCGAGATGGAGGC
>Ga0213821_1000680_pt1 | contig 19237 bp, 17 predicted proteins | sample MC6MC0909MG_FD_179894 | JGI IMG/M metagenome (GOLD analysis project Ga0213821, IMG submission 179894) | Enriched soil aggregate microbial communities from Iowa State University, Ames, United States - MC6-MC0909-MG | ecosystem: Environmental > Terrestrial > Soil > Unclassified | place: USA: Iowa...
AGGGAGGGAAAGAGAGATGTCAAAAACTGTCGTTCGCAAAAACGAATCGCTTGAAGATGCTCTTCGCCGCTTCAAACGTACTGTATCAAAAAGTGGTACAATTCAGGAAGTTAGAAAGCGCGAGTTCTACGAAAAACCTAGCGTAAAACGTAAAAAGAAATCAGAAGCTGCACGTAAACGTAAGTGGTAATTTAATTTCCCATTAAAAATCCCTACGTTCATAACACGCAATTGTATGATTCACTGAGCAGACAAAAATATACCTGAAGTTAATCTTTTTTGATTAATTTCAGGTATTTTACATTGTGCTCAAATTTGCGTACATATAAAAGGCCGAATGTAATCTCTCAGATTTATTCGGCTTTTTACACATATAATGATGATGAATTACTAAAGATTATGCCATACAAAGGATTTATTCGCTGTATATTAAAAACATGTGAAACTTTTTACAAGGTCAGTCGTATATACAAGAGAGAAGCATGTAAGAAGGGAGGGAAAAAGATGCGAAGATGGAGAATCCTCAGCTATCTTTTGGTTATTTGGATGACTTTTTTGTTAGCGTTTCCACTAACATCTGCTTTTGCAAGTAGTAAGGTCTATCACATACCGATTCATAATGAAGTAGAACGAGGACTTCACGCATTTTTAGAACGAGCTTTTAAAGAGGCGGAGGAAAACCATGCTGAGGCAATTATTTTAGACATTCATACGCCAGGTGGTTTCGTGAATGCAGCAGGGGATATCGCTATGTTAATGGATGCGACGCCTATAAAAAAAATTGCGTTTATTAACAAAGATGCCCATTCAGCAGGTGCCTTTTTAGCCTTACATGCAGATGAAATCTACATGGTCCCAAATGGAACAATCGGTGCGGCTGCGGTGATTGACTCAGCAGGAAAGGCCGCGGATTTAAAGGCTCATAGTGCATGGGTTGCTCAAATGGAAGCAGCTGCAGAGGCGAAAAATCGAGACCCATTATATGCGCGAGCAATGGCAGATGTATCTGAGGATTTATCAGAATTTCGAGCAGGGAAGGGAAATTTATTAACGTTATCAGCTTCAGAAGCAGAAAAAGTTAAGTATTCAGAAGGAACGGCTTCGAATTTCCAGGAGCTACTAGAAAAAACAAAGTTAAAGGGTAGTGAAATCGTATCGATCGAACCTACTTTTTCTGAAAAGCTTGCTCGATTTATAACAAATCCAATTATTGTACCAATTTTATTGTCAATTGCTAGCTTAGGACTTGTGATGGAGCTATATTCGCCAGGTTTCGGCGTTCCGGGTATAATGGGATTGTCAGCACTTGGATTATTTTTCTTTGGGCATATGGTGGCAGGCTTAGCTGGTTATGAATCTTTACTGTTATTCGTTTTAGGCTTAGCGCTTGTCATTGCAGAGTTTTTTGTCCCCGGTGGTATTGTTGGTATTTTAGGTGGCGTGCTAATATTACTAAGTCTCATACTGGCAGGTGCAAGCATAATGCAAATGATTATAGCGATTTTCATTGCGCTTGTTGTTGCTATAATAGGAATGGTGATCCTGATGAAATTTTTCGGTAAAAAATTGCATGTCTTAAACAAATTAGTGTTGATGGATGCGACGACGACGGAAGAGGGCTATGTGTCTAATATTAACCGCACGGAGTTGCTTGGAAAAGTAGGAAAAACGATTACCCCCCTACGTCCTGCAGGTACGATACTATTTGGAAATGAGCGCATTGATGTGGTATCAGAAGGTGGCTATGTTGATGCTGGGAAACATGTAGAAATTATTAAAGTAGAGGGCTCACGTATTGTTGTGAGACCATCAGAAAAAGAGATGGAGGAATAATAAATGGGATTTGATTTAGCCTTAATAGGTCCAATTGTCGGGCTAGTCTTATTATTTATTGTGGTTGCGGTATTCTTTACCTTTGTACCAGTAGCACTGTGGATTTCTGCACTTGCGGCAGGTGTCCGTGTTAGTATTTTCACTTTAATCGGAATGCGTTTACGTCGAGTAATTCCATCACGAATTGTGAATCCTTTAATTAAGGCGCATAAAGCAGGTTTACCTGTAACAATTAATCAACTTGAGAGTCACTACTTAGCAGGTGGTAATGTTGACAGAGTTGTCAATGCGTTAATCGCAGCCCATCGTGCAAATATCGAGTTAACATTTGAACGCTGTGCAGCTATTGATTTAGCAGGACGTGACGTTTTAGAAGCTGTGCAAATGTCTGTAAACCCTAAAGTAATTGAAACACCATTTATCGCAGGTGTTGCGATGAACGGGATTGAAGTAAAAGCGAAGGCACGTATTACTGTACGTGCAAACATCGAACGTTTAGTAGGTGGTGCTGGTGAAGAAACAGTTATTGCCCGTGTAGGTGAGGGGATCGTTTCAACAATCGGTAGTGCTTCTAGTCATACAACAGTTCTGGAAAATCCAGATATGATTTCTCAAACAGTTCTTTCTAAGGGCTTAGATTCTGGTACAGCATTTGAAATCTTATCGATTGATATTGCGGATGTTGATATCGGTAAAAATATCGGTGCAGAATTACAAATTGAACAAGCTCAGGCAGATAAAAATATTGCTCAAGCGAAGGCTGAGGAACGTCGTGCTATGGCGGTCGCAAATGAGCAGGAAATGATTGCCCGTGTTCAAGAGATGAAAGCCAAAGTAGTAGAAGCAGAGGCTGAGGTACCACAAGCGATGGCAGAGGCACTTCGTTCAGGAAATCTTGGTATAATGGATTACATGAACTATCGTAATATTCAAGCAGATACAGCTATGCGAGACTCAATTTCTAAAGTGAGCTCAGATAAACCAGAAACAAATGAACCTAACGTCTAAAAAAACGGAAAGGAGCGGTACTAATATATGGAACAATTAATTATATTTGCGATAATTGCCATAGTCAGCTCTATTTTCGGTAAATCAAAAACAAAAAAAGAACACAAGCAAATGCCACCTTTTAATAAGGATTCCCATGTTGATCCAACCACTTTGGCAAAAGCTGAAGAGGTTCCTTCCCAACGACCTGTTGTTAAACCACAAAACTTTGAGGATTTTGCACGCGAGTTTTTAGGCGAGTGGAAGAACAATGAGCCTAAGGCAGAACGGACGAAGAACATTGTCGAAGAAAAAGGCAAGGAGGAAGTGCCTAGCTACGTGGCACCACCAATCGTGCCAAGTGAGTCAGTGAGTCGTTCCTCAAATCGACAAAGTAATGGTCGCTTAGAAGCTGGGAAAAATAATAAAGCAGGGGCTCACTCGCAATCTGCTTTTCAATTACCGAATTCAAAAAATTCTTTGATGCAAGCGGTTGTCATGGCAGAGGTTTTAGGTCCTCCCAAAGCAAAAAGAAAATAACTAGCATGTCCTCCTTTTTCGAAGCATATATTGCCGAAGAAGGAGGCATTTTTTTATGAAAAAATTATTTCAGTTGACGCCGCTGCTTGAATTATCCCAATATGAAACATTAAAAATTATTGGCCCATATCGTTTTCTTCATGCAGACGCTTCATCATGCTCCTTTATTTATGCTGACTTTCATATAATGGTGCGAGGAAAATCATTGGACATTCATGCTCTTAAGGAAGAAATGCTTCATCTTTCTGTAGAGGATTTACAAGAACTTCATGTGAAAATGACAAAGGATATGGGTGTGAGGGATAATGTGGAATAACCGACCAATTATCATACGTATAAAGCGCCATGAAAATGTTCATCCTTTTATTCAAGCATTGCACGTACAGCATGTGCCATTAAAGCGTGTTGTTTTTCGCGAGCAAGAGGTTACCTTTGAAACGACGATGCATTATTTGCCAAAGATTCGTCGTGTACGTAGGCATTTCCGACTGAAGATGGCTGTCTATTATGCGGATGAGCTTCAAGTTTTTCGGGCACAACTTTGGACCTTACTTGGTTTGGCAATGATGATTGCCATTCCATTGCTATGTGCACAAGTTATTTGGCGTGTTGACATTGAAGCAGCGTCACCAGAATTAGAGCAACGTATTGGCAACACCTTTCAAGAAACCTTTCAATTAGAAACGCCTATGTCAAAAAAAATTTTACCATCTGATGCTGTTATTCGTCAGAAGCTACTAGAAACGCATCGAGATCTATCATGGGTGCACATTGAAAAGCATGGAGGACGTGTTATTTTACGACCTCAGGAATCACCTAAACAAACAAAAATAACGAATGAAAAGCTTGCCTCACATTTAGTTGCAACGAAAAGTGGTGTTATTACACATTTTAATATTCAAAATGGTGAACGGAAAATTTCAGTGAATGATACTGCCTACGAAGGTGACGTTCTTGTAAGTGGTGTAATTGAAAGTGGTACTGATCAAGTGTTTGTGGGTGCAAAAGGTGAAGTCTATGCTGATTATTGGCTGGAGTGTTCTTTTAAAATTCCAACAAAAATAACATTAGAAACACTGCAACAGAAGCAATGGCGTGTATTAGTGAAGGGCATCCATCAAGAAAAAATTGACTATGTGCAAAAGAAGGATTTACCGAACTGGCTTGATCCATATGTTTCAATTGTGGAAGAGCAGAATACTAAAAAAATGCAGGTGGAGCTTGATAAATCCAAAATTGATTCATTACTTTTACCATTATTACATGAAAAGGTTATCCGTTCATTACCTGCGAAAACGGTCATTAAAAAAGAAAACCTTTTACAGGTAAAGTGGGGGAATGGTACAGTTGAAGGGAAAGTTCTATTTTTAGTCAATGAAAACATTGCAAATCCAATACAAGGCCAACAAGGAGAATGATTATGTCAGAACATTTAACTGTTTTACAAGTGGATAATCCTAATGAAGCGGTAATGCTACTTGGAATTTCCGATGCCAATATGAAATTAATCGAAGAAGCCCTTCAAGTTCATATTATTACACGTGGAGAGCAAATTCAGCTAGCTGGTGAAGAGGATGCTAAGGAACAAGCGACATTTCTTTTACATGCACTTTTAAAAGTCATCCGCAAGGGAATTAATATTGATCAACGTGATGTTGCAACAGCTATTGAAATGACACAAAAAGGAACAATCGAATATTTTGCAGAACTTTATGATGAAGAAATAGCACGTACAACAAAGGGAAAACCGATTCGCGCAAAAACAATTGGTCAACGAGAATACATACAAGCAATCCGTCATAAAGACGTTGTTTTCGGTATTGGTCCTGCCGGTACTGGGAAAACGTATTTAGCGGTAGTCATGGCAACACAAGCACTAAAAAATGGACACGTAAAACGTATTATTTTAACACGTCCTGCAGTAGAAGCAGGAGAGTCCTTAGGCTTTCTTCCAGGAGATTTGAAGGAAAAGGTGGATCCATATTTACGACCACTCTATGACGCTTTAAATGATATCTATGGAGCAGAGCAAACACAGCGTCTAATTGAACGAGGCACAATTGAAATTGCACCATTAGCATATATGCGTGGGCGAACATTAGATGATGCCTTTGTCATTTTAGACGAAGCTCAAAATACGACACACCCGCAAATGAAAATGTTTCTAACGCGTTTGGGCTTTGGCTCGAAAATGGTCATTACTGGCGATAAAACGCAAATTGACCTACCTAAAAATACAGAATCTGGATTGATTGTAGCAGAACGTACATTAAAATATGTTAAACCAATTCATTTCCAAATACTAGAGCAAGGTGATGTAGTACGTCATCCAGTCGTTGCAAAAATCATCCAAGCTTACGAAGATCAGCAGCTTTAGAATGGTCTCTTTTTAAGCGACCATTCTAAAGAAGCACCGAAAGTGAAGAGAAACGTAACGGCAGGCAAATGAAACGACAGATGATGCCCCAAATTCTACGTGTGTCATGTAGTATTAGAAATGCTCATGCTTAAAAAAATAGACACGAATTTATGGTTTTAGCGCGAATTTGGTTGTAAAATGGGAAATAATGTGACAGCTATACTAAATTGTATAGCTGTTTTTTGCTTTCTTATACATTTTTCGAGAAAAATGTTTTTTGAATTGGTATGATAGTAAGTAGATAGAGGAGGTGCCGAATGGAGAAACAACTTCGAAAACTTACTGAACTAATTGGTTTTCGCTATTTTTTAATTGTCGTTCTCATCTTAACAGGGTCCCTGCAATTTGCCTTTATGTATGGCAATGTTAAAGGTGTTACATATGATTTCAAGCCACTACAATTAGCGCCTGAAACAGTACGATCAACAAAAACGATTGAAGACACTTATAAAACACAGCAAGAACGAGAGAAAGCAGCCAATGCAGTTGCGCCAGTCTATCAATTTTCAGAGGATGTCGCAAAGCAACGTGCTGCCATTGTTACATCTTTATTTGACTATGTACTTGAAGTGAAGAAAGATGTTGAGAAAAGCAAAGAACCGGTTCCGAATGTGGACCAAGTGGCACAGCTTCGCAAAAAATTTGAATCCATTGATTCAGATCAAATGCCTATCATCTTTACGGATTCACAGCTAGAAGGGTTGCTCATACAAAGTGAGGCAGATTTAACAAGAACAAGTACTCAACTTTCTAAGCTAGTCCAAGAATATTTACAGAAATCCATTCGTGCAGAAAATGTATACGCAGCACAAAATGATTTTGAAACGAAAATTCGTGGACAGCGGGGCTATCCAGATAGAATTTACAATACTGTCGTTTTAATTGGGCGTACAAGTATTATCGAAAATGAAACAATTAATGAGGAACAAACGAAAATTCGTAAGGAGCAGGCAAAAGAATCGATTGAGCCAACTCGAATTCTTCAAGGCCAAATTATTGTACAGGAAGGTCAAATCATAGATAACGAGGCGTTTCGTCAATTAGAGCTTTTAGGTATGGTGAGTAATAAGGCATCCCTAAAGCCGATTGCGGGTCTTATGATTTTAATCTTCCTGCAAATGATGTTTATGTTTATTCTGTTTGAACGCTGGGAGGCAGACGAGCATAAAAAAAGGAATGCTTTATTGGTAACAGGTATTGTGTATACCCTCTCTGTCGTGTTGATGAAATTTATTAGCCTAGTCTCAGGAGGCTTTGACGTTACTGTTGCATTTCTATTTCCAACAGCCTTGGCGACAATGCTGGTCAGATTATTAGCGAATGAGCGTGCCGCAGTTTTGATTACAGTCATGACGGCTGCATCAGCAGGAGTGATTTTTCAAGAAGGGTATTCATCTGTTATGCAGATGGAAATTACACTATATATTATTTTTGGAGGCTTTGCGAGCATCTTCTTTATGCGTAGTGTGGAAAAACGTTCGCATATTTTACATGCTGTAGGTGTCATTGGTTTAGTCAATATAGCATTTATTGCTTTCTATTTACTGATGACACAATCATCCTATGGTTTGTCTGAGTTGCTATTTTATTTTATCGCAGCCATGTTATCAGCCTTACTTTCAGGAGCTCTGACAATGGGTCTTTTACCATTCTTTGAATCAGCATTTGGTCTATTATCATCGTTGCGTTTAATTGAGCTTTCTAATCCTAACCATCCGTTGTTGAAAAAGTTATTAATGGAAGCACCAGGAACATATCATCATAGTGTAATGGTTGCAAATTTAGCAGAAGCAGCATGTGAGGAAATTGGGGCAGACGGTTTATTAGCACGAGTTGGGTGTTATTATCATGATATTGGGAAAACAAAGCGTCCAGCATTTTTTATTGAAAATCAGATGTCAGGGAATAATCCACATGATTCGTTGCCACCAGAGACGAGTGCAGAAATTATTATTGCACATACCACTGATGGTGCTGAAATGTTAAAACGCTATAAAATGCCTCAGGAAATCATTGATATTGCCTTGCAGCACCACGGAACAAGTTTGTTAAAATTCTTCTTATACAAAGCAAAGGAAGAAGGAAAAGATTTTGATGAAGCAAAGTTCCGCTATCCTGGTCCAAAACCTCAAACAAAGGAAGCTGCTGTGATTAGTGTGGCGGATAGTGTTGAAGCGGCAGTGCGCTCAATGAAGGAACCTAATGCAGAAAAAATTCATAAGCTTGTACGAGCTATTATTGATGACCGCGTACAGGATCATCAGTTTGATGAATGCGATATTTCAATAAAAGAGTTAAAATGTATAGAGCGAGTACTTTGTGAAACGCTGAATGGAATTTTCCACTCGCGTATTGAATATCCAAAGGCAGATAAGTAGGAGGATCTATGATTTTAACAATTGATTTTACAGATGAAACAAATGAAGTGGCAAAAGAGCATATGGAGCTTGTTGAGCAGCTGTTACAGCAGGCTGCAAAGATAGAAAATATTGAGCCCGAAACAGAGGTGTCGGTGACCTTTGTTACAAATGAAGCGATTCAAGAAATAAATCGGGAATACCGTGATAAGGATCAACCAACAGATGTAATTTCATTTGCTCTAGAGGAATTAGGCGAAGGTGAAATAGAAGTTACCTTTGAAGGAATGCCTCGTATTTTGGGAGATATCATTATTTCAACGGATCGTACAAAAGAACAAGCACAGGAATATGGTCATTCATTTGAAAGGGAATTAGGATTTTTAGCGGTCCATGGATTTTTACATTTATTAGGATACGATCACATGGTGCCTGAAGATGAAAAGATTATGTTTGGTAAGCAGGACGAGATTTTACAATCTTTTGGCTTAGGACGGGATTAAATGAATGTTCGCAAATATGTACGCTCTTTTAGCTATGCGTTTATGGGGATAAAGACGGCTTGTGTAGAGCAAAACTTTAAGTCACATTTGCTTAGTGCAGGTGCTGTATTGATTGCTGGCTATTTTACGGGGCTATCACAAATGGAATGGTATATTGTACTTTTGCTAATAGCACTTATGTTTGCGCTTGAAATGGTGAACACTGCAATTGAACGTGTTGTGGATTTGGCATCACCGAATATTCATCCACTAGCAAAGCAAGCGAAAGATCTTGCGGCGGGCGCAGTACTTGTATTTGCGATATTCAGTGCTATAATCGGATTACTCATCTTTATGCCGAAATGGTTTTAGCTTTACTCATTTTTTCGACCATACAGGATTAGCAAGCTGAAGTATTATGATTTATTTAGCAAAAGGAGAACTTTGATGACAATTGATATGCATGCATTACTAGAAGAATCAAAAAAGGCACGCGAAAAGGCATATGTCCCTTATTCAAAATTTAAAGTAGGTGCAGCCCTTTTAACAAAAAACGGCGAGGTTATCCATGGTTGTAATATTGAAAATGCTGGCTATAGTATGACTAATTGTGCTGAACGAACAGCATTTTTCAAGGCCGTGTCAGAAGGAATTTATGACTTTCAGGCAATTGCTATTGTTGCTGATACAGACGGTCCATGTGCGCCGTGTGGAGCTTGTCGTCAAGTAATGATAGAGTTTTGCGAGCCTTCTATGCCTGTCTATTTAACAAACTTAAAAGGTGATGTAACAGTAACGTCAGTTGGCGAATTACTACCATTTGCATTTACAACGGAGGATTTAGAGAATGCTGGAAACTAATACTGGCTATAAGTCAGGCTTTATCTCCATTATCGGTCGACCAAATGTTGGGAAATCAACATTCTTAAACCGTGTTATTGGTCAAAAAATTGCGATTATGAGTGATAAGCCACAAACAACACGAAATAAAGTACAAGGTGTACTAACAACTAATGATAGCCAAATGATTTTTATTGATACACCGGGAATCCACAAACCAAAGCATAAACTTGGTGATTTCATGCTTAAAGTTTCTAAAAATACATTGCGAGAAGTAGATGTTATTATGTTCATGGTCAATGCAGAGCAGAAACTAGGTAAAGGTGATGAATTCATCCTTGAAATGTTAGCAGGGAATCCAACACCTGTCTTTTTAGTCATCAATAAAATTGATCAAGTCCATCCTGATGAATTAATAGGAATCATTGAGAGCTACAAAGAACGCTATAACTTTGCAGAGATTGTACCAATTTCAGCATTACAAGGAAATAATGTGGAAAATCTGCTGGCAACATTAACAAAATATTTACCAGAAGGTCCACAGTACTATCCGGCAGACCAAGTAACAGACCATCCTGAACGATTTATTATTTCAGAGTTAATTCGTGAAAAAGTTTTACATTTAACACGCGAAGAAGTGCCACATTCTATTGCAGTCGTTATTGATAAAATTCGCCGAGATGAGGAAAATGAAGATAAAATTCATGTTGCAGCTACGATTATCGTGGAAAGAGATTCTCAAAAAGGCATTGTGATCGGTAAACGTGGGGCACTATTAAAAGAAGTAGGCATACGTGCACGAAAAGATATTGAGATGCTTCTTGGTTCGAAAGTGTTTTTAGAGCTTTGGGTAAAGGTGCAAAAGGATTGGCGAAACAAATCCACGCATTTACGTGATTTTGGTTTCCGTGATGATGAATATTAAAGGTTATGCTGTTAGCGAAATAACACTATAACCCATTGATCGTTTGAATGGAGCTGTCCAAAAAGTTTTGGAGAGCTCTATTTTCATGGGAAATTTGTTGAAAGGAGGAAGGCTGGTGCTACATAAATGGGAAGGGATTGTTTTAAAGGTACGTGCTTACGGAGAATCCAATAAAATTGTAACTTTACTAACAAGAGAAGCAGGTAAGGTGGCAACAATGGCAAGAGGTGCCAAAAAGCCTTCGAGTAGACTGGCATCTGTGACACAACCGTTTACATACGGTATGTTTATGGTTCAGCATCATACAGGTATGGGAACATTACAACAAGGTGAGCATCTCAATTCAATGAGACATATACGTGAAGATATCATGGCAACAGCCTATGCAAGTTATATCATGGAGCTTGTTGAGCGAGTAGTGGAAGAAGGAAAAGCTGAACCTTATGCATTTGATGTCCTTTTACAAGCATTGCAAGCAATTGAGGAAGGCTATGATCCTGAAGCTATTACATTGTTCGTTGAATGGAAAATGTTACCGTATACAGGTGTACAGCCTATCTTACATGCTTGCTCTACTTGTGGGGCAGTAGATGGAGAATTTGCCTTTTCCTTTGCACAGGGGGGCTTTTTATGTCATCGATGTTATCAGCATGATCCTTACATTATCCGTCTAACACCAACGCAATTGAAGCTCATTCGAATGTTCTACACTGTACCTATTGATCAGATTGGGAAGCTAGACTTAAAAAAAGAAACAAAATATTTTATCAAAAAAATTATTACAACCATTTATGAGGAACAAACAGGTATTCGCTTTAAGACTAAAAAATTTATCGAGCAGCTTGAAAGAACGCCAGAATTGCAATTGAGAACAAATGTGGATGCAGAAAAAATGCCAGAAGACCCTTAATTGGATCTTGTGGCATTTTTAAATATTAAATTTCTTCTTCATCATGATTGAACTCATAATAGGTTGCCCATTTATCAGCAATTTTGGTAAATTCTATATAGAGGTAGACTGTTTCACTGTTTTTACCTGTAATATGCAAAATAGCGGTGCCTTCTGCTAATGGTGTAACCTTCACTTGATTATCCTCTATGGTCGCTTTTACTGTTGCAGACTCTAAATCTATCTTTTCTAAAGCAACATTTTTTGGCTCAAACGATAGTTGATCGCTTGAAAAAACTAATTCATCTGCCATTTGATACAAATCGATACTTCGTACAAAATCATACGTAGTAACTTCAGCTGCCATCACTTGTTGTTGAGTGCCGTTGGAAAATGTTAATAAATATTGCCCATTTTTAAAGATGGAAATGGAGGCCGATTGGTTGTTTGTTTTAAATTCATAGGCTGTTGGTGATAAAGTTTGTCCATCTGTAGTTTGAATACTAACTTCAGTAGGGATAAAATTCAAATCGCTTTCCATTAAGTTAAGTGGTAAGCTCTCTACATAATCTTCTTCCTCTACTTCTTGTAAAGTTGTTTGTAGTTTTCCATTTACATTGTTCACATGCACAATGTAAAAAATATCTATAAATTCCTCTGTTTTTTCATTAAAGCCTGTTATGACTAATTTTCCTGTTCCCTCTTTTAACGGTTTTATAGTGATGGATTCCGTCATGTCCTCTTCTTCATCCCATGTAAAAATATCCTCTGCAGGCTCAATACCGCCGTAAGAAGCAAAGATATAGTCCTGACTGTATTGACTAGCAAAAACAGTTGCGTTCCCTTGTACATGTTCTGCACGAACTACAAACGATGCTAATTGGGAGCGTTTCACATGGCTTTGTGGACTAAAGGTAGTAGGCGTTGTACCTTTTGTGATGCTATTGGCAAAAAGCGTTTTGATAAACGGTTCATATTCACTGCCTGCCTTTACATCGGAAAATGGAATGTCGATGTCATCAGTGATGGGTAGATTGAAGCCCTTTACAATCATTTTTGACATTTGCCCGCGTGTAATATTATGAGTTGGGTGAAAATAACCATTCGAGCCACTAATGATGCCTGCATTAGCTAAAGCTGCAATGGCACCATAATTCTCATCACCAGGTTTGATATCCTTAAAATGAGGATTTTTTACATGGACGGTGTCTAGCATTAGCATACCAGCTAAAATTTTTGCAGCTTGAGTACGTGTGATTGGGTTGGCAGGTTTGAAAGTGCCGTCTGGGTAACCTGAAATAATGCCACGCTGTGCTAAATTGATGATGGCTTGGCCTTCTTCTGTTGAAGCATTGATGTCAGGGAAAATAGTCGCAGCATTTACTGAGGGTGTAATGACAATGGCACTTGTGGCTAATGCTGAGGCCATTGCAATTTGATAGAAACGATGGGTCTTCAAGTGATTTCCTCCAAAATAGTGAAAATAAAATTTTTATAGTATTATCTTATTTTTTAAAAATCCTTCCATCATAAATTCAAACTTCCGGACGAGTGAATAATTTTAAGCTGGAATGATCGTGCAATGTTAAATTCTTGTTCATTAACAATTAAGATTAACTATAATACTTTATTTATATCAAAATGTATGTAGTGAGAATAGAGGAAATGTTATCCTTTAAGTGAATACTCAATCACTTATAAAAGGGGATAATTTGTAATTATTTTGTCATATGAAATATTTGACAAAAAATAGTAGGGTAAATTGAGTAATATGCTAACTTAAATAGCATAAAAAAACAAAAATTTAGTTTTTTTAAGAAATAAAATTTTTGAGATATTTTTATTTAAACTTTATATAAATGTATTTACAATTCGATTTATGTAGTTCTTTTAGCCTTATAATTATGTCATTAATAGCAGATATTAGATGGAGGTATTAGGTTTAAAGATTTATTTTTTGAATCGTTTTTAATATAGTCATAGTATTAACTAATCATTCAAGACCCATATACTAGTTGAAAAGGCATTTTAACCTATGATATTGTAATAAATATAGGTTATGACATTAAAACTATTTCGGTATAATTTATACATTTAATATCCATATAAAACTAGTCCAATTCATATAGATCTGACATGCATATAAAATGTAAAACATGCCTCTATCAGCAAAGATGTTTTTTAGAACAACGCAGTCCTATGGAAGAAGGAGGGAGTCACATAATGCTAGAACATTGCGTATGTGGCAAAAAATATGCTAAGAAAAGTAACATTAAGTATTGATGAAGTTGAAGCAAATGATATTTTGGCTGAGGATATTTTTTCCGAGTATCAATTATTAGCTAAAAAAGAGTTAGTTTTAACGGATCGGATTATTGCTTTACTTAAACTTAGAAAAGTAGATGAATTAGCTGTCTATTTACCATCAAATTCAGTTCGGATTGTCCATGATTTAAGTGTTCAGCGAACAAGGGAGTATGAGGATGTCTTTGCCCCACTAATGGCTAAAGAAAATGAAGTAGATGAGTATAAAGAAAAAGTAAGTACGCTATTTATGACGACATTGGAGAATGTTGTCCATGAATTACGCTATGGTCAAATTTTAAAAAGTATGCAGGACACGGCTTATGTACGGGGTGTTTTTGAAAAAATTTTAGAAGAGAAACATCGCTACGATTTACTTATGCGATTAAGAGAATGGGATGAGTATTCCTTTGTCCATTCATTTGATGTATTTGTTTTAGGCACTATCTTTGCACGATACCTAGGGTTAGCAGATATCGAAACATTAGCACGGGGGTATTTGTTCCATGATATTGGCAAGGTCTTTATTCCTCAAGAAATTCTAAATCTGAAAAGAAAGTTATCAGAAGATGAATTTGAGGTTGTTAAAACACACACAACTAAAGGGTATGAATTACTTGTTGAAAATGGAGAAGAAGAGATTGCCTATCTAGCACGAGATCACCATGAGCGCTTTGCTGGTAAAGGCTATCCAAATAAACTATGCGCAGATGAAATGAGTGAAGGGGTTCAATTATTGCAAATCATTGACGTATATTCAGCAATGACATCAAAACGTGTTTATCATACAGGGTATGCAGCAACGGATGCATTAGCCGTTTTATATCGTGATCGGCAATTATATAACGAAAAGTTCATGCATAAATTCGTGGAATGTTTAGGGATCTATCCTGTTAACTCAGTAGTCTTATTATCAGATAATCGAAGTGCTCAAGTTGAGCTCGTCTATGATTTATTCCCCACATTGCCGAAAGTTAAATTATTGGATGAACAAACATCTATGAATCTACCTTTAAATTATAGTGTGAAAATTGTGAAAATGATTGATTATCGTGCAGATAGCTTTGAGGAAATATTTAATTTATTTGTTGAGCAATTAATCCGCTGTGACGAGACTAACTTAAGAATACACTTCAAAAAACTAATTGATCACTTACATCCAAAAGAGATAGTCTTAAAAATCTTCTTACCTGCCTTTCGAATTCTACGTTTATTGACTAGAGAAATTCAGACGGATATGACAAAATATAGAAATTCTATTAGTATTCTTAAAAAATTATTGGAAGAACAATTAAATGTTTTATACATGGATTATCATCATGAGCAAACAACTATTTTAGTTGTAGAAACCTCGCTTCGTGAAAACTTTTTCATAAAACTTGTACAGAGTATTTTGTATATTGATAAAATCGTTCCATTTTTCATAAATCCAGGGGACGATCAGCGAATTACGCAATTAATGGAACATTGTGATGTAAATGTAGCTTATTTTATTGAAGATGAACTCACGGTAGAAAAACGAGTTCGTCCTATGCGAGAGGGTACATTCCTTTATTATTCTCTTTCGGATATTGAGGAATTATTAGTAAGTTTGGTGGGAATGAGCATGAAACGGTTCTCCTTTGAGGAGAAGATGCAGGAGCGCTTGTTTTTTAAATTAAAGGCATAGCCAAAAGGGAGCTGAAATTTCAGCTCCCTTTTATAAGGCTTTTATCAAAATCCGGACGTTATTACGCCAAGGAAAAATTGATATTAGAATTGTAGTTGTTTTTCAATGTATGCTTTCACATCAGCAATTGGCATACGAACTTGAGACATAGAATCGCGATGACGTACTGTTACTTGACCATCTTCTTGTGAGTCAAAGTCATATGTGATACAGAATGGTGTACCAATTTCATCTTGACGGCGGTAACGTTTACCGATTGATTGGGATTCATCAAAGTCAACTGGGAATGCCTTACGAAGTTCTGCCCATACATTTGTAGCCTCATCAGATAACTTCTTAGAAAGTGGAAGGACAGCTGCTTTAAATGGTGCAAGAGCAGGGTGGAAGCGTAAAACGGTACGCTTATCGTCACCTTCAAGCTCCTCCTCGTCATATGCATCACATAGAAATGCTAATGTCACACGGTCAGCACCTAAAGAAGGTTCAATACAGTATGGAACATAGCGTTCGTTTGTGGCTGGGTCAATGTAAGTAAAATCCTCACCAGAGTGCTCCATATGCTGTTTTAAATCGTAATCTGTACGATCAGCTACACCCCAAAGCTCACCCCAACCAAATGGGAATTTAAATTCAATATCTGTAGTAGCATTCGAATAGTGTGATAATTCATCTTCCTCATGATCGCGAAGGCGCATAGACTCTTCTTTCATTCCTAAATTCAATAACCAGTTTTTACAAAATTCTTTCCAGTATGCGTGCCACTCAAGGTCTTCGCCAGGCTTACAGAAAAACTCAAGCTCCATTTGCTCAAATTCACGAGTACGGAAAGTAAAGTTACCTGGAGTAATTTCGTTACGGAATGATTTACCGATTTGTGCAATACCAAACGGAGTGCGCTTACGCATAGAGCGTTGAACATTTTTAAAGTTCACGAAAATACCTTGTGCCGTTTCAGGGCGTAAATAAATTTCGTTTGTAGAAGACTCTGTAACACCTTGGAATGTTTTAAACATTAAATTGAATTGACGAATATCTGTGAAATCAGCCTTACCACAATCAGGACATACCACATCATACTTAATCATTGTTTCTTTCATTTGATCAAATGTCATACCATCGACAATGATTTCATCGCCCTTTGCTAACGCAGCGTCCTCGATGATTTTATCTGCTCGATGACGTGCCTTACACGCTTTACAATCTATCATTGGATCATTAAAGTTACCAACATGACCAGAAGCCACCCAAGCTTTAGGATTCATTAAGATGGCAGCGTCTAGTCCGACATTGTGCTCAGATTCTTGAACAAATTTTTGCCACCATGCTTTTTTAATATTATTTTTTAGTTCTACACCTAATGGACCATAATCCCAAGTGTTAGCTAAGCCTCCGTAGATTTCAGACCCTGGGAACACAAAACCCCGGTGCTTTGCTAATGATACGATTGTTTCCATTGATTTGTTAGCCATAATATAGCCTCCTTCAAATTTTTCACATTGTCTTTTGCGGTAAAACGCCAAAGTCTCTTTCATTTAGACTAAGCCTAAATGAAAATAGCACCCGTCTCCGGGCACAATAGATGCCCAGGGACGAGTGCTAATACCCGCGGTTCCACCCTGATTGTTTTAAACAAACTGTTTAAAACCTCTTTTTAAAAAGTTAGCTCAGGGAGTGCCTTTTCTCTGTCGCTGTGTAGACTTTCACCATCTTCTACTCGCTATTAAATGGAACAGATACTTTTTTCCCATCATCGCCTGTATATAACGCAATAATGCTCGAAAATACATATAGAGCAAGCGTATGTGTCAATATTGTAGCATGTAGTTCTTTAATTCGCAATAATTATTAAAATAGTATATAATAATTGAGCATAAGTATAACACTATTAGATTTGAGGCGGTGAGTCCAATCGAACTCAATAAGCGTCAGGAAGACATTTTACAAATTGTGAAAGAAAATGGGCCAATTACAGGCGAACATATTGCAGAGCGTCTCAATCTGACAAGAGCGACTTTAAGACCAGATTTGGCTATTCTCACAATGGCGGGCTTTTTAGATGCACGACCAAGAGTTGGTTATTTCTATTCAGGAAAAAAAGCATCCGTTACATTAACGGATAGTATTAACAATTTAAAAGTGAAAGATTTTCATTCAGGACCCGTAGTTGTACCGGAAACAATGACTGTTTATGATGCGATTTGCTTTATGTTTTCGGAGGATGTTGGTACACTCTTTGTCGTGGATAAGAATGAGTTTCTGACAGGTGTACTATCGCGTAAGGATTTACTACGTACAAGTATTGGCACGCAGGATCTAAACAAAATTCCTGTACATATTATTATGACGCGCATGCCTAATATTTCGTACTGTCAGCGATCAGATTCTTTAGTTGTGGCGGCAAATAAGTTAATTGAGCGAGAAGTTGATTCGCTACCTGTAGTAGAACCACAGGAAGGTGGCTTAACAATTGTAGGCCGTCTTACAAAAACGACGATTACACGTGCTTTCTTATCACTCGCACAGAATGTCTAAATTTTGAAGGAGTGCAGCATGAAAAGATTACGCGTTTTTGTTGTATCTGATTCAGTCGGTGAAACTGGTGATCAAGTAGCGAAAGCAGTTATTAGCCAGTTTCGGCCTGGTTTGGAGAACACAGTTATTAGACGTTTTCCATATATTCAATCAGAGGAGCTTATCCAAAAAATTGTTTGTCTTGCAGCAAAGCAACAGGCATTTATTGTCTACACGCTAGTTCGACAGGAAATGCGTTTACTGATGCAGGAGCTGTGTGAGCAGGAAAAAATACATGCTGTTGATATTTTAGGACCTGCATTAAAAACAATGGCTACCTTTATGGAAGAATTCCCGTTAGAGGCACCAGGGATAGTTCACCAGTTGGATGATGATTATTTTAAAAAAATCGAGGCTATTGAATTTGCAGTAAAATATGATGATGGCAGAGATCCACGTGGATTATTACAGGCGGATATTGTACTTGTAGGTGTTTCACGTACCTCTAAAACACCCTTATCACAATATTTAGCACATAAACGCTATAAGGTGGCGAATGTTCCATTAGTACCAGAAGTGGAACCACCTGAAGAACTATTCCAAATTGATGCCAAAAGATGTTTCGGTTTAATTATTTCTCCTGAAAAATTAAACTCGATTAGAAAAGAAAGATTAATGACTCTTGGCTTGGATGATGATGCTATCTATGCACAGCATAATCGTATATTAGAAGAAATCCAGCATTTTGAAAAAATTGTCGGGAAAATTGGCTGTAAGGTTATTGATGTAACAAACAAGGCTGTAGAAGAAACAGCAAATGTTATTATTGAACATATCTTGACCTGTAAATAAGCATGGATCTTAGATAAAACCACCTCGGTAGTATGGGGCGGTTTTTTTGAGTCGCTTTTAGAAAATAGTATAGATAAAAACTAATTTTTGTTTTATAATAATAAAATTGTGGTAAAAATATTTAAAAAGAGAAAAATCCTATTTTTTTGTCGAGAATTAAAGGATTTTTAAAACGGATAGCGAATTGTGTTTTAGAACGTAAATTAAAGATGGTGATGAATTTGGCAGGGAAGATTCCAGAAGAAGTGATTGAACAGATTCGTACACAATCGGATATTGTTGATGTCATAAGCGAATACATGCAACTTACAAAACGTGGGCGTAATTGGTTTGGTCTCTGTCCTTTTCATGGAGAACAAACACCATCTTTTTCTGTGTCATCAGACAAACAAATTTTTCATTGCTTTGGTTGTGGTGCAGGCGGTAATGCTATTACTTTTATCATGGATATTGAAGGGATTTCGTTCCCTGACGCAGTCGTGAAACTTGGTGAACGTGCCGGCATACATTTAGATGTTGGACCAACTTTACCTGACGTAACGAAAAAGATATCTAAAGCGGAAGAAAGGATGAAAGAAGCACACGCTTTTGCAGCGGATTTTTTCCACCATTTACTATTGAACACAGAA
>Ga0213821_1000682_pt1 | contig 19227 bp, 18 predicted proteins | sample MC6MC0909MG_FD_179894 | JGI IMG/M metagenome (GOLD analysis project Ga0213821, IMG submission 179894) | Enriched soil aggregate microbial communities from Iowa State University, Ames, United States - MC6-MC0909-MG | ecosystem: Environmental > Terrestrial > Soil > Unclassified | place: USA: Iowa...
CTGGTGTACCAGTTGTCTTGCCAAAGGCATCGCTGGGTAGCTATGTGCGGACGGGATAAGTGCTGAAAGCATCTAAGCATGAAGCCCCCCTCAAGATGAGATTTCCCATAGCGTCAAGCTAGTAAGAACCCTGAAAGATGATCAGGTTGATAGGTCAGAGGTGGAAGCATGGCGACATGTGGAGCTGACTGATACTAATCGTTCGAGGACTTAACCAAATAGAAAAGCGGAGGCGACTGGTCAACTTCGACAGACGTTGGAGAGCCGGCACTGCAAATCCTGGTTTTGGATTTGTAGGGACGGATCGAAACGGCCGAGAAGTTAGGAGCCGAAGCTAGACAAGTTTTAAAGCGAACTCGTTTTTACAAAACTTCTTCTGCATTATCTAGTTTTGAGGGAATGAAACCTCAACAATCAAATAGTCTGGCAATAATGGCGAGAAGGTCACACCCGTTCCCATACCGAACACGGAAGTTAAGCTTCTCAGCGCCGATGGTAGTTGGGACTTTGTCCCTGTGAGAGTAGGACGTTGCCAGGCAAATGAAAGACAACCTGTATCAGGTTGTCTTTTTTTGTTTTAGGAGTTAGATTGATAGTGGAAAGAAAAAGATCAAATATGGACAGTAATTTGAGAAAAGTGGAAAGTAATTACCTAAATGGAGAGTAAAACCCTTTCAGGCCAAAAAAATTTTGAATTCCTTCAAAGGAAATATAAAAAAGTAAATAATTTACCTTTTCATTCAGGCGAATGCCCTGAATTTTTTACTTTGTGCCCTCAAATTTATGAATCATTAAATATTTAGTAGTTTTTTACCACTATTCACAGGTTTCCAATGCGAGAAATTTGGAGAAAATCAGTAGTAGTGAATCGTTGCATCTACATAAAAATTTCAGTATAATCAAAGTCAAATATAGTCAAAGTCAGATGATGGGGGGTGGGAAGATGAGAAATATCTCCGATATTATTGAAAAATATTTAAAGCAGGTTTTGGAAATGAGTGAAGAAGATCTTGTTGAAATTAAGCGGAGTGAAATTGCTGATAAATTTCAATGTGTTCCTTCACAAATCAATTATGTTATAAATACTCGTTTTACGATTGAAAGAGGATATATTGTTGAGAGTAAACGGGGCGGTGGTGGATATATTCGGATTATGAAGGTTCAATCCCACGATTTTGCCCATTTAATTGATCATTTGCTTTCACTCATTCAAAATCGCATTAGCCAAACAAGTGCCGAGGATGTCATTGTAAGACTTGTTCAAGAGGAGATCATTACTAAACGAGAAGCGAAAATTATGTTAAGTGTAATGGACCGATCCGTATTATATATTGATCTTCCATTCCGAGATGAATTAAGAGCAAGAATGCTAAAAGCAATGTTAACATCTTTAAAATATAAATAATTTGCGCAGCCGGAGAGGTGAAAATATGATTTGCCAAGAATGCAATCAAAGGCCTGCAGCACTTCATTTTACAAAAATCATTAATGGTGAAAAAACAGAAGTGCATCTTTGTGAGAAATGTGCTCAGGAAAAAGGTGAAATGTTTATCTTTAATGGAGAGTCGGGTTTTGCATTTAATAATCTATTAGCAGGTTTATTAAATATCGACCCTTCCTTTCAAAAGCCAAGCCAAAGTCCGTTTCACCAGGAGGAAATCATACAATGTCAGCACTGCTCGATGACATTTCCACAGTTCTTAAAGATAGGCCGTTTTGGATGTGCTCATTGCTATGAGACGTTTAAAGACCAGCTAAAGCCTGTTTTAGGGCGTCTTCATAGTGGGAACTGGGCACATAACGGTAAAATACCAAAAAGAATTGGCGGCGGGATTCATCTCCGAAAACAGATTGAAGAGCTGAAAAGTCACCTAAGGGAGTCTATTTCCCATGAAGAGTTTGAGAAAGCAGCGGAGATTCGCGATGAAATACGTACCTTAGAGAAAAAATTAGCCGAAAGCGAAGAGGGAGGGGAATAACGTGTCACTTGAACGTTTTCTTAATCAAGCCGTCAGCTCTTGGATGAGCGAGGAGGGACCTGATTCGGATATTGTTCTTAGTTCCCGAATCCGTTTGGCGCGAAATTTTGAAGACTATAAATTTCCTACTGTTTTTTCACATGAAGAAGCCAAAATGATTATTGTAAATATGGAAGATATTTTAAGAAAATCTGCTATTCAAAAATTTGGGCATATGGAATTGTTGAAAATCGATGAAATGCAGCCTCTCCAGAAAAGGGTTTTAGTAGAAAAGCATTTGATCAGCCCGAAACTGGCTGAAGATTCACCACATGGTGCTGTTCTATTAACCGAAAACGAAGAAGTTAGTATTATGATTAATGAAGAGGACCATATTCGGATTCAATGCTTGTTTCCCGGTTTACAATTATCTGAAGCATTGGATGCCGCAAATGAGATAGATGATTGGCTTGAAAGTAATATTCAATACGCTTTTGACGAAAAACACGGTTATTTAACAAGCTGTCCAACCAACGTTGGAACAGGTCTCCGCGCTTCCGTAATGATGCATTTGCCAGGGTTAATCTTAACACAGCAAATTAATCGAATCATTCCTGCTATTCACCAATTAGGGCTTGTTGTAAGAGGGATTTATGGCGAGGGCAGTGAAGCACTGGGGAATATTTTTCAAATCTCCAATCAAATAACCCTTGGAAAATCGGAAGAGGATATCAGTCGTGATTTGAAAGGGGTCGTGGGCCAGTTAATTTCACAAGAAAGGTCAGCCCGTGAAGCATTACGAAAAACTTCGAACATACAATTAGAAGACAGGGTGTACCGTTCATTAGGAGTATTATCTAATAGCCGAATTATTGAATCGAAAGAAGCAGCACGTTGTTTATCGGATGTTCGGCTTGGAATTGATATGGGGTTTATCGAAAATATGCCTAAGACCATTTTAAATGAATTAATGATATTAACCCAGCCGGGCTTTCTTCAGCAATATGCCGGCGGTCCATTACGGCCGCACGAAAGGGATATTAGAAGAGCGGCGTTAATTAGGGATCGAATAAAAATGGAGAATGAAAAATAGGTGAGGAGGAAGAGAATATGATGTTTGGACGTTTTACCGAAAGAGCACAGAAGGTTCTTGCTTTGGCACAAGAGGAAGCTATTCGCCTTGGTCATAACAATATTGGAACTGAGCATATTTTATTAGGCTTAGTTCGAGAAGGTGAAGGAATTGCTGCAAAAGCACTGTATGGGCTTGGTTTAGGTTCTGATAAAATCCAAAAAGAAGTAGAAAATTTAATTGGCAAAGGACAAGAAACTTCTCAAACGATTAACTATACTCCTAGAGCTAAAAAGGTCATTGAATTATCAATGGATGAGGCTCGAAAATTAGGACATTCCTATGTTGGAACAGAGCATATTCTCCTTGGTTTAATCCGGGAAGGAGAAGGGGTTGCTGCTCGGGTACTTAATAATCTTGGTGTCAGCTTAAATAAGGCACGTCAACAGGTGCTGCAATTATTAGGCAGCAATGAATCCGGCGGCCATCAAGGCGGGGCATCAGTAAGTGCGAATACACCAACACTCGATAGCCTTGCAAGAGATTTAACGTCGATTGCAAGGGAAGGCAGCCTTGACCCTGTGATTGGGCGCAGTAAAGAAATTCAGCGTGTCATCGAGGTGCTAAGCCGCCGAACCAAAAATAATCCAGTGTTAATCGGTGAGCCTGGCGTTGGTAAAACAGCGATTGCCGAAGGGCTTGCCCAGCAAATTGTGAACAATGAAGTACCAGAGATTCTCCGTGATAAGCGCGTAATGACCCTTGATATGGGAACTGTTGTTGCCGGAACAAAGTATCGTGGTGAATTTGAGGATCGCTTGAAAAAGGTAATGGATGAAATTCGCCAGGCAGGAAATATCATTTTATTCATTGATGAGCTGCACACATTAATTGGTGCCGGCGGAGCGGAGGGTGCCATCGATGCCTCCAATATCTTGAAACCATCGCTTGCCCGAGGAGAGCTCCAATGTATTGGGGCAACGACTCTTGATGAATATCGTAAATATATTGAAAAAGATGCAGCACTAGAACGACGATTCCAGCCGATTCGCGTTGATGAACCAACGGCTGAAGAATCCATTCAAATTTTAGAAGGCTTGCGTGACCGCTACGAGGCCCACCACCGCGTTTCAATTACTGATGAAGCCATTCAAGCAGCGGTTAAGCTTTCAGACCGTTATATTTCAGACCGCTTTCTCCCAGATAAAGCGATTGACTTAATCGATGAAGCAGGGTCAAAAGTACGGCTTCGCTCATATACAACCCCTCCTAATTTAAAAGAATTAGAGGTAAAGCTTGAGGAAGTGCGTAAAGAAAAGGATTCAGCAGTACAAAGTCAGGAATTTGAAAAAGCTGCTTCATTAAGGGATTCGGAACAGCGTCTTCGCGAACAACTTGAAGAAACGAAGAAAACGTGGAAGGAAAAGCAAGGTAAAGAAAACAATGAGGTAACAGTGGAAGATATCGCAAGTGTGGTATCAAGCTGGACCGGAGTACCTGTCTCCAAGCTTGCTGAAACAGAAACAACTAAGTTACTTAATTTAGAAGAAGTGCTCCATTCTCGTATTATCGGCCAGGAAGAAGCCGTCAAAGCTGTTTCAAAGGCGGTTCGCCGTGCAAGGGCGGGGTTAAAAGATCCAAAACGCCCAATTGGTTCCTTTGTCTTCCTTGGACCAACAGGGGTGGGAAAAACAGAATTAGCACGTGCCCTTGCAGAAGCTATGTTTGGTGATGAAGATGCGATGATTCGCATCGATATGTCTGAATATATGGAGAAGCACTCCACATCCAGACTAGTTGGGTCGCCTCCAGGATATGTCGGCTATGAGGAAGGCGGACAATTAACGGAAAAAGTCCGGAGAAAACCATACTCTGTTATTTTGCTGGATGAAATTGAAAAAGCACATCCGGATGTTTTTAATATCCTGCTTCAAGTACTTGAAGATGGCCGCTTAACTGATTCAAAGGGCAGAACAGTTGATTTCCGAAATACTGTTTTGATTATGACATCCAATGTCGGTGCAGAGGCACTAAAACGAAACAAATATGTTGGCTTTAATATTCAAGATGGTGAGCAGGACTACAAGGATATGAAGGGAAAAGTAATGGAGGAATTAAAAAAGTCCTTCCGTCCGGAATTTTTGAATCGTATCGATGAAATCATTGTATTCCATGCGTTAGAGAGAAAGCATCTTAATGAAATTGTCACCTTGCTATCTGACCAGTTAATCAAACGCTTGAAAGAGCAAAATATTTCACTTGAATTAACAGAAGCAGCAAAGGAGAAAATTTCTCAAGAAGGTTATGATCCTGAATATGGGGCAAGACCACTTAGACGGGCCATTCAAAAGCATATTGAAGACCGACTCTCTGAAGAATTATTAAAAGGAACATTATTAACAGGACAGCATGCTATAATTGATGTGAATAATGGAGAATTTATTGTGAGAATGGCAGAAAAAACAAGCTTAGCAAAATAGACTTGTTTAGTTCATTAAAAATATGTTAGCCGCTTAACAACAAGCAAGAGGTACACGTGAATAAAGTCAACCCGTGTACCTCTTTTTTCATAAAAGAAGGAATAATAAATTTTGGACTTTAGAATTGTCCAGCTCAAGGCGCCATCGGCTCAGGTCACAAGCCAATCCGTCCAAAAGGTTAAAGAGCAACTTTTCGGCCGGCTCGTCTTGTGCTTGTCGCCGATATACGGGCGCCTTGCGCTTTTCTTAGCTAATAGGAAAGTATAAATTTTTCAAATTTATACTTTCCTAACGCATAAGTGCAACTACGCCTCTGTCTTCGCCCTTAGGGGCTCGACAATCGGCGAGTTTTCTTTATTTTAGGTTAGCAAGTGAGGTAGGAGTCAGATGGCTAAACGAAAAACAAAGTTTATGTGTCAGGAGTGCGGGTATGAATCCCCAAAGTGGATGGGGAAGTGCCCAGGCTGTGGACAATGGAATAAGATGATTGAGGAAGTAGAAGTAACGGGTGCAACGAGAAGAGGGGCTTTTGCTCATTCTCAAAGCGGGTCTAATTTATTAACAAAACCAATGCCCATTAATTCAATTGAAATGGAAAATGAACCAAGAATCCTTACCGACTTAAATGAGCTAAATCGGGTGCTTGGCGGCGGCGTCGTTAAGGGCTCGTTAGTATTAATTGGCGGAGACCCAGGGATTGGTAAGTCTACTCTTCTCCTGCAGGTATCTTCACAACTTTCCAATAAAGGGAATCAGGTTTTATACATATCTGGTGAAGAGTCATTAAGGCAGACAAAGCTTCGTGCTGAACGATTAGGGATTATCTCAGAAAATCTATTAGTATATGCAGAAACGAATTTGGAAGAAATTAATCGAACCATTGATAGCACGAATCCAAGCTTCGTGATTATTGATTCTATCCAAACGATTTTCCATCCGGATGTGACATCAGCACCGGGCAGTGTATCACAAGTGCGCGAATGTACCTCTGAACTAATGAGGATCGGTAAAACAAAAGGAATTGCTATTTTTATTGTTGGGCATGTAACAAAAGAGGGATCCATAGCGGGTCCAAGGCTGTTAGAGCACATGGTGGATACCGTCCTTTATTTTGAAGGAGAAAGACATCACACATACCGAATTTTAAGGGCTGTCAAAAACCGCTTTGGTTCCACAAATGAAATGGGTATTTTTGAAATGAAGGAATTTGGCCTCGAGGAAGTGGAAAACCCGTCAGAAATCTTTCTCGAAGAACGGTCACGGGGAGCAGCAGGCTCGACAGTAGTAGCCTCAATGGAAGGAACCCGTCCGGTTCTCGTTGAAATACAAGCGTTAATTTCGCCAACGAGCTTTGGGAACCCAAGAAGAATGGCGACAGGAATTGACCACAACCGTGTGCCGCTTTTAATGGCAGTCCTAGAAAAGCGGGTTGGGATGCTGCTCGCGAATCAAGATGCTTATTTAAAGGTAGCTGGAGGGGTGAAATTAGATGAACCAGCCATCGACTTAGCTGTAGCCGTAAGCATTGCCTCCAGTTTCAGGGATAGACCGACAAGGCCCACAGATTGTATCATTGGCGAAGTTGGATTAACAGGTGAAGTAAGAAGGGTGTCAAGAATTGAGCAGCGGGTCCAAGAAGCCGCAAAACTGGGCTTTGAGCGCGTGATATTACCAGCTAATAATTTAAGCGGCTGGACAGGACCAAAGGGTGTCCAGCTCATTGGTGTCTCGTCAGTTAGTGAGGCACTTGAAGCAGCGTTGGGAGGGTAATAGATGGAAAATAAAAAGCTTGGTGAACAATCTGTCAGTGATGTTTTACAGTTTATTGCCCCTGGGACACCGATTCGCGAGGGGATTGATAATGTGCTTCGGGCTAATACTGGGGGACTCATTGTCGTTGGCTATAATGAAAAGGTAAAAAGCATTGTCGATGGCGGCTTTGAAATCAATTGTTCTTTTTCGCCAAGCTTTTTATATGAACTGGCAAAAATGGATGGGGCCATCATATTAAATGAAATAGGCAACAAGATTCTTTTTGCTAATGCTCAGCTCGCACCCAACCCAGAAATACCATCATCGGAAACTGGGATGCGGCATCGTACAGCTGAACGAGTAGCCAAACAAACAAAAGCCTTAGTGATTGCCATTTCACAAAGAAGAAATGTGATTACCTTGTATCAAGGGAATTTTCGCTATGCATTAAAAGACATTGCCGTCATTTTGACAAAAGCAAATCAAGCCATTCAGACGCTTGAGAAGTATAAGGTCGTCCTCGAGCAAAGCATTACGAATTTAAGTATTTTAGAGTTCGAGGAATTCGTAACCTATAACGACTTTTTACTTGTCCTCCATCGTTTTGAAATGGTCTTAAAAATTAAAAATGAACTATTAACCTTTTTGCATGAATTGGGGACAGAAGGCCGTCTCATTCGCTTGCAAATGAATGAAATTTTAACAGTTTTAGAAGAAGAGACGATGCTGATCATTAAAGATTATGCCTTCGAACGGGATATCAAGGCCCGGGAAGTTCTGCAGCGAATGCAGGCGATGACGACGAACGGGACGATTGAGGATATGGTTTTATTAAAATTATTGGGCTATCTTGGCTATGTTCACCTTGATGAAAATAAACATCCACGAGGCTACCGGATTCTGAATAAGATTCCAAGGCTCCCATCCGTTATTATTGAAAACTTAATCAGTTCTTTTGGTGACCTGTCAAATATTATCTCTGCCACAGTGGAGGAACTGGATGATGTAGAAGGAATTGGTGAAGTTCGTGCGAATAAAATTAAAGAAGGCTTTAAGTTAATTAAAGAACGGCTATATACCGACCGTCATCTATAAAGGTGAAACTTCAATCAGGCTTTTACGGGCAGTTGATCCCTGCTTATTAGTAGTTCTATCAAAGTCTTGATGTGGGGGTCTTATTGCCCGTTAATACGTTATAAAAGCATTGAAAAAACAAATCACGTGTGCTAAAATGGGCAATTTCAATTTGTTTGACACAGAATTTTTCCAATGCTACCCTATGAGGAGTAAGTTTTTAACATAACAGATCTATTTCAATTTGTTTACAATTTAGAAAAATAATCACCAAATCAAGGTTTCAATTTTAGGAATATGTTTATAATGAATTAGAGGAGGTGAAGGAATGTTAAAACGAATTGTGCAAGCATGCTTCCTCATTTTAGGTGGTACGCTTGGAATACTGTTATTACCGGAACTGTTTATATTAATTCATATGAATGACATTCCACTTATTAATAACCCATATGTTACTGCTATTTTAGGTGCTATTATTTTTTATCTTATTACCTTTTGGGCGGTAGATTATGTCTTTAATTTCATTAAATGGGCTGAAGATTCTTTAGTAAAAATTCCTGTAACGGACGTGCTTTTTGGTAGTGTTGGCTTAATTTTTGGTTTGATTGTTGCCTTTTTAATTGGTTTTGCACTTAATGCCGTGCAAGTGCCGATTTTAAATGCTGTTGTCCCCATCTTGCTGACACTTTTGTTTGGCTATCTAGGCTTTCAGGTTGGCTTTAAAAAGAGGGATGAGCTATTAAGTCTTTTTGGTAATCGTGGTAACAAGAAAAAGTCTGGTGATGAGGAAGCCGAAAAGATAGCTGGAAAGGCTTTAAAAATATTAGATACGAGCGTCATTATTGATGGCCGTGTCGCCGATATTTGCCAGACGGGATTTTTGGAAGGTACGATTGTCATCCCACAGTTCGTTCTTGAGGAATTACAGCATATCGCGGATTCTTCCGATGTGTTGAAACGAAATCGCGGCCGCAGAGGCTTGGATATATTAAATCGGATTCAAAAAGAACTCTCGATAAAAGTAGAAATATATGAGGGCGATTTTGAAGAAATTAGTGAAGTAGACTCCAAGCTCGTGAAGCTTGCGAAATTAACAAATGGCATCCTTGTAACGAATGATTTTAATTTAAATAAAGTTTGTGAACTGCAGAATGTCTCTGTATTAAACATCAATGATTTAGCAAACGCTGTGAAGCCGGTTGTCCTTCCTGGGGAAGAGTTAACGGTTCAAGTAATTAAGGATGGTAAAGAGTATCATCAGGGTGTTGCTTATTTAGATGATGGAACGATGATCGTTGTCGAGGAAGGAAGAGAATACATCGGCAAGAGGATCGAGGTTCTTGTTACGAGTGTTCTTCAGACATCTGCCGGTCGAATGATTTTTGCAAAGCCAAAATTATTAGAAAAAGCGCTGTAGCTGGACATAGACATAGATAGACAGATTGGGGTTTTTTTATGACTTACCAAGTCATTCTCCCGGCGGCTGGCCTGGGGAAAAGAATGCGAGCGGGGAAAAATAAACTTTTATTAGAGCTTAATGGAATGCCAGTGCTGATCCATACATTAAAGGTATTTGAGGACGATGAGGCCTGCAATGGCATTATATTAGCAATACACCCTCAGGATGAGGAAGAATTTAGGGCATTGCTTAAAAAGTATCGTATAACGAAAGTAATAAATTTAGTACCAGGTGGGGAAGAACGTCAGCATAGCATTTATAATGCCCTTAAAACAGTAGAAACCAATGGAATTATTCTTGTTCATGATGCAGCTCGTCCTTTTATTCGCAAGGGACATATCCACCGTTTAACAGAAACAGCAGAGGAAACTGGTGCTGCTATTATTGGGGTACCGGCAAAAGACACCATGAAAAAGGTACAAGATGGTGCAGTAGTGGAAACTGTCGAACGTTCAAGCTTGTGGGCTGTTCAAACCCCACAAGCTTTTCGCATTTCCTTACTTAAGGAAGCATATGAAAAAGCAGAAAGGGATCACTTTCTTGGAACGGATGATTCCAGTTTAGTGGAGCGGCTGAATGTTCCAGTAGTAATCGTAGAAGGTGACTACGACAATATCAAACTGACAACACCTGAAGATTTATACTTTGCTGAAGCAATATTGAAAAAAAGGGAGAAGGAGTTTTGCTGATGTTTCGAATTGGGCAGGGTTTTGATGTTCACCAACTAACAGAAGGGCGTCCGCTTATTATTGGCGGCATTACGATCCCTTACGAAAAAGGCCTTTTGGGCCATTCGGATGCCGATGTTTTATTACATACGGTCTCTGATGCTTGTCTTGGTGCGATTGGGGAAGGCGATATCGGCAAACATTTCCCGGATACCGATCCGAATTTTAAAGATGCCGATTCTGCGAAGCTGATGGAGCATGTTTGGAAGCTAGTAAAAGAGAAGGGGTACGAGCTTGTCAATGCCGATTGCACCATCATTGCGCAAAAGCCTAAAATGGCTCCCTATATTGAGCAAATGCGCACTCGAATTGCGGAATTACTAGAGGCAGCACCGGAACAAATTAATGTAAAAGCGACAACGACCGAAAAGCTTGGCTTCACCGGCAGAGGAGAAGGCATTGCCTCTCAGGCAGTAGTTTTATTAAAAAAGAAATGATAAAATAATTAGTTGAAACTATATAAATTATCCATGGAGGCATTATAATGTCAAACGAAGTTCGTGTAAGGTATGCTCCAAGTCCAACGGGACATTTACATATCGGAAATGCCCGTACTGCGTTATTCAATTATTTATTTGCGCGCAGCCAAGGCGGGAAATTTATTATCCGGATTGAAGATACGGATAAAAAGCGGAATATTGCTGGCGGTGAGGAAAGCCAGTTAAAATATTTAAAATGGCTTGGCATGGATTGGGATGAAAGCGTTGATGTCGGCGGAGAATACGGTCCCTACCGTCAATCAGAGAGAAATCATATCTATGAAACCTACTACAATCAATTACTAGCGAATGGCCATGCATATAAATGCTACTGTACAGAAGCTGAGCTTGAAGCAGAGCGGGAAGTGCAAATGGAACGTGGCGAAACGCCACACTATTCCGGTAAATGCCGTCATTTAACAGAAGAAGAACGCCGCCAATTTGAACAAGAAGGCCGCAAACCAAGTATTCGTATTGCCGTGCCGGAAGGAACTACGTATACGTTTGATGATATGGTAAAAGGCACTGTATCGTTTGAATCGGAAGGAATGGGTGATTGGGTCATTATCAAAAAGGATGGCACGCCAACCTATAATTTCGCGGTAACCATTGATGACTATTTAATGGAGATTTCACATGTACTGCGCGGAGATGACCATATTTCCAACACTCCAAAGCAGCTGATGGTCTATGAAGCATTAGGCTGGGAGCCGCCGATCTTTGGACACATGACGCTGATTGTCAACGAAAGCCGCAAGAAATTAAGTAAACGTGATGAATCGATTATCCAGTTCATTGAGCAGTATGAGGAATTGGGTTATCTTCCAGAAGCGTTATTTAACTTTATTACATTACTTGGCTGGTCGCCTGCAGGTGAAGAGGAACTGTACTCCAGAAGTGAGTTTATTGAAATTTTTGATGCAAACCGTCTATCAAAATCACCAGCATTATTTGATAAGCAAAAGCTTACATGGATGAACAACCAATACATGAAAAAGATTGAGGTTGACCGCGTGCTTGAGCTTGCGCTGCCACACTTAATTAAGGCAGGCCGCTTAAGTGCAAATCTAACCGATGAAGAGCATCAATGGGCCCGCAGCCTAGCAGCACTTTTACAGGAAAAAATGAGCTTTGGTGCGGAAATCGTGGAATTATCAGACATGTTCTTTAAAGATGAAGCAGAATATGAAGAAGATGCGAAGGAAATTCTCTCCGGTGAACAGGTTCCGGAAGTATTAAAAGCATTTTCTCATGAGCTTGACCAGCTTGATAGCTTCCAAGCGGATGGCATAAAGGCTGCAATGAAGGCAGTACAAAAGTCCACTGGCCAAAAAGGGAAAAATCTGTTTATGCCGATTCGTGCAGCAGTAACAGGACAAACACATGGGCCAGACCTGCCACAATCGATTGAACTTCTGGGTAAACAAAAGGTTCAAAAAAGAATTCATAAAATTATTAGTTAACATTAAAGCGAAAATGTAATATAGTAACATTAAAGAATTCCAATTAAGAAAAGCGGAAGCGACTGTTAAGCGAAGTATCCAAGCCGATGATCGCTGGAGCTGGACAGTTATTTAAGTCCAGTGTTATTCATTCTAATATTATATTGAAAAAGTGTAGAAGAGGAAAAGTAGAAAAAAGATGCTTGAAAGAGAGAACCATCACCGGCTGAAAGTGGTTTAAGCCTCTCATTTTTTGAAATGCACCTCTGAGCCCCATTTCGAAAAGAGTCAACTTCGAGTAGATATGGGCGGAGCTATCCGTTAACAAGCTAGAGTGAGACTTTTTTAGCTCAGGGCACGTATTCTTTACGAAGCGCCCGTGAAGCTAGCCGGTCTAATCAGAGTGGAACCACGCATAAGCGTCTCTGTCGATATGACAGGGGCGTTTTTATTTTCAAAAAAACAGGGGGGAATGGCGATGTTCAAAAAGTTGAAGGAGGATGTTGAGGTTGTTTTTGAACAGGATCCAGCTGCGAGAAGCTATCTAGAAGTCATCTTAACTTATTCAGGTTTACATGCCATTTGGGCACATCGTCTCGCACACGCACTCTTTAACCGTAAATTATTTTTCCTTGCACGGATCATTTCTCAAGTTAGCCGATTTTTTACGGGAATTGAAATCCATCCGGGGGCAAAAATAGGCAGGAAATTTTTTATTGACCACGGTATGGGTGTAGTAATAGGGGAAACATGTGAAATTGGGGATAATGTAACTATATATCAAGGAGTTACCCTCGGCGGAACGGGTAAAGAAAAAGGGAAACGGCATCCGACGATTAAAGATAATGTCCTTATTGCCACTGGTGCAAAGGTGCTGGGATCGATTACTATCGGTGAAAATTCCAAAATCGGCGGCGGCTCTGTTGTCTTAAAAGAGGTTCCCCCTAACTCAACAGTAGTGGGGATTCCAGGCAGGGTTGTGATCCAGGATGGAAAACGAATAAATAAAGACTTAAATCATTGTGACCTGCCGGATCCAATTGCCGACCGCTTAAAAGAAATGCAAGTTGAACTACATCAGCTAAAGCAAGAACTGGCTGAATTAAAAGAAGAAAGGATAAAAGTCAATGGCCATTCAAATTTATAATACACTAACAAGAAAAAAGGAAGCTTTCATACCGCTTGAAGAAGGAAAAGTAAAAATGTATGTTTGCGGTCCGACAGTCTATAATTATATCCATATTGGTAATTCCCGTCCGCCAATTGTTTTTGATACTGTCAGGCGCTATTTTGAATACCGCGGCTATGATGTCGAGTACGTTTCGAACTTTACCGATGTCGACGACAAATTAATTCGGGTAGCCAATCAGTTAGGCGAGGATGTTCCGACAATTGCCGATCGCTTTATCAATGCCTACTTTGAGGATGTTTCTGCATTGGGCTGCAAGAAGGCTGATATTCATCCGCGCGTAATGGAAAACATGGATATCATTATCGATTTTATCAGCCAATTAATTGAAAAAGGCTATGCATATGAATCAGAAGGCGATGTTTACTTCCATACACGCAGCTTCGATGAATACGGAAAGCTTTCTCACCAATCCATCGATGACTTGCAGGTAGGAGCAAGGATTGAAGTCGGTGATAAGAAACAGGATGATTTGGACTTTGCTTTATGGAAAGCGGCGAAGGAAGGGGAAATCTTCTGGGAGAGTCCTTGGGGACCCGGCCGGCCAGGCTGGCATATTGAATGCTCGGCAATGGCGAAAAAGTATCTTGGCGAAACGATTGATATCCATGCCGGCGGACAGGATTTAACCTTCCCGCACCATGAGAACGAAATTGCTCAGTCTGAAGCACTTTCTGGAAAAACATTCGCCCGTTATTGGATGCATAACGGCTATATCAATATTGATAATGAAAAAATGTCGAAATCACTGGGCAATTTTGTTTTAGTGCATGACATTATAAAAAAGCATAATCCACAAGTGTTACGATTCTTTATGCTGTCCGTCCATTACCGTAATCCGATCAATTACAGTGAAGAATTGTTGGAGAGCACAAAGGCAGCTTTTGAACGTCTGACCACCTCTTATCAAAATTTAAAACATCGGAAAGAAGCAAGTACAGACCTAACCAGCAATAATCAAGAATGGCTTGATAAAATATCTGCCCTACACGACCAATTTATTGAGGCAATGGATGATGATTTTAATACAGCGCTAGCCATTTCTGTTTTATTTGAGCTTTCCAAGCTGGCCAATTATTATCTTTTAGAAAAAAATACAGCTGTGGAAGTCATTGATGTCTTTACTAACCAATTCGAAGAGTTGTTCCGTGTTATAGGGTTAACGCTAGAAAGTGAAGAAATGCTGGACGAAGAAATTGATGCGCTGATTGAAAAGCGGAACCAGGCACGGAAGGATCGAAATTTCCAACTATCTGACCAAATTCGAGACCAACTAAAGGAAATGAATATTATTTTAGAAGACACCGCGCAAGGTACAAGATGGAAAAGAGGCTAATTCATGCTTGATTATGAGAACAACATCAATGCCAAACAATTGAATAGTCTTGCCCTTGCTTACATGGGTGATGCGGTCTTTGAGACGTATGTAAGACGGCACCTTCTCTATAACGGAAAGGTAAGACCGCATCAATTACACCGTTTAGCGACAAAATACGTCTCAGCGAAGGCACAGTGCCAAATTCTTTTTCAATTAATGGATGACCACCTTTTAACTGAAGAAGAATTAGCTGTTGTCATGCGTGGCAGAAATGCAAAATCAGGCACGGTTCCAAAAAATACAGATGTCCAAACGTATCGTTACAGCACCGCGTTTGAAGCGCTAATGGGATATTTATTTTTAGAAGGCCAAACGGAGCGCTTAGAAGAGCTTGTGGAGAAGGCGTTTTTATACGTTGATGAAAAGAAAGGAGGAACGTTACTGTGAACCAGGAATTTATAGTTGGAAAAAATCCCGTGATTGAAGCACTTAAATCGGAAAGGGATATTAATAAAATCTTAATTGCGGAAGGGTCGCAGCGAGGCCAAATGCAGCAAATCACCCAGTTGGCCAAAGAAGCACATGTTATTGTCCAATTTGTCCCAAAGAAAAAAATAGATCAAATTACTGATCAAAATCATCAAGGAGTGCTTGCTTATGTAGCAGCCTATCAATATGCAGAAATGGATGATCTATTTGCCGCAGCCGAAAAGAAAAACGAGTCACCCTTCTTTTTGTTGTTGGATGAAATTGAGGATCCGCATAACCTTGGGTCAATTATGAGGACAGCAGATGCTGCCGGGGCGCATGGCATTATAATTCCAAAGCGAAGGGCTGTTGGCTTAACGGCAACAGTTGCGAAGGCTTCAACAGGTGCAATTGAATATATACCGGTTGTACGCGTGACAAATATGGCGCGGACAATTGATGAATTAAAGGAACGGGGAGTTTGGATTGCCGGAACAGATGCGAAAGGAAAGGAAGATTATCGTCAAATGGATGGTACGCTTCCACTTGGCTTAGTGATCGGCAGTGAGGGAAAAGGAATGGGACGGTTAATTCGTGATAAATGTGATTTTCTCATTCAATTGCCGATGGTCGGAAAAGTGACCTCGTTAAATGCTTCTGTTGCTGCATCCCTACTCATGTATGAGGTTTATCGTAAACGGCACCCGCTTGAGAGGTAGCATATGGATATCCTGCTTGTCGACGGATATAACATTATCGGAGCCTGGCCGGAGCTAAGGGCATTAAAGGATCGAGATTTACCTGCTGCAAGGGATCGGCTAGTGGAAAGAATGGCAGAATACCAAGCCTTTTCCGGTTACCGTGTCATTGTTGTATTTGATGCCTATTATGTGCAAGGAACGGAGAAAAAATATAAAAACCATAAAGTTGAAGTCATCTTTACGAAAGAAAATGAAACAGCAGATGAGCGGATTGAAAAAATGGCGATCAGTCTAAGTAATCGAAAAACACAAATCCATGTAGCCACCTCCGATTACACGGAGCAATGGGCAATTTTTGGACAAGGAGCTTTACGTAAGTCCGCTCGTGAGCTGCTAATTGAAATGTCATCGATAGAAAAAGGTATCGAAAAGAAAGTAAAGAAAATTCAAGAGAAAAAACCAGTATCCAAAATACCCATCAGTGATGAAATGGCAGAAATTTTTGAAAAATGGCGCAGAGGCCAGAAATGAGCCTCGACTTCAAAATATTTCTAATGTATACTAATAGTATCTATGCATGTTCGGTGGAGGGGATCTACTTTGAGTACGGACTTCGGAACTAAAATCAACGAACATTTTTTCGTAATGGAAGATGAAAAAATTGTCGATTTGGTGCACCAAGGTGAGAGTGAAGCATTGGATTATTTAATCCATAAGTATCGTAATTTTGTACGTGCAAAAGCAAGATCCTATTTTTTAATTGGAGCAGATAAAGAGGATATCGTCCAGGAGGGCATGATTGGCCTTTATAAGGCAATTCGTGACTTTCGTGAGGACAAGCTCACCTCCTTCAAAGCATTTGCCGAGCTATGCATAACCCGCCAAATTATCACGGCAATTAAGACTGCAACACGGCAAAAGCACATTCCGTTAAATTCCTATGTTTCTTTGGACAAGCCTATTTATGACGAAGAATCAGACCGAACATTGATGGATGTTTTGTCCGGCGCTAAGGTACTGGATCCGGAAGAGTTAATTATTAATCAAGAGGAATTTGACCATATTGAGGTCAAAATGACTGAATTATTGAGCGATTTGGAAAGAAAAGTATTGGCCCTCTATTTAGATGGTCAATCCTATCAGGAGATATCTGAGGAGCTTAATCGTCATGTTAAATCCATTGATAACGCTCTGCAGCGGGTAAAAAGAAAGCTTGAGCGCTACTTAGAAATACGTGAATTTTCGCTATGATTTCGGAGAAAGATTTATGCCATAATCATGAGTCCGTTCTCAATGGTTATTGACATTAATTAGGGGTCATGTTACATTTTGAGGGAAAAAGAAAAGCGGACTCGCCTGTTTAGTGGCGGATACTTTTTATTCTTGAAGAAAAATGGTTGAAGGTGTCGAATATGAGCAAAAAAGTTATACTTGCCTGTGTTGATTGTGGCTCGAGGAATTATTCGACAGTCAGCAAGCAGGAGGAAACAGAACGATTAGAATTAAAGAAATTCTGTAAAACTTGCGCAACCCATACCATCCACCGGGAAACAAAATAACGATTATTTGTATGAGCATTTCTACTTAAGATAGTTGGGGGTTACGAAATATGAAGCGTATAACGAAGTTCTTCAGTGATATTATCCGTGAAATGAGAAAGGTTAGCTGGCCAAAACGCGGTGAACTAATTCGATCTACCGTTACTGTTTTATCAACTGTTGTTTTTTTTGGAGTGTTCTTTGCTGTTCTGGATTTAGGGATTTCAAAATTGATTCGCTTAATTCTTGAATAATAAGTCAGCATTCATGGTATAATGGTAGTCAATAAAGGAAATTTTGCTAAAAGCCCGTTTTGACGGGTTTTTTAATTTGTATTACAAAAGCGGCAGCTTCCTTTGCGCCTCTGGGCGCTACTCGAAAAAGCTAACGCTTTTCCTTCGTGTGAGGTATCGCTTCCCAAGCTTATTCTTATGGAGCTAGACGGTTATAAAAGTTTAATAAACAAACAGTGTATAGGGAGGGACGGACATATAGTCCTCTTAAATGGAAAAGAATTGGTATGTAGTTCATACTTACTCAGGTTATGAAAATAAAGTAAAGGCAAATTTAGAAAAACGGGTGGAATCAATGGGTATGGCGGATAAAATCTTCCGTGTCGTTGTTCCTGAAGAAGAAGAAACAGAAATCAAAAATGGTAAGAAAAAGATCGTAAAACGAAAAGTTTTCCCAGGTTATGTATTAGTTGAACTTGTAATGACAGATGATTCATGGTATGTCGTGCGGAATACACCTGGTGTAACTGGATTCGTTGGCTCTGCTGGATCAGGTTCAAAGCCGACTCCGTTATTACCGGAAGAGGTAGTTGTGTTACTGAAGCGCATGGGCGTAGAGGAAAAACGAGTCGATGTAGACTATGAAATTGGTGAGACAGTCCGCGTAAAAGAAGGCCCATTTGCGAACTTCACTGGGTCTGTTGAAGAGATGGACAAGGACAAATCTAAGCTTAAAGTTTTAGTCAATATGTTTGGCCGAGATACCCCGGTGGAACTAGAGTTTACACAAATTGAGAAACTTTAAATAGAAAAGCGGAAGCGCCTTGAACAGGGGCGTCAGGCATAAGACGAGCCTTCTTGACGGATTGGCTTATGACCCCCGAGCCCCTAGGCGCTGGAGCTAGATAATTATCAAAGTTCAAATAAAAATAATCTTATATTGTAAAAAAACTTGAAATCATTTTTAAAAAATGTTAATATTTCATAGGTCAGTATGTCTCCAATGTGAGACAAGACTTATGTTAAGTTCTTTATGATTTTTATATAAAGACAGATGCCTGAGTGGGAGGGTTCCTAAGGGATCCCAATTACCACATCACGGACTTTAAGGAGGTGTGTCTCGTGGCTAAAAAAGTAATTAAAGTCGTTAAATTACAAATTCCTGCTGGTAAAGCAAACCCAGCGCCGCCAGTTGGTCCTGCACTAGGTCAAGCCGGTGTTAATATCATGGGATTCTGTAAAGAATTTAACGCTCGTACAGCAGATCAAGCTGGATTAATCATTCCTGTTGAAATCACGGTATTTGAAGACCGTTCATTTACATTTATTACGAAAA
>Ga0213821_1000686_pt1 | contig 19197 bp, 20 predicted proteins | sample MC6MC0909MG_FD_179894 | JGI IMG/M metagenome (GOLD analysis project Ga0213821, IMG submission 179894) | Enriched soil aggregate microbial communities from Iowa State University, Ames, United States - MC6-MC0909-MG | ecosystem: Environmental > Terrestrial > Soil > Unclassified | place: USA: Iowa...
CGGGGGGGTGGGGCAAGAGGGGGTGGGGCTGAGGGGCGGGGCTCAAGTGCGCAGTACTTGGCAAGTTTTATTTACAACGAAGAGAAAGAGCAGTTTAAACGGGCAATAGCGTAAACATTTCCTTACGAAGCGGTTCGAAATATTGCCATTTGGTAAAAATTTCTGATGAATCAGTATGTTGGAACGTACACATCATTTGAGAGGGCTAACCCAGCCTCTGTCTAACGGACACAAAAAGCCAGCCTTCGGGCTTAATGCTGTTCACTTGAGATTTTGGGGCCGCTTTGCGCCCCTTCGCGGGCAAGCCCGCTCCCACAGGTACGGCGCCGACCGTCCGAGCGGCGCTATACCTGTGGGAGCGGGCTTGCCCGCGAAGGGGCGCAAAGCGGCCCCAAAGCAGGCGACAAGGGCCTTAAGTGAACAGCATTAAGCCTTCCGGCTAGCTTTCTGAGCTACGGCTGGCGGCTTGATCAGCCGCGAGGCTTACCGCGACCGGTGCCGGCAGGCTTGCCACCCGCAGGCTTACCGCCTTCTGGCTTGCTGGTGCGCTTGCGCATATCGCTCGGACGCTCGGCAACGGTACTGCTGCTACGGCCACCCTTGCGCGCAGCACCGTCTTCACGGGCTGCCCGCGCCGGGCGCTCAGCTTGACCTTCCTGTGCCGGACGCAAGGTACGCACGCGCTCGCCACGGCCCAGCGGACGGGTCGATTTGCGCTGCATACGCTCCATCTTGTCCTTGGCCTTAAGGTTCATGGTCGGCAGCGCTACCGGCTGCAGGCCCACTTCAGCGGCAAGGATGTCGATCTCGCCCTGGCTCATTTCACGCCAGCGGCCCATCGGCAGGTCGGAGTTGAGGAACACCGGGCCGAAACGCACGCGTTTCAGACGGCTGACGATCACACCCTGGGACTCCCACAGACGACGAACCTCACGGTTACGCCCTTCCATCACCACGCAGTGGTACCAATGGTTGAAGCCTTCGCCACCAGGCGCTTTCTGGATGTCGGTGAACTTCGCCGGGCCATCTTCGAGGACCACGCCAGCCTTGAGCCGATCGACCATCTCGTCGTCGACTTCGCCACGCACACGCACGGCGTACTCGCGATCCATCTCGTAGGACGGGTGCATCAAGCGATTGGCCAGCTCACCATCGGTGGTGAACAGCAGCAGGCCCGTAGTGTTGATGTCCAGACGGCCGATGTTGATCCAGCGGCCTTCTTTCGGACGCGGCAGGCGGTCGAACACAGTCGGGCGCCCTTCTGGGTCGTCACGGGTGCAGATCTCGCCATCAGGCTTGTTGTACATGATCACCCGGCGGGTGGCCTCGGCAGCCTCCACGCGCTTGATCAGCTTGCCATCGACGGCAATTGCGTCGTGCAGGTCGACGCGCTGACCGAGGGTGGCGGCGACGCCGTTGACCTTGATCCGGCCTTGGCTGATCCAGGCCTCGACGTCACGCCGCGAGCCCACGCCAATGCGCGCGAGAACTTTTTGCAGTTTCTCGCCGGATGGAGGGATGGCTTGGGTTTCTTGCAGGTCTTGCTCACTCATCTGGGCACCTCCCGGTGTAGGAATGAAATTGGCTATTGGCGACGAATGCGCCAAAGGGGCGCGCATCATACGCGGTTCGCAGGGTGAACGCACTGCAGAGTAGCGGGTTTTGTGCAGGGGGCTGGGGTTTGCGCTGAACGGTCAGCCTGTGCTGTGTCAATTATGGCCTCATCGCGGGGCAAGCCCGCTCCCACGCAGCCGAGCCACCCAGCCAAATGAGCCGCATCAACGTGGGAGCGGGCTTGCCCCGCGATGAGGCCAGCACTGACACTGCTAAATCAGGACTTCACCCCAGGCTCATCTTCAACCGAGGACTCTGCTTGATCGTCCGGCGTCTCATCGCGCAGATCATCGAAATCAGTCTTCAACCCCTCTTCCATGGCATCCAGCTCCACCAGCAAGGTGCGGAAGCTGGTCTCTTCCCGTGGCTCCCCCCCTTCGCCCAGCTCTTCATCGCCAAGACTGGCATCGGCCAGCGCCTGCAAATGCGCCGGCACTGGAGCGTCATCGGGGTCAACCAGCGGCTCCGGCTCCATCTCGCGCAGCTCGGCCAACGCCGGCAATTGATCGAGACTGTGCAAGTTGAAGTGATCGAGAAACGCCTTGGTGGTGGCAAACATCGCCGGCCGCCCGGGTACTTCGCGGTAGCCGACGATGCGAATCCACTCGCGCTCCATCAAGGTCTTGATGATATTGGTGTTGACCGCCACGCCACGCACATCTTCGATCTCGCCGCGGGTGATCGGTTGGCGATAGGCGATCAATGCCATGGTCTCGAGCAGTGCCCGCGAGTAGCGCTGTGGTCGCTCTTCCCACAGCCGACCGACCCACGGCGCGTAGGTTTCACGGATTTGCAGGCGGTAGCCGCTGGCCACTTCCTTGAGTTCGAAAGCCCGGCCATTACACGACTTGGCCAGCACATCGAGGGCTTTCTTGAACACGGCGGGCGCCGGCCGCTCGGCTTCTTCGAGCAGCTCATACAGGCGTTCAAGCGATTGCGGTTTGCCCGAGGCCAGCAGAAATGCCTCGATCAGCGAGGCCAGGTCGCGCGGTTCATTCAGGTTCATGGGTCTTCAGGTCTGCTTGTTTCACTCGGTCCGGGCGCGGACATGGATCGGGGCGAACGGCTCATTCTGCACCAGTTCGATGAGCGATTCCTTCACCAGTTCGAGAATCGCCATGAAGGTGACCACCACACCCAGCTTGCCTTCCTCGGCGCTGAACAGCTCGACGAAGGGCACGAAGGCACCACCCTTGAGGCGTTCGAGCACTTCGCTCATGCGCTCGCGGGTCGACAGGGTCTCGCGGGTGATCTGGTGGCTTTCGAACAAGTCATTGCGGCGCATGACTTCGGCCATCGACAGCAGGATCTCCTCCAGGCTGACCTGCGGCAACAGCTTGCGCACCTTGGCCTGCGGGGCTTCCAGGCGCGGGATAAGCACATCGCGGCCAACTCGCGGCAGTTCGTCGATGCCCTCGGCGGCAGCCTTGAAGCGCTCGTACTCCTGCAAGCGGCGGATCAACTCGGCACGCGGGTCGCCCTCTTCTTCCTCGACCTCGGTGGAGCGCGGCAGCAGCATGCGCGACTTGATCTCGGCAAGCATCGCGGCCATCACCAGGTATTCCGCCGCCAGCTCCAGGCGCACCGACTTCATCAGCTCGACGTAGGACATGTACTGGCGAGTGATCTCCGCCACCGGGATGTCGAGGATGTCGATGTTCTGTTTGCGGATCAGGTACAGCAGCAGGTCGAGCGGCCCCTCGAAGGCTTCGAGGATCACTTCCAAAGCGTCTGGGGGGATGTACAAGTCAAGCGGCAGCTCGGTAACGGCCTCGCCATACACCAGCGCCAGTTGCAACTGCAGGGGGACGTCGCTGTCGCTCGGCGGCGCTGCTACTTCGATCACCTGATTCACGCAGGGGCCAGGAATGGCGCGGGATCACCACAACCGACGCGGATCACTTCCGGCTCGTCGCCGGCCAGGTTGATCACTGTCGAAGCTTTGAGGTCGCCAAAACCGCCATCGATGATCAGGTCGACGTGGTGCTCCAACGCCTGGCGGATCTCGTAGGGGTCGGTCATCGGTTGTTCTTCGCCAGGCATGATCAGACTGACGCTCATCAGCGGCTCGCCCAGCTCTTCAAGCAAGGCCAGCACGATGGGGTTGGAAGGCACTCGCAGGCCGATGGTGCGGCGTTTTTCATGCAGCAGCAGGCGCGGCACTTCGCGGGTGGCGTTGAGGATGAAGGTATACGGCCCTGGGATATGCGCCTTGAGCAAGCGGAAGGTGGCGGTGTCGATCTTGGCGAACAGCCCCATCTGCGACAGGTCGCAGCACAGCAGGGTGAAGTTGTGATGCTTGTCCAGTTGACGCAGCCGGCGCACCCGCTCGACTGCGTTCTTGTCGCCGATCTGACAGCCCATCGCGTAGGCCGAATCGGTCGGGTACACCACCACCCCGCCCTTGCGGATGATTTCGACGGCCTGTTTTATCAGGCGCGCCTGCGGGTTTTCCGCATGAATCTGGAAAAATTGGCTCACGAAGTCGTCCTGTTCATATCGCCATAGGCTGTTCATGCTTGAATCGGCGCCACAGAGGTGGCAGGTCCTCGGGCAATGGCCGGTAAGCACCGATTTCGCCCCAGGTGCCAGGGCCGTGGAAATCACTGCCAGCGCTTGCCAGCAGGCCGAACTCACGGGTGAGGATGGACATGGTGCCCACCTGCTCGGCCGGCATCATCCCATTGACCACTTCAAGTGCCTGCCCGCCTGCCTGAATATAGTCGGCAATCAGCCGTCTGCGCTTGCTGCGGGTCAGTTCGTAGTGCATGGGATGGGCCAGGCTCACCCAGGCATTCGACCGGCGCAGGGTCGCGACAGTTTCCTCAAGGGTTGGCCAATGCAGCTTGACGTCGCCCAGCTTGCCCGCCCCCAGCCACTTGCGAAAGGCTTCGCCACGGTCCTTGACGTGCCCGGCGCGCACCAGGTAGTCGGCAAAGTGCGGCCGCGCCGGGGCGTTGCCGCTATCGCCCAGCGCTTGTTGCAGCGCACGGGCGCCGTCAAGCGTGCCCGGCATGCCCTTGGCCGCCAGACGGCGGTCGATTTCCTCGGCGCGCAACCAGCGCCCCCGGTGCAGGGCCTCGATAGCCTCCAGTAGCGGCGGTGCATCGAGGGGAAAATCGTAACCCAATATGTGAATGGTCGCGCCGCCCCAGGTGCACGAAAGCTCCACCCCGCTGACCCAATGCATACCCTTGGCAAGGCAGGCCTGGCGGGCTTCGGCCAGCCCTTCAAGGGTGTCGTGGTCGGTCAGGGCCAATGTCTGCACACCGTGCTCGTGGGCGCGGGCGACCAGTACCGAAGGCGACAGGGCGCCATCGGAGGCCGTGCTGTGACAGTGCAGATCAACATTCATGGAGGAGCGCTACCGCTGGAATCGATGTTTGATATTATGCCGTCACATCCCGCTTCTGGCTGCCATTGTGAAACAATTCATCGATTTCATCCCGCTGCTGCTGTTCTTCATCGTCTACAAGCTCGACCCGCGCCCCCTGGAATTCGCTGGCCACAGCTTCGAACTGGGCGGTATCTACAGTGCCACGGCGGTATTGATCGCAAGCTCGCTGGTGGTCTACGGCGCGCTATTCATCCGTCAACGCAAGCTGGAAAAAGGCCAGTGGCTGACCCTGGTCGCGTGCCTGGTGTTTGGCGGCCTGACCCTGGCATTCCATAGCGAGACTTTCCTCAAATGGAAGGCGCCGGTGGTCAACTGGCTGTTCGCCCTGGCCTTCGCCGGTAGCCATATCATCGGCGACCGGGTGTTGATCAAGCGCATCATGGGCCACGCGCTGAGCTTGCCCGATGCCATCTGGACGCGGTTGAACCTGGCCTGGATCGGCTTCTTCCTGATCTGCGGCGCGGCCAACCTGTTCGTCGCCTTCACCTTCCAGGACTTCTGGGTCGACTTCAAAGTGTTCGGCAGCCTTGGCATGACAGTGTTGTTCCTGGTCGCCCAAGGTGTTTACCTGTCGCGCCACCTGCACGACAGCGACCCTACCACCCCCAAGACCGAGGATTGACATGCTCTACGCCATCATCGCCAGCGACGTCGCCAACTCCCTGGAAAAACGCCTGGCCGCCCGCCCTGCGCACATCGAGCGCCTGCAGCAACTCAAGGCTGAAGGCCGCGTGGTGCTGGCCGGCCCACACCCGGCCATCGACAGCAACGACCCGGGCGAAGCAGGTTTCAGCGGCAGCCTGATCGTTGCCGAGTTCGACTCGCTGGGCGCCGCGCAAGCCTGGGCCGATGCTGACCCGTACATTGCCGCGGGCGTGTACGACAAAGTGGTTGTGAAGCCGTTCAAGCAAGTCCTGCCTTGATCTGACACCGCGTTGCACTTTTCGCGGGCAAGCCCGCTCCCACAGGTTTGTGCATACCTCGTTCGTGGGGTTGACCAGCGCTTTGTGGGAGCCTGCGATTGGGCTGCCAAGCAGCCCCAATTACAGGCCCTGGGTCTTACTGACTGGCATTGGCCCCCACCCTCATTAATTCCGACCAGCGGCCGACAACCTCCTGAATCGATATCAATCAGGAGTTCCAATGCGCCAAGGTCCGTTGTTCCTGCTGCTTTGCCTACTGTTGCTGAGCCCGTTGGCCTGTGCCGAACAAGCGCTGTCGCTGGAAGCCGGCGCCCGGATCACCGAGCTGCAACAGCGCCTTGAAGAGAGTGAAAAGCAGCGTGCAGCCCTCACCGAGCAATTGCACAACGCCGACAGCGAGCGAGAAAGCGCCCAGCTCACGCGCCTGCGCCAGGATAACCAGCGCCTGAAGCTGTCGATCAAGCAAATGCAGGCCGATACCGCGCAATCGCCACTGAGCGATCGACAATTATGGTTCCTGATTGGCTCAGGCGTTGCACTGTTCTCGGTACTCTGCGGTATCTTTGCCAGTGGCGGACACAGAAGACGCCGTCAATGGTTGAATTGAGTGAGTCATGAGCGAGCTGTTACTGATTGATGATGACCAGGAACTCTGCGAGCTGCTCGGCAGCTGGCTGACCCAGGAAGGTTTTGCAGTGCGCGCCTGCCACGATGGCCTGAGCGCGCGCCAAGCCCTGGCTGCCCACGCCCCGGCAGCCGTGGTACTGGATGTAATGCTGCCCGACGGCAGCGGTCTGGAGCTGCTCAAGCAGTTGCGCAGCGAACATGCTGAACTGCCGGTGCTGATGCTCTCCGCGCGCGGCGAGCCGCTGGACCGGATTCTTGGCCTTGAACTGGGCGCCGACGATTACCTGGCCAAACCGTGCGACCCGCGTGAGCTGACCGCCCGCCTGCGCGCGGTGCTGCGCCGCAGCCATCCGGCTGCGACCACCACCCAAGTCGAAATTGGCGACCTGGCGTTCAGCCCGGCCCGCGGTGTGGTCAGCATCGAGGGCCGCGAGATGACCCTGACCCTCTCGGAAAGCCGCATCCTTGAAGCCCTGCTGCGCCAACCTGGCGAGCCGCTGGATAAACAGGAACTGGCGCAGATCGCTCTGGGCCGCAAGCTGACCCTGTACGACCGCAGCCTGGACATGCATGTCAGCAACCTGCGCAAGAAGGTTGGGCCGCACCCCGATGGCCGCCCGCGCATCGTCGCCCTGCGCAGCCGCGGCTACTACTACAGCCTCTGAGCAGCGACCAGCCATAAGCGACAAGAGCATGCAATCGGTGCACGATCCGCGTGCTCTTGACGCTTGAAGCTTACAACTTGCAGCCAAGGTCTTTACCCAGCCTTTACCCTCACCTGACCGCGCTTGACCTTGATCTCCCTAAACTGGGCTCATCCGGTAAACACCGGCCCATGAAAGGAGAGACACCATGCGCAAGACCCTTATCGCCCTGATGTTCGCCGCCGCCCTGCCGACCGTTGCCATGGCCATGCCTGAAGGCGGCCCGCGCCACGACGGCCCGCATCACCGCGGTGACGCGCCTTTCGCCCAACTGGATTTGTCCCGCGACCAGCGCCAGCAGATCGGCAAGCTGATGGGCGAGCAGATGAAACAACGCCGCGATATCACCGAGCGCTACATCGCCAAGCTGCCGGCCGCCGAGCAAAAGGCCATGAAGGACGAGATCAAGGCCAGCCGCGACAAGGCCGATGGCCAAGTGCGCGCCCTGCTCAAGCCTGAGCAGCAGAAGAAGTTCGACGAACTGAAGAAGGAGCGCGAAGCGCGCAAGGCTGAATGGAAGGAGTTCCAAGCCTGGAAAGCTGAAAAAGCCGGCAAGGCCCAGTAAGCTGACCGCCCCATGCCCGGCCCGCTCTTGAGCGGGCCGGGCTTTTCCCGCTTGTAGGAGGTGCGTGTCTTGCGTTCACTGTTCTGGCGCATCCTGGCCAGTTTCTGGCTCGCCATCACCCTGGTCGCCGGCCTGTCGATCCTGCTCGGCCATATGCTCAACCAGGACAACTGGATACTCAGCCGCCACCCGGGCCTGAACACCCTGGCCAGCCGCTGGGCCCAGCATTACGAGCAAGAGGGCATTGGCTCGGCCCAGCGCTTCCTGGAACGACGCAAGCAACGCTTCAAGGTCGATGTGCAGGTGCTCAACGATGCCGGCGATGCCGTGGTGCCAGGCACCTTCCCGCGTCGCGCGGCCGACTTCGAAGCCCGCCAGCACAATGACCAACGCCGCCTGCCATGGCGCCGGCTGACCGAGGAATACACCAGCCCGACCACCGGCGAGACGTACTTGCTGATCTATCGCATTCCCCATCCCGAGCTCGACGCCTGGCACCGCGAGAGCCTGCTCTGGCCACTCAGTGCGCTGGGGATTGCCCTGGTCGTGCTGACCCTGTTCAGCCTGTTGGTAACGCTGTCGATCACTCGCCCGCTCAGCCGTTTGCGCGGCGCGGTGCACGACCTCGGCCAGACCAGCTACCAGCAGAACAGCCTGGCCCGCCTGGCGGCGCGGCGTGACGAATTTGGCGTGCTGGCCAACGACTTCAACAAGATGGGCGCGCGCCTGCAAAGCCTGATCGGCAGTCAGCGCCAGCTGTTGCGCGATGTCTCCCACGAACTGCGCTCGCCGCTGGCGCGCCTGCGTATCGCCCTGGCCCTGGCCGAACGTGCCGAGCCCGAGCAGCGCCAGGCGCTGTGGCCGCGCTTGACCCGTGAGTGCGATCGGCTAGAGGACTTGATCAGTGAAATCCTCGCCCTGGCGCGCGTCGACGCCGAGCAGGCGCTGGCCGAACCGGTCGACCTCAATGCGCTGCTAGGCAGTGTGCGCAAGGATGCCCAGCTCAGCGCCCCGGATCAGGAGATTCGCCTGGAGGCGGCACCAGGGCTGACCTTGCAAGGCTGGCCGACGCTGGTCGAGCGTGCCGTCGACAACCTGGTACGCAATGCACTGCGCTTTAATCCGGCTGGGCAACCCATCGAGATCAGTGCCAGCGTTGATCAGGACCGAGTGCTGGTGACTGTGCGCGATCATGGCAAGGGCGTGGCGCCGGAGTACCTGGGCCAGCTGGGCGAGCCGTTCTTCCGCGCACCGGGGCAGGAAGCAGCGGGGCATGGCCTGGGCCTGGCGATCGCCCGGCGGGCGGCGGAGCGCCATGGCGGCAGCTTGAGCCTGGGCAATCATCCGCAGGGGGGATTTGTTGCGCGCTTGGCGTTTCCGGTGACGGCGGTGGTGGGCAGTTGATCTTGGGGGCCGCGTTGCGGCCCCACAGCACTTATTCCCAGGCGCTAACGAACTCGGCAGTGGCCAAAATCGGCGCCGTACGCGGCTCATTTACCGGCGTCCCCACATACAGATAGCCAATCAACTCCTCATTGGCCTGCAACCCCAAGCCCTGATGCACATGGGCATCGAATGCCATGTCCCCGGTCCGCCACACCGCGCCAATGCCCTGGGCATGGGCAGCAATCAAAATCCCGTGGGCGGCACACCCCGCCGCCAGTCGCTGCTCGGACTTGGGCACCTTGAAGTGATCCTGCAACCGAGCAATCACCACGATCAGCAGCGGCGCACGCAGCGGCATGGCGCGGGCTTTGTCCAGTGCCGCCTGGCTTGCGTCGCCTTTTTTCGCTACAGCGCTTGCAAACAGCTCACCGAGCTTTTCCCGCGCCTGACCCTCGATGGTCAGGAAGCGCCAGGGGCGCAGCTGACCGTGATCCGGGGCGCGCAACGCCGCCTGGAACAGCGCCTCGCGTTGAGCTGCATTGGGCGCAGGGTCAGTCAGGCGAGGAACGGATACACGGTTGAGCAATGCGTCGAGAGCCTCCATCGGCTACCCTCCTGGCAGATAAAATGTGTGCCCATTCTCAAGTTGCCGGCCGCAAGCTGCAAGCGCCAAGAAATCTCGGACGCATGCCGAGCCACTGTTTCTTGCAGCTAGGCGCTAGAAGCTTGCAGCTCGCCGACCCACAGGTAGAATGGCGCCCTTTCCGTTGCGAGTCAGAGCAGATCACATGGCGTTGCCGACCTTAAGGATCATTGGTTTCATCATCGGCATCTTCCTGATCACCCTGGCGGTCAGCATGGTCGTTCCCATGACCACCCTGGTGATCTTCGAACGCACCGGCGACATGCCGTCGTTCCTCTGGTCGAGCCTGATCACCTTTATCGCGGGCCTGGCCTTGGTCGTTCCCGGCCGCCCCGAACATGTGCACCTACGCCCGCGCGACATGTACCTGCTGACGGTCAGCAGCTGGCTGGTAGTGTGTGTGTTCGCCGCCCTGCCGTTCCTGCTGACCCAGCACATCAGCTACACCGATGCCTTCTTCGAAAGCATGTCGGGCATCACCGCCACCGGCGCCACGGTGCTCAGCGGGCTGGATAACATGTCTCCGGGGATCCTGATGTGGCGCTCGATGCTGCACTGGCTCGGCGGCATCGGCTTCATCGCCATGGCGGTGGCGATCCTGCCGCTGCTGCGCATCGGTGGCATGCGCCTGTTCCAGACCGAATCCTCGGACCGCTCCGAGAAGGTCATGCCGCGCTCGCACATGGTCGCCAAATCGATCGTGCTGGTGTACATCGGCATCACGTTCATCGGCAGCCTGGCCTTCTGGTGGGCGGGAATGAAGCCGTTCGATGCGGTCAACCATGCCATGTCGGCGATTTCCACCGGCGGCTTCTCCACCTCCGACCAATCGCTGGCCAAGTGGGACATCCCCGCCGTGCACTGGGTCGCGGTGGTGGTGATGATCCTCGGCAGTGTGCCATTCACCCTGTACGTGGCCACCCTGCGCGGCAATCGCCGTGCCCTGATCAAGGATCAACAGGTGCAAGGCCTGCTCGGCCTGTTGGTGGCCACGTGGCTGGTGCTGGGCACCTGGTACTGGGCCACCACCGATCTGCACTGGTTGGATGCCCTGCGCCACGTCGCACTGAACGTGACCTCGGTAGTCACCACCACCGGCTTCGCCCTGGGTGACTACAGCCTGTGGGGCAACTTCTCGCTGATGCTGTTCTTCTACCTGGGGTTCATTGGGGGTTGCTCGGGCTCCACCGCAGGCGGGATCAAGATCTTCCGCTTCCAGGTCGCCTACATCCTGCTCAAGGCCAGCCTTAACCAGTTGATCCACCCACGCGCGGTGATCAAGCAGAAGTACAACGGTCACCGCCTCGACGAAGAGATCGTGCGCTCGATTCTGACCTTCTCGTTCTTCTTCGCCATCACCATCTGCGTCATCGCCCTGCTGCTGTCGCTGCTCGGCGTGGACTGGATGACAGCACTGACCGGCGCCGCCGGTACTGTCTCGGGGGTCGGCCCAGGCCTGGGCGAGGTGATCGGCCCGGCGGGTAACTACGCGACCCTGCCGGATGCCGCCAAGTGGATCCTGGCCGGCGGCATGCTGCTCGGCCGGCTGGAGATCATTACGGTGCTGGTGCTGTGTATGCCGGCGTTCTGGCGTCACTGACCGGCTCGCCACCCAGTCGCGCGCGGTATTCGCTGGGCGTAGCATCGAACCAGCGGCGAAACGCCCGGTAGAAATTGCTGGGGTCGGCGAAGCCCAGCAGGTAGGCGGTTTCCAGCAAGGTCATGCCCGGCTGGGCCAAGTACTGCTCGGCCAGCTCCCGACGGGTATCGTCGAGCAGGGTCTGAAAGCTGGTGCCCTCCTCTTGTAGCCGGCGCTGCAAGGTACGCTGCGACAAGTGCAGGGCCTGGGCCACGGTTTCCCGCTTGGGCTCGCCCTGCGGCAGGATGCGGCACAGCACCTGGCGCACCCGATGGGTTACCCGGCTTTCGGAGAAACGCGCCAGGTATTCACCGGCAAATCGGTCATGCAGAATCGCCATCGCCTCGTTGGCGGTGGGTAGCGGCGCCTCCATGTCGGCGCGTTCGAACACCAGCGCGTCATGCGGTGCGTCAAACACCAGGGGCGAATGGAAGGCCACTTTGTAAGGTTCGACGTTTTTCGGCTGTGGCCCCTGGATCAGCACCCGGCGCGGCTGGATCGGCCGCCCGCTGAGCCAGGTACACAACGACAACGCGCATGCCAGCGACGCCTCGGCGCTATGCCGGGTCGGCGGTAAGTGGTCGCCATGCACGGTCAGCACCAACGCGTAGCCTTCAGGCCCGAGACGAAAACTCAGGTCGGAGCTCTCGGCAATGATCCGTTGATAACGCACCAGGCGCTCGAAACCCTCAGCCAAGGTGCGGCTGGACATCAGCGCATAGCCCACGACATGAAACGACGCCGGGCGCACCACCCTGGCCATGTTCAGACCGATCGCTTCGTTGCCCGACAGCTCGACTGCCAGCTGCCACAGCCGGGTCATCGAATCCTGCGGGAAGCGCGCATCGGGGTCATCGAGGGCCGCGAAGTCCAGCCCTAGCTGTTTGAACATGGCACGGCAATCGAGCCCTTCCAGCTCGAGTGCCTTGACGATCCCTGATGCCCAGCTCGCTGACGTGGTTCTTTCGCTCATGACAGGCTTCTTGTGCTGACCGCTCCTGCGGTGAATGCCAAGGATACTCAAATGGCGCTTATTGTCACTGGCCCGCTGTGCTAATCACTCTAGACTCGATTCAGGCTCCACGCCGTGTATCCTTCATAAATGACAGGCAGCTCCGGGAGCACAGCCATGAACCGCACAGCGCAGTTTCGCAGTTTTGCCGAGTTCTATCCCTACTATCTCGGGGAGCACAGCAACCCCACCTGCCGGCGCTTGCACTTCGTTGGCACCAGCCTGGTGATTGCGCTGTTGGCTTATACCATTGCCAGTGGCAAGTGGCTGTTGCTGTTGGTCGTGCCGTTTGCCGGCTATGGGTTTGCCTGGGTTGGGCACTTTTTCTTCGAGAAAAACCGGCCGGCTACGTTCAAGCACCCTTGGTATAGCCTGATCGGGGATTTTGCGATGTTTCGGGATATCTTGCGGGGTAAGGTCAGCCTTTAGGGTTTGCGGCATCTGGTCGGTCTTGGGGCCGCACAGCGGCCCAAAGATCCCCCGTCCTAGGCGGCCGCTAAACGCTCACTTTCCCGCGCCTGGGCCTCTGCCAGCCGATACAACTCGATGCTGCCATCCCAGTGCTCGATCAACGCGCTGCATGATTCCACCCAATCCCCACAGTTAAGGTACTCAACCTCGCCCACCTGACGAATCTCGGCATGGTGGATGTGCCCGCATACCACCCCATGAAACCCGCGCCGGGTGCATTCGTGGGCAATGGCATCCTCGAAGTCGCTGATGAAGTTCACCGCCCCTTTGACCTTGTGCTTGAGATAGGCCGACAACGACCAATAGCCGTACCCATAGCGGGCGCGCCAGTGGTTGAGCCAGCGATTGAGCACCAGGGTGAACTCATAGGCGCGGTCCCCGAGAAACGCCAGCCAGCGGTGATAGCGGGTAATCACGTCGAACTGGTCGCCATGGATCACCAGCAAGCGCCGACCATCGGCGGTCAGATGCTCGGCTTCGTCGACCAACTGGATATTGCCCAGGATCAGCTTGGAATAGCGGCGCAGGAACTCGTCATGATTGCCGGTGACATAAATCACCTCGGTACCGCGCTTACTCATGGTCAGCAGGCGGCGAATGACGTTGGTGTGTGCCTGCGGCCAATAGATGCCACCGCGTAGCTTCCAGCCATCGATGATGTCGCCAACCAGGTAGATGCGGTCAGCCTGAAAGCCCTTGAGAAACTGCGACAAGTGCTCAGCCTGGCAATCACGCGTGCCCAGGTGCACGTCGGAAATCCACAGGGTGCGCACGCGCTGCTTGCGTGACGGGCGGGCGAGTTCGGCGTGGGTCATGGCAGGCTCCGGCGCTGTTTGCTGGAGACTGGCAGTTGCAAGTGACAGGTTGGTGGCAGCGCCGTGACGACTGATCGCAGGGCGATGGAGCGCACAACCGCAGCGAGCAACGATGTGTACAATGCCCCTCTGCCCCGCGAGGAAGCCCCTATGAGCACCGGCCCAGTCCTTTCTCTGCGCCACTACCGCGATGACCTGATCGCCCACAGTCACGACCACCCTCAGTTGGTGTTCGGCCTGCATGGGCGCCTGGATTTTGAAGTGCAAGGTCACGGTGCGCGGGTCGACCGCCAGCAACTGATGGTGGTTCCGGCCGGCGCTCATCACACCTGTGGCAGCGCAGCCGGTAGCCACTGCCTGGTGCTGGACGTCCCCGGCGAGCATTGGCTGCGCGAGCAGCTGGGTGAACACGCCGAGGCCAGCCGCCGCCTGCTCGATCGTCCCGGGGCCGTGGGCCTGGACAGTCGCCAGCAGCAACTGGTCGATTGGCTGGCGGCCAGCCCGGTGGATGATCCGCTGATTGCCCGCCAGGGCGCGAGCCTGTTGCTTGCCAGCCTCAATGCTCAAGCCACACCCCACCAGGTTGACAGGCGCCTGCCCTATTCGGCCTTCGATGCGCACATCGAGCGCTACGCCGCCTACCCGCTGCAGGTGGCTGATCTGGCGCGGCTGGCCGGGTTATCCAGTGCTCGCCTGCATGCACGCTTTGCTGACGAGTGTGGCGTAACGCCGATGGACTATATCCGCCAGCGCCGCTTGCTCAAGGCTCGACAACTGCTCAAGCAGACCTGCTTGCCGATTGGCGAAGTTGCCGCACAGATCGGCTACAGTTCGCAGAGCGCTTTTGCGGCCGCGGTGCTGCGCGCCTTCGGGCGCTCACCGATGGTGCTGCGACGCGAGTCTGGCGACAACTGACGCGAGGTGGGCGACAGACAGCGGCGGCGCTAGGCCGTACAGTTGCCGTATCGCGCTTTTGGGTCCGCTGCGCGGCCCTTCGCGGCGGTTCGGCGCTCCGACAAGCCCGCTCCCACAGGGTATGCGTCGTTCACAAATGGTGTGGTGAGCACAATTCATGTGGGAGCGGGCTTGTCGGAGCGCCGAACCGCCGCGAAGCGCCGCGCAGCGGACCCAAAGCAGGCAACAGAATTTATCAAGGGACAACCATGAACCACCGCACCGCCCTCGGCGCCCTGCACATCGGCGCGCTGTTCTTCGGCCTGACCGGCGTGTTCGGCAAACTCGCCGCCAGCGCCAGCCCCACCATCATCGTATTCGGCCGCGCCGTCTTCGCCGTGCTTGCCCTGGGCCTGTTCGCCAGCCTCGCCCGCCAAGCCTGGCAGCCGCTCAAAGCAGCAGACCTACGCCGCCTGCTACTGGGCGGGGTGCTGCTGGCCGGGCACTGGGTGAGCTTTTTCGTCGCAGTGAAAGTGGGTGGCGTGGCCATCGCCACCTTGGGCTTTGCCAGTTTCCCAGCGTTCACAGTCATCCTCGAAGGCCTGTTGTTCCGCGAACGCATTCGTCGTAACGAGGCAATCTTGGTGGTGCTGGTCAGCATTGGCCTGATCCTGGTCACCCCCGAATTCGACCTGGCCAGCGAAGCCACCACCGGGCTGCTCTGGGCACTGCTTTCAGGCCTGCTGTTCTCGCTGCTGTCGCTGATCAACCGCGCCGGCTCCGGGCGCCTGCCCGCGGTACAGGCAGCGCTGTGGCAGAACCTGGTGGTGGGCCTGTGCCTGTTGCCATTTGCTGCGCCAGGCCTTAGCGGCGTGACACCGATGGACTGGCTATGGATTGCCCTGCTCGGCATTTTCTGCACCGGCATCGCACACAGCCTGTTCGTCGCCGCCCTGGCAGTGATCAAGGCGCGCACGGCTGCGGTCGTGTTCGGCATGGAGCCGGTATATGGCATCGCCGTGGCCTGGGTGGTGTTCGCCGAAACGCCCACCTGGCGCATGCTCGCCGGCGGCGCACTGATCATCTTTGCGATCGTTTTGTCTAGCCGCTTGGCCGCCGAGCAGCCAGCCAAGCAACGGCCTGTGGCGCAGGGCGCCTGATCAGCGATCGTTGTGGCCCAGGTCGCGCTGCGGGTCGATCTGGTCGCGCAAGCGCTGCTTGAGCACCTTGGCCTCGGGGAAGCCACCATCAGCCTTGCGTTCCCAAATCTGCACACCATCGCAGGTGATGCGAAAGATCCCGCCGGTGCCCGGTTCCAGGGCGACGCGGCCAAGATCGTCGGAGAAGGTGCTGAGCAGCTCCTGGGCCAGCCAGGCTGCGCGCAGCAGCCACTGGCATTGCGTGCAATAGGTGATGACAATTTCCGGCTTGGCGTTGGACATGATCAAGCAACTCCTGGTAGGTGGCCGCTTATACTAGCGGCCTTTCTTCCTGGTTTTGAGACTCACGATGCGCCGCTTGCTGTTCTGCTTGTTGCTGACGCTTACCACCTTTGGCGCGCTTGCCACCGAACACGCTCGGCCCAAAGTCGGCCTGGTACTGTCCGGCGGTGCTGCCCGTGGCCTGGCGCACATTGGCGTGCTCAAGGCGCTTGAAGAACAAGGCGTGCGCATCGACGCCATTGCCGGCACCAGTATGGGCGCGGTGGTCGGCGGCCTGTATGCCTCAGGCTACAGCGTCGAAGAGCTGGAAAAGCTCGCCACCACCCTCGACTGGCAGCAGGCGCTGTCCGATGCCCCGCCACGCAAGGACGTGCCGTTTCGGCGCAAGCAGGATGACCGCGATTTCCTGGTCAAGCAGAAGCTCAGTTTTCGCGACGACGGCAGCCTCGGCTTGCCACTGGGTGTGATCCAAGGGCAGAACCTCGCCTTGCTTTTGGAAAGCAAACTGGCCCACACCGCCGACACCCGCGACTTCGACAAGCTGCCAATCCCCTTCCGCGCCGTGGCCACCGACATCGCCAGCGGTGAAAAAGTGGTGTTCCGCCGCGGCCACCTGCCCCAGGTGATCCGCGCCAGTATGTCGATCCCGGCGGTGTTCGCCCCGGTCGAAGTCGACGGTCGATTACTGGTGGACGGTGGCATGGTCGACAACATTCCGCTGGATGTCGCCCGCGAAATGGGCGTAGACCTGGCCATCGTGGTCGATATCGGCACCCCGTTGCGCGACCGCAAGCAACTGAACACGGTGGTCGATGTGCTCAATCAGTCGATCACCCTGATGACCCGGCGCAACTCCGAAGAACAGCTGGCCAGCCTGCGCAGCGAAGACGTGCTCATCCAACCGCCGCTGGCCGCCTTTGGCGTCACCGATTTTGGCCGTACCAGAGAGATGATTGAAGCCGGCTACCGCGCCACCCGCGCCCTCGATGCGCGCCTTGCCGTCCTGCGCCAGAGCGAAGGTGATGCGGGGCTGGCGGTAGCCCGCTCACCGCGCCAGCGTACCCCGGTGATCACTGCAATCAAGGTCGAGAACGACTCCAAGGTCAGCGACGACGTGATCCGCTATTACATCCGCCAGCCAATCGGCGAGCCGCTGGAGCTGGAGCGGCTGCAAACCGACATGGGCACGTTGTATGGCCTGGACTACTTCGACGGCGTGCAATACCGCGTGGTGCACAAGGGAGACAACAATACCCTGGTGATCAACGCCCGCGGCAAGCGTGGCGGCACCGACTACCTGCGCTTGGGCCTGAACCTGGCGGACGACATGCGCGGCGACAGCGCTTTCAACCTGGGCGCCAGCTACCGAGTCAATGGCATCAACCGCCTGGGTGCGGAGTGGCTGACTCGCGCCCAGATCGGCGATCAGCAGGAGCTGTACAGCGAGTTCTACCAACCCCTGGACGTCGGCTCGCGCTACTTCATAGCGCCCTACCTGGACCTGGGGTCGCAGAACATCGAAGCCACCCTGGACAATGACCCGATCGCCGAGTATCGCCTGGAGCGCTATGGCTTCGGTCTTAACCTGGGGCGCCAGATCGGCACCTACGGTGAAGTTCGCGCGGGGGTGGGCAAGGCCTGGGGGGAGGCCGAGGTACGCATCGGCGACCAGGACCTGCCCAAGGTCAGTTTCAACGAGGGTTTCTATGAGCTGAAGTACTCGTTCGACACCTTGGACAACGTCTACTTCCCCCACAGCGGAGAGGATATCGGCCTGACCTTGCGCAAGTACGACGCTTCGCTGGACTCCGACACCGATTACCGGCAATGGGAAGTGAATGTCGACAAGGCGTTCAGCAGCGGGCCGAATACCTGGGTACTGGGGGGGCGTTACGGGCGCACCCTGGATGAGACGGAGGTGGTGACGTCGAGCTTCGTACTGGGTGGGGCGCGGCAGTTGTCAGGGTTCCGCCAGGATTCGGTGTCGGGGCAGAACGTGAGCCTGATGAGGATGGTGTATTACCGGCGCTTGACGCCTCGGGCTTACTTGCCATTGGACTTTCCGCTGTACATCGGTGGGTCGTTGGAGCGTGGGCGGGCTTGGAACAACGATAATGAATTCGACAGTGGCTATATCAATGCGGCGAGTGTCTTCCTGGGGCTGGAGACGCCGTTGGGGCCTTTGAATTTGAGTTATGGGGCCAATAGTGAGCATCAGAAGGCGGTGTATCTGAATTTGGGGCACACGTTCTGATTTTTGGGTTTGGGTTTGGGTTTGGGTTTGGGTTTGGGCTTGGGCTTGGGCTTGGGCTTGGGTTTGGGTTTGGGTTTGGGCTTTTAGAGGTTTGAGCATATCCATTGGCGTGGGTGGCGCTGAATCACCTTTCCGCCCTTACGGCGGGTCACTTTTTGGCAAACGCCCCAAAAAGTAACCAAAAAAGGCTGCGCTCCACCATCCGGCCCTACGCTGCGCTCCGGGTTCCCTCGCTTCGGTGCCTTCCGGGCCCGCGCGGCCTACGATTTGCTGCGCAAATCTACATCTCGCGCCTTCGGCTGCGCCGAAGGGTGCTGACGCACCTGGCCCTACAGGCACCTACGCTCGGCCTCCTGAAGTCGCGAAGTTAGTGGCGGCGCCTGGACTGGCGTTATCTGGCGAAAGTGACAGGTGTGGTGGATGCTCTGGCCTCTTCGCGGGCAAGCCCGCTCCCACAGGTACCGCGTAGTTTAAGTCCAGCGTTGAACCAGCACTGACACCACGCAGATACTGTGAGTCCCACAAACCCTGTGGGAGCGGGCTTGCCCGCGAAGAGGCCGGAACAAACAACACAGCAGAAAAATCAAAATTTGGCTTTGGCTTTGGCTTTGGCTTTGGCTTTGGCTTTGGCGAGAGCGTAGCGATTCGCCTGCTCTTGATCTTCGTGCGCGTAATTGCAGGCGCCGCAGATTCGCGACTTCAGGAGGCTGAGCAGAGGTGCCTGGAGGGCCAGGTGCGCCAGCACCCTTCGGCGCAGCCGAAGGCGCGAGATGTAGATTTGCGCAGCAAATCGTAGGCCGCGCGGGCCCGG
>Ga0213821_1000691_pt1 | contig 19112 bp, 24 predicted proteins | sample MC6MC0909MG_FD_179894 | JGI IMG/M metagenome (GOLD analysis project Ga0213821, IMG submission 179894) | Enriched soil aggregate microbial communities from Iowa State University, Ames, United States - MC6-MC0909-MG | ecosystem: Environmental > Terrestrial > Soil > Unclassified | place: USA: Iowa...
TCTGCAATAGTGTAGAATTTTAAATATTTTCTTCCTTCAAAAGTAAAAGAATATTACTAACCACCATTAACATGGATAGAAAAGTGGTACAATTCTATAGCTTTCAACTTTCATTTTATGCATAAAACTAATTTGTCACTTTACATAAAGCCAATTATTACTGTCGCTCTGCATTTACATAGAAAACTGTTATCAAAGCTCCATTTTTCCACAAAATAGTGACAACTTCAATATATCACTATACATTTATGTGAATGCCAATGAAAATACTATGAGCAATGGTTGATTGGAGTGTAGACTGAGTAACTCCTTGGGGATTCAGCGTCACAGATGAGACCCTGGAGCGCGAGTGAAGCGGCTCATCGGACGCCCCCAGGAAAGCACTCAGTCGGAACGGAGATCAACCCCTCGTTTTGAAAAAGGACTATACTTTTAATTTGTCACCTTGATTTCATTGACATAATAGTATTTTTTAAATTTGTAAAAGATGATTTTTTGTAATTTGGGGCACACTAATAAATGTATATTTAAAATTAAAGGTGTGTTGCTAAGATGAAAAAAGCTGTATTTTTAGATCGTGACGGTGTAATTAATGAGGTGTTAACGAATCGTGTTAAGTTTGTGAATAAGCCCAAGGATTTTTATTTCCTGCCCCGTGTGCCAGAGGCTATAAAAAAATTAAATAAGTATTTTGACTATATATTTGTGGTAACCAATCAAGGTGGGGTTGGCTTGGGGTTTATGAAAGAGTCAAAGCTTCAAAAAATACATGAGCATATGATGAAGGAATTAAAAAAGGACGGTGCCATTATACACGAAGTAGTCTATTGTCCACATAAACCAAAGTCGGGCTGTGACTGCCGTAAGCCCAATAGTAAACTCATCGTAGATCTTGGGGAAAAGTATAATATTGATTTATCCAAATCCTACATGGTGGGAGATACAGACACGGATATTATAGCCGGAAAACGGGCAGGAACCAAAGGTGTTTTTTTAGGTGAAAGAGATCCATTAGCAGACGCAATTTTTCCAGATTTAATAAGTGCAGCTAATTGGATAATTGAAGATGCACAAGGAGTCACGTATAAATCATATGAAAAAGGATAATTTACTAAATGGAGGTGATGAACTTGACTAAAGAACAGCACAATAAAAAAACAGTTGACCGTGAGGAGTACGGGTATGGTTTTGATATTAGTGTCGACGACTTAGGTGTTATTGGACAAAATAAACAAGCTAAAAAGCAAAACGATAATGAGAATAAAAATAAGCCACGAAATAAAGATAATCCTTCTATTTTGACTAATGATTAGCATATGGTTGGATAAATTATTATTTTTAAGATTGTTACCAAAAAATTCCGCTATCTTCTGTTTTACATGCAAGGTGCCTGTAGAAAGCGGAATTTTTTTGTAATCAATTCTTAAGGAGTCTCTTATAAAAAAACACCCTATTTTTAAAGGGTGTTAATTCAATAATTCACGTAAATATTCTCGTAATTCAACAGTATCTTCCTCTGAACGATTGTAAACATGCTCAAGATAGCCCGGCTCTTCTATATCGTCTGGACCAATAATGGCGAAGCGTCCAAATTGAATATCCATGACAAGCACTTTACCAAAAAAACGACCCGATTGCAAAATAGCTAAATCATAACGAAGCTTTTTTCCTGCAAAACTAACAAAGCGTGTTTTTGTATCCTCTACATCATCATATAAAAAAAAACGTTCCATCTTTTAATCTCCTTCCAGTCCTATAGATATGGTACTATAGAAGAGAAAAAACTATCAACTTTTAAAGATTTGAATGGGGGCTTTCCTTGTGTATTTTGTAGATCGTAATAAAATCACAAAAAATTTACAGTACTTAGATGGATTATTAGCTATTTTGGAGACAGAAGATAACTGGCTGCAAAATGATATTAAAAAATTAGCAATCGAGCGAATTGGTCACAATATTATGGAGTCAATGATGGATGTTGGAAATTTGATGATAGACGGCTTCATTATGCGTGATCCGGGAAGCTATGAGGATATTATTGATATATTAATCGATGAAAAAGTTGTATCAACAGAAATGGAAGGGCCATTAAAAGCAGTTGTAGGCTTACGTAAAATGCTTGTTCGTGAGTTTATAGAGGTCGATATTCAGGAAGTAATCGATGTGTTAACAGCAAGTCTACCTGCATTAAAGCAGTTCCCACCCGCCGTAAACGATTATTTAACAAATGAACTTGGCCCGGTATCTGCATTTTTACCAGAGGATCATCAATGAAAAACTATAAGGCATATTGCTTTGATTTAGATGGTACAGTTTATCGTGGAAAAGAGGGCATCTCTTCTGCAATCTCATTTATTCAACGTTTGCAGCAAATTGGTATTGAGCCTTTCTATGTTACAAACAATTCTTCTAAGACTAGAGAGCAACTGCAGGAGGCTTTAATCGCCATTGGTGTAAATGCACCCCTTGAACATATTTACTCAAGTGCACTGGTGACAGCCAAATATATTGCGCGAAACTTCCCAGGTCAAAAAGTTGCCATGATGGGCTCTGATGGTATTCGTAAAGCGTTATTAAATGAAGGTATTGAGCCTGTTGAGGAAGAGCCAGAGGTGTTCGTTATGGGTATTGATCGCACCTTGGATTATATGGCACTTGCCAAGGCAACAATTGCTATTCAAAAAGGTGCAACGTTTATCGCAACAAATCAAGATATTAAATTCCCGACTGAATATGGATTTCTTCCTGGAAATGGGGCGTTTGCTCGATTAGTTGGGGAGGTTGCTGATGTTGAACCCATTTATATTGGCAAGCCATCACCTGCTATGCTTGAGATGATTGCTTCTCAGCACGGTTTTACAAAAGAAGAGATGGTCATGATTGGCGATAATTATGATACAGATATCATGTGTGGTATTCGTTTTGGCTGTGATACTATTCATGTTAATACAGGTGTAACACCAACAAGTAGTGTGTTAGAGAAAGAACAGCAGCCAACTTATGTTATAGAGGCTTTAATTTAATAAAATTAAAAAGGATGTTTTGTCGAAATTTTGGCATAACATCCTTTTCATATGTTCAAATTTAATATAGTTGTTCTTTATTGTCTACCATAGAGGATTTTCTTCTATAAATTGATAGATGGCTTCTGTTAACGCTTCAGGAGAGTCAGCCTCCACTAATTCGCCATTGACGATTGCATAAAAGGATTCTGAGCATTTCGTACAGTAGCTGAGGCAGCCATATTCCAAAACGTCGATGTTTGGATCACGCTCTAATATTTCATATGCTTTTTGAGAGCCATTTGCTAAATTATTTATACAAAATTCAACCATTGGATTCATACATGTCACCTCACCAAAGTAATGCTACTCGCTTTTAAAACTTTCGTCAATAATTTAAGTTTACCTTGAGCTGAAGGAGGAATTTAATTTCTAGTTAAATTCTTGAAAAAAAGGAATTGAAGGGAACTGTGAGGGGGATTAAAGCTGTAATGACGAAATGCAAATACTACGAAAATCATTCGAAAAATGCAGGTAATCATTTATTTTGTGAAATCTTTCACAAAATTGCATTCTTATATTGTGAAACATCTCACAATCGGTTATACTCATTTGTGGATACTTTGTGAACAATTATTATAAGAGGTATAAAAGGAGACTATTATGGGAAAATTAGTACTTTTAGGTGGCGGCTACGGCAATATGCGTGTCATGCTTCGTTTGTTACCAAACAATCTTCCATTAGACACGGAAATCGTGCTAGTAGACAGAGCCCCTTTCCATAGTTTAAAAACAGAATTTTATGCATTAGCAGCAGGGACTTCAACAGATAAAGAAATTCGTGTAAGCTTCCCGGAGCATGAACGTTTAACGGCTGTATATGGAGAAGTCGTTAACATTGATCGTGCTGAAAAAGTAGTCATTCTAGAAGATGGGCAACGTATTGAATATGATGATTTAGTCGTAGGGCTTGGCTGTGAAGATAAATATCACGGTGTACCAGGTGCAGAGGAGTACACATTTAGCATTCAAACTATGGCTAAATCACGTGCAACCTTCCAAGCACTTTGTGGTTTACCAGCGGGCTCTACAGTCGGAATTGTAGGGGCTGGTTTAAGTGGGATTGAGCTTGCAAGTGAGCTTCGTGAAAGTCGCGCAGATTTAAAGATAAAATTATTTGACCGTGGTCCGCGTATTATGAAGGACTTCCCAGAAAAATTGAGTAACTATGTGAAGGCTTGGTTTGTGAAGCATGATGTTGATGTCATTGCCAATTCGAATATCACAAAGGTTGAGCCTGGTAAAATCTTTAATCATGAAGATGAAATTCCACTGGATGCGGTTGTCTGGACTGCTGGTGTCCAGCCAGTGAAAATTGTGCGTGAGATGGATGTTGAAAAAGATAAGCAAGGTCGTCCACTAGTAACGCAATATTTTAATGTCCTTGATGATGAGCATGTATATGTTGTTGGGGATTGTGCTTCGTCGGATTTTCCCCCTAGTGCTCAGTTAGCTGAGGAACAAGCAGAACATATTGTAAAAGTGCTTCGTATGCGTTGGAAAGGTGAAAATTTACCAGAGAAGATGCCAGATATTAAATTAAAAGGCTTTATGGGATCACTTGGTAAAAAACAGGGCTTTGCTTATTTAGCAGACACAACTGTAACAGGACGTATAGCTCGATTGATGAAATCAGGACTATTATGGCTGTATAAATACCAAAACGATTAACCTAGCCATTTAGAGCCAAAATAGGATTGCTTCAATTGTAATCAGTTGAAGCAATCCATTTTATTTTTTATACGGTTTCATCTGGAGTGAAGCCCATTTTTTCAAGCGCTGAAAAGACAGGCTTTAATTGCACATAACCTTCTCCCACTACTTCATTATTTATTAAAACTAATGGATAAAAAAATTCATCATCTTGTATGCGAGTTGCATAATCTTGATCTCGTTCATTCTCAATTGGACCTTCGATATCTACATAACGAATATCATAAGCTTGGTTTGGATATTTTCGATCAATCGCTGCCTGTAGCCACTCATATGTATCCTTTGAAGAAGGTGCGTTTACACAGCTAGCGCAGATAACTGCTGTTCCATAAATTTCGATCATTGGTTTCATTTGTCCCATTGTATTTCCTCTCCCCGTGATACTATATTGGATTTTTTCTGTTGCTAACATTATAATCATTATAAGGAAAGGAGTCGAGATAAATGGCTGAAGCAACAATTAACGACCAAGTACAAGAGGTATTAGATAAATTACGCCCATTCTTACTACGTGACGGTGGAGACTGTGAATTAGTAGATGTAGAGGACGGCGTTGTAAAATTACGTTTACTAGGCGCCTGTGGCAGTTGCCCAAGTTCAACGATTACGCTTAAAGCGGGTATCGAACGTGCATTATTAGAAGAAGTACCTGGTATCGTTGAGGTAGAGCAAGTATTCTAAACAATTTTAAAAGTTCTAGCTGACCATTCAAGCTAGAACTTTTTTCTTTTTAATGTTGGCGTGACTGTTCTTTTTCTTCTCGGATGATAGCCCATTGTTCTTTTGCCATATCAATAATTTTTGCTTCCCCACCAATGCTTTGTTTTTCAATGACCCTTGAAAAGAAGCGTGTAGCATTTTCAATATCACCAATACGTCTTGATAGTTCTGCAATCATATACATGATACGTACATCAGACATCTGGGTTGAGCTGTAATCCTCTGTTGAATAGGATTCCATATATTGATCCCGAGCCAATTTCATAAAGCGCTGCTCCTGACCACTATTGTTAAGGGAACGATAAAGCCATGCGAGACGTAATGCGAGACCAGCTATGGCAACATATTTTTCTTTTTTGATAGTGCCACAAAGGAAGGCTAACTTATAGGCTTGAATTGCCTGAAATACAGTACGCTCTCCTTTAAAATCATGATGTACCCATTTTTCAGTAATTTGCGTGCGAATTTCATCTTGAATACCAGGTGCAAAATATTTGGTAAAGTCTTCTGTAAAGGAAAAGCCACAGTGCTCACAAACAAAAACATTATAGTAAAGAGCATTAATCCCATCAGCATAAATAGGTTGAAAGTCCGTTTCTGTATGGTCAACCTTAATGAATTTAGAGCGGACTTTTAATGTAGGAAAATCTTTTTTACAATTAAGACATTGAATTTTTTTTTCGTAATAAGGTGAAATCTCCATATTTTTTACCTCTTTCATCGACATCGTTATAACTATTATACCAATGTAATTTCTATAAACATGAATAAAAAATACTATTTATGTGAAAAATATTAGAATTATTGCTAAAAATACGCTCGAAGCTGAATGTTTGTCATACAATGGTCAAAATTGATATGATGTTATATAAGAAGGAAGGTGATTGGGATGACAAGTTCAAAGCAAGTAATTGAAATTACACAGGCAGCTGGTTTTCATATTCAAGAAATGATGGAGCATAACGAAGAGCAAGGTTCTTTTTTACGTGTAGCTGTGAATGGCGGAGGCTGTAGTGGTCTGTCTTATGGGATGCATTTTGATAAAGAGAAAAAAGATGATGATATTGAAGATGAACAACATGGTTTAAGAATTCTTGTTTCCCGCGAAGATGCGCCGATTTTAATGGGAACAAAAATTGACTATAAACAATCGCTAATGGGCGGTGGCTTCACAATCGATAATCCAAATGCGATCGCATCATGCGGCTGCGGCACATCTTTCAGAGCAGCGAAACGTGAAGGTACACCTGAGGTTTGTGAATAATTAGTTGAACTGACAGTAGAACGTATTTTACGTATTTAAACTGACTAGTTGTGAGTTGGTTTTTATAGGATATTTGAATATATACGCTAAATGCGCTTTCTTACGTATTGAATATCGATATGGAAAGAAGCGCTTTTTTTATTAAACGACTTAGAGCAAGAATGGGGAAGCGAGAAAATGAATTAATTATGTCCGTACATCATCGGTCTATTCAAGCTTCGATTTATTTGCGATCAACGTACTTATGCAGGATTCAATGATTATGTTTTTAAAACTTGTTTCTATTGGGTTTATACCTGATTTAATGGACGTTAAGTCTACGTTTTGCGCAAGTGATGGTGATATACAATAACAGTATCGACACCTTTAATGAAGCATGTTATTTGGATGTGTTATAATCAAATTTGTGAAGAAATATACACTAACGGTGCAGGATTGTTAAATAAGATGGGGGGGAGATGATGGATAACCAATATTTCGTAGGTTGGGGTACATTGGCGTTGATAAATGCTGCACTTGCACAAGGGAAGAATAGAACGGGGTTAAATTGGTTTTTACTTTCTCTTGTATTAGGTCCATTGGCAACACTAATTTTGTTATTTGTTGAAAAGAGATAGTAACATTACATATTGGCTAGGTGTATGCATAGACTAGATTTGATTAAATATAAAAGAAGCCACAATGACCTCAATTTTGAGATTGTTGTGGCTTCTTTATGTACCCAAAAATGTTTATTGAAGTTTTGTTAATACATCTTCATAAATTTCTTCTGAGGGTTTATTAAGGGCAATCGAAAACTCCGAGAAAATGGATTCCTGTAAGGTTTGAAGTAATTTTTCTTCTTGATTTGGGAATTTTTTTTCTATTGCTAGAAATTCAAGCTTTTTTCTTAGTAAAGTATTTAAGAGATTTGCTTGCTTTTGTCGATCACCAGATTTAATGATTTCTATATGATATCGCATACGATGTGTGTTTTGTTCTATCCATTCAACACCAGGAGAAGTAAATGAACGAAGAATTTTAAGGGCTTCATCTTTTTTTATAATGTCTCTAAGCTGTTTTTTTGCATTGTCAATAGGGGTACGAATGGTTAACTTTGAATCATTTAATGGATGTAAAACGTAGTAAGTTTTAGTAATGTCGCTGAAAGTTTGTTCACAGATATCTTCAATTGAACAAAGACCATGTGATGAATAAATGACTACATCGCCAACACTATACATGTAAATTCCCTCCAACAAAAATAAATTGTCAACCAAGTTGACTAAATTAAGTATAATCCAATAAATATTTTTTGTCAACTTAGTTGACGATTGGTATTTTTTTTTGTATATTATTAACGAAAAAATAGGGAATGAAGGTGAAAAAGTTGAAGGACGAATTGCAAAATCGGGATGTCATTGATTTATTAAGCGAGCGTCATGAAATACTTCGACGGCTTGCTGAAGAGAAGTGGAATAAACATAATCATATTTATATTTCTAATTCCGAATGGAGTATTTTGGGAAAAATATATAATAAGCAACTTACGATTTCAGATGTGGCTAAGGATGTTGATTTTTCTAGACAGGCAACCCACAAATTTATAAAAAATTTAGAAGCCAAAGGTCTTGTAACAGTTTGTAAAGTTGAACATAGTAAGAAACATAAAGCCATTCGTATGACTGAATTTGGTGAAGAATGCTATAAAAAAAATGAACTATACAAAGCTGAAATTGAGCAACAACTTATCAACACGATAGGCGAAGAGCATGTGACCAAATTAAAACATATCTTAAGGCTTAATTGGCAAGTGGAACATTTAGAAATGCAGGATTCACTCTCAGTAATGAAATAAGTTCAGAATCTTAGAGTAGTATCACTAGCCTCCTTTGATTGTGAAGGGCACAGAAAAAGTCGATTTGCTACCAAAAGTATGATGCAAATCGACTTTTTGTGTTTTAGACAAATTTTTTTTGCTAAGCACTAAAAATTCTGAATGAATGCTTCTCCGTATAGAAAATGAACAGGTATAATACTGAGATAAGAGGTGAATGTGATGAAAAAGGATAGAGGGAAAGTTTGGTTGGGTGTTGCTGGAGTTGCTGTCAATAAACTTGGTCAATGGTTAGTTGTAAAAAAAGCATATAGTGGCTTAAAGGGAAGATGGTCATTACCAGCTGGATTTGTCAATGCGGGTGAAACGGTGGATGAGGCTGTTGTCAGAGAATTAAAAGAAGAAACAGGCATTGATTGTTATGTATCTGGCTTAATTGGTTTTCGTACAGGTGTTATACGTGGTGAAATCAGTGATAATATGGCCATTTTCTATTGTCGAATGATAGATGAGCAACAGCTGATTTGTATACAAGAAAATGAATTGTTAGAAGCAAGATGGATGTATCCACAAGAGCTGGCACAAGATGAAATGACATCCGTGATGTTAAGAGAGATGGCCTCCAATCAATTTGAAAAACATCAATTACAGGGGATTGAGGGCATTAATCCAGGCGATGTGTTTGGCTACTCCTCTTATCGGTTATTCTTTAAAAAATGATAATGGAGGGTGGCGGAATTTTGGAGCTGTAAACCTTCCTTACTCTTCTATTAAATGTTAGGCGTAGCAAAATCGAAATGATTTTCCTAAATATGACGAACAAGCGAAAACAAGGCTATGTTCATTGAAAGCGTTGTCGTAATCATGTAAACTAGTGAGAGGAAAACGGAGGTTATACATACATGGATGGTCCAGTATCATTAGTTCAGCTAATCATTTCAATTTTGTTATTTTTCGTCATGTTCTTTGGTATCGGGTTTTTATTAAATATGCTTCTACGCATGACATGGTTAATGGCAATTGTGTATCCAATTGTTGTTATTTTCATTGTCGATGATGTAAGCTTTTTAGATTATATTTTCAAGCCAGGCTCTGCGTTTCCAGCTTTGATCGATAAATTACAAGCATTGCAATTTGTAGATATTGCTATTTTATCTGGAGGCTTTGCAGGTTCTATTGTAGCTGGGATTGTCATGATTTATTTACGAAAAAGTGGATATCGAATGTTTTAACAAGCTTCAGTATTTATCTCTATGCAGTTGATATAGAGATAAATACTGATTTTTTTCTAACACAATGTGTTTTTTATAATAGGAATTGGTAGGTGATGATGGCGATAAAAATTCCTGTTAGTGCCCCGAAAAAAACCTCGCTTCGCTTGTGACCTAGCAATGTTTTCAGCTCTTCCATTTTTTCTTGCCCATCCATTTGTGGCCATTTCTTTAAATCATGAAGCAATGTTTGAAAGTCCTTCCGTAGCTGATTTAAGATGGCTGCATGTTGACCTGCCTGATAACGAACACCACTTGCATCATACATAACGATAAATGAAAACATAGCAGCGACAGCAAAAATTGGAGAATTTAAGCCAGTTTCATAGGCAATTGAGGTTGTAAGTCCTGTAACGGAAGCAGAATGTGAGCTAGGCATTCCTCCAGTGGAAGTAAACAGTCCCCATTTAATTTGTCTGGTCATTAAAAAATGAATTGGAATTTTGACAAACTGTGCAAAGAGAACTGCAAAGAGGGCAACGAGTAAAGGGGTATTTTGAAGTAAACTCATAATCATCACAACCTTCACTTATAATTGCCTTTATTATAACATTCATTATTTTCTAAAAGAAGCTATAGCCAATGATTACGCGTTTTCTGAAACTTAGGTATAATGAAGAATGAATGGAGGAATTAACATGCATATTGTAAAAGAAGCAAAAACATTTGAAACGATTTCTACTGAAGTGTTGGTGGTAGGGGTCACAAAACATCGTGAACAAATGCAGGATTGGGCAAGCTTTTCATCATTTTACGGAGAATCCATTAATGCGTGGCTAAGCGCAGGGGACGTATCGACAGAGCTAAAAAAATTAACGAAATTGCCACTTTTGAAAGATCACACTACTCTTAAACGTATTTTATTTGTGGGATTAGATGAACGCAAAAATCTAACAGAGGGCGATATACGTGCAGCGTTTGGTTTAGTAGGTAAGGAACTAAGAGCCTTAAAGGTTAAGGAATATTCGATTTGGCTTGAATCCTTTACGACAGAAGATATTACTGTTGCTGATGTTGCATTTTTAGCTGGTGAGGGAACAGGTCTTGGTTATTATGCAATTCCTCATTACAAAACAACATCAAATGAAGTCGATAAGCGTATTGAGGCTATTCATCTAGTAACGAAAGCTAGTGACATTGATGAGGTTGTGGCAAGCTTTGAGGTAGGGATTATTTATGCAGATGCAGTAAACGAAGCACGAAGCTTAATTAATTTGCCACCGAATCTTCTGACACCAACAGACTTGGCTAATTATGCGGAATCTCTTGCCATAAAATACGATTTTGAAGTTGAGATTTTAAATAAGGCACAATTAGAGGAGCTTGGTATGGGTGGTATTTTATGTGTTAATCAAGGCTCCCATGAAGAACCTCGTTTAATCACATTAAAATATAAGGCTACTGAGAACTTTGAGGATCCAATTGGTCTGGTAGGGAAAGGCGTTACATATGATACAGGTGGCTACTCCTTAAAGCCAAAGGATTCAATGGTAGGCATGAAGGGTGATATGGGCGGTGCTGCAGCAGTGCTTGGCGCCATGAAAATTATCGGTGAATTACGTCCAAATAAAAATGTTGTTGCTGTTATTGGTTCTACTGATAATATGGTGTCGGCTACAGCCTTTAAACCTGATGATGTCATTACAACATATAGTGGTAAAACAGTCGAAATATTAAATACGGATGCTGAGGGACGCTTAGTATTAGCGGATGCTACTACCTATGCTAAACAGCAAGGTGCAACTTCGCTTATTGATGTAGCGACATTAACAGGTGGAGTGATTACAGCACTTGGTATGGATAAAACTGGGGCATTATCGAATGATGATGAATTCTTTGCTGCTTTTATGGAAGCTTCACAAGAAACAGATGAATTTGTATGGCGCATGCCTTTAACGGAAAGTGATAAAAAACGAATTCGTAAATCAGATGTTGCTGATTTGAATAATTCTCCAGGTCGAGATGGACATATGATTTTCGGTGGAGGCTTTGTTGGTGAGTTTGTTGGTGATACACCATGGATTCATCTAGACATCGCTGGCACATCTGATGCAGTTGCTGTCCATGATTTAGGTCCAAAAGGTGGTACAGGTGTCATGGTAAGAACTATTGCAAACTTTGTGCAACGATTAGGGGAAGAGAAATAAAAACGTTTCGGTGAATGTAACTTATTTAGGTAGTGAAATTGATAGTAGATAAGCTATTCCTCGCTAATGTTAATTAGCTTAGGCGATGTACATGTGATAGATGTGCCCTCCCAACATACGATAAAGTAAAAAGGGAGGTAGCTTATGCCATTTTTCGGAGGTTATCCAGGAGGAGGCTTTTGGCCATTCGGTGCACCATTTTTTGGAGGCTTTTTAGGAAGTTTTCTTGGATCACAATTTAGACCATATCCACCATTTTATCCTCGTCCATTTCCACCAGGACCGTATTTCCGTCCAGGTCGACCATTTCCACCACGATATCGTAGACCTTTTTAAGCTGAATAAGTGAAATATGTGAACCAGTTGTCGAGATTAAATCGGCAACTGGTTTTTTCTTAATTTGTAAATGTTTTCATGACTGTTAATTGTTATTGTTCTTGAAAAAATCATTAAAATGGCATGAAATAAACTGTTGACAGAATATACTAAATTATTTATTATTCTTATTATATTACTAAGAATTGAAAATTGGTAGCTGACTAGCAAACTAGAGGCTCTTATTGTTCATTGGCATCACTATGCCCATGGATAATATGAGTCTTTTTTCTATCTCTAACAAGAGACGAAAAGGAGTGAAATAAAATGGGTAAAGTTTTTATCGTAGGTGCTGGTCCTGGGGATGTGGATTTAATCACTGTCAAAGGATTACGGTGTATCGAATGTGCAGATGTCATCCTGTATGACAGACTCATTAATAAAGAGTTGCTTGCTTATGCTAAAAAGGATGCTCAACTTATCTTTTGCGGTAAACTGCCTCAGCAACATGCCATGATACAGGAGCATATAAATCAATCAATTGTCAGCTATGCACAGCAGGGAAAAATTGTGACGAGATTAAAGGGAGGTGACCCTTTCGTATTTGGCAGAGGGGCAGAAGAAGCAGAAGTGCTTGCTCAGCATAATATTTCATTTGAAATTGTCCCCGGCATTTCTTCTGGGATAGCAGCACCAGCCTATGCGGGAATTCCAGTTACACATCGTGATTTAAGCTCAAGTTTTGCGATGATTACAGGTCATATGAGAGAGGGCAAGGACGATGCTATACAATGGGAAAGCCTTGCAAAAGGAATTGATACAATTGCAATTTATATGGGGGTTGGTAATCTTCCTTATATTCGTCAGCAGCTGCTTAAGTATGGTCGCGATGAAGATACGCCTGTAGCACTTATACATTGGGGAACACTTTCTCGGCAAAAGACAGTTACGGGTACCTTAGCATCTATAGAAAAGATTGTACAACGAGAAAATATCCAAAATCCAAGCATAATTGTAGTGGGAAAGGTTGTTACATTGAGGGAATCCATTCAATGGTTTGAGCAAAGCATTCCACAACCGCAGTTAATAAAAAATTCTGTGTAAGGATGTGGATGTATGCAAGCTATTTTATATATTGCTCATGGCAGTCGAGTAAAGGAAGGTGTAGAGCAAGCCATTGCCTTTCTAACGAGCGTACAACTGGAGATTGATATACCAATTCAAGAAATCTGTTTCCTAGAATTGGCGGTACCCACCATTGCTGAAGGAATCGATAGCTGTATTAAACGAGGGGCTACAGCAATTGCGATTATGCCTATTTTATTGCTAGCTGCACAGCATGCAAAACAGGATATTCCAAGTGAAATCGAAAAAGCGAAAAAACAGCATCCATATGTAGAATTTACATACGGTGAACCACTTGGTGTTCATGAATTATTAATTGATACACTACACACTAGGATTTTAGAAACAAAATTACCTACTAACAATACAAATGTTTTACTAATTGGTCGTGGGAGTAGCGATCCAGTAGTCAAGAGCGATTTAGCTAAAATAGCAGCAAGGCTACGTGATAAATATGGTTATACAGCCGTGGACACATGCTTTTTGTATGGAGTAGGTCCAACTTTTGAGGAATGGCTACAGCAAAAGAAAAATAAGACTAATCAAGTATTTATCGTGCCGTACTTATTGTTTACAGGAATTCTTCGACAAAGTATAACAAAGCGTCTGCAAGAATATGAGGGTCGAACTATCACATTATGTGAAAGCTTAGGCTACGACGATAATGTAAGGAAAGTTTTAGTGGAACGTATTGCCGAATTACTAGCATGTCATAAGGAAGGTGTTCTGTCATGGTAGATAAAAGGACTGAAAATGTAAATTTAGCGTTAGATAATGTCCGTCAGATTTTAAATACTGTGAGTCATGGATCAATTACTTTAATTATCCAAAATTCCTATGTGGTCCAAATTGAAAAAAAGGAAAAAATAAGACTTCGATAATTTGGTTTTGCAGAAAAAAATAGCGCCAACCAAATAAGGGTTTGGCGCTGACTCGACGAAGAAAAAGAACAGAAATGATACGAATACGTGAGGTGGCAAGCTTTGAAACTGCAAGTAATAAACAGTCCATTTAATGAGGAGCAGGTAAAGCTATTAAATGAGCTGCTCCCAAAACTAACTGGCGAGCAAAGGATTTGGCTAAACGGTTATTTAAGTGCACCGCTAGCAACAATCAATACTATAGCTGAGGAAGTAACGTCAACGGTAACACCAATCACTAAAACAGTGACGATTTTATATGGTTCACAAACAGGTAACAGCCAGGGTCTAGCCGAAAAATATGCGTCCGTATTGAAAAGTAATGATGTAGATGTGACGGTTTCATCATTAGGAAAATTTAAGCCGAATAATTTGAAAAAGCTTACAAATCTCTTATTGATTGTCAGCACACATGGTGAAGGAGAACCACCTGATCAAGCCATACAGTTCTATGAATTTTTGCATAGTAAGCGTGCTCCAAAACTAGAGAATTTACACTATTCGGTATTAGCTTTAGGGGACAGCTCTTATGAATTCTTCTGTAAAACAGGAAAAGATTTCGATGAGCAATTTGCCAAATTGGGGGCTACTCAAATTGTTCCTCGCACAGAATGTGATGTGGATTATGATGATGCAGCAGCACAATGGTTCTCAGCTGTTCAGAAGGAGCTCCTGCAGCAGGCTGATGTAGCGGCTACAGTAGAGGCATCAAATCAGATCGTACTGGGGGATTCTACATATTCTCGAAAAAATCCTTTTTATGCTGAGGTGCTAGAAAGCATTAATTTAAATGGCAGGGGCTCCAACAAAGAGACGCGTCATATTGAATTAGCCATTGAGGGGGCAAATTTCTACTTTGAGCCTGGAGATAGTATCGGTATTTTACCAGAAAACGATGAAAAATTAGTTGATGCTTTATTAACGGCACTACAGTTTGATCCACAAACTGAGGTAAATGTCTTTGATGAAAAATTATCAATAAGGGAAGCATTGCAAAAGAAGCTTGAAATAACGGTATTATCCAAGCCATTGCTCCAAAAGATTAGCACCTATACAGTGCATAAGAAATTTACAAAGTTAGTAGAAGACGCTAACGCATGGAAAGACTATGCAAGGGGAAGAGATTTACTTGATGTTGCGGAGGATTTTGCGCCATTTTCATGGAATGCACAGCAATTTGTAGAATTGTTACGTAAAATTCCCGCACGACTTTACTCCATTGCTAGTAGTCAAAAGGCAAATAATGAAGAGGTGCACTTAACAATAGGGAAAGTAAGCTATGAGACAAATGGACGTCAACGTCTTGGCGTTTGCTCTGGTAGCATTACAGAGCGTATTCAAATTGGTGATACATTACCAATTTATGTGCATAAAAATCCTAATTTTAGATTACCAGAGCAGCAGGACACGCCAATTATCATGATTGGTGCGGGTACAGGTGTGGCTCCATATCGGGCATTTTTAGAGGAGCGTGAGGAGCTAGGGATTGAAGGAAAGGCTTGGTTAATTTTTGGTGATCAGCATTTTGTGACAGATTTTCTGTATCAAACAGACTGGCAACGTTGGCTTGCTTCTGGCACACTAACGCAAATGGATGTAGCCTTTTCACGAGACACTGATAAAAAAATCTATGTGCAACATAAAATTGAGGAAAATGCAGCAGCTTTTTATGAATGGTTGGAGCAAGGGGCTGTTATTTACGTATGTGGTGATGAAAAAACGATGGCGGCAGATGTAGATGCCACAATACATCGTCTGATAGAGCAACAAGGACAAAAAACGCCAGAGGAAGCGAAAGCCTTTGTCAATGAACTAAAACAACAAAATCGCTATCAACGGGATGTTTATTAATAAAGGAGAGAAGATACATGACAGGAAAAATTATTTTACCTCCACAACCAGGAAACCCTAGTGATGTAGAGCGTATAAAAAGTGAAAGTAATTATCTGCGTGGAACACTTGAACGTACGATGAATAACCCATTAAGTTCAGGAATTCCAGAGGATGATAACCGACTGATGAAATTCCATGGCAGTTATTTACAAGATGATCGTGATCTTCGTAATGAACGACAACGTCAAAAGCTAGAGCCTGCTTATCAATTTATGGTACGTGTCCGTACACCAGGTGGAGCAGCTACACCAGCCCAGTGGCTAGTAATGGATGAAATGGCAAGAAAGTATGGCAATGGTTCCTTAAAATTAACAACACGTCAGGCATTTCAGGTACACGGTATTTTAAAATGGAATGTCAAAAAATATATGCAGGAAATTAATGATGTATTATTGGATTCTCTTGCAGCCTGTGGGGATGTAAACCGTAATGTTATGTGTAACGTCAATCCAAATCAATCAGCATTACATGAGGAAATCTACAATTGGTCTGCAAAGTTAAGCGAGCATTTACTTCCTAGAACACGAGCATATCATGAGCTTTGGCTAGATGGTGAAAAGGTAGTGGATAGTCAAGAGGAAGAAATTGAACCAATTTATGGTGCATTGTATTTACCACGTAAATTTAAGATTGGTATAGCTGTTCCTCCAAGCAATGATGTGGATGTATTTTCACAAGATATCGGTTTAATTGCGATAGTTGAGGAAGGTAAGTTAGTGGGCTTTAACGTTGCAGTAGGTGGTGGAATGGGCATGACACATGGTGATCATGAAACATACCCACAGCTTGCTCGAGTTATTGGATTTATCACACCTGATAAATTACTGGAAACGGCGGAAAAAATTATTACGATTCAACGCGATTATGGCAATCGTTCCGTACGTAAAAATGCTCGCTTTAAATATACAATTGATGCAAGAGGGCTTGATTGGTTTAACGAAGAGCTAACACGTCGTCTAGGCTGGGATATTCAAGAGGCACGTCCATTTACATTTGAACGTACAGGTGATGAATTTGGCTGGATAAAAGGAGCAGAGGGGAAATGGCATTATACGCTATTTATTCAAAATGGGCGTATTAAGGATTTTGAAGATTACCAGCTGCTAACAGGGCTACGGGAAATTGCGAAGGTACACACGGGTGATTTCCGCCTAACACCAAACCAAAATTTAATGATTGGCAATGTTACTCCGCAAAAGAAGAAAAAGATTGTAGCTCTTATTGAAGAATATAGGCTAACAGATGGTGCACATTATTCTGCCTTACGACGAAATTCTATTGCTTGTGTATCGTTACCAACATGCGGTTTAGCCATGGCTGAAGCAGAGCGCTATTTGCCTTCCTTGATTACAAAAATTGAAACCATCATTGATGAGGCTGGCTTAAACGAAACGGAAATCGTTATTCGGATGTCTGGCTGTCCTAATGGTTGTTCGCGAGCTGCTATGGCTGAAATTGGCTTTATTGGCAAAGGACCAGGAAAGTACAATATGTATCTCGGAGCAAGCTTTACAGGAAATCGCCTTAATAAAATCTATCGTGAAAATATTGGTGAAGAGGAGATTTTAGCAGAGCTCCGTCCAATACTTCTGCACTTTGCCAAGGAACGGTTAGAGGGCGAGCATTTTGGTGATTTTGTGATTCGAGCTGGCTATGTAACAGCAGTCTATGATGGAAGACAATTTCATCATCAATAAGAGGAAATGAGAAGGATTAAAACTACTATACGCTACAAAGTCTAGTCAAAGGCTTTGTAGCGTATTTCAATTTATAGGTTCAGTGCCCGATACATAAATGCCACGAATTGTGCTCGTGTCACTGGCTCATCGGGTTTAAAGTTACCATTATCGCCTAATGCTATACCAGAATCGGCGAGTGCGGATATATAGTCATAGCTCCAATGCGTGACAGGAACATCTTGGAATGTAGTTGTTCCTTCAGGTGTTAAACCAAATGCAAGGACGAGAATCTTTGCCATTTGAGCACGGGTCATCGGTGCGTTTGGATTAAATGCACCGTTTGATCCATCTACGATTCCGGCTTGTTGAAGTTTCGTTATAGAATCATAGTATGGATGGCTTTGTGGGACATCACTAAATGGCACAGCTTCACGTTTAGTTGTTAGCTCAAATGCAGGTGTAAGGCGGTTGAATCAGGTAAGGTTTATGTTATTAAAAAGGGCTTAATCAGTTATTTGTCTAGTACTATAGATGAAAAAAGTTAAAGCCTACTCTTATTAAAAAGAGCGGCTTGAAAGTAAACTTTATATGGAGAAATCTTCAGGGATAAAGACTTTTAGTTGCTTTGGTTTTACATATACTTGATCACCAATTTTAAGTTCTAGGGAAAGAAATTGCTCTTTTAACAATTCGGCTTCTAGAAATTCGCCAATATCCTCACGGCGTAACTCAATTTGTACGATTGGGCCAAGCAAATGAATGTGACTAATTTTGACAGGAACTGTACCTGTAACAGCCGTTTTTTCAATTTGAATATCATGTGGACGAACGTAGCCTATAGCATCATCCTGGGTGTGTGCATGTGAGTCTGGTACATCAATAGCAAATTCACCATGTGTTAATTTACCATTATGTAAGCGTCCTTTAAAAATATTTACATTGCCTAAAAAATCGTAAACAAATGGGCTTTTAGGGTTTGTATAAACCTCATCTGGACTACCAATTTGCTCAATTTGGCCATTGTTCATCACAACAATACGATCTGCTACATCTAGCGCCTCCTCTTGATCATGTGTGACAAATATACTTGTAATGTGGAAATCATCATGAAGTTTTCGTAACCATCTACGTAACTCTTTTCTTACTTTAGCATCTAGTGCACCAAAGGGTTCATCTAATAAAAGTAC
>Ga0213821_1000695_pt1 | contig 18996 bp, 20 predicted proteins | sample MC6MC0909MG_FD_179894 | JGI IMG/M metagenome (GOLD analysis project Ga0213821, IMG submission 179894) | Enriched soil aggregate microbial communities from Iowa State University, Ames, United States - MC6-MC0909-MG | ecosystem: Environmental > Terrestrial > Soil > Unclassified | place: USA: Iowa...
AGAATAACTTTTTGATTCAAAGACTTTTGGTCATTTAAAGTAAAAACCTGCATACCTTCAAATACCTGCTCCTTACTATCACTTAAAAATTTAACATCATCCCCAATCACATAGGGCTGAATATTTTCAATTCCCCTTTGCTTTATTAATTGCTCGGTATTTTCAATACTAGAAAAACTTATTTTATTACTCTGGGAAAATAACAATTTTTCAAATTGAACACTCACCATTAAAAATTTCTACACTCATGTTTCTCTCTCCTTTAAACATTTTGTTTCATACTACAAAAGGTGTTTTGAAAAGTCTTAACAAGCTGGATAGTTTAACTGCGATGATTGATAGTAGAGCAAAGTAGGACATAACAAAAGGACTGTAGTGAATTTTACGCACCAGTCCTGTGGTTAATGAATGAAGTATCTATTCTTTTCTTGTTATTTAGGGAAGTAGCTCTACCTTTACCTTTAGTTTTATATCCATAGGAAACCCTTCCTCTTGTACAAGGTAAGATATGACATAAGCTCCTTCAGTTAATCTATCAAATACCTGTTCAAAATTTTCATTACTTTTTAAAACACCATTTATTACATTTGTTCCTTTATCTATATTTTGGATTTTATATAAAAAGCTTTCAGTACCAGTATTTGATAAGGATACTTTAACTGGAACACTCCAATTATTAATAAAATATGATTTACTTTCACCTATAGGAGATGCTATCTCTTCATCAATCACAAGTGGATGAAAAACTCCTATTGATTTTTCTTCTTTTTCATTTTGAGTGATATCTAATGCAACAGGTTCAGTATTTACAACTTCCGATATTAATTTTAAAGATGATTCTTCCGTTTTAGATGTAAATGTATTGCACCCTGATAAGAGTATAATAAAAGTACTTACAAGCTAATTTATAAATCTAGATAATACGATATTTACGTGAAGATTGCATGATAACCAAAATAATGGTTAACCAAACAACAAAATACCACAATATATTAAAAGGAACTATAAACAGTAATCCACTAAAGAATATAGCTGTTATAGTGCTAACTAAAATTGATGTTATACTCGTAAATTTATCTGTAATAAAATAATATAAAGTAAATGGTAATGCTAAAGTAAATAATGGGATATAAATTGTTACAATAGATGCTTGAATGAGAGATATTGAAAGTACTGCTATTATGAAACCTACTGACGTAATAAGCGTTTTTCCTACAAATACTTTACTTGAAAAATAGCCATATAGCATAATAAACAAAATCACTAAACAAGTACAAAATCCTATTATTAGTACAAATGTATGGCCCATGACGTAAGCTGCAATTGAGAAACAAACTAAAGAAACAAAAGGCAACAGCAATATTGAAAGATTTTGCACTTTTTCTATATTCATTACATTTGTAAAACCTACAAGAACTAATAAAGTAAACGGGATCGTCAAATATCCTAATTCGAATTGATTACCCAAACTAATGTGACTAACCTCAAGTTTACCGACCACTATTAATACAAGTGACACACAAATTTGACCAATCAACCCCCAAATGCTTGATAATTTAAAAGTTTGAGTAAGCTTATCCATCATTACAATTAAAACGATGCAGATTAATAAGGTTAAATACAACAAATTATCTCCTCCCAATACTTAAAGTAATAAATATACCCTAAATTATACAGTATAGGTAAAAAACAACCAAATACAATTATTGAACTAAACAACACCGTTTGCTCAATAAAAATACTACCTTTGATTGCGGTAGCCTAATCTTAAACTCTTGACACTCTTTAATTTCAATTACAGTAACCCCATTGTTTTTACCTTTGTTTTTACCTTATATATTAAAAAGTGCGTTAATCTACATTTCATTAACGCACCATAAATATTTCGATATAATAATTTCCCATTTAGTTAAATGTGGTTAGTTCATCTGAAATTGAATTTAAAAAATCTTTGTCAAACACCATGTAGTATTTACCATCTATCATATCATCTCTAATTCCATCAATTAAAGATAACGGTTTTATAGAATTGATTTCTATTTGATTCTCTAACCAATAATCTAGTGATGCATTTGCTTCTATTTGAGTAAGCAGTTCCTTTAATTGTGTTGGTGGAATTTCGTTATCTGTTTTATTCATAACAGCATTCAGTATGTTTAATAGGTTTTCTTCATCTAAGCCGTTTCCTTCTCCCACTGTAGCAGCCATCATTAATGCCACAATTTCTTCTCCATTTAAACGATGTAATCCTTTTTCAAAATCAAATGCTACTCTAGTTATCGCTCTTACTCGAATATCTTCTGGCAAGTCGTAATCGATACCATTCACGGAATCAATGACCTTTGAAATAGTTTCTAAATCGATCACTGCATAATAATCAATTGGTAAATCTAATAGCTTTGAAACAGTTGTTCTTACATTTTCAGCACCGCCAAAACTATAAGCAAATAACAATTTATCGTATAAGGTAGTACCATCATGGTTATCCGCTAACGGTGCATACGTATTTTGAGGGATCGATAAAAATTTCATCATCTTTTTATCTTTACTATAAGTAAGTAAAAGGTTAAGATATATTCGATTATCCATCTCTTTTGACTTCACTGTAATTAAAGTGGTTATAAATCCTCCTTCCTCAACTACTGGCTTACTTGGAACACTTGTGTGAGATTTTTCATTAAAGCTTCCAGAAAGAATCGATGGCATAAATAAAAATATACACAAGCCAACCACTAATAAAGAAACTGTCAGTGGCGCAAATTTTTTTGAAGAAGAAACAAGAGATTTTTTTTGCGTATTATTTTTCATCTCCAGTTTATGAATTTGTTCAAATACTTCATTACGGTCTTCTTTCGTAAATCTTAGTTCTTGATCAGCCGTGTTATTACATTTATCTCTTAATCTTTTATCATCCATTAAATTCTTCCTCCTTTATCATCGGCTCTAATCGTTGCTTTGCCCTTCTTAATCTAGTTTTCACTGTATTAACTGGAATATCCAAAACTATGGCAATTTCCTCTGTGTTTAATGAGTCATAGTAGTATAGATAAACTACTTCCCTATACACTTTTGGAAGAGAATAGATAGTATCCTTTATTTTTTCATTATTGTATTTAGCGATAACTGTTTTTTCTGTTGATGGTAATATTGACATTGCTGTTTCATTAATAAAACTTTTTACCTGTACCATTTTGTAATTCCAGCTTTTTAAATAATCTTTACTTTCGTTGATTGTTATACGATAAAGCCATGTTTTAATTTGTGCATCAAATCGAAACGCATCGAGGTTTTTGTAGCATTTGATAAACGTATTTTGAACCATATCCTTAGCAATCTCTGTATCTTTTACATAAGAAAATGCCAATCGTACCAACTCATTACCATATGCAATCATTATTTTTTCTAATATCAAATCTTTTTCTTCTCTGTCCAATCCACTACCCTCCCCTTCAACCTACTTTAAATTCTGCTATTAGACGATTACCAAATCATATTAGGTTCAATTTTAAAAAAATATTTATTTTTACCAAAGTAAGATTATTAAGTATTCAGCTACAGGCTTATTATTTATATAATTATTCCTTATTCTACTAAACTGCAAAAAAAGCTGTCCAAGCAGCCCAATGAACTTTAAGTAAGCATCAAATCCCTATACATAAGATAGAAAAATCGTATTAAATGTAATAATTACCTTAAATACCGATTAGAAATAGATTATCCTTATATATCTCAAAAAACATGTGCAAAATAGCCATCTATCCAAAAAAAATTAGGATAGATGGCGATTCGTCGTGCGACCAAGAAGGTGCGCTTATTTTTTTATATTTCGGGCTTACCTTTAATTGAATAATCCCTCTTAATATTAAATCCTTTTGATTAAATGATGCTAAGAACATAATTATGAAATGCATGTAGTAAGATGACAGTCCATAATGAACCCGTCTTTTTAAAAACAAATCCAAATAGTAAGCCAATAAGAAAAATGTAAATATGAGAACCAAATTGAAAAATGATATCATTGTATATCCAAATTGGATAATGTATGACTAAAAATAATAAAGCCGTCATTATATTCGCTTTCCAAAAAGCTAATTTTTTATTGAACTCTTGTAAAATTAATCCTCTAAATACAATCTCTTCAGCAAGCCCCGCCATTAGAACAGTGTTTAGATAGTCATCAAAAGATAATGAAAAATGAAAAAAAACACCATTAAAGAGGAATGCTTCTAAAATTAAAACGGCTCCTAACAGTAGCGAAAGAAGAATTCCCCAAAATACCCCTTCCTTCACATTAACATTCATTTTTAGATAGCTGATTGGATCTGAATATAAATGGATTTTTATATAAATCGACACTGGAACAATCCAAATGAGACTCTTAACCAATGCCTCTACTAGAGGGGATATTATTTCACCGAATGAATATATGTATTCCAATAACCATAATTCTTTAATGGTCCAAGTTAAGTAAAAAAAGACTAGAATGCCTATAATTATATTGATATCATTATTTTTTTCTTTGAATGCGGTACTCAAGTATGCCCACCTCTTTCACGTTTTATCTTTAATACAATTGAAGTTAAAGTAGGTTATGAGGTTTTTCGTGTAAACTTATCCATGCGATTGCACTAAAAATAGTTACGGAAAATTCAGTTTCATTTACTTCGTTAAACTATTCTAATGCGACGCTAGTGATTTGTTTCTTTCTTTTCTGAAATGATTAAATTAGATACTGATATTTTTGCAGTTGTGCTTGGAAATTTAATAGATAATTCTATAAACGCAGTCTTACGTTTATCTAATTCTAAAGAAAAAGAGATTTCACTTCTTATCAAACAACTTGATAATAACCTACTTATAGAAATTTCAAATGTATTTGATACTGCGGAGCTTCAAACTCGAAAGAATAGACAATTCGAGGGAATAGGCATTAAAAATGTGAAAAGAATTGTAGAAGAGTATGGTGGAATTTATAATCAATGGATTCAAGATAATCAGTATATCGTAAGTATACTTTTACTCAATGTAAATGAAAAAGAAGATGAATGAAATAGCTAAAATAGAAGAAACCCACTCATTTTGAAAAAAAGATTAGTCAAATGAGTGGGTTTAATATTGACATGAATTGCGCCCGATAATTGAACAAGGTAAATTCCAAATATACTACTTTTTTAGTTCCTTTCGCCATAAATGTTCCATATTTACTTTACTGTTTACGTAACTTAATACAAATACATCAGGATTACTAAGATTCTTCCAACAGTCAAAATCAAAGCTGTTATCATAATTCTTTAGCAGTAGGGACATTAAATTCCCGTGTGTGACAATTATTGTGTTTTCAACTTACCCACCTACATTTACACCTTGTCTTCCATATAAACTTGTTTGTCTTGAATCTTTCGAACATATTGTTCCTCACCATGATCTTTCACAACTATTCCTAACTCATTTAAGTCTATTTTTAAATTTTTTACCTTTTTCATATCTCTTTCTCTAATTGCATTTCTGCGATCATATAGGATACCATAGGCTTTCTTTCCAAAGGTATGATCTTCTAGAGTCCAAAGATTGAATTGATTTACATATGGGTCCTGTTCACTCCAAGGGTAGTGATAGTTCAGAAAAACATCTCTTATTTTTTCCTTCTTAATGTCTGTCTTTTCACTCAAAAGTACTTGACCTTTATTACCTGTAATGACAACTGTGTTAGCTTCCATAAAGATTTCTTTTATCTCAGATTTTCTAATTCGTTTTTCTTTATCATCTTTATTGATTAGTATTTCTTGATTTCCTACGATCATTTTCAACGCTTCACTATAGACCGTTAGCGATAACAGAACACCTATAACTCCACCTACTAACATAAAGATAATAGATACCCAGAAAGGATTGAATGAAAGTAAAAGCTCAACGACTTTTAAATCGGAAAAGATAGGTATTCTTTTTACGAGTTCCAGCAATTTTGGAAGGAACCAACCTATCATTCCTAATACAATAGGAAATAATACAGTAATCAATTTTTCCAAGAAACCCATACCAATTGTTGTTGTATGTTTCATTAAAGTTACACCTCCAATATTTAGCATTTAACCCAATAATTATCATTTAGACATTTGCAACAAGAAATTATTGATGACAAGGAATCAAATTTAGACTAGGCTCTATTGCATGACTATTTTTGTTACTATTTTAATTAACTCATCCTTATACTTCTCAAAATTAAAGGAATACTTTTGTTTAAGCATACTTTCTTCAATTGCTCCTTGAATAAGGACACAGATCATTTCAGCATCGAACTCATTAGAAAACTCTTGTTTCTGTTGTCCCTGAATTAAAATCTCTTTAAGAAATGTATTTAATTGATCTTCTTCCTCATTATCAACCCTGTAGTAAGGAATCCCTTCCTCATTTTGAGCATTAAAGACAATTTCAATTAATGCGATATTATTTTTATAGTTGGCTACTTGATAAGCCAAACTAGCTTCAATATATGCTTCTAATTGCGCAATAGGTGTTTCTTTTTGAACCACCTTTCCACTAATAAAATCCAACTTTTTGTTAAGCAAGTACATTAAAGTTTGACTGATTAAATCCATTTTGTCAGAAAAATGATATGAAATTAATCCTGTACTTACTTTTGCTTTTTTAGCGATTTTAGTTAAACTGACATTTGTATAACCGAGTTCCTCAAGTGTGTCAATACAAGCTTGAATAATCTGTTCTTTACGTGCTTCAGCAATAAAAGATTGTTTGTCTCCCAACAGAATCTCCACCTAAAATTAAATTATTTGATTGTCCATTTTTAAAATTGGTCGTTCAATCAATTTTATTTTTACACATATTTCTTATTCCTGTCAATAGTAAATGATTCATCAAGTGTTAAATTGGTCAATATAAAGTTAAAACACCTAATCGAAACGTACTATATAACACTATCTGCAAAATATACGCTCTATTTTTTTCCAAAATATGGACCTCTAATAAGAAATGCGCTTAGATTGTTGATGATTTTATTAGGTACTTTTACGAAGTCGTTTAGAAAACAAGCCACACCCATAAATTATTTTTCGGAAAGACTCTGCGTAAAGATAATGCGAAAATACAAACAAAACCAGCAAAACACCTTTTCGGTGTCGTACTGGTTTTGTTGAAGTACATCTTAAATTGTAGTTAGTTCAACTTGATTGCAAATTCCGAGTTCGGTGCGCCAGCAAATACAACCGTTCCGTTCTTTGGCAGTTTTACTTTGTTATTGCCGCTTACAACGGTAAAATTGATACATACACCCTTCTCATCATACACTGCGAACGAACTCTTCGATGGCAACGCCACTGTCATCGTTTTCCCTACTGCCACTTGCGGGATACTAAACCATTTCGCATCTCCATTTGCTTGCAGCGTAACTTTGGATGATGGCCTTACATCCAGCGGTTTTTACGTTAGTTCCACTTACGTATAAAAATCCGGACATCTCCAGTTATTCATTATCGCCTTCTGTATAGATGGATTACTCTACATTCTTTTATACATTTGGTGTACGTTTCTCCATGAAAGTGGCCCTAAATGACCTTCACATAACCATGTGGGAAAAGCAATGTCCTTATCTTCAATAATCGGCTCCTTTTCTAGATACTGCAAGTGAAGCAGCTTTTGAGGCAATTGTAAGTGCAAATTTAACATCATGTTTCTGGGAAATCATGCTTAGGAAATAACCCAAGAAAGTATCACCTGCTGCCGTCGTGCTTTTCGCTTTGACGTTATAGGCTTCTTGTTTATGTTCTTGTACATTGTCTTTATATATGACGCCATTTGTACCTAAAGTCAACACAATCTTTAAAAAACTATAGTTTGATAGTAAGTGATCGAGTATTCTATTAGGTGATTTTTCCCCACTAATTTCTTGTCCTTCAATCTCATTCAGTATCAGAAAATCGATTTTTGAAAGGTCTAAATTCTTAATAGAATCACTTATTGGAGAAGGATTTAACGCAATGGTTTGGTTAATGAAATCTAAACCAAGCAAACCATTGCCCTTGTTTGTTTTTGGTCACAAAAATTTGTCTGTGAGATGCATCATATGCCGGTAAATACTGTGGAAATAGTACTTCCACAAACCAAGAATTGTTAGCTATTTCCTCCCCACAATAATGTTTCGCCATTGCATAATATGCTTCCGGATGTGGTGCTTTTGAAAGATGTGCTATGGTTTCTATTTTCCAACCTTTATAATTATCTTCTTTATAAACCTCAGGAATAATTTTATTCAATGCATTTATAAGACCTTTATCTGAACGGACATGTCCCAAACTTTGCGCGTTCGGACACTTACCATTGTCAATTAAAAAAGGTACTTCCTCATCTGTTTCAGCAAATGATATTTGAGCGTGTATCAATATTCCTAAAAAACACATGTAAATAATAACTCTTAAATAATACATGATTCATCACCCCTCGAATGTTATTATTCAAAATGAAGGGGGCTTTTATGCTAACCTTTATAACAATCTGGCCCTTTAATGAAAAAGAGCGCTGACCTTATTACAGAATCGTGCCCGTTTTTTTAAGAACAATGTTTCACAAACTTTCCATTTTAATTGTAATCACATATATTTCTTCTGTTGTTCCCTAACGTAAGAAATCGCTTTTTCAATTGTAAATATTTTTCCATTAAACCAATTTTCTCCCATCTCTTTTACCAACAGGTGAACCATTCCGATTCTACTTACAATTGCTACATAATCAAGTAATACATATATAACGTCATCTTTTAATCCCATTAGTTGCAAATCCTTAACAAGCTTTATATCATCCTCGGTAACAGTACCGTAGCGTTCTTTTATAAAATTAAAAGGTGTTGTTGATTTCGCCTCATTAATATACCATTCATCGGGTGTCATTCCAGTTTTAGCTTTGAATTGTTGTTCGTTCCATTCCTCTATTGTCATTCCTCGTATTTCCTTAAAACGTTCTTCTGGTGTCTTACCATGTACTACTCTATTATTTGTCTTTTTGAAACGTTTTTTGTCTTTCATCATCCTTTTCACCCTTAATGTTTGTTTTTTATAAAAGATAATTCGATGAAGTTTCATTTTTCCCTTCTAAATTCTTATTGAACTAAAGCACTTAGTTTAAGTGAAACACTTCACAAATAATCTTTAATCAGTATTCTTACTCTTACTGTTTCCTCCACATTCTGGACCTTTAGATGAAGAAAGACGCATTCCTTATAAAGAAAAGCCCCTTTAGTTGAACAAACAAGTTAATATTTCAAATCAACTTGTACTGGTAGTTGATTTAAAATTAATTTCAATACCCTATCTTGTGACATATCACCAGTCAATTTCATTTCTCCGGCTACGCCAAGATAATCATTTGGATTCCACCAGGCACGTAAAGAATCCTCTCCGAATTCCATCTTTTTTTCCCTAGAGTTATGTCGTAAGACTGTCTCCTCAAAAGATAAATCAAAATAAAAAGCATAAGCCTCATGGTCATAGAACTGAATTAAGTTTTTTAGCATTTCAACGTAACGCTCTTTATATAAAATCCCTTCCACAATAATAAATTCACATTTATCTTTTCCGTATTCCGCAATTTGGCGAATTAAATCAATGGAAAGATTCCCTTCTCTATCCTGGACCTTCAACATTTCACGGCGCACAACATCCTGGGAAATCAATAGCGTTCCATTTCCCAAATAAATTTGAAGACTTTTCGCAGTCGTTGTTTTTCCACTTCCAGAGTTTCCCCGTATGATAATTAGTTTTGACTCCATATTTCCCCCCTGTGGTCATTAATAACATCTCCGTAAATAAAAGCATATATCCAAAGTTTATTATGTAATTAAATGGCCCGTTTGCGAAATAATGATTTTTTATAAAAACCCTTTAGTCTAAGCGTATCTAAAGGGGTATAACTTCGCAACTTTTTTATAAATATCGCGACTTTGTTTTAAACATCGTGTTTTTTTTTATAAACATCGCAACTTTATTTCAAAGCCACAAATACTGTTGATTTAAAATAAAGCTTGATCAAAAACACCTCACAAACCCATTTCTTATTTTAAATTAAAAGAACCTGTTTTGAAAAAAGAATGTTCAAAATGGATTCGTCCTCTGTGAAGTATTGTTTAATTTTTATAAAAAAGTTTAATCATTTTCTGTGATCTAATCTTCAACAAAACACCTTGTTAGTATGTCTATTGATTATCCATTTTCGGAAATAGAAATTGAATTGAAAATCCCTTCCCGTATGACAGATGGGTTTCTCAATCCCAAAATACCTAATAAGAAAAGATAGTACTTTTTTATTGGATACAAATAATCCTAACAATCGAGAATAGAAAAACCCACGTATTTTGACAAAGACTGATCAAAATACGTGGGTTTAGATTTAAATTCAATTTAACTTTATTATTACTCAACATTAGGAATCAGTGCAAGTGCATATAATGAAATAAAGGCCTTAATCGATGGTGGAATTATTGGTCAGAGGCTGCTACCCTTCTCTTTATTTTAGAAATATCCGTTAGTCCTATTACAATTGCAATATTTGTAGCTACATGTGGTCCTGAAAAAGCTGGATAAAAAAACTGCTGTCTATTTACAAGGAATCTCATATTTTACTATCCTTAAAATATGAGATTCTTTATCGATTACTCATGTAATATATCAAAACGATAATGATTGAGTAACCATAAAGGAGCTGATTATATGATTACCTTTTTAGAAAACGTAATGAATTTAGCTTTAATAATTATTTTTATTTCTAGTGCGATTTATTGTAGGAAACTTAAACTTACTAAGTGGAAAAGAAAACTTTCTAAATCTGAAATGTCATTGTATATTTTAACCACAACCGCACTTCCTATTTATGCACTTCTTTATTTAGTTTTTCTTTTTATAAAAAAAGCGTTTTCCTTCATGGTTAAATAAAAGTGATTTCGTTCCAAATCTGATAGAAATTCGTGCTGTTTATTTGTTTTAATACCTTTTAAACGCGACCTTTCGAAGACACATCTTGAATGTTTAACCATGGTTTATAACCCTCTCCAACTCCAGAGCCACGACCTTCTTTAATCCACTTTTCGAATTTAGATGTTCTAGTTCATTTTGACATAAAAATACCCCTTTAGATTACTATTATCCAAAGGGGCAAAACGGTATAACTTTTTTATAAACGGTACGACTTTCTTTCAAATCTACAACAGATGGTCCTTTTATTATCTATAGACCGCATTTTAACTGTGCACCACAGTTTGTACATGTATTACAGCCACCCATTTCTTCGACTGTTCCTTTACGGCATACTGGACATGTATTCCCTACGTCTGAGCCGATAACCGTTGTAGATTCTAACGCTTGGATTGTATCTACTAATACGACTGGACGTTTTGTATGTTCTTCTACCAATTCTTCCTCGAATGATAGCTGATCCATATCATTTTCTTCAGCTTTTAGTGTAAGCACTTGTGAATCACGGCTACCATCCACATAGACCGTACCACCTTTAGCGCCACCTTTATAAAGTCGCTCATATACTTTTTCTACTTGCTGTACTGTATAGCCTTTTGGTGCATTTACTGTTTTAGAGATGGATGAATCAATCCATTTTTGAATAATACATTGTACATCAGCATGCGCTTCTGGTTTTAGCTCCATTGCAGTGACAAACCATTCAGGAAGCTCTTGCTCGTTTACTTCTGGGTGACGATCTAAATATTCTTGAACAATTTCAGCTTTTACTTCAATGAATTTACCTAGACGACCAGAACGGTAGTAAGTGAATGAGAAGTATGGCTCAAGACCTGTTGCTACCCCTACCATTGTTCCTGTTGAACCAGTTGGCGCAACTGTTAATAAATGTGAGTTACGAATACCAGTTGCTAAGATTTGCTCCTTAATATGAGCAGGCATTTTCTGCATAAAGCCTGTCTCTGTGAAGGCTTTCCGTAAACGAGCTGTTTCTTCGTCTGAACCACCTACTAAGAATGGGAAGCTACCACGTTCTTTAGCAAGCTCTGTAGAAGCCTCATACGCCGTTTCAGCAATTGTTTTAAAGATTTCATCTACTAGCTCATTACCTGCTTCTGAACCGTATTCCTTCTCACAATAAATCAGTAAATCAGCTAAGCCCATAACTCCTAAACCTACACGTCGCTCACCAAGAGCTTGTACACGGTTTTCCTCTAAGAAGTAAGGTGTGGCATCAATAACATTATCCTGCATACGAACGCCTACACGAACTGTTTCACGTAGTGCTTCATAATCCACAGTTTGATTTTCTTTATTCGCAAACTGCGCTAAATTCACAGCCGCTAAGTTACACACAGAATATGGTGCAAGTGGTTGTTCCCCACATGGGTTTGTCGCTACAACACTTTGACCATATGCCTTCGCATTCGTCATATCATTTGCGTTGTCGATGAAGAAAATACCTGGCTCTGCAGAGTATGTTGCGCATACATTAATTAAATTCCACAATTCTTTTGCTTTAATTGTGCGGTATGTGCGTACTTTATAGCCCATTTTCTCCCATTCACGAACATCACCAACTTTATGCCATTCCGTGTTATAAACGTTCATTTCTTCTTTCGAATACTCTTCAACTGCTGGGAAGCGAAGCTCGAAGTCAGTATCATTTTCAACAGCTTCCATAAATTCTTTTGTTAATGTAACAGAAATATTTGCACCTGTTAAGAATTCTGGATTATGAACTGTATACGTACCACCATCACGCAATTTATTTTCCGCTTCACGGATAATTGCTGTGTCAAAACCGCCTAATCCCTCGATACTTTTATAGTTGACAATACCTTGGTACATAGCTTCTTCTTGGAAAGAAAGAGGCTTAAAGTTTAATTTTTCTTTAGCTAGTCGAATGATTGTTTCATCCGTTGTATTTTCGATTAGGTATCTCAAGATACGTGGATTTTGCATTTTTGAAATAATAAATTCCACAATATCAGGATGCCAATCTGCCAGCATAATCATTTGTGCCCCACGCTTTTTGTTGCAAAAAAGTATTTTAAGATACTTTTAGGATGTGGTCATTTCTGCCACATTCTTATGCTTTCACATAAGATCAGACTATATCATCAAAGAAGGATTTGATTTTTTCATACTTTCTATTGAGTTGTATGGAACCATGTTCATATAACTTACGAATAATCTTTAACACATCATCTTTTCGATAAATAAATAAGTCAACGCATCCTTGTTTTGGGTAAAGTTTATGGACCGTTAAAGCCAGTTGTTGATTATGCAAAAATTGAAGTAATGATAAAAGCATTTCGCGATTACCCGTAAAACCTATTCTCCCACGCTTGGAAAAATGGCCATCTGCATCAAAAAAACCTCTTAAATAGGTCCATTGTAAATCCTCATTTTTAAAATCAATCCAACTTTCAAAGCCTGTTTTTCGAGGTTTAATTCCCAACCTCATTAAATCATTGCACATTTCTGTTGAATTAATTATTAAAGAGTATTTGTTTTGTTCATTTGGTGCATGTTTTTTACGAAATTTAATCGCTTCTTGCATAGACAATTCTTTTGCGATATCTTCAAGCAATTGCTGGTCTTGCTCAGCAAGTGATAAAACAAGACGTTTCGATTTACCACGGTCATATATAGTGCCATCACCTGTAATATAACCTACTAAATAAGCCTTATTTGCTGTATCAATATTTTTAAAGTAGTTTTCATCGTAATGATACTTCTTATTTTTCAGCTTTCCCGCTTGACCAGGCTTTCTCGCTTTAAAAAGCTCTAATTCTTTGTTCCATCTAAGGATTGTTCCTCTTCCTATGTTAAGTGTTTTTGCAATATCCACTTGGCTCATACCATTTTCATGCAACTCAATAATTCTCTTAATCAATCGTTCCTTGTCTCGCGCCTCGTAAGGACGTCTCCGTACAATACGATTTACTTCTTCCATGCTTCCACCTCCGATGTGGTTCAAAGTTTAGGAAGGTTCAATAGTCGTTGAACGTTCAACTACGTTTCCATAGATGCTTCGCTGCTGATTGCCCAATCTTTTCTTTTTTCAAGCATTCACGTTTAGCTTCGCAGCTTACGTTGTAGCAAGAAAAGCTCTAAGGGTGTTCCAGCAATTCACGAGATTTTAATCCCGCCGTTATCGGTTAACGGGATCCACCTTGTTCAACAAGATGAGTCAGCTTGGCAATATCATCTAACCATGAGACAGAACCAGATGATTTACCATTTACACCACGTGCTAAAGTGTTTCGTGGACGTAATGTCGAACCATTTGTCCCTACACCACCACCGCGGCTCATAATTTCCATTACTTGCTTACGGTGATCACTTATTCCTTCACGTGAATCTGCTACAAATGGCATTACGTAACAGTTGAAGAAGGTTACATCTGTTTCAGAACCAGCTCCGTAAATAACTCGTCCAGCTGGAATAAATTTTAATGATACTAACTGATCATAAAACTTCTCAAACCATTCTTGGCGTTTCTCTGGTGTTTTTTCAACAGCAGCAAGCCCTGTTGCATTGCGTTTTGCGATTTGTTCATAAAAAATTTCAAGAGGCTTTTCTAACACGTCAATTGAACGCGTAATCACACCTGTTTCTTGCTCTTTTGGATTATCTAAAGCGCTACGGTAGTCTTCCTCAATCAAAATATCTGCTGTTTTTGCAGACATGTCCAACTTCTGAATTGTCCCTAAACCACGGGCAGGAAATTTTGGATCTGCCTTCACTGTTAATACGACAAAATCACCAGCTTTTAGCGTTTTCTTTTCCGTATCCTTAAACGAGTAGCGATCGATCATGACAAGCCTTGATACACCCTTATGCGTAATATGCATATCAGGTGTTACAGGGTGAACCTGTGGAAATAGCTCAATATCTTTGTTTAACTGTTCAATTTGTTTGTTTACTTCGGGTTGATGATTTGTGAGTACCATCGTTTTGCCTCCCTTATTTTCTGCCTTACACACAATAAATACACAATATCATGTGTTGTTAAACACTACATATTGTGTATTTGTCTTAAAAAAAGATACTATATATAGTTTTTTAATTCAACTCTTGCAATTTGGAATAGAATCAGAACTGCTTGCTATCACAAGGTTTGAACGATAAAAAAAATATTTTTCTTATACCATTTTTTACTTTTTGAAGTTCCAATCGTCACATGCATATTTTTTTTCTTCTAGTGCATGGACATATTCTAATTGCTCCTCAGAAAGTGTAAATGGTTTTAAATCAATTTGCAACGATTTTGCAAAGCCATCCCGAAAAGCTATCACACATTTTTCAATTGTTACAGGTTCTTTGACAAGACTATTAATAGCAACGGCCTTCTCTGGTAGCTTTCTACGCATACGGTCCTTCGCTTCTTCACTTGAAAAATTAAAAACGGATAATAATTTTTCCTGATCTAAATCTAGTAAAATGGCTCCGTGCTGTAAAATAACACCCTTTTGACGTGTTTGTGCACTACCAGCAACTTTTTTCCCCTCTACCACAAGTTCATACCAGCTTGGAGCATCAAAACAAACTGCACTTTTCGGCTTTTTTAAATCTGCCTTTTTTTCCTCTGTGTCCGGCACGCTAAAATATGCATCCATCCCGAGATTATGAAAGCCTTGTAGTATACCTTCACTTAACACTCGATAGGCCTCTGTCACCGACTCTGGCATATTTGGATAGCTTTCAGTAACAATGACGCTATATGTCAACTCATGCTCATGTAAAACGGCTCTGCCCCCTGTTGGACGACGAACAAAACCAAGTCCTTGCTGCTGCACTGCCTCTATATTAATATCTCGCTTTGCTTGTTGAAAATAACCAATGGAAAGCGTAGCTGGCTCCCACTCATAAAAACGAATAACGGGTGGAATCAATCCTTCACTATGCCAATCAAGCAATGCCTCATCTAATGCCATATTAAAAGAAGGACTACATTTTCCTGAATTTAGAAAATACCAAGTTGTCATATTTTCATCTCCCACAACTATTTAATTAATCTTACCGAAAGGGCGTCAAAATATACCATAATATTCAATGTCGAATTATCATAAATAGTGACACTCATCTACTTCTGTAGCGTTGATGAACTACATCCACGTAAACCAATGCATATAGTTATCTTAAATCTAGCCACAATCTAGTTAATTTTATCAAACTCAATGGACTATCGCTAGCGCATCTTTTATAATAATAAAGAAGATAGAAAGGGGTAAGAAAATCTTGGACATACTTATCACAATCGGTGTTGTTTTAGTAGTCCTAATTGCATATATCGGAATAAATGCAATGAGACTAAAAAAAGCAGTGACAAACCTAACACAAGAACAATTTATTGAAGGCTATCGTAAAGCTCAGCTTATTGATGTACGAGAGCAGAAAGAATTTGATGCTGGTCATATCCTTGGTGCTCGCAATGTTCCTTCAACTACACTACGTCAACGTTATAAAGAAATTCGCCCAGATTTACCAGTATATTTATACTGTCAAAATACAGGCCGTAGCTCACGTGCTGCATTGTTTCTTAAAAAGCGTGGCTACAACCAAATTTACCAGCTTCAAGGCGGCTTCCGTACTTGGACAGGTAAAATAAAATCAAAAAAATAAGCATGTAGCAGAATCGTTAAGGCGCGAGGACCACGTTCTTTCTCAATCGAGAAGTAGATTTAAACATATTTAACTACGCTGCGTCGTTTCGACAAAAAGAAACCATCCCAAATGACTATGAGATGGTTTCCTTTTTGCAAAAAATTCAGAGTTTCTACTATATTATATCCATTACATACAATTACTTACCTATTTCTTGCTCACCACAACTTTGATCATGCATGGGGCAGAAAAAGGTAAAGCAACGAGATGCAATATACAGCTCATCATCATTCGAGAGGCCAACCTGCAAATGAGCATTTCTCACACGCTCCATATCCGCTAGCAATCTCTGCTCCTCTTCCTTCATTTCCTCACATGTCATTTCATATTCCACTGCATCCTCTGGTAATTTCAATAATTCTGTTGTTAATGTTTCCAGAAAAGCGGCGCGAATATCTCTTACTTGCTTTTCATGCCCCAGTTGATGCAGTACCCATAAATAATTGGAGATCCAGCAAGCCGTATGTGCATAATGCTGATAACCTTTAGCATACCATTCGGCGGCCTCTTGATAGTGACCTAGGCTTTTATATAGCTCCCCTAGTTCGACTTCTCCAATAAAGCGTTCCTGATCCCGCTTAATAACATCAATCCATTTATAAGCACTATCTGTATCTCCAGCCAAGACAAAACATTCAACAGCCCTCATTAGCCCGTAATCCTCTGATTTATAGGATTGGATAAAATATGTAGCCGCTTCGTTAAACTTTTGTTGCTGTTTATAAATACATCCTAAATTATGAGCGACAACTGGGGACTCAAATAAAGTATAGGCTTTCTCTAGCCATGGCTGTGCACTTTCATCGTTCACAAGTCGCATCATCAATTCGCCAAGTAATGCATACGGATAATAAGTTTTAGGCTCCATAGCAACAGCCTGTTTGGCATAGTCTAACGCTTCTTCATAATCTTCATTTTCCTTCAATAAATCGGCTAAATTATGGAGGATTATAACATTTTTTTCTTCAGCCAGCACATCTAACAGCATATGTTTAACCTGTTCGTACCCTCCTTCCTTCGCCAATATCTCTGCAGCCTTCTTTATTCGTTCCATTTACTCACCTCATGAATAGATTATTAATACACCATATCATTGGACGTTTTTACCTCTTTGTTGAACATTTGAATTCTTCATTTGATGACTCTCCTCATTTTTTTGACCGCTCGTACTCTCCAATCGTCCTCTCTCCCCTCTATTTTAAGCATTCGAATTTCCAATGTAATCACTCTCACATCGTATCAATCCAAAATTAAGAAAACAATTGTATGACCTAAAAATACTATTTTCTATAATTTATTTCTCTATCTAAATCGCATTCTTCTATTTTTCTGAAAATAGCTAAAATTTGTTCTTGAATAATGATGCAACCATTGATAGGATGTATAATATCTTAAAATAATGTCATCACGACAATATAAGCTATGAATGCTATGGATTAAACTATAGCAGGAGCAGTTCTGGAGAGAGCGCAGCTTGCGTCGCCGAAGGGTTCACTATCTCAGGCAAAAGGACAGAGGAGTAATATCAACTTTCATCATGAAAGATATACCAACCGAATGTTTACCTTATCGTCAACATCCATAAATGGTATTTGTTATTCTGACGTTTACGAGACTAGTGTCATGACTAGTCTTTTTTTATTTTCCAGTCATATTTTCTACATCATTGAGGGGGATTAACGTGGAACAACAGCAATTAAAACGAGATTTAAAGAATCGCCATGTGCAGCTTATTGCCATTGGAGGGACAATCGGTACAGGTTTATTTTTAGGATCTGGGAAAGCCATAGCACTTGCTGGACCTGCCATTATCTTTGCCTATTTAATTGTCGGCATCGCTCTATTTTTTGTGATGCGCGCATTAGGTGAACTATTATTATCAAAAGCTGGTTATACATCATTTACTGATTTTGCAACAGAATATATAGGACCCTGGGCAGGCTTTGTCACAGGCTGGACGTATTGGTTTTGCTGGATTATGACAGCCATGGCAGACATTATTGCTGTCGGTGTATATACGAAATATTGGTTTGATATACCTCAATGGATACCAGCGATAGGCTGCTTAGTTCTACTATTAATCTTAAATTTATTAACGGTAAAATTATTTGGGGAATTAGAGTTTTGGTTTGCCCTTATCAAAGTTATCACGATTGTTGCACTCATTATTATAGGGCTTATCATGCTATTTACAGGCTTTCAAACAAGCTCAGGGACTGTCTCAGTGGAAAATCTTTGGGCACACGGTGGAATGTTCCCGAATGGTGTTAACGGTTTCTTGATGGCATTCCAAATGGTTGTTTTCGCTTTTGTTGGTGTCGAATTAGTTGGCGTGTCGGCTGCAGAA
>Ga0213821_1000697_pt1 | contig 18971 bp, 18 predicted proteins | sample MC6MC0909MG_FD_179894 | JGI IMG/M metagenome (GOLD analysis project Ga0213821, IMG submission 179894) | Enriched soil aggregate microbial communities from Iowa State University, Ames, United States - MC6-MC0909-MG | ecosystem: Environmental > Terrestrial > Soil > Unclassified | place: USA: Iowa...
AATGGAAAAGGCGACACAGGTTATTATTGAAATTGTTCAGCTATTTGAACAGCAAGGAAAATAATATATAATTTTAATTACGAAGAAGGGCTTGGTCCTTTCTTCGTAATTTTTTCAGCAACAATTTCGTCCTTTTATTCATTCCTTTGAAAATCCGTGACATCCACCGGAGGCTTTATCTTCGACATCACTGAAAAGGAACCAAAACCGCATTCATTTCACCACCTGAAGAGATGCGGGTATAAATAACTGAATTTTCGAATTACATATTAACATTTCACTTACGAATTATTAACTCAAATTGAGGTGACTTCTTTGAAAGAAATTGCATTAGGTATTTTGGCTTCCCTATTTTTTGCTGTTACATTTATCTTAAATCATGCAATGGAGATGCAGGGTGGTAGCTGGTTATGGAGCGCATCTCTTCGTTATTTCTTCATGCTTCCGTTTTTACTCGTAATTGTCTTCTACAGAAGGGGCTTTCCCCAATTATCTGGCGAAATGAAAGCACAGCCTATCGCATGGCTACTATGGAGCTTTGTTGGTTTCGTATTATTTTATGCACCTCTTACATTCGCAGCAGCCTTTGGTCCAGGATGGCTCGTTTCTGGAACATGGCAGTTTACAATCGTTGCTGGTGTATTACTTGCTCCCCTCTTTGTTTCGATCGTAGCGGGAAAAACAGTGCGTCAAAAAATACCACTTATCTCATTACTGATTTCATGTGTTATTTTAGCTGGCATTTTGCTTATTCAAATACCGCAGGCACAATCTGTTCCAATGAAAAGCCTAATGCTTGGCATCCTGCCTGTTGTAGTCGCATCGTTTGCTTACCCTCTTGGCAATCGCAAAATGATGGAAATATGTGGAGGTCGTATTGATACATTTCAGCGAGTTCTCGGTATGACAATAGCTTCTATGCCAGCATGGATTATTATGGCTATCTATGCCCTGGCAACAGTTGGGCTACCTTCAATAAATCAAATGCTGCAATCTTTGCTTGTCGGTATCAGCTCAGGCGTTATTGCCACAATCTTATTCTTCATTGCGACCGACCGAGTACGAGACCATCAAGGTAAACTTGCAGCAGTTGAAGCAACACAATCGACTGAAATTCTTTTCGTTATTATTGGTGAAGTATTATTACTCGGCATTACCTTCCCGGACCCAATTGCTTTAGCAGGTCTAGGTGTCATTATTGTGGGTATGCTTTTACACAGCTACTATACAATGGTGCTAGGGAAAAAAGGTGCTAATCAACAATCTACCTCTCATAACAGCTCTACTCTGTGATGTACATTCATACTGTTGAAAAATTTCAATCCCTATAGCCATGTATTTTATCTTTTGTTGAAGGCAATAAAAGCCCTAAAATTAAACAGGTGAGGAAAAACAATTCTTTTTCCTCACCTGTTTTTCCTTTCACTCTTCAAGCAAAGTAAAGGAATTGTTATTCATAGGACCTTAGTTCGCTGCTATATCCCTTAATATAACCATAGCCTGGTGCAAAAAATTCACCATAGGACGTTTCCACCACATTGTTAAATGTTCCTGATGATTCTGTGAATGTGTAATGAATGGCACGAACAAACCCTTCATTTTTCATTCCGTTCTCTATTCTAGTCACTTTTGAGCCTTCTGTAACTGGCTTATCAAAAATATATTTGATACCATCCTTTTCATAACTAAAGGTTTGTTCTGTTTCAAGATAGTCAATGAACTGATTGTTGCTCTGCGCTTCAAAACGATTATTAGCCGTTTTCTTGTATACACCATTCGTATACACTAGTTGTTGAAGCGTATCATTTGGCAAGAAAGATGTTGTAATAACCGGTGATTCGTTCGGTTTTATGGTAGCTAGGACTTTTTTTGGTACATAATATGTTTCCCCATCTATCTCAATCCAAGCTGTCATATTTTTTTCAGTCAATAACATTACTTCATCAAAACGCTTTAGCTCTTTTGACTTTTTACCTTTACCAACAACACCATATCGAATATAGCGTTTCTCTTGAGCTTGCACAGGTTGAAGTAATGTTACAGGAATATATGTAAAAATAAAATCTTCTCCCCATGTCCCTAGCTCTTGCATTCTAATATATCCATTTATTTCAATTCCTAACGATTGAAAAACAGTTCCTTTTGAATATTTTCCTCCCGCATTTCCTCCAGCCATTGGACCTCTTAAGTGCCGTGTATCAGCTGTTAGCTTATAGAGTCCTTCATCTCTTTTTATTGTTTCGGCAATACGAATATCTGTGGCATCAATATAGCCCCCTCTAATATTTCCCTCAGAGGGGTACGTATAATCGTAATATAGATTTTCACCAATAACAATATCATAGCTAGGTGCCCCATATTCAAATCCTTTTAAATAATGTGTTCCATAGTTTAAGTTTGAGGCTTGACCATTGATGTTGATATAACCGGGATTATCATAAAGAGAAGCGCGTATGTTCAGAGGTACTTTCTTAAAAACAACTAAATCCGTCGCTTGGACACGGTAACCTGAACTCATCCAATAAAATGTTTTGTTGTCATACTTTTCGATATCATACACTCGGAAATAGTTATTGCGCTTGACTGTCATCGAGCTATATGTTCCGTTTGCATTCTTCTTATATACTTTCACATCTTTTGTAAAGGTCATTTTTCCCGTTTGCCCCTTAACAACTTGTGCCCCATCCCACTGTGCTTCCGCCGCTTTAGATGATGATGGGTTTGTAAAAAATGCTAACACGATGAGCAAAGTGATCATATATTTCTTCATTCATTTCCCTCCATTATTTCTAATTAAGTTCCCATTTTTATCATACCATATCCATTCTGTTACTTATTTCCCCTATTTAAAGACAATCGAAAAAAGAGCAACTTATCCATAAAGGCATAAGTTGCTCTGAGATTTTACGTTCCCAAAAAATGAGGGGGGTTTTAGGAGCGTTATCATGAACTAGCAAACTTCTGGAGAAAAGTAGCTAAAGTTCATCCTCTCTACACTGTATTGTAGAGGAGGAATAATCTTTATACGATAATGATAATCATTATCAATTAAAATGTCAACAGTAATCTGAAAATTAATTATTAATTTTTTTATAATGCCTTCTTCAACGAGCGATAATGCAAAAAGTCTCCTACACAAAAGCCAATTATGCTGTTGAAGAAGCAATGCCTACCATACCTGTAGCTGCGACATCGAAAACCTACCTTTCGGATATGTTTAATGTATTTTACTATATTGCTTTCCATTTGTGAAGCAAAATTGAATAATTTATAATTGAAATAGTAGACGATTGAAAGAATAGGTGATAACAATGCCAGCATTAACGATGGATCAAGTTCGACAATTAAATTCCTACAGCATTTATACGACAGAGCCGAAACGAACATTATTTACATTAGCCGATATACATAAGGACTTTTACCATCCTGATTTTTTAAATCTGATGATGGGTATTACGGACGCAGCCACAGAAGCAGCAGCTATCTCCCATTTTGGACGCCGCTATGGAATGTTTTTCGCAATGCAGTTTTACATGCTAGCTGCCTATGACGAGGTGTGGGATGGAAAGCCAATTGAGCTTCGCTTTGATGCAGCAAAGGAATTTAACAGCTATACAGTCGCAATGTTTGTCAACCCAAATGATTGGCGTTACGTGGATGAGGATGAACGTCAGTCAGTTATCGAGAAGATCTTATATGATGGGCATGTTATTGTGCAACAGCTTCGTAAAGTGACATCTGTTTCGCCCTTGACAATTTGGGAAAATTTCTTTGGTTATCTACTGTGGCATTATCATATGTTGTTATCGAATCCTGGCTTAGCAGACCAAGCGATGGATGATATTGAAATATTAGAGGATCCTAAAACTTGGGCACGTTTCTCAAACAAGTCATGGTGGGCACAATATACAGGCGGTCAAAGCCCCTCCAATTTAGTAAATGTCCCTGTCCGAAAATCGTGTTGTTTTTCCAAGGACATACCTGGTTTAATGGCTTGTGGCTTTTGCCCAATAAAAAAATAACAAACCTTTGCAAAAAGGCCCTGCTCTTCGCAAACTGTGAAGAACAGGGCTTATATTTTATTTACTTTTCATAAACAACGAGCCAATCATTTTGGTCTTCATACATGGAAGTACCCGTATAACCCTGTTTTAAAAGCTGCTGCTGACCTACCGTATCATCCATCGATATTGTTTTCTTTTCTTTAAAAATTGGTAGCTCCTGTCGCAAATCTTTAAAGAATATATAGCGTAATTTATCAACGTACTTAATCTTTAACCCTTTCACCACTAAACCTTGCGCGAATTTATCCTTTAAGCTAGGAATATTATAGGGCTTAACAGTAGAGCAAATGTAATCATATTTCGCTAAATCAATCTGACTCATAATAATATTAGCTAATATTTTTTGTAAGCCAAAGCCGCGGTACTTAGGAGAAACATTCGAAATTTCTTGATATAAAACACGATTGAATGCATCCTCCGTAATCCCACAATCATAGCCAAGATGCTCATTATCCACAGGAGGATTTAAGAGCGCACGGAAGGCTATTAGCTCCTGCCCAACATAAGCACCTATCATCATGCCATTGCCTTTTAAAATATATTCAAATTCTTCAGAAGTAAGTGGCTGTAAAATACTTTGGTCCACTAACGATTCATAAACCTCAACTTGTAAATTCTCAATTTCTTGTAAATGCTGAAGATCTAGAGTTGTTACATAAAACGGTGTTTCTCCAAGCATTCCTTCATAGATTTTTTCCATAATGTATCTCCTTAGGCCGTTACAACCGTTGAAAATTTACATAATTCTTTAAGAATCTCTTCATCTACGTCTATACCTAAACCAGATTTCTCATTTAAACAGATGAACGGAACATCATAATGTAGGTTTCCAACATCCTTAGAGAACTTTAATGGACCTGTTAATTCTACACTTGTCATTATTTTTTTAGAGAATGCCACATGGAAGCCTGCTGCTGAGCCAACAGATGATTCTACCATTGAACCAACCTGACACTCAATGCCTGCCATTTCAGCCATCACAGCTAGCTTCATAGCAGGATAAATGCCACCACATTTCATTAGTTTTATATTTACCTTGTCTGCTGCTCGCTTAGCAATAATTTCACGCATCTCACGTACGCCACGAAGTCCTTCATCAATCATTAGTGTAACATCGGATTTTGACTTAATCTCAACCATTCCGTCAATATCCTCACTATCTACTGGCTGCTCTAACCAATCTATATTTAAGTCCTTCATTGCACGTAAACCTTGTAATGTAGTGGACGCATTCCCCCATCCTTGATTAACATCTACTCGAATGGCAATGTCATCTCCTACCCGTTCACGCACCGCTTTAATACGGGCAACATCACGTACAACTTCTGTTCCTACCTTCATTTTAAATGAACGATAGCCCATTTCTACTCGATCTGCTGCCTCATCTGCCATCGCTTCTGGCGTTCCAATGCTCAACACATGTGTGATTGGGAATTTCTCATGATAACGTCCCCCTAACAGCTGATACACTGGAACCTGCAGTGCTTTCCCAGCAATATCAAAACAAGCTATATCAATCGCAGCTTTTGCGGCAGGTACATCCTTGACAATTTTATTCATTTTATCGTGGATTTTTTCAAATTCAAGTGGATTCGCTCCAATAATCGCAGGAACTAGCTGATTTTTTAAAACAGCATATGTGCTTTCCCATGTTTCCCCTGTTACATGCTCATCTGGCACAGCTTCGCCAAAGCCTATAATACCGGTATCTGTCGTAACCTTTAAAATAATAGAAGGCATTGAGTCATATGTAGCATAGCTAATAACGAATGGTTCAATTAATGGTAAATGAATTGCAAAAATTTCTACTTGTTGGATTTTCATTTTTATCAATCTCCTATATAATTTAGTTGTCGTTAATATGTCGCTAATTGTTGAAAAATAAAGAGAAGGAATGTTACCTATGTCTACTAAAATAGCAGTTATTTGCTCTAAAGCATTTATGAAACGTATTACTAGTATCGCACAAAACATTAAGAATATTCAATTAGAATTTTATCCTTACAGCCATCCTGAAGAGGCACCGATTTTACTAAAGCAAATTAGACCATGTGATGCGCTATTGCTTGGAGGAACATTGCCTTATCTACATGTACAATCGTCTTTATCGGAAATACCAATCCCTTGGAATTATATAAAACAGGACGAGACTGCTATTTCTACAACATTGCTATCAGTAATGGCCAATCATGCAATATCTTTAAGTAGAATTTCTATCGATGTAATGAATCCAATTTTTGTTGAAAATGTTTTAAAAGATATTGAGTATTCTGGTCCAAGACCCTTTATTCAGCAAATCGCTGTTACGAGGCCTACTCAAGAAATACTTCAGCATCATATTGCTTTATGGAATGCCCAAAGCATTGATTTTGTTATTACAAGTATTCATAGTGTTTTTGATGAATTACAAAAACATCAAATACCTGCTATGCGTATAATAGACGCAACAAACTCTATTGTTCAACACTTGGAAGAAACAAGGTCTCAATCACTTTTAACTAAATCTGAATCTGTGAAAGCCGTTGTAGGGATATTAGAAATTCCAGAGAACCATTCATTTGACACCTATATTTTATCAAAAATCACTACAGCTACACATTCAACCTATAAACAAATTACGGCAAATTCTTTTGAACTTTATACAACAGCAGGATATTTGCAAAATACTCTAGCAAAAGAAAATTTGCAAAGTTTAATGCAACAAATTGAAATACCCTTTAAGCTTGCTTTTGGTTTTGGTCACTCCATTCTTGAGGCGAGCCAAAATGCAAATAACGCCTTAACTTTTGCTAAACCATGTGAAATATTTATACTAGATGAACATAAAAATTTGTTAGGTCCGTTCCCAAAATCGGAAATAAAGCTTGCTTTAAAAACGGATGATCCTAACGTTTTAAAAATGGCAAAGCTAACAAGCCTAAGTCCTTTAAATATTTCTAAAATCATCGACTTTAGTCGAGAGCGACAATCAGCTCAATTTACTGCTTACAATCTTTCAGAATACCTTCAAGTGACAAGACGTACAACAGAGCGTATCATAAAAAAATTAGTAGACAATGGCTATGCTAAAGTTGTAGGAGAAGAAATGACCCATCAGCAAGGTCGCCCACGCACAATCTATGAATTGAACTTTGCTATTTATTAAAAATTCTCGCAGATACTTTTGGCATCTGCGAGACTACGGTTAGCTAGTAGATGGGATGGAATTATTCCACTACCGCCATATTCGCATCGTTTATTTCTTGCTCCTTTTTACGCTTCTCTGCCTCTGCAATTTCTTCAGGAGTTAGTTTTACTATTGCAAACCCGATATAAGCATAGATAATTGAAATAATAGGTACAGTGAAGTTAAGAATCGCATATGGTGCATATTCCATAGCACTTACGCCTAATGTTGCTAAAATAAACACACCACAAGTATTCCAAGGGAAGAATACGGATGTTAATGTTCCCCCATCCTCTAACGCACGAGATAGGTTTTTAGAATGTAAACCACGTTGTTGATAAACACCTGCAAACATACGTGAAGGTACTACAATCGAAATATATTGCTCAGAACATGTAGCATTCGTTGTGATACAAGCTGCTATCGTTGAAGCAACTAGACTACCTGTAGATTTAGCAAATTTCACAATAACGTTCATAAGCGCTTTTAACATGCCGGAGTATTCTAAAATACCACCAAACGTCATCGCTACGATTGTCATTGAAACCGTATTCATCATTGAGTCTAAGCCACCACGGTTAAATAGCTCGTCCACCATGTGATTACCTGTTGAGATCTCAAATCCAGCCTGTAATGCTTGTACAGCACTTGCTGCTGAACCACCTTGTACAAAAATTTGTAATAAGAAACCTGAAATAATCCCAATAATTAAAGCAGGAATTGCTGGCACTTTTTTTGCAACTAATACAATAACACCGACCGGAACAAGTAATAGCAAAGGAGAAATAACAAAGCTTTCCTCCATTACTTTTAAAGTTGTTAAAATTTCTTCTGACTTCATAGAGACATCTGCAAATTTTCTTCCCATAATGCCAAAGACAACAAGCGCAATGACAAGAGCCGGAATTGTTGTGTAAAGCATATGCTTAATATGATCAAAAAGATTAGTTCCGGTTAAACCTGCTGCAAGATTGGTCGTATCGGATAAAGGCGACATCTTATCACCAAAATATGCACCTGAAATAACTGCTCCAGCAATCATTGCTGCCGGAATTCCCATACTTAGGCCAATCCCCATCCCAGCAACACCGATTGTTGCCATTGTAGACCATGAACTACCAATCGCCAATGAAACGATTGAACATAACAGCATAATTGTTACTAAGAACCATGCTGGAGAAATTAATTTTAAGCCGTAATAAATCATTGTTGCTACGACACCGCCACCAATCCATGCACCGATTGTCAAACCTACTAAAATAATAATGACAATTGCTGGTAAAGCTAGACGTATGCCCTTATACATCATTTCCTCAATTTCCATCCATTTAAATCCATGTAATTTGGCAACAATTGCTGCTACTGTTGTGCCAACAAGAAGAGGTACGTGAGGGCTTTGCTCTAATACAACTACTGTAATAAGCATTGTAATAATCATAATTGCAAAAGTTAAAAGTGCCCAAAGAGCATTAATTTCTTTTTTCATGGTCCCATCCCCTTTTTTTGCACCTGATTACTTTGTCGAATTTTTAAGGCGCAAATAATTTTTTACGTTTTTTAGCTTAATATTCAAAAAATTAAAAGTCAACGCAAAAAATTTATGCCTCTCAAGCAAATCTCACTATTTTAGCGTAATAAAACGCTTTCAAGTAGCTATTAAAAACAATGCAAACCCTTGTATATCCATACATTTTGTGAAATGTTCATACAAAAAAGCTATATTAAAAGAAAATATAATCTTTTAATATAGCTTTATTTTTTTTTAGGATTTTGGATTTTTTTCTAATACACATGCAAGTACTTTTGCAGCATCGATCAGCGCACTACGCTCGAAGGTCATCTTAGGATGATGTAATCCTGGTGCCAAATTAGCCCCAATACCTATCATCGCCGCTTTTAGTTCTGGTTTTTTCACCGTGTAGAAATGGAAATCATCGCTACCTGGTGTAGTAATTTCATCCGCTAAATGCTCCTCACCTAACGTTTCAATAATTGCCTCTTTCGCCATTCTTGCTGCAATTGGTGAAACTTCAGCACCTGGCGTGTAATCAATCCACTTCCAGTCCAAATCAATTTCAAACTGTAGCTGTATAGCTTTTAAACCAGACTCAATACGACTTCGGAGTAATTCGAGCTGTTGGTTATGCTGTGCGCGAATATCCATCGAAAAGCTAGCGTTACCCGGAATAATATTTGTACTACCGCCATCTGCAATAATTTTTGTTAGTTTTGCAGAATGTGGTTCAAACGGTGATAGATGAATACTGTTCAGCATTTGTTGAATAGCCATAATCACATCAATGGCATTCTTACCTTGATGTGGTCTGGCACCATGTGCATCTATTCCATGAATTGTTCCCTCTAAAAAATAAGCAGCACCATGATGGATGGCTGGAGAAACCTTTCCAAGTGGCAATTCTTCAATCGGTCTTAAATGTACACCGAATAAATGCGATACCCCTTCAACTGCTCCACGATCATAGGCTGCACAAGCGCCATTTCCTAGTTCTTCAGCAGGTTGAAAAATAAACCGAACACGATGTTGCAAGGGCAGATCTTTAAGTAGTAATAATGCACCAAGAACCATTGTCATATTTGCATCATGACCACATGAGTGATTCGCCTGCCATTTCCCATCTACCTCTTGCCACAACGCATCAATATCTGCTCTAACAGCAACAATCTCATCCCCTGTCCCAATCTCAGCAATTAATCCAGGCACATCGCCTAATAAACGATATGACACATTTAATTCGTCTAGTATGGACGCAATTTTTTTAGTTGTCTCAAATTCCTTCCAGCTTACCTCAGGAAATTTATGAAAATGATCAAACCATTGAAATATTGAATCTTCTAACGTTATAACATCTGCCATCATTACACCTCATACTCATTTTTGTTACTCATTATACATGAAATAATTTCAGAAAAGTACATATGTAATTCGACCCATATTTCAAATATTTTATACAATTTTCGTATTTCTTATATATGAAACAAAAGGACCGTGCTGAAAGTTTATTCTCTTTCACACAGTCCATCAAATAAATATTATAAACTTGTAAAAAAACCTTGTGGATATTCATCATAATGAATGATTGTAGCCTGCTCTTCATTTTTTTCTTCTTCCATCGCTAATTCAGGCTCTTGATCCATTAAATACGTTTCAAACTTTGAATTGAACAGCTTTTTCATTTTACCACCTCAATTTAATAGAATTTTCTGATAATAGAATTATACATTACCTTTTTATAAAAAAGCAACAAATAATGCTACATATGCATAATAAATATAAAACCAATCACTTAATTAGATTAATAGCAACCATAATGTGGATAAAGACTTTTCAGAAAGTAAAAAAGAATCTACATGAAAACTATAGGGAAAATAAACCTTATAAAATGATTTAATCCCCTATAATAATCAGCAGATTCCTGTTAAATTTCATTAAGTATTTAAGACGCTGTCACACTAGTATCATTCTTTTCCTTTTTTCCGGGAATGTCTTTATGCTGTGTTATAAACTGAATGATAAACAATATGATAAAAATCGCTAGCCCTGACCAATCTGAGAATTTCTCTGGATAGATTAGTAATAAACCTGCAGCAATTGCTATCAAACGTTCTACCCAAAGCATTTTACGATACCAGTAACCGATTACTCCTGCCCCAATCGCTACCATACCAGTAATTGCAGTAAATACGACCCATAAAATTTGCGGTATCGTAGTATCAATCATTAGTAACGCAGGTGAAAAGACAATCATGTAAGGAATAATAAACGCTGCAATGGCAAGCTTGGCTGAGTTTACACCTGTTTTAATAGGATCTCCTCCAGAAATACCCGAGGCCGCAAAGGCTGCGAGTGCTACTGGTGGTGTTATATCAGCAATAATGCCGAAATAGAACACAAAGAAATGAGCCGATAATAAGATAACTACTGGCACCAATTCCTGTGGTGTGTTCGGTGATAATAAAGCTACGATTGCAGGAGCAGCAATTGTTGATGTTATGACATAGTTTGCAGTTGTAGGAGCCCCCATTCCTAGTATTAATGAGGCAATCATAACAAAAATTAGTGTTAAAATAATGCTACCTCCAGCTAATGATACTAAACTATTTGCGAGACTTAAGCCTAAGCCTGTTTTTACTACAACACCAACGATAATACCTGCACAGGCAGTTGCTGCTACTACACCAAGAGCTGTACGTGCTCCTTCAACTAGTGCATCAATAATATCTTTTGGCTTTAATCGTGTTTCTTTATTAAACATTGCTACACCTATAGAAATAATAATGCCGTAGAGAGCAGCACGCATCACTGGTGTACCTGTTAGCATTAATATGATGATAGCGATAATTGGTAACAGCAAATAAATTTTCGTAAATACCTCTCGTCGATTTGGCATTTGATCATCACGTAAACCCTTTAACCCTACACGCTTTGCCTCAAAATGCGTCATAATCCAAATACCTGTAAAATACAACAGCGCAGGTATTGCAGCTGCCTTCGCAATATCCCAATATGTTATGCCACGTCCAATAAATTCAACCATTAAAAATGCTGCTGCACCCATAATTGGTGGCATTAACTGACCACCTGTAGAGGCTGCTGCTTCAACTGCACCCGCAAACTCTTTTCGATACCCAAGCTTTTTCATCATAGGAATTGTATATGAGCCTGATGTTACAACATTCGCAACAGAACTTCCCGAAATTGTCCCCTGTAACGCACTGGAAAACACCGCTACTTTAGCAGGTCCCCCAATTAATTTTCCTGCAAGAGCTACTGCCAAATCATTAAAATATTGCCCTACTCCCGTCTTTACTAGAAAAGCACCAAACAGTAAGAATACAAAGATGAATGTAGCAGAAACACTAATTGGCGTACCAAAAATACCATCAGTCGTATAATACATAAGATTAACGATACTCTCTAAATCTTGACCTCTATGTGCCATAAATGAAGGAAAATATGGACCAAAGTACGCATAGATCAAAAACACAACTGCAATGATTGTAATTGGCAATCCAACTGCACGACGAGCTGCCTCAAGAACCAATACAACAGCAATTATTCCAACTATAAAATCTATTTGTGTAATCGTTCCATTACTATTAACAAGCTCCGTGTAATTGATAGTCCAATAGGAACCTACTACAATGGATAGGATTGCTAAAATATAATCAAACCATGCGATTTTATGCTTCGCAGCTTTTTTCCGAACAGGGAACAGCAAGAAAATAAGTGTTAAACCAAATCCTAAATGAATTGTACGCTGTATTTGAGCTGGAAATTGACCAAAGATTGCTGTGTATAATTGAAACAATGAAAATGCTAATAGTCCAAAGAAAATGACATGCTTCATGATGCCAGTAATTGTTCGTACATTCGATTCTATATCGTATTTCTCAAGGATTGCTTGCTGCTCCTCAGCAGATATTTGTTCGAATTCTTCTACTTTTTCTTTGTCTTTTAATTTTTGCTGTTTTGTCATCTCATCCTTACTCCTTTCCATTGTTCATAAAGTGATAAACGCTTCACCTCAAATAAATAAGAACTACCCCTTTGTAAATCTTTTTTTAAATCATATTCATAGTGCTCGTATATCAACACAAGATCTAAATCTAAATCACCAATAAATATTGTAAAATTGTCGATAATTTCGTTGTTAAACTGTAAATAATATTTACCATTACGCTCTGTTAATATTTGATTCTCCTCAGCATTGCTCGGCATACCAATTGCTAAATCTTCATACTCCATTCCTACCATTTGAATACGCTTCCCACCTATGTATTGATAATGTTCTAGCACATCCGATTTATGAATAGAATGAGTGTATCTAATTTGAAAGGTCTCCTCAGTTGTTAGTGGTATAAAATGCAGTATTGGATGCACAGTACGCGTTTCCGTAAATGCGAATACCTTTTGGAAAGGAAGAAAAATAACTAGGCATAAGATACTACATAAAATAGCAAAAACTATAAGCACTTTCCTCTGTCGCACAACATTTGTTCCTCCACTTAAAAAGCTATTGACTTTTCATCATGCTTTAAAGTAAGAAAAAAGACCCGAAGCTTTACGCAACCCGAGCCTCTTTATTAATTACTTTTCACTCACTATAAGCGATGATTGTTAGCTAATACATTATTTCTTTTCATCAAAGTACTTTTGTGCACCTGGGTGAACATCAATACTAATACCAGCTAAACCAGTTTCTGCTTTGATGAACGCTCCTTTTGCATGAGAAATTTTACCTGCGTTATCATAAATAGCCTTTGTCATTGAATAAACAACATCATCTGGAAGATCCTTTTTCACTGCTAGCATCGCAAGAACAGACACTGTTTCAGTATCATTAGCAATACCATAAGTTCCAGCCTTTACTGTATCTTTTGCATAGTATGGATATTTCTCAATTAATGCATCTGCTTTACCAGGATCTACACCAATAATATTTACTTTCGTCGTGGCATTTAATGCCTCAACTGCTGCTGTGGGTGTACCAGCTGTTATAAATGCTGCATCAATTTGACCTGATTGAAGACCATCTGTGGATTCCCCAAAATCGAGGTTTTGAGCTTTAATATCATTCATTGTTAGTCCATGAACTTCAAGTAATTGTTCAGCATTTGCATAAGTTCCAGACCCTGGTGCACCTACAGATACCTTTTTTCCTTTTAAATCTGCATATGACTTTATTCCAGATGCCTCAGTTGTAACTAGTTGTACCGTCTCTGGATAAAGAGCACCTAAAGCCGCAATTGTATCAATTTTCTTTTTGAACATTAACTTTCCTTCTGTAGCATAATAAGCAATATCTGTTTGAACAAATGCAATCTCACCTTTGCCCGCTTCCAATGCATTCATGTTTGCGGCAGAGGCTTGTGATACCTCAGCAGTAGTTTTAATACCTGTTTCTGTAGTAATAAAATCAGCAAATGTTCCACCTAATGCATAGTAAGTTCCCTGTGTTCCACCTGTAAGTAAGCTCATTAATTTAATGTCGGATGCTGGCTTGTCAGAAGATGCCGAATTATCCTTATCCTTGGTACCTGTTCCGCCATCGGCCCCGCATGCAGCCAGAATTAAGAGTGCAATTGCTGTTAAGAGCAGAAATAGATTAAAGCGCTTTTTCTTCATAGTAACCTTCCCCCTTGGTTATATTTAAGAATCTATTTAAAATTATCAAATTTAGTATAATAATGTCAATAAATTTATGGTAAATTCAGTATTTTATAAACATACAATCATTTTTCAAATCAATTCTAATCATATCTCTATTACCCCGAAATATTCTCTATTAAACAATAAATTACTACCTTAATAAATTCCGCTTTAAAATAAAACGAAATGTATATGTATAAAAATGCAGAAATGGCATCTATTTATTTACCATTTCAAAAAAATACTGTACCTAAAGTAATTGCCTTCAGATACAGTACTCACTATTATTGAATGGCTCCACATGCAATTCTTGCACCAGAATTACCAGCAGGATCTGTTTTATAGTCGTCTTCGGATTCATGGATAACTAAGGCTGTACCTTCCCCGTTTAGTAACGAATTAGCCGCATTTTTTTCTAGTGTCAGCCCTTCAGCTAAAAAATTCAAATCCACATTGCCATCCTCACCAACTTCTAAATTTGGAAGATCTCCTAGATGATAGCCTTTTGGATTGAGCTTCCCGTGCTCTTTAGATGTTGGATTAAAATGTGGTCCAGCAGATTCAAAGGTTGGCGGTTCGCATTTTCCAACTGCATGTATATGAATTCCATGCGTCCCTGGTGGCAATCCCGATAACGCTAGCGTCATCATAACCCCATTATCCTCTTCTTGAAAATACGCATTTCCATAGCTTTCATTATCTTTACCGATTACTTTTGCGGTTGCTGTCAGCGGGGATTTAGCATTAACCGCCACTTTCTCTTCTTTCTTTTCAAAAAAACCACACCCTCCGACAAACACCAATAGAGACATAAATACCAAGCTTATTTTTTTCATAATTAATACCTCCTCTATTTCTGATGGTTCCCAACAATCCTTACACTTATTCGATTTATCTAAAAAAATAAAAGAGACATCTCCTAAGAGATATCCCTTTTCCTGACATCAATTTAAAACCTTCACTGTTACCTGCTTGACGCCCCACTTCCGGGCTTGTCCCTCTGAAGGGATAAAGACATCAATTTTATTGCCTTTAATGGCACCGCCAGTATCCGCCGCTATTGCTTCTCCATAACCTTCAACCCAAACCTTTGTGCCTAGAGGAATAACCCTTGGATCTACAGCAATTACCTTTAAATTTGGATTAGATCGAATATCTGTCCCATTTGCTGTAATACCTGAACAGCCTTCACAATATGCAGTATAAGCAGTTGCACGCATCGTTAATGTTTTACCTGTCCCCTTTGTTGCGGCACTTCCCCCTTTTGTAGTTGTTGCTGGCTTTTGTACTTTATTTACGGTTGGTTTTGTTTTTGGCTTTGCCGCTGACGCCTTAATGGCTAATTGCTCCCCTACAAAAATTAAGTCAGATGAGAGATTATTCCATTCCTTTAATTCTGCAATCGTTACATTATTTGTGAGTGCAATATTAAATAAAGTATCACCTTTTTCAATAAGATGTTGATCCTTAGGCTTCTCATCACCCTTAACTATGCTTAAAGTTTGCTCCGGATATATCCATGTCGAATCTATTTCACTTATTTGCTGTAATTCTTCTATAGATAAATTAAAAACTTTTGAGATTCCCCAAAGTGTGTTGCCAATTTGAACCCTGTCTATTTCCTCAGCAGAGGAAGAACCCGTAAATACACTTAGACTAAAAGTCAATGCCACAGCTAATGCAAATGCTTGTTTTTTCATATTTCATATTACCTCCATATTTTATTATTTTTTTGCAATCTGGTGCTAGCACGCTAGAGATAGGCTCTTCTATGCAATCGATGCTAGAGAATGCGTTTAATAACTCAGGACAATGGACCTGATATTACAAATTATTACTATAAAAACAGAAAAATATACAATACCGATCATATATTTAGCAAATAACACAATTTTATGGGATAAAAACTAAAACAAATGTTAATGATTCACATCTTTTAAATGTTGGAAAAACAATGTTTTCATCCGATAATAGAGGAAAGGAGGAATGTAGGATGGAGACTTATTCGATATTGGTTTCTAAGGAGCTAAAGCTGCAAAAAGATAGACTACCACACGCAATGCGAGACGCACTCCATTTAAATATGACCTTGTTAATCATTGTCAAATTGATTGTCAATAAATCTCAACAGCTTGCTAACAATCGAATGTACAAAGGAACCGTGATAGAAATTTCATATTAACCTATCCTCATTTTCGATTTAGGTTAAAAACATCTGAAAGTTGGTGCCCTTTTTGATTCGAGTAATTGTTATGGACGATGAGCCATTAGCTCTTATAAACATGGAGAAAAAGTTAGAGGAGTTTGATTCAATAGAGGTTATTAAAACTTTTACAACTGTAAAAGAATTGATGGCTGAAGGACCAAACCTGTCCTTTCAAGTAGCATTTTTAGATATTGAAATGCCTGGCATGAACGGTTTAGAAGTTGCACATCTTCTCCAAGAATGGAATCCAAACATCTATATCGTTTTCGTTACAGCATATCGTGATTATGCAATTCAAGCATTTGAAATTCACTCACTTGATTATTTATTAAAGCCTATTTCAAAAGCTCGCTTAGAGACAACCATAAATAGAATCCAAGCACTCTTCCACCAAGAAAAGAAGTCACTTCCTGTAGTAGATCAACAAAAATCCTTATTGACTATTCAATGTTTTGGAGGTTTCGTTGTCTCCTATGATGATAAAACCGTACTTTGGAGAACGGTTAAAACAAAGGAGTTATTTGCCTTTCTTTTTTCTAATCTTAATAACCTCATTCCTCGTGATACTATAATTGATGCTTTATGGACTGAGACAGACTATAAGAAAGCTAGGGTGCAATTGCATACAACCGTTTCATATCTCCGTACAACACTCTCTACATTAGGCTATTTAGATGTGATTCAGTATGCAAATGGCTGTTATATTTTACAGCTTGAAGATTTCCAATGTGATGCTTATGACTTAGAGCAGATCTTAAATGAGAAAATGGAGAGTGGAAGGCTCAATATTGAGAAGGCTGAGGCACTTATACAAAAGTATCAAGGCGAATACATGGCTACACTAGATTATCCGTGGATTATTAGTAAAGCCAATTATATGAATAACCAGTTTACGCTTTTGCTGCATAATCTTGAGGGCCATTATACAGCCATAAATGACGTAAAAAAGCGAGAACATGTCTTACTCTTAGCGTTTGAACATAATCCATATTCTGATAAAACTATTCAACAACTTATGCAACACTATATCGATATAGATAATCGAGCAAGTGCTGTAAAAATTTACAATAAATTTAGAGATACCTTGTTAAATGATCTTGAAATTTTACCAAATCAAGAAACAACGGAGCTTTTTAATGCGCTATCGCAGGAATTATAACCACTATTATTCATATAAAAAAGTATGCTAGATGTAACTTATAGCATACTTTTATTTTTTGCATTTTTTTATTTGATTATTTTTTCTGATAGCTCATCAACGACACAGGTACAGTTTCTGCCTGATTGTTTCGCTTTATATAATGCCTGATCTGCAATGGAGATTAATTGATTCGGATTCATAATGTTTGTTGTAAAAGCCGTAATACCTGCAGACAATGTTACCGGCCGTCCACATGCGGTATCTAGTAAAGCCTGCTTTATTCGTAGATTTTCAGCTATTTCAATAGCGATATCAACTGTAGTGGACGGTAATATGACCATAAACTCTTCCCCACCATAGCGAAAGCACATCCCCTGTTTACCAATGTTGTTCTGCATATGATTAGCAAAGGATTTTAAAACCTCATCCCCCATAGTATGACCGTATGTATCGTTTATACTTTTAAAGTCATCTAAATCTATTAAGACTATTGCATGGGGTACTCTATTAAAAATTAATTCATTTAAAATTTGATCCATCCTTCTACGGTTAGGAATTCCTGTTAAAGAGTCTAAATTTAGCTGATTTGTTAAGTCAGATATTTTACTTTCTGAAAGAATTACAACGTTCTCTACTACTTCTTTTAACGATCGCACTTCATCATACCAATCATTAATCACTTCAAGCTCTTGAACCCCTTCCGCTCTTTCTACACTAGTAGAAAGTTTTTGGAGAGGTCGTACAATTTTTAAAGCAATCCATATTGCTACTATCAAAATAATTACAAACAAAATGAATAAAGGAACAATCATACTTTTGAAAAAGGTGCTAAATGAAATGGTATTTTCATCATGTATTTTACCAACCAGTTGCTCCATATTATGTTCAATGGACTGTGCTCGATTAGGGTCATTTAAACTTTCCTGTATATAGTTTTCGGTCATGACCGAAAGTTCCCTTACATAATTCTCTTGCATCGTGTTTTTATTTTGCATAAGAATGTCGTTAAAATTTTGATAGCTGCTCCAAATACTAACACCAGATGTCGCAAGTACAACGATGATTATCATACTCACAATAACAAACGATAACTTTAACTTGTATTTACCCACAATAGATCATTTCTCCCATTGAGATGATTTTTTCGTTAAATCTTATCTATGTTTTTACTCATAAAATATTGATATATTTATTCCATCATCATACGACATAGTTCTTAAAAA